>Ga0194130_10003953_pt1 | contig 19328 bp, 18 predicted proteins | sample TA2KigsurfametaG_FD_160084 | JGI IMG/M metagenome (GOLD analysis project Ga0194130, IMG submission 160084) | Freshwater microbial communities from Lake Tanganyika, Tanzania - TA2015050 Kigoma 12 surface | ecosystem: Environmental > Aquatic > Freshwater > Lake | place: Tanzania: Lake Tanganyika... | reverse complement strand
GGAGATGGTGGACGGGGAGTGTTTGAAGGGGGATCTGCGGGCGCTGGTGGAGCAACTGCCGGAGTTGCAGGGGAGGGTGTTGCGCATGCGCTACGGCATGGAGGGCGAGGAGCCCATGAGCCTCACCTCCATCGCTCGGGAGCTGGGCATGAGTCGCGACAAGACCCGCAACCTTGAACGGCGCGCCCTGGAAGGCATTCGCAACCGCTCCCGCGAACTGCGCCACTACCTGGTCGCTTAACCCTCCATCCGTTCGGCCTCCGCCCGCAGGCGTCCCAACCGATCCAGCAGCGATTCGTTGCTCATCCGATTGGTGAGCCGCTCGGCCAGCAGCGGAAACGCCAGGGGGGAAGGTCGAAGGGTTGGCACCAGGCGCAGGTCGCAACCCCGCAGCCGCCCCAGGGTGCTCTCCAGGCGATGCACCTCCAGCTGTTCGCGCAGCACCTCCTCCTGCGCCTGACGCAGCAGGAGGTTATCGGGATCGTGGCGTTGAAACACATCAAACAGCAGGGCGGCGCTGATCTGCAGCTGGCCAGCGCTCTTGCCCGCGCCGGGTAGGCCGTTCCGCACCAGGCCGCTCACCCGGGCGATGGCCCGAAAACGGCGACGCTCCATCTCCGAGAGATTGATGGCCCGCTCCAGATCCGCCTCCAGGGCGTCCGTGGACAACAGCTCCTCCGCCAAGCTCTCCACCAACTCCGCGAAGGGATAGCCGCGGGGCGCCAGGAGTTCAAAGCCGTAGTCATTCACCGCCACGGTGAGGGTGCCGGGCCGCCGGCGCGCGAAGCGCCAAGCCCAGAGAAAGCCGAGCCCCTCGTGCACAAAGCGCCCCTCAAAGGGATAGGCGTAGAGATGGCTTCCCTCCCGGGTGCGACACACCTCCACCAGAAACTCCTCGCTGCCGGGGATCAGGGAGAGCTCCGCCTGGCGGCGCAGCAACGGTTCCAGCGCCTTCAACTCCGGGGTGTCGAGCAGGGCGCTCTCCTCCCCCTCCTCCAGGGCCCGGCGGCAGCGCGCCACCTCCTGCCGCAGGTGATGGCTCAGCAGATCGGAGAGGGCCATCTGCCCCCCGGCCCAGGCGGGCACCGCGGTTGTTTTTTTCGTGGTGGCCCGCACCTCGGCGGTCATCTCTCGGAGGCGCACCAGTTCCAACTGGCGCCCGGCGAAGAAGAACACATCGCCCGGTTTCAAGCGACCGATGAACGCCTCCTCCACATGGCCGATCACCGCGCCCCGCGCGAAGCGGACCGTCACGCTGCGATCGGCGGTGATCGTGCCGATGTTCAGCCGGTGCAGCCGGGCGATGGAGGGCTCGCGAACCCGGAAGCGCGTGTCCGCTGACGCCACTGCCGCGGCGGGGATCGTGGTCCCGGCTTCGGCAGGGGGGAGCTCCTCCCGTTCCAGCAGGCGATAGCGGGGATAGGCGGCCAGACAACGGCCGCCATGTTCCAGAAAGTCGAGGCACCACTCCCAGGCCGCGTCGGAGAGATGGCGAAAGCTCCAGGCGCTGCGGATGGCCCGCAACTCCTCCGCCGGCACCAACCCCGGCCCGCAGGCGAGGGTCACCAGGTGCTGGAGCAGGACATCCATCGGCGCTCGCGGGGCCGCCCGATGCTCCACCACCCCCGCCTCCAGCCCCCGACGCATGGCGCTCACCTCCAGCAGTTCGAGGGCGTTGGTGGGCATGAACAGCACCTGGCTGGTGCGACCGGGGGCGTGGGCGGAGCGGCCCGCGCGCTGCAGCAGGCGCGCCAGATGCTTGGCCGAGCCGATCTGCACCACCCGCTCCACCGGCTGAAAATCCACCCCCAGATCGAGGGAGCTCGTGCACACCACCCAGCGGATCTCCCCCTCCTTCACCCCGGCCTCCACCGCTTCCCGGGCCGCCCGATCCAAGGAGCTGTGGTGGAGGGCCAAGGCCCCCTCCATCTCGGGGCAGGCATAGCGAAGGCACTGGTGCCAGCGTTCCGCCTGGTTGCGGGTGTTGGTGAACAACAGGGTGGAGGTGGCGGGCTCCAGGGCGCCGACGAGCACCTCGTGCATGCGCAGCCCGAGATGGCCCGCCCAGGGGAAGCCATCGATGGTGTCGGGCAGCAGGCTGCGGATGGCCGTGCCGCGGCGAATCGGCGCCGTGATGATCTCCGGGGGGCGATCCGTCCCCACCGCCGCCCGGGCCGCCTCCTCCAGGTTGCCGATCGTGGCGCTGATGGCCCAACGCCGCAGCGACGGGCGCTGGCGGCTCAGCCAGCTCAGGCAGAGCTCGGTCTGGCTTCCGCGCTTGCTTCCCAGCAGGTCGTGCCATTCATCGATCACCACGCCCCGCAACGCCGCGAAGAACGCCTCGGCATCGGGGGAGGCGAGGAGCAGGGAGAGGGATTCCGGCGTGGTGATCAGGATCGGGGGCGGACGCTTGCGCTGGCGGGTGCGCTCCGCGCTGGAGGTGTCGCCGTTGCGCAAGCCCACCCGCAGAGGCCAGCCCATGGCGGCGATCGGCTCTTCGATGGCCAACCGCAAGTCGCGACTGAGGGCCCGCAGCGGGGTGATCACCAGCAAGCGCAGCCCCGCCGGTTCGACGCCGGTGGCTCGGGCCTCCGCCAGGAGTTCGGCGATGGGACCCATCACGGCGGCATAGGTTTTGCCCGAGCCGGTGGGCACCTGCACCAGACCGCTGCGCCCCCCCAGCCAGGCCTCCCAGCACTGGCGTTGAAAGGGCTGGGGCGTCCAGCCTTGGTGGGCGAACCAGGCCTCGATCGGAGCGAGGATCTCTGCCCGCCGGGCGGCCTTCGGGCCAGAGGCGTGGGTGGCGACCATCGCGCGCGGGGCTGGGAGCGGGGAGCCAGGGGCTCACCTTATCGATCGGGACCCGCCGGCGCGGGGGGCGTCATCAGGGCGAGGGCCTGGACCAGGCTGTCGGCGTCCCGGGCCCCCTTGTCCGTGCGCCAGCGACTGATGCGCGGGAAACGCGCGGCGAGTCCACTGCGGTGGCGGGTGGAGGGTTGAAGGCCCTCGAAGGCCAGCTCGAACACCAAGTCGGGCGCCACCGCCCGCACCGGGCCGAAGCGTTGCAGGGTGTGGCGGCGGATCCATTGATCGAGGCGAAGGATCTCCTGATCGTCCAGACCGGAATAGGCCTTCGCGAAGGTCACCAGCCGGGGCGGCGGCCGATGACCCGCCGTGTCGCCCTGTGGCTCCGCCGCTTCTCCCTCCTCCCAGGGCCGGTCCCAGAGGGCAAAGGTGTAGTCGGTGAGGAGATTGGCGCGCCGGCCACTGCCGGCCTGGGCGTAGACGAGCACCGCGTCCAGGCGGAAGGGCTCCAGCTTGTGCTTCCACCAGTGGCCGCGCCGCCGACCGCTGAGGTAGGGAGACGCGCGCCGCTTGAGCATCACCCCTTCCGCGCCCTCTTGACGGGCTTGCGCGCGGAGCGCCTCCAGCGCCGGCCACTCCTCCAGCGGCAACAGGGGCGCCAGGCGCAAGGGGGCCGGCAGACCGCCGTGGTGGAGGTCCTCCAGCCGCTGGCGGCGCTCCTGGAGAGGCCGCTCCCGCAGATCCTCCGACCCGAGTTCCAACAGGTCGTAGATCACAAAGCAGGCGGGCAACTGCTGCAGCTGTCGCTTCCCCGGCGTCAGGCGACCGAGCCGGCGCTGCAGGGCCGCGAACGGTCGGGGGGTGGTGTCCTCCGGCCCCCAGATCACCACTTCCCCATCCAAGACAAGGCCCTGGGGCAGTGCCGAGGCCGCAGCGGTGAGCTCAGGGAAGCTGGCATTGATCAAATCCTCGCCGCGGCTCCAGAGGAACACCTCCCCCTGGCGATGGATCAACTGACAGCGAATGCCGTCGTATTTCCATTCGACTTGCCAGTGGTGGGGCGATGTATCAAGCAGCTTGGTCGGCTCCAGGGGGGAGGCGAGGAAGAAGGGATAGGGGCGGCTGGCAGGAACGCTCCCCGTGTCCTCGGGGGCGAGAAGGGCCTCCCACGCGCCGCTGGCCGGGACGAAGCCGCCCATCAAGCGGTGCTTCACGGTGGCCTCCTCCAAACCGCTCAGCCGAGCCAGGGCGCGAACCACCAGGCCCTGGCTCACCCCCACCCGCAGGCCGCCGGTGAGCAGCTTGTTCACCACCAGCAGCTGCTCGCGGCTGAGACCACGCCAGCAGGCGCGAACGGCCTCAGCCTGGTCCTCCCCTTGAAGGCGCGCCAGGGCGGGGAGGCGCCGCTCCATCCAATCCGCGAGCGAGCCTTCGGCTCTATCCGCCAGGGACCTGGCGGCTTCGGACGCGGCCGCAACGCCCGCTGAATCTCTTGCGGAATCGCCAGCTGAAACGCCCGCGGAATCGCTCGGGGAAGTGCCAGGGGCGGGCCAGAGGAGGCTGATGGTTTCCGCAGAATCGCCCACCTGGCGGTAGCAGGCGTCAAACAGCCAGGCTGGCCAGGGGGCCACCTCCTGGCCGATCTCCCGCAGGCGACGCCCGGTGATCAGGCGCCGCTTCTGGAGTCCGAGCAGAGCATGCAACGCCCAAGCCGCCTCAGCGGCTGGAGCATGCCGAAAGAACTCCAGCAGGGCCTGCACCTTGGCTTCCGTGGAGGTGGAGGCATCGAGCAGGCGAAAGAGGTGGCAGAACTCCTCCATCGCTGGACGGTCTGAGCGCGGGCGACAGGGTTACTCCGGCACGGGGTTGGCGTTGATGCCACGCTGCTCCTTGAGAAGGCGCGGGTTGTGACTCTTGATCAGGCGCCGGATGGGAGTGGGTTGACCAGATTTGCTGTAGCCCATGCCGGCAAAGCCGATCGCGTAGGCCAGGGCGATGATGCCGTCTCGGATGAGGGGGCCGATCGTGTTCTGAAGGGCTTCGTTCTGACTGTCTTTGAGTTGATTCTCCAGACGCTTCACGGAGGGCCTCAGCCGCGCCAGCAGGCCCGTCTTGATGGTTTGCACGTCCGCTCCAAGCGGGCGATTGGCCAGTTGCTCGCCGCCGGGGATGGCGCGGATGGCCTCACGGAGCTCAGCCTCATTGGTGGCCTTCTGAACCTGGTTGGCGGCGTCCGCCAGCTTTTTCAACTGCCCCTGGCTTTGCTGCACCTGGTTGCGAATCCCTGTCACCGCTCCATAGGACTGGATCGGGATCAGCAGGAGAAAGCCGATGGCGGCGATCGTGGCCAGCCGACGGATCAACCGCAGCTGATCGCTGGAGGGCATGACATTGCTATCCAGGAGATTGGCCAACATCACGAGGGCCACGGCGATCAGGGGCAGGCTGGCCGTTCCGCGCAGGGTGGCGCTCACCCGCACCAGCCACTGGGGTTGGATCAAAGCGATCGGGAACAGGGACGTGACGACTTGAGCCAGAAAAACAATGAACAATGTATAAGCAAGCCACTGAAGGCTGTCCGCCAGTTGGCTGGACCCCACTCTCTTGCTCACAAAATCCTCCTTTTTTCCAGGGCATTGTGGCGGGGCGAGGCTGTTTTGTCCTGCGTTGCGAGGAAGTTTTTACGATGCGCAGTGCTGCACGGGATCCGATCGCCAGCCCCGCCGCCGCTCAACCGGCGAGCAGGGCGTCATCCGCCTGAAAATCTGGAGCCGTCAGGGTTTGCTGGACGACGTCCATCTGGTGGGCATCCCGCAAGCTGGCGAGCAGATCAAAGCGGGGTTGCCAGGCCAATTCCCGCTGCAGCCGATGGGTGTCCGTCAAGAAATGGGAGAGCCGCAGAGGGAAGGCCTTGCGGGCCTTGGGCTCAAGGCGCGAGGGATCGAACCCGCGGATCTCCACCCGCGTCGGATCCTTGCCGCAAGCGATCGCCGCCGTCTCCACCAAGCCGCGCAGCGTCACGCCCTGCCGACCGGAGCAGTTGTAGATGCGGTTGCAGGCGGTCTCCACCTCCAGGCAGCGGGTCATGGCCTCGGCCAGGTCGCGGACGTCCCCCAGCTGGGTGATCCACTGACCATCCCCGGGCAGCGGAACGGGTCGGTCGTGCAGGAGACGATCAAAGAACCAACGCTCGATGGGGTTGTAATTCCCGGGGCCGATGATGTAGGTGGGGCGAAAGCTGGTGAAGGGGATGCCCTCCGCCCGCAGCCAGGCCTCCGTTTCCGCCTTGCCGGCGTGGCGGCTGGCCGGGTCGATGGGGGCGTCTTCATCGAGAGGCCAGAAGGCACTGTCGGCATAGACCCCGGCGGAACTGACGTACACCAGCCGATGGCGGGGCGCCCCCGTGTGCGCCAGCACCTGGCGGGTGTCGTCAAGGGTGCGGCCGGAACTGTCGATGATCACGTCAAAGGTTTCCCCGTCGAGGGCCGCCAGATCGCTGTCGGAGGTCCGGTCCCCCCGCACGTGGCGCACCTGCTCGGGCACGGGCTGACGGCCGCGCGTGAAGATGGTGATGGCATGGCCCTCCGCCAGCAGGCGGGCCACCACCGGCCGCCCGACGAAGCGTGTCCCGCCCATGACCAGAACGTCCATCGTCCCCAGCTGTCGCAGTGCGAGCCATTCAAGCGGCTGGTGGTCGCGTCATGGCACCCTTGACGGCAGAGCCTCGTCAGTTGTGATGGTTGTGTCTGCCCCCGCGCCACGGTGCGCCGCCGCCGGTCTGCTGCTGGCCGGTCTGTTCAGCGCACCGGCATCGGTCTGGGCGCAGACCGTGCGCAGTCCAGCCCCTGGCGTTCTTTGTGATGCGCTGGGACTGCGCCGCAGCGGCGTGTGCTACGACAGCAACGGCGCCTCCGTTCCCCTCACCGGTCGCTATCTGGGTCCCCGGGCGGAAGCGCAGCTGCGCGCCTATCTGGCCGACAACCCCGCTCCGCGGGAGTTTCGCCTCAGCGATGGCACGGTGTGCAGCGTGCCGCAGCGCACCTGCTGGGAGGATGGCTGGAGCCGCCGGAACGTGGCCCAGAAGCTGAGCCGGCAGTTGTTCACTACCAGCGCGAGTGGCTCCGACAGCACGGCGAGCACGCCCGCAGAGTCCAGCCGCGTCACCGGGCTGTGCAGCTTGAGCCGCGCGGGCCGGGCGGTATTTGACGGACCCTGCGATCTGCGCCAGATCAATCGGGGGGATGGGGTGTCCCGGTATCGGGTGCGCTTGAACAACGGCACGACGTATGTGTTCACCAACCGCTCCGGCTCCTTTTCCATTGCGGACAATTTCGGCTCCACCTGGCCGGTCAGCCATGTCAATCACGGGGTCACCGGCATCTTCCGCTGGGGGGACATGAACCTGGTGGCGACGCAGACCGTCGCCCGCGGCGCCCTGGGTGAGGCCAGCGCGGCGCCCTCCGGCCAGCAGGACCTGGGACGGGCCCTCGGTTCCCTGCTGAACACCTTGTTTCGCTGAAGACCATCGACCGGGGATCAACCGCCCAGCGCCTTGGCTTGGGCCTCGAGATCCGGCAGAGCGAAGAGGTCGTTGATCGAGCGTTCGTCAGATTGAATTTCCCACCAGTTGGTGTCTCGATCCTGGAGATAGAAGGAATAGGCGCCATGGCGGGAGGGAGGTGATGCACGACCTCCAGTCCAAGAAACTCCTCGTAGAAGCGTCGGGACTTCACCAGATCACGACAGGTGATCGTGCCGTGGGAGAGGCATTGAGCGTTGACGATTCCCCGCCCATTCGATTCTTGAACCATGCGTGTTCTGCGGCAGCAGGTTCAATGTAGAGAGGGAGAACAAGGGCTGTCTCGCGCCAAGGCCTTGGAGGACATCCCGCTGTGCTGTCGCCGCCACACCGGCATAGACGATCACGGGCGAGCCGCCTGTGGTCACGGTGGGGTGTCGCTGAAAGGCGATCCCGGCGGAGGCCTAACGATCCGAGGAGGTTGTGCGGCCAAGATCGGCGATCACAAGGCGTAGCGCTCGTGAAAGCACGGGGGCCACCGCCAGCGCCGAGGACAGGCACAACGGCAACGCCGTAGAATTGCGCCCATTGTCACTCGTAGGCTACAACGTTGGGTGCTTCTTGGAGGCGCGCGACGTTGAATGACGGACCGATCAAAGCCAGCAGGCCATGGGCTTTGGACACCGCAGTGCTGATCACCTCCGGAAACGGCTCACCGCCGCGGAGGCTGCCTGTATCAACAAACGCCTCGTGATCAGCCTCGCGAATCGCGTAGAAGAGGGCGTCGGCCGCAAAGAGCGTGTCAGCGCGCAGAGCGGAGATGAAGAACATCATGGGGAGATTTTCTTAGGGTCGCTTCGATCAATCCGCTGGGCGCCGCGAACCGAAATGCCGACCTCCTGGTTCAAGCCAGTGGCTCGTTTTTCCATGGTGCGCTCCCTGATCCGAAACGACAAAACTGGGCTGGGAGAGATCCGGCTCTGCAGGACCTCAGACCCGGCCACAAAGCGGAGCCAACAGGACTGAATGGTCCAGCGAGCATGGCGCCAACCGGTCTCCAGGGCGATGGATCCAGCCCCCATGCCTGGAGAAGCCCTCATGGCCGCTTGCCGCGGGTCATCGTTCTGACCGACGTGGAGAGGGCATTGGCGGCCCTTGCCGTGAGCAGCCCGGAGAGGGCCGCGACCGCCACGGTGGCCAGGCTGGTGACTTTGGCGCCATCCGGTCCACCAACCCCCAGGACCATGGCCATGGCGGTGAGGGGGAGCCGATAGCCTCCCGCGATGCCAGCGGCGGCTCCCGCCGCCCCCGCCAGGTCGGCCGGGATGCCGAGGGGAGCGGCAAAGACGCGGCCACAGAGGTCACCGATCGCCAGGAAGGGAACGAACACCCCGCCGCAGCCCCCCGCGAGAACGGCGGCGGTGGTGGATCCGGCTCGAAGCAGCGCCAGAGCCAGGAGGCGCGGAGGGGTGGGTTCGTTGGTTTCCGCCCACACGATCGCGGCGCCCCCTGGCCCGAAGGCCGCGCCCGGGCTGGCCAGCCAGCCAATCAGAACGGCCAGGGTCAGCATCACGCTCCCACCGATCAACAGGCGCCGCCCTGGACGGTCGCGCCAGCCCCTGGCCCAGTAGATGGACTCTCCGGTGAGGGCTGTCAGGGCGCCGGCCGCACCGCCGATCAACAGCGTGGCTTCCGCCGCCGCCAAGAAATCTCCGGGGGCGACCTTCGGCACCACAAGGCGGATGAGATTGAGGCCAAACCAAGAATTCACTCCCCATCCAGCCAGCCCCCCGGTGAGCATGGCCGCCGCCCGCCGCGCTGTGAGAGGCACCTGGCGCCGCTCCGCCAACTCCACTATGAAAAAGGTTCCCACGAGGGGGATGCCCATCAGGGCCGCCACGCTGGCGGCCCCACCCCCGATGGCCAGGGGGCGCACCAGCGGGCGCAGGAGGGGCACCACGCCGCCCAGCCAGCTGCCGGTGGCCACTCCGATGTGGGCCGCTGGGGATTCGGTGCCCATGGGGGCCCCCAGGCCAACGGTGGAGAGGATGGCCAGCGCCCTCAGCGGCGCCAGGCTCCAGGGGAAGCGCTCTTCCACTCCGGAGGCGTTGACGACGTCGCCGGTGAGATCGGCGCGGGCGATGTCATGGGGAAAGGAATACCAGCTCGTGAGCGATCGGACGCTGTCCTCGGGAGCGCTGTTGCGAGGGGCGATGGTTTGCGCGGGCTGGCCTTTCCCCAATCCAAAAAGGATCAGCACCGCCAGGCTCACGCCGAACAAAGGAAGAACCCGCAGCCAGTCGCCACCAAGGCCAGCGGTGGCGGCCAGGCTCTCCTTGATCAGCTCTGTGAGCACCACCGCCGCCAGGGAGCCGATCAGGCCGCCGAGCAAACCCCCGGCGGCCCAAGCGAGCACACCGCGGGCTTGGGAGACCTTGCTCTCCATCTCTTCCGTTCGCATGGTCCGATTGAATATAAGAGTTGGTGGCCTCACGGGAGATGCCGCAACAAGTCCATTCAGACGTCGTCACGGACCGGAGCACGCCAACACCAAAGGAACGGATAACATAACTTTGCATCTGCGCGAATGAATGATTCATGCATCATTCCTTAGCCACCTACGCTACTCGTTTCGATGCGGGCAACGACAGCATTGAGGTAGAATCACTTAACAACCGCTGCGAACTACCAGTCTGGGTAGGCTGCAACTGGATCTCTGGTACACCCCCATGAGTTCAAAGACTCGGCGCAACGTGCGATCGCGCCAGATGTTTGGAAGGGGAGAATGTTGCATGGTCTCGGCGGTGAAACTATATTGCCAGCCTCCCTGAATGCCTGCAACAACACGGTTGGCTATGTTGCTCACAAATTGACTGCTGCTTGGGTCTGTTAAAGCCTGTTTATTGATCTGCGGAGCTTTGCGCCAGTGCATCAGCAACCAGGCAAGGGAAACGAGATCGTGGGCGGTCAAAGAGCGGGAGGCGATGACCAAGCCAAGGGGAGGGGAAAATACATGACCTAAATCCGGGCCAAAGGTGGCAAGCACCTTGTCCGCAGCGGTGATGACCAGCCGTTGCTTCTGTAAATGAGTGGGAATAGTATTGGCCTCCGCTGTTTTTTCTTGGATGCTCTTATCCGCGTGGTGGTACTCCAAACGGGTGTCGTAGCGCATATTGCCGACGACAGACTTCATCGTCAGAGTATACCCCAGCAGGGCATGGCGGCGACAACGTGGCATGGACACGATATGGTCCACCTCCTTCAACCCATTCGGTAGCATGATGCCCCGTCGCCAATGGGACCCGGGTGCAGGCAGCTCCTCATCAAAGCTCTCTCAGCCTGCTTCGTCAAAAAAGCTCCACTCGGCTCCCGCATCTTGTACAAGCCAGCACTCTTCGCCAGCTCACGCGTACTCCCCTTGCACCCTCTGGGCGGGGCTGGCTGGCCAGCGCTACGCCGTGCCGCAACACAAGCAGCGCTCGCTCGAACGTGTCAAATGGCTTGCCTCAGCTCCACCCAGGCACGCAACACCTCCGCCACCGACCAGGCCTGGGCGATGCAGCCCCGAGGCCTGTGGGGGGCGTCGCCATCGAAAATCTCGCTGACACTCCCCAGTCCGGCCGTCGTCAGGTGGTGGCCGATGGGCTCCAGCAAACGCAGGGCGCCCTCGGGATCGTCGTAGACCCGCGCATGCGCCAGGGCGTAGGGACCCAGCCACCAACCCCAGACCGTTCCCTGGTGGTAGGCCCGATCCCGAGCGGCGGGTCCGCCGCTGCAGGTGCCCTGGTAGGCGGGATGATCGGGATCAAGGCTGCGCAGACCGAGGGGGGTGAGCAGCTGCTGGCCGCAGGCCCGCACCACGGCACGGGCCTGTTCGCCGGAGAGCAATCCCTCGGTCAGGGTCACGGCCAGGAGTTGATTGGGTCGCAATGCCGCGTCGTGGTGGCCGTCGGGTCCATCGAGCACATCGAAACAACACCGCGCCGCGCTGTTCCAGAACCGTTGGAATCCTTGACGCGCCGTCTCGGCCAAGCGGTCGTAGGGCGCGCTGGCGTGCCCGGCCAGGTCGGCGAAGCGGGCCATGGCGCGCAGGGCGTTGATCCAGAGCGCGTTCACCTCCACGGGTTTGCCGATGCGGGGGGTGATCACCTCTCCGTTCACCTTGGCGTCCATCCAGGTCAGCTGCAGACCCTCCTCGCCCGCTCGCAGCAAGCCATCGACGGGATCGCGGCGGATGCCATGGAGGGTGCCCCGCGCGTGGGCCTCGACAATCTCCTGGAGGCGGGGAAACAGCTCCCGGATGAGGTCGTCATCGCCGCTGGCCGCGTGATAGGCGCGCAAGGACTCGACATACCACAAGGTGGCGTCGACGGTGTTGTAGGCCGTGTCCTCCAATGGCTCACCATCCTCGGGGAAGCGATTGGGAAGCAGGCCGTGACGCAGGAAGGCACCGTAGGTTCGGAGGATGCGTCGAGCGATGGCGGCGCGCCCGGTCACAAGGGTGAGGCCCGGCAGGCTGATCATCGTGTCGCGACCCCAGTCGCCGAACCAGGGATAGCCAGCGAGCACACTGCCGCCCGCCTCCACCCTTGACGCCTCAGCCGCCCGCTCCATCGGCTCGGCAATGGCGCGGGCGACCACAAACTGGTCCGCCGCCAACACCAGTTGCTCCACCCAGGGAGGCGCCAGGGGCGCGAGCCGGGGCTGGGCCACCCGCCAGCGAGCCAGCAGAGCCTCCTCATGGGTCCGTCGGTCCCGCAGGGCGGCTTCCCCGTCACGGAGCGGATTGGCCTCCGTGCTCGCCACCACCGTCAGGGTGGGGGTTTCAGCGCTCAGGGTCACGGTCAGGCGCGCGGCCCGGAGATGGTCATCCGCGCTGGGCAGGCCCCGCTCCGCCTCCGCTGTGAGGTCCTGGCCCCGGGACCAGTCCCCGGCGCCGCCGACGTTGATCTCCCCGCGATCGGCGCAAACCATGAAGGGAGGCACCCCCTCCAGCCGCGGGGCCAAGGCCACGCCCCCGGGCACGGGGCGCTGGACCAGCTCCGGATGGGTGGTGCCGCCGTGATGGGAGCGGGCGTTCACGAGCACGGTCAAGGAGAGCCGCACGGGTTGGCTGGCCTGCAGGAGCCGGTAGTGCACCGTGGTGGTGTGGGCGCCGGGTTGCATCCACAGCCGTTTTTCCAGCAGCGCGTCCCCGAGCGCCCACCGCCAGGTGGGCACCGTGCCCTCCAGGCGAAAGGAGACGATCCAGAGGTGGCCGACCGGCGCCTGCTCCCCTCCGGACCAGCGATGGTTGGCCAGGGGATAAGAGCGATGGCCCACCTCCACCACCTCCTCCAGGGCGGCCACCAGGAGGGTGCGGGTGCAGGGATCGGTTGGTGCTCCGAGGGCCGCCACGAGCAGGCCGTGGTAGGCCCGTGTGAGGGAGCCGGCCACGGTGCCGCAGCCGTAACTCCCCAAACCATTGGTGATCAGCCACTCCCGGCTCTCGGCGCTGGCGCGCTCCCCGCTGATCTCACCGCCGAAGCTGACGACCACGGATGCCCTCCCCGTTCTGGAGCGAGAGTGTTCTATACCTTGACGCAGGTTCGTTCCGCGCCTTTCCGTCATGGCCTCTTCCGCACCCCCGATCGACATCGGCATCCCTGACGCCCAGCGGCAGCGGATCGCCGAGGGGCTGGGGCGCGTGTTGGCGGACAGCACGGTGCTGTACAGCAAAACCCACGGGTTCCACTGGAACGTCACCGGGCCGATGTTCAACACGCTTCATTTGATGTTCATGGAGCAATACACCGAGCTCTGGACCGCTCTCGACGAGATCGCCGAGCGCATCCGCTCCCTCGGCTTTCCCGCCCCGTATGGCGGCAGCGCCATCGCCGCTCTGACCTCCATTCCGGAAACGGAAGGCCAACCGGCGGCTCTGGCGATGGTGCGCGAGCTCGTCAGCGGTCATGAGGCGGTGGCGCGCACGATCCGTGCGGTGTTCGTCGTGGCGGCGGAGGCCAACGATCAACCCACTGCCGACCTGCTCACCCAGCGGTTGCAGGTGCACGAGAAAACCGCCTGGATGTTGCGAAGCCTCCTGGAGATGTGAGTCCCGATCAGGTGGCTCGCGTCGCGTCGGCCCGGGCCCTTCAGGGCCAGCCGTTGGTGCGCATCATTGTCACCGCCTCCCTGTTGCGGGCGCCCATGGCCTCGGCGCTCACGCCATCGTCCTGGAAGCTTCCCCAGCGCTTGAGGATGGGATGGTTTCCCATGCCCTTGAGGGGATATTCGTTGTTGGCGGCGGCATAGCCCTTGCCACCACTGGCGGACGCCAGAAACTCGATCAGCTTGGTGGCCGCCGCTGCCTTCTTCGAAGCCCGCGTGACGCCGGCCCCGGTCACATTCACGTGGGCGGGGGTGGGAAACACCACCCTCAACTGATTGGCCAGGGTCTGGTCCGCCGCGCCATTCTCGCCGGAGAGCATGCGCGCGACGTAATAGGTGTTGACGAGCCCCGCCGCGCAGTCTCCTTTGGCCACGGCTCGGGCCAGGGGGATGTCGGAGGTGAAGAAGGGCTGACGCGGGTTGCGGTTGGCCACCATCCCCTGGATCCAGGAGCGGGTGGCGGCTTGCCCGCGCAGGATCAGTTGATCCGCCACAAGCGACTGGTTATAGACGCTGCGGCTGTCGCGCAGGCACAGCTTGCCCTTGAGCGCGGGGCGGGCGAGGTCGGCGTATGTGCGGATGGAGGCGGGATTGACCTGCTTCGGGTTGACGATCACCGCGCGCACGCGCCGGGTGAGGGCGAACCAGCGGCCCTGGCCATCCCGCAGGGGCGCCGGAACATCACGCTGCAGGGCGGCGGAGCGCACGGGTTGAAAGAGGCCCATCCGCGCGGCCTTGTCCAGCCGGGCCGCATCGACGAGGACCAGCACGTCCGCTGGACTGTTGGCGCCCTCCTGGCGAAGGCGTTCGATCAGGGCGTCGTCCTTGCCCTCCAGCAGTTTGATCCGGATGCCCGTGCGCGCGGTGAAGGCTTTGTAGAGCTCTTGATCGCTGTTGTAGTGCCGGCCGGAATAGACCCCCAGCTCCACCTCGGCGCGGGCGGCATGGGGAGCCAGGGCCAGCGCATTCCCCAGCAGCAGGAGGGAAAGAGCGGCGTGGACCGGGCGGTTGGGCAGTGTCACCGATGAACCTCGGGGTGATGTCTCGCCTCGCTCCTGTGGCGCGGCCTCGGCGCTCGCTCTCCAGTTCCACTGGAGTGCTGGATGCGGAGAATTGGGCGCGGGATGAAGGCTCCTCAGGCGGGCGGACGAAACGGGATGCCGGAACCCTAAAAAGCTTGAACCCACTGGCTGCCAAGCAAAAGCTGCCAAACGACGTGTCTTTTGTTACCACTCCCCCCGCGAGCCAGCCGCCGCACCCCGGCGGGCGTGCTGCGGCACCCCGAAGACCCCGATCCGCCCGTCGGTTTCCTGCAATTGAGAATCGCTTGCAAAAAGACTGGAAGGTCCCTTAGGGTTCCACCGTTCGCTTCGCCAGCGCCTTTGGCTTCGATGGCCCACCGCTCCGCCTCCCCGCCGTCGGGGCTCCCCGTTCCGCTCGCCCCCGGCCAGTCCGTGCTTCTGGATCCGAGCTTCCGGCCCACAGGCGCCTGCTTGGAGGTGCTCAGCGGCATCGCTCGCGTTTACTGCCCTTGCGAGGAAACCGAGGGCATGACCATCGCTTTCCTCCAGGCCGGCGACCAACTGCGCACCGATCGCCTCTGCAGCGAGGGGGTCTGCGTCGAGGCGCTCACCGCCCTGAGGTTCTGTCGCCATGCCATCGCTCCCGAGGGCGCGGGATTGGATCCGGTGAACGAGTGGACCCTGCAGTTGCTGCGCATTCGCCATCTCGGCAACGCGGAAAAGCGTCTCCATGCCCTGCTCGCCCTGCTGGTGCGCCGCCTGGGCCGCCGCTGCGGCGCCTGGTGCGACCTTCCCTTTCGCCTCACCCATGAGCGGATCGCCGAGCTGATCGGCACCACCCGCGTCACCACCACCCGCCTTCTCTCCCGCATTCGCAACGCCGACCTGCTGCTGGTGCCCCCGGGGGAGCCGGGCCTGCGCCTGGCCCCCTCCCTGGTGGAGGCGGCGCCCCTGGCGGAGGGCTGATTCCGGGCTCGTCCCGCTGGCCTCGTCTCGCTGGCCTCACCGCCGTGTCCCGCGCAGGACCAGTCCACCGACAAGCAACAGCAGCAGTGGCCGCTCCCCCGCCAGGAGGTAGGGCGTGAGCCGCGCGCTCGGGGGTACCAGGAAGAAGCCGCTGCTGGCCTCGCCGCTGGGCAGGGCGCCCCGCACCCGTCCCGCGGGGTCCACCAGCGCGCTCGGGCCCGTATTGGCGGCGCTGACCAGCCAGCGGCCGCTTTCCATGGCCCGCAGCCGCGCCAGGACTTGGAACTGATGTTGCAAAGCGAGGGGATAGGGGTCGAGGTTGGCGCTGGCCAGCAGCCAGCGGGCTCCAGCCCGGCTGGCCTCCGCCAGCCCCCGGCCATCGGCGATCTCGTAGCAGATGGCCACGCCGATCGGCCCGTCGGGGCGGTTCAGCAGACGGGAGGACTCCCCCGGCTCCAGGCCTCCGACGGCGGAGAGTCCACTCCAGCGGAGCAGCGGCCCCAGGGGCACCCATTCCCCGAGGGGCACCACCCGGTGCTTGTCCACCCAGCTGCTGGCGGCCGTGGCGCGGGGGGCAAAGCGCAGCAGGGCGCTGCGCAGGCCGCTGTCGGCGCGGCGAAAGCCGCCGCTCAGCACCTCCACAGGGGTGGCGCGGGGCAGGGGCTGATTCTCCAGCAGAGCGCCCTCGGGCAGCACCACCGTGGCGCTGCGGGGCTCGGCCTCCACCAGGGCCGCCGCCAGCATCCGCCCCAGGCGCGCCTGCTGCCAGGGCTGAAACTTTTGCCGGGTGGGGATGGCCGGCTGCACCACCAGCACGGTTTCGCCGCCGCTCGGGGCGGCGAGCGCCGCCGCTCGCGCCTCGCCGCCGGGCGCCAGGGCCCCGGCCCCGTGTGCCGCCACGAGGCTTCCCACCACCAGCAGGGCCCATCCCCTCCGGGCCTCCGCCACTCCCGGCGCTCCCGGAGCCGCCGCTCGCCAGGCCACGCTCCAGCGCCAGAGTCCCCAGCCGAGTCCCACCTGGAGCGCCGCCAGACCCCCCGCCCCCATCCAGACGGCCAGCCCCGCCAGCCAGGGATCCCCGGGCAGGGGAGCGGCGCCGAGGCCGATCCAGAACAGCGGCCCCTTGGCCAGCAGCACCTCCGCCAACCCCCACAACCCGCTGGCCAGCAGGGCGGTGCTGGGTCGGGCGGGATCCAGGCGCCGGGCCAGCAGCGCCCAGGCCGCCACCAGGGCGCCCCCCAACAGCGCGCAAAGGCTCCAGAGGAGCAGGCAGAGGGGAAGGCTCAAGGGGGAGGGCACACCGACCCAGTCGAGGGGGTGCAGGGCGGGGAGCCAGCGATGGCTGACGAGCACGGCGGCGGTTCCCCACACCAGCGCCGTCCGCTCGCCGCGGGCCGTGCCCACCAGCGACCACAGCACCGCGAGAGAGGGCCAGAGCAGCCAGGGCCAGCCCAGGGGGGGCAGCGCCAGACCGGCCAGGGCGCCAGCGGCGGCGGCCAGCGCCAGCCGCGGCAGGCGGTCATTCCCCATGGTCAAGACCTCGGCGCGTTGCCATTCTCCAAATGGCTCCCACGCACCCATCGCCACCATGGACCAGGGCAACCTTCTCCAGATGCTCCTCCTGCGGGGGCTCGGCACCACCACCCTCGTCGCCGATCGCCTGCGCTACGTCACCCAGGAGTGGGTGCAGAGCGGCAAGCTGGATCCCTCCCACGCCCCCATCCTGGTGGAGGACGTGCTCAAGGCCTTGCGGGGCGAGACTCCCGAGGTGGAGCAGCAGGCGGAGCGCCAGCTGGAGCGCAACCGCGATCAGCTGCTCCACGATCTGGGGCTGGCGCGCCAACGGGAGCTGGATGAGCTGCGCGGCCGCATCGACCGGCTGGAGAGCCAACTCCGCCAGAACCAGAACCAGCTCTGAGGCCCGCTCCGGCCCGCGGGCCGCGACTCCCGCCCGCGGACCCGGCTCCAGCCGACGGCTGAGACCCCCCTGCCACAATCAAGGTCTCCCCTCCCCAGCCCAGACCTCCTTCCATGCGAGACATCCTCATCAGCGCGGGCGTCTGCCTGGCGTGCCTGATGGTGGCGCTGATCAGCCAGCTGGTCACCCCCGCGGTGGTGCGGGCGGCCCCGCCGGAACCCACCGCCACCGTGGTCGCCGCCCGGATGGAGCCGGCCTCGGCGCCCGCTCCGGGCACGATCGCCGCCGTTGTGCGCTCCCCCCTCGAACTCGATCCCGACGATTCCAACCCCTTCTTGTTTGCCATGGCTCCCTCTGACGACGCCCCGTCCCTTGCCCAGGCCAACGCGCTCGGCGGCGAGATGAGCGCCCCCAAGCCCCGCGTCACGGCCAGTGGCCTGAAGATCACCGATCTGGTGGTGGGCGAAGGGGAGGAGGCCACCCCCGGCCAGACGGTGAGCGTGAACTATCGCGGCACGCTGGTGAACGGCAAGGAATTCGACAGCAGCTACGGCCGCGGTCCCTTCAGCTTTCCCTTGGGGGCGGGTCGGGTGATCAAGGGCTGGGATGAAGGCGTCGCCGGGATGCGCGTCGGCGGCAAACGGAAGCTGGAGATTCCCCCCGACTTGGCCTACGGCTCCCGGGGCGCGGGGGGGGTGATTCCTCCCGACGCCACTTTGTTGTTTGATGTGGAGTTGCTGGGGGTGGGCCGCTGAGGGTCAGTTGAGGGTCGGGCAGCCGACCCTTCTCGTCGAGACACGCTCGTTAAGATGCCTCTGCCTTCCCGGCCAGGCCGGGCGTTCCTTCACCCTCTTCCTTTTCCATGGCGCACCAGCTGCCCGCTCTGCCCTATAGCCTCGATGCGCTCGAGCCCCACATCTCCCGCAACACCCTGGAGTTTCACCACGGCAAACACCACGCCGCCTATGTCACCAACCTGAACAACCTGGTGGCGGGCACCGAGCTGGAGGGCAAGTCGCTGGAGGACACGATCCTGGCGGTGGCTGGGGATGCCAGCAAGGCCGGCGTGTTCAACAACGCCGCCCAGGTGTGGAACCACACCTTCTACTGGCAGGGCATGAAGCCGGAAGGCGGCGGTGCTCCCTCTGGCGACCTGGCCGCCAAGATCGACGCTGATTTCGGTGGCTTTGATGCCTTCAAGGACCAGTTCAAGTCGGCTGGCGCCACGCAGTTCGGCAGCGGCTGGGCCTGGCTCGTTCTCGACAACGGCACCTTGAAGATCACCAAGACCGGCAACGCTGACCTCCCCCTGGCCCATGGCCAGAAGGCATTGCTCACAATGGATGTCTGGGAGCACGCCTACTACCTCGACTATCAAAATCGCCGTCCCGACTACATCACCACCTTCCTCGACAAGCTGGTGAACTGGGATTTCGTCGCCGCCAATCTCGCCGCCTGAGCCACGCCCATGTTTGCGCTCAGCAAGCTGCTCCCCCTGCTGGTGTTGCCGCTGGGGGTTGCCCTGCTGCTGCTGGCCTGGGCGATGGCGCGTCGCCGTTGGCGGCCGGTGCAGGCCGCCTTCGCCCTCCTCTGGGTGATGGCTACTCCGCTGACAGCCCAAGGTCTTTGGCGCTGGTTGGAGCGGCCTTGGGCGCCGTCGCGTCCGGAGACCATGCCCACCGCCGACGCGATCGTGGTGCTCGGCGGTGGCCGCCATCCCGCCCCCGGACCGCTGCGGCGAACGGAGTGGCTGGATGCCGATCGGTTTTTTGGCGGGCTGGATCTCTTCCGCGCCCGCCGCGCGCCTCTGTTGGTGTTCACAGGGGGCGCCATCGCCCTTCAGCCCGGCCTTCCCACTGAGGGGGATGTGCACCGTCAGCAAGCCCTGGCGCTCGGCTTTCCCGCCAAGGCGATGGTCGTCACCCCCTACGTGCGCAACACGGCGGAG
>Ga0194130_10003949_pt1 | contig 19344 bp, 16 predicted proteins | sample TA2KigsurfametaG_FD_160084 | JGI IMG/M metagenome (GOLD analysis project Ga0194130, IMG submission 160084) | Freshwater microbial communities from Lake Tanganyika, Tanzania - TA2015050 Kigoma 12 surface | ecosystem: Environmental > Aquatic > Freshwater > Lake | place: Tanzania: Lake Tanganyika... | reverse complement strand
CGCGCAATGTCCTTGCCGGCGACGAAGATCTGCCCCTCGGTCGGCTCCTCCGCCTTGTTGAGCAGGCGGATGAAGGTCGACTTGCCCGACCCGGACGTGCCGACGAGGAAGACGAACTCGCCCTTGTCGATGTTGACGTTGGCGTTCCGAAGGGCATGAACATCGCCCTTGTACACCTTGGAGACGTTGTCGAGCTTGATCATGGTGGGGGTCGTCCGACGGACCTTCCGAGGATACCCACGCCGACCACGCGATCGGCGCGATCCCTCCGCACTCAGGCGTTCGTCGCCGCCTCGGCGCGCTGCCACTGCAGGTACGCGTCGATGAAGTCCTGCACGTCGCCGTCGAGGACCGCCTCCACGCTGGAGGTCTGGTGCCCGGTCCGCTCGTCCTTGACCATCTGGTACGGCTGGAGCACGTAGGAGCGGATCTGGCTCCCCCACTCGACCTTCTTCTTCTCACCGGCGAGCCGGTTCAACTCCTCGTCGCGCTCCTGCCGGGCCCGATCGGCGAGCTTCGCCCGCAGCATCTGCATCGCCCGCTCACGGTTCTGGATCTGGGAGCGCTCCACCTGGCAGCTCACGACGATGCCGGAGGGCACGTGGGTGATCCGCACCGCAGAATCGGTGGTGTTGACGTGCTGACCGCCCGCACCCTGCGAGCGGTACACGTCGATGCGGAGGTCCTTCTCGATGATCTCGACCTCGCCGTCGTCCTCGATGAACGGCACGACCGTGAGGCCGGCGAACGCGGTCTGCCGCCGGGCGTTGTTGTCGAACGGTGAGATCCGCACGAGACGGTGCGTCCCCCGTTCGGCGCGCAGCATCCCGAACGCATATCGGCCCCGGACGATGAAGTCCGCGGACAGGATGCCCGCCTCCTGGCCGTAGGTGACCGCGTCGAGCTCGACGCTGAAACCGTGCTCGTCCGCCCAGCGGCGGTACATGCGCAGCAGCATCTCCGCCCAGTCCTGGGCGTCGGTGCCACCGGCGCCGGAGTGGATCTCGCACACGGCGTCGTAGGTGTCGTACGGCTCGGTGAACAGCGACCGCCGCTCGAGCTCGTCGAGCCGCGCCGCCAACTGGGCGACGAGGCCCTCGAGCTCTGCCTCGACGGAGTCGTCGCCCTCCTCGACCGCGAGCTCGTGGAGCACCGTCGCGTCCTCGAGCGAACGGCCGAGCGCGGCGAACAGGTCGAGGTCGCCGGCCACGGCCGCCAACTCGGTCTGCACCTTGCGCGCCCGCTCGGCGTCGTCCCAGAGATCGGGTCGGGCCATCTCCGTCTCGAGTTGGGGACGCCGCGCCCGCAACTCCGGGATCGCCAGGTAGCGCTCCGCCTCGGCGAGACGGTCCCGCAGCGCGGTCAGATCGGAGGAAAAGTCACGCACGTCGACCCCGCCTCAGCCCGCGCCGTGACACAGCTTGAACTTCTTGCCGCTCCCGCACGGGCACGGCGCGTTGCGCCCCACCTTCGGGGCGGACGCCGCGGGCTCCGCCGCTCGCGTGACCACCCCCGGGGCCGCACCGCGGGCCGACGGGCCGGGCACCGTGAGCGTCGGTGCGGGAGAGCGCACGGGCTCCTCGGCTGCGGAGTAGGCGACGCCACGGAGCTTGGGTTCGGCGGCCTCGGGCAAGGAGGCGATCACGTCGGCCTCCTCGGCCGACGCGGCGACCTCGGCGCGGATCTCCGCATGCATCACGATGCGAACGAAGTCCTCGGCCACCGATGAGAGCATCTGGCCGAACATCTCGAAGCCCTCGCGCTGCCACTCCGTGAGCGGGTCGCGCTGGCCGACCGCCCGCAGCCCAATGCCCTCCCGCAGGTAGTCCATCTCGTAGAGGTGCTCGCGCCAGCGCTGGTCGACGAGGGAGAGCTGCACCCGACGCTCGATCTCCCGGAGCACCGGAGCGCCGAGGTCGGCCTCCTTGCGCTCGTAGGTCGCCGTGGCCTCGCCGGCGAGCGCCTCGTAGAGCTCGTCGGTCGACCGCACGTTGGCGAGGTCCGCCTCGGTGAGGGCCGTCGGCCAGAACGTGGCCACGTCGGTGAGCAACCCGTGCGCCTCCCAGTCGCCGGCGACACCGTCGGGCAGGTGCCGGGCGATGAGGCCGTCGACGACCTCGGCGAGCGACCCGAGGAACTCCTCGCGCAGATCGCCGTCGGCGAGGATCTGGTCGCGGCGGCCGTAGACGACCTTCCGTTGGGCGTTCATCACCTCGTCGTACTTGAGGACGTTCTTGCGGACCTCGGCGTTCTTCTGCTCCACCGTGGTCTGCGCCCGCTCGACGGCCTTGGTGACCATCTTCGACTCGATCGGCACGTCGTCGGGGATCGTCGCGCTCATCACGCGCTCCATGAGCCCCGTCGCGAACAGGCGCATGAGGTCGTCCTCGAGGGAGATGTAGAACCGGCTCTCCCCCGGGTCGCCCTGCCGGCCTGAACGGCCACGGAGCTGGTTGTCGATCCGGCGCGACTCGTGCCGCTCCGTGCCGACCACCACCAGACCACCGAGCTCCCGGACCCGCACGCCCTGTGCGGCCGTGTCGACCGCGTGCACCGCCGTCCGTTCGTCGAGCCGGGCCGCGGCGAGCTCCGCGACGGCGAGCTCGTCCTCGAGGGGCACCACGACCTCGTCGTCGACCCCGGCGGACCGCAGCCTGGCGATGTCCTCCCGGAGCACCAGCGGCCGACGACGTACCTCGTCCGGCGTGGTCGCCGGCAGCCCCTCGGTCCGCAGATCGGCGAGCGCCATCAGCTCGGGGTTCCCGCCGAGGAGGATGTCCACGCCACGGCCCGCCATGTTCGTCGCCACCGTGACCGCACCCGGTCGACCGGCCTGGGCGATGATCTCCGCCTCGCGGAAGTGCTGCTTGGCGTTCAGCACCTCGTGGCGCACCCCGCGCCGGGTGAGGAGCCGGGACAGCAGCTCGGAGTGCTCCACCGACGCAGTACCGGCGAGCACCGGACGACCCGCCTCGTAGTGGTGGACGATCTCGTCGACCACCGCCTCGAACTTCGCTGCCTCGGACTTGTAGATCAGGTCGTTGTGGTCGGCGCGCACCATCGGTCGGTGCGTCGGGATCGGCACGACCTGCAGGCCGTAGGTGGTCGCGAGCTCACCGGCCTCGGTCTGGGCCGTACCGGTCATCCCGGCGAGCTTGTCGTACATGCGGAAGTAGTTCTGCAGGGTGACGGTCGCGAGCGTCTGGTTCTCCTCCTTGATCCGCACCCCTTCCTTCGCCTCGATCGCCTGGTGGATCCCCTCCGACCAGCGGCGACCCTCGAGCGTGCGGCCGGTGAACTCGTCGACGATCTTCACCTCGCTCGCCTCGACGATGTACTCCTTGTCGCGCTTGAACAGCTCCTTCGCCTTGAGGGCCACCTGGAGCTGGTGCACGAGGTCCGTGCGGCCGAGGTCGTAGAGGTTGTCGACGCCGAGCAGTTCCTCGACCCGTTCCACGCCCGCCTCGGTCGGGGCGACCGTGCGCTTCTCCTCGTCGACCTCGTAGTGCTCGTCGCGCGAGAGCTGCCGCACGACCGAGGAGAACCGCTTGTAGAGCGCCGCCGCGTCGGTGACCCGACCGGAGATGATCAGCGGCGTGCGTGCCTCGTCGATCAGGATCGAGTCGATCTCGTCGACGATCGCGTAGACGTGCCCGCGCTGGACCTTGTCCTCCGCGGTCATCGCCATGTTGTCGCGCAGGTAGTCGAACCCGAACTCGTTGTTCGTCCCGTAGGTGACGTCGCACGCGTAGTTCGCCCGCTTCGTCGCCGCGTCGTCGTTCCCCGGCAGCACCATGCCGACGGTCAGGCCCATCCACGTGTGGATGCGGCCCATCCACTCGGCGTCACGTCGGGCGAGGTAGTCGTTCACCGTGACGACGTGGACGCCCTTGGCGGACAGGCCGTTCAGGTAGACGGGGAGGGTCGACACGAGGGTCTTGCCCTCACCCGTGCGCATCTCGGCCACCCAGCCGAAGTGCAGGGCGGCACCGCCCATCACCTGGACGTCGTAGTGCCGCTGACCGATCACCCGGCGCGAGGCCTCCCGGACGGTGGCGAACGCCTCGATGAGCAGGTCGTCGAGGGTCGCACCTCGGTCGAGCCGCTCCCGGAAGAGCACCGTCCGGTGCCGGAGCGCGTCGTCGTCGAGCGCGGCGAGCTCGGGCTCGAGCGCGGCGATGTCGGGCACGAGGGCCTGGAGGGACCGGAGCATCTTGCCCTCACCGGTCCGGAGGATGCGGTCGAATACGCCCATGCGGTCGGTCAGCCTACCGGCGGGGACGCGACGGCCCCGACGACGGGCCCCTCAGGCCTGATCGATCAGGCCGAGCGTGCCGTCGGTCCGGCGGTACAGGACGGCCGCGCGACCCGTCTCCTCGTTCGTGAACACGTAGAAGCTGTGCCCGATGAGCTCGAGCTGCAGCACGGCATCGTCGACGGAGATCGGGTGGAGGGCGAACGACTTGCGCTTCACGACAAGCTCGCCCGCACGCGTCACGTAGGCGTCGTCGGCCATGGAGTGGTCCTCGTCGTCGAGGAGCGCGGTGACGGGGATCTCGGACTCCGGGCGTCGGGCGTGGCTCGGACGGCGACGGAGCCGGGACTTCAGACGGGCGAGCTGGGACTCGAGCTTGTCGACCGCCCGGTCGACCGCAGTCGACACGTCGGCCGCCGTCGCCCGGCAGCGGACGACGTGGCCGTTGCCCTCGATGGTGACCTCGCAGACCTCCTTCTCGGCGATGGAGGGGTTGTGCTCCCGGGAGAACCGGACCTCGGCGCGTTGCATCCCGTCGAGGAAGCGGTCGAGCCGCCCGATCTTGTCGACCGCAGCCGCACGGGCCTCCTCGGTCAGATCGGTACCACGGTTGCTGACGGATACCTGCATGTGGGGGATAGTGCGCCTCCGTTCGACGGACCGCAAGGGTCGATGGTCACCACGGTGGTACCCGGGCGGCGACCGCTGCCACCACGCGCGTCGCTCCCGCCGTCCGCAGGGACGCCGCCGCGGCGCACAACGTCGTACCGGTCGTGACGACGTCGTCGACCACGAGCACGGTCCCCGCCACCGCCCGCAGCGGGACGAATGCGACCGCACCGACCCGGTCGCGGCGCGTCCGCCCCGTGAGCCCGGGGCCCGGCACCCGCCGGAGCAGCGGACGGCAGGGCACCCCGGCACGCCGGCCCAGCAGTCGGGCGAGCTCCTCGGCCTGGTCGTACCCGCGGGCCCGACGACGCAAGGTCGACGTCGGTGCCCACGTCACGACATCGGCGCCGCCGATCGCGCCGAAGTGCACGGCGGGCAACAGTCGGTCGGCCACCCAGGTGAGCACGGCGCGGTTGCCTCGGTACTTGAGCCCGGTCACGAGCCGACGCGCCGGGCCGTCGTAGCGGAGCGCTGCCGAACCTGCGTCGACCCCGGGAAGACGCCACAGCGCACCGGACACGTCGGTCAGCAGCGCCACGCACGCTGCGCACGGCGCCGCCCCGAGACGATCACAGACCGGGCAACGGGGCGGGAACCACACGCCCCGGACGCTACGGGGCGGGTGCGACGTCGGGACCGGGCGGGGTGCGGAACACCCCGTCCTCGGTGATCCACGCCGTGACGAGCTCGGCCGGGGTCACGTCGAACGCCCAGTTCTCGGCGGCGATGCCCTCGGGGGCGATCCGCACCCCGGCGATCGTCGTCACCTCGTCCGGGCTGCGACGCTCGATCTCGATCGCGTCGCCGGTCGGCAGCGTGTGGTCGAAGGTCGACCGGGGGGCCGCGACGTAGAACGGGATCCCGTGGTGGTGGCAGGCCACGGCCACCGCATAGGTCCCGATCTTGTTCGCCACGTCGCCGTTCGCGGTGATCCGATCGGCGCCGACGATCGCCGCGTCGACCCGACCGGCGCGCATCAGCGCCGCCGCCATGACGTCGGCCACCAACGTCGCCGGGATCCCGAGCCGTTCGCACTCCCACGCGGTCAACCGGGCCCCCTGCAGCACCGGCCTCGTCTCGTCGATCCACACGTGAAGACGGGTACCCGCCTCGTGCGCCGCACGGAGCACGCCGAGCGCCGTGCCCCAGCCGACCGTCGCGAGCGCACCCGTGTTGCAGTGCGTGAGCACGTTCGCACCCGACGCGAACAGCGGCGCGCCGTGACGCCCGATCGCCCGATTCCGTTCGACGTCGTCGACGGCGAGGCGCTGCGCCTCCGCGACGGGGTCGGCCGCGCCCAGCGCCCGGTCGACCCCCCATCCGAGGTTCACCGCCGTCGGCCGCGTCGCCCGCAGACGCTCCCCTGCCGCAGCGGGGTCCTCGCCACGCACGACGGCGAGCGCGACCCCCATCGCCCCCGCCACACCGATCGCCGGCGCGCCGCGCACGGCGAGCGTCGCTATGTACTCGCAGAGCTCCTCCACCGTGGTCGCCTCGACGACGACCAGCTCGGCGGGCAGGCGCCGCTGGTCGATGAGCCGGATCCGATCACCCGCCCAGGCGATCGTCGGCGGGACGTCGGCCGACGCCACGGTTCAGGACGCGTCGGTGAGCACGAAGCGCACGCCGCCCACCGTCACCGCGTCACGCCCGGCGCGGTCCGCCGCCGGCAGCGCCAGCCCGATCTCGACGATGCCCTCGTGCGCACCGTCGGCTGGGACGAACCGCACGACCTGCGCACCGCCGTCGAGCACGACCGTCGGCTCGCCGCCCGTGACGGTCACCGGCTCGTCGAGCACCTCGGCCCAGCGCGCCGCGAGCCCGGCGGGGTCGGCGGCCCGGACTGTCATCGACGTGACCGCCCCCGCACCGTGCTCGGGGACCCGACCCGCCCACGCCGGACCCGCCCAGTGCCACGAGCCGGCCGGGGTGGCCGCCGTCAGCGACACGATCGCCCCCGGCACGTCACGCGGGTGCAGGTGCAGGTCGACGATGTCCTCCTCCTCGGCGACCCACACGACCCGCACGCCGAGCCGTTCCATCCGGGCGCGCGCCACGTCGATGTCGGGGACCTGGAACATGACCATGTACCCGGCGTCGCCCCCGACGCGGTCGAGGTAGCGGCCCGCCGTCGTTCCCTCCCGGGTCGGGGAGACGACCTCGAGGAACGTGTCCCCGATCGCGAACACGCCGTTGCGTAGCCCGAACTCCGCGACCCCGGGATCGTGGAAGGGCTCGGCGAGCCGGAACTCGGACCGCACACGGTCGGCGACCGCTTCGTAGTCGGCGGCGACCAGAACGGCCTGGCGGAGACGCTGCATGCTCGGCATGCGCGCACCCTACCGCCCGGGCTCCCCTCCCGGTGGAGGGCCTTGCTACGATGGTCGGTACCTGCTGGGGGTGCCCGATCGGATCGGGCTGAGAGCACACCCCAGAACCTGATCTCGGTCATGCGAGCGGAGGGAATGCAGGAATGATCGTCGACATCCAGGTCCTTCCGTCGCCGACGGGCACACCCGACCGCCGTTGGGCGCACGTGGAGGCGGCCATCGCCGTCGTGGTGGCCAGCGGGCTCCGCTACGTCGTCGGCCCGCTCGGCACCGCCGTCGAGGGGGAACCCGACGAGGTCTGGCCGCTGGTCCGGGCCGTGCACGAGGCCACACTCCGAGCCGGCGCCGACGGGGTCGTCACCGTCGTCAAGGTCGAACAGACCCGCGACCGCGACCGTCAACCGAGCATCGACGACCTCGCCGGGCCGTACCGATGAGGCGACCACTCGCCGGCCTCGCACCGCCGGTCCTGCTCCTCACCGCGATCATCGGGTTCTGGGAGGTCTGGGCGCGTCGCGGTGCAGGCGCCAGTACCGTGCTCCCGCCGCCCACCGCGATCGTCGCCGCGGCGGTCCGTACCCGGGACACGCTCGCCGGCCACGTCGCCACGACCCTCGGTGAGACCGCTCTCGGCATCGTCGCCGGCGTCGGCGGCGGGGTGCTCATCGCTGTCGTCGTCGCGCTCGCCGGCCCCGTCCGGGCCGCGCTGCAACCGCTGCTCGTCGCCTCCCAGACCGTGCCCGTACAGGTGCTCGCACCGCTGTTGGTGCTCTGGTTCGGGTTCGGGCTGCTGCCGAAGGTCGTCGTCGTCGCGCTCGTGGTGTTCTTCCCCGTGACGGTTGCGACGAGCGCGGGCATCCGTCACGCCGACGACGACCTCGCCGACCTCGTCCGCTCCTACGGCGGCGGTCGGTTCCGGACGCTGCGGATGGTCCTCCTCCCCGCCGCCCTCCCCGGCCTCTTCGCCGGCCTGCGGATCTCCCTCACCTACGCCGTCGCCGGTGCGGTGATCGCCGAGAGCATCGGCGCCCGCTCCGGCCTCGGCCTCTACATCGACCGTTCCCGCCGTGCGTTCCGCTACGACCAGGTCTTCGCCGGCATCGCCGTCGTCGTCGGGCTGTCGATGGCGCTCTACCTGCTCACCGACGTGCTCGCCCGGGCACTCACCCCCTGGACCACCACCGAGGAGAACCCATGACCACCACCCGCAGGATCCGTCGCAGCGTCGCCGTCGCGGCAGCGGTCGTCGCGGCGCTGGTCGCCGCGGCGTGCAGCCCCCGCAGCGGGACGGCCGACGACCGAGCGACCGTCACCGTGATGCTCGACTGGACGCCGAACACGAACCACAGCGGCATCTACCTCGCCCAGGCGAAAGGGCTCTACGAACGGGCGGGCCTCGACGTGGTGATCGTCGAACCATCCGACGACGGCGGACTCCCCCAGCTCGCCGCCGGCAACGTGGACATCGTCATCACCGTCGCCGAGCAGCTCCTCCCCGCACGGGCGGCCGGCGTCGACGTCGTGTCCGTCGCCGCGATCCTCGCCCACAACACGTCGAGCCTCGTCGTCCCCGCCGACCGGGGGGTGAACCGACCCCGCGACCTCGAAGGGCGCACCTACGGCGGGTTCGGCGGCGAACTCGAGAAGGCGCTCGTCGACCGGCTCGTCCGCTGCGACGGTGGCGACCCCGCACGGGTGCGCTACGTCGAGGTCGGCAACGTCGACTACCGCATCGGCCTCGAACGACGCGACTACGACGCCGTGTGGGTCTTCGACGGGTGGGACGTCATCCGCCTCACCGAGCTCGAGGGCATGAAGCTCGTCCGCTTCCCCTTCTACGACCCTGCGGTCGCCCCGGCGGACCGCTGCCTGCCCGACTGGTACACGCCGATCATCGCCACCTCCGCCGAGGTGCTGAAGGAACGACCGGACGTGATCCGGGCGTTCCTGCGGGCCACCTCGGTCGGGTACACCGTCGCCGACGACGAACCCGCGAGCGCCGCCGACTCGCTCCTCGCCGCGGTGCCCGAACTCGACCCGGAGCTCGTCCGACGCAGCGCCGCCTACCTCGCCGGCCGCTACACCGACGACGCGCCGTGGGGGCTCCAGCGGACAGCGACATGGGTCGACTTCGCAGCGTTCCTCACCGCCGCCGGGCTGCTCGACACCGGCGTCGACCCGACTGCGGCGTTCACGAACGAGTACCTCCCCGGATCGTGACCCGGCCGTGATCGAGATCCGCGGGCTCCGGCACCGGTTCGGGGACCTCGACGTGCTGGACGGCATCGACCTCTCGGTGCCGACCGGCGGGTTCACGACCCTGCTCGGACCGAGCGGGTGCGGGAAATCGACCGTGCTCCGGGTCGTCGCCGGGCTGCTCACCCCGACCTCGGGCACCGTCACCGTCGACGGACACGACGTCGTCGGTCGGCCGGGCCGCGTCGCCCACATGCCCCAGCGCGACCTCCTGCTCCCCTGGCGCCGGGCGTTGGCGAACGCGACCGTCGGCGCCGAGGCACGCGGTCTCGACCGGACGGCCGCACGTGCCGAAGCCGCCCGCCTGTTCGAACGGTTCGGCCTCACCGGATTCGAACGGACCTGGCCGGCGCGCCTCTCCGGCGGCATGCGGCAACGCGTCGCGCTCCTGCGCACCGTCGTCTCCGGACTCACGACCATCGCGCTCGACGAGCCCTTCGGCGCTCTCGACGCCCTCACCCGACGCGACCTCCAGGGGTGGCTCGCCGAACTGCGCGGCGAGTACCGCAGCACCGTGCTGCTCGTGACCCACGACGTCGACGAGGCGCTCGTCCTGTCGGACCGCGTGGTCGTGCTGTCGGCACGACCTGGCCGGATCGTCCACGAGGTCGACAACCCCCTCCCCCATCCGCGGCCCTTCGCCGCGCTCGGCGGCACCGAGCTCGCCGGACGTCGGGCCGAACTGTTCGACGCTCTCGGCGCCGGCTGAGGACGACGGCGTCAGACGGTCGCGGGTCGGGGGGTCCGGCCACTCCGCCCGATGAAGGGCAGCACCACCCCACCGACCGCGGCGGCGACGGCGACCGCACCGAACCCGAGGGGGAACCCGCCCCACTCGATGAGCTGACCCACCCCGTAGCCACCGAGGGGGGCACCGATGTCGAAGTAGACGTTGAAGGACCCCATCGCCGTGCCGCGTTCGTCGTCGGGTGCGCGGTCGGCGACCATCGCCAACAGTGCGGGGAACCCACCCGAGTACCCCATCCCGAAGATCACGAGGAACACGATCGCCGGCAACGGCGACCGCACGAACGCCACCCCGGCGAGGCCGACGACGATCGCCACGGTGGACGGGAACGCCACCCGCAGCCGCCCGTAGCGGTCGGCGAGCCCCCCGACGAGGAAGCGCGTCGCCAGCACCGTCACCGACAGGGCGAGGAACAGCACGTCGGAGGACTCGAGGCCGATGTCCCGGGCATAGAGCGACAGGAACGCCGCCACCGACGTCCAGCCGATGCCGATGCAGAAGAACACGATCCCCGGGCCGCGGGCCGCCGGATGGAACAGGCGGTGCAGCACCGGGACGGGGACCGCGTCGGCCGAACGTTCCGGCAGCGTCTCCCGGATCGCGAGGGCCGCCACGACTCCGGCACCGGTGAAGATCGCCACCGCCCACCACACGGCGGTGAACCCCTCCGTCGCGCCGACGAGCCACTCGGCCACGTACGGACCGGCCGAGAAACCGACGTAGAAGAACGTGCTGAAGAGCGCGAGGAACCCGGCGCGCCGCTCCGGTGGGGCGACATCGGCCGTCATCGCGACCGCGGCCGTGTAGCTGAACGCGGAGGCGGCCCCCTGCACGAGGCGCAGCAGGAGCACGAGCACCACCGACTTGGCGGCCATCAACCCGAACGCGCTCACCGCGAACAGCGCCGGCCCGGCGAGCATCAGCGGACGACGACCGACCCGGTCGACGAAGCCGCCGGCCCAGGGGCGCACGGCCACCGACGCGACCGACACCACCGACATGACGAGGCCGGCCATCGCCTTGGAGGAACCGAGCTCCTCGGTCATGTAGAGCGGGAGCGCCGGGTAGAGGAGCCCCTGCGCGATGAACGTGCCGAGCGTCGACGCGCACACGAGCGCGAACGTGACGTTGCCGCGCTGCGGGTTCGTCACGTCGGCCCCCCGTCGACCCGAGGTCTCAGTAGCGGTAGTGGTCGGACTTGTAGGGGCCGTCGACGGGGATGCCGAGGTAGTCGGCCTGCTCGGAGCTCAGCTTCGTGAGCCGCACGCCGAGGGCGTCGAGGTGGAGACGGGCGACCATCTCGTCGAGCTTCTTCGGGAGGGTGTACACACCGAGCTCGTAGTCGTCGGCCTTCGCGTGCAGCTCGATCTGGGCGAGCACCTGGTTCGCGAAGCTCGCCGACATCACGAAGCTCGGGTGGCCCGTCGCGTTGCCGAGGTTCAGCAGGCGCCCCTCCGACAGCACGATGACCGAATGGCCGTCGGGGAACACGTACTCGTCGACCTGGGGCTTGATCGTGACCCGCTGCACGTCCGACAGGCGGGCGAGACCGGCCATGTCGATCTCGTTGTCGAAGTGGCCGATGTTGCCGACGATCGCGCCGTGCTTCATGCGCGCCATGTGCTCGGCGCTGATGATCCCCTTGTTGCCGGTCGCCGTGATGAAGATGTCGGCGCGGTCGAGCACCGCCTCGAGCGTGGTCACCTCGTAGCCGTCCATCGCCGCCTGCAGGGCGCAGATCGGGTCGATCTCGGTGATGATCACCCGGCTGCCCTGCCCGCGGAGCGACTCGGCGCACCCCTTGCCGACGTCGCCGTAACCCATCACGACCGACACCTTGCCGCCGAGCATCACATCGGTCGCCCGCTTGATGCCGTCGATGAGGCTGTGACGGCAGCCGTACTTGTTGTCGAACTTCGACTTCGTCACGGAGTCGTTCACGTTGATCGCCGGGAACAAGAGCTCCCCGCGCTCGAGCATCTGGTAGAGGCGGTGCACGCCGGTGGTCGTCTCCTCGGAGACCCCCCGGATGCCCGCACCGATGCGGGTCCAGCGCTGCGGGTCCTCCGCCAGCGACCCGCGCAGCAGCTCGAGGATGACCGCCCACTCCTCGGGGTCGTCCTCGCCGGTCGCGGGCACCGCGCCGGCCGCCTCGTACTCGGTGCCCTTGTGCACGAGCAACGTCGCGTCACCACCGTCGTCGAGGATCAGGTTCGGACCGCCGTCGGGCCACAGCAGCACACGCTCCGTGCACCACCAGTACTCGGGGAGGGTCTCCCCCTTCCACGCGTACACCGGGACGCCGCGCGGGTTGTCCGGCGAACCGTCCGGACCGACGACGACCGCTGCCGCTGCGTGGTCCTGCGTGGAGAAGATGTTGCAGGACGCCCACCGCACCTCCGCACCGAGCGCGACGAGCGTCTCGATCAGCACGGCCGTCTGCACGGTCATGTGCAACGAACCGGTGATCCGGGCACCGCGGAGCGGCTGGTCGTCGGTGTACATCGCACGGATCGACATGAGTCCGGGCATCTCGTGCTCGGCGAGGCTGATCTCCTTGCGCCCGAACGCAGCCAGGCCCAGGTCGGCGACGGCGTAGTCGCCTCGGCGATCGACGGCGGGGTTGATCTGCGATTCGAAGGTGGACATGGCGCTCCACGGGACGGCCGGCCACAGCCGGGGGCGGACCGGAGCAGTGTAGGGGTGCGCATCCGGCTGCGGGCCGACCACCCCGCCGCCGCTCAGGCCCCGGCCTCCTCCACGCCCCGGGCCGACGCCCGGAACAGCACGCCCGGACCCTCCGCCACGTAGGGCGGCCCCGCAGCTGGCACGAACGCCGATCCGCCCGGAGGCAACCGCACCGTCCGCTCGACGGACCGCAGCGTGACCGACCCCTCCGTGCACAGCAGCACCTCGTCGCCGAGCCGACGGGGTGCCCACGGCTCGGCGCCGAGATCGACCCGGCCGAGACGGAACGGTGCCGGGCCCGACGGGTACACGGCCTCGGGGTCACCCGGGCCCTCGGGAGCGGGAACGACCGGGACGAGCGGCTCCGCCTCGACCCGGAGGATCCGCCGGAGTTCGGTGAGATCCACCGGCTTCGACGTCAACCCGCCCCGCACGACGTTGTCCGAGTTCGCCATGATCTCGACACCCGTGCCCGATACGTAGGCGTGCAACCGTCCCGCGGCGGCGAAGATCGCCTCACCCGGGCGGAGCACCGCACGGTTCAGCAGCAGGGTGATCGCCACGCCGACGTCGCCGGGGTGCAACGCCGCCGCCCGCAGCACGAGCGCCGCCTCCCCGGGGAACCGCGCGGCGGCGGGACCCGCGCCGGCGACGACCGCATCGACGACCGCGGCCCGGGCTCCGCCGTCCGTCTCCCACCAGTCCCACAGGACACCGGCGAGGTCGCCCGCTGCGAGCCGGCCAGCGACACCGGCGAGCCCGAACGCGGCGACCACCTCGGCCGCCGCCGCCGGGGCGCGGAAGCCCGAGAGCACCTCGAAGGGGGTGAGCGCTACGAGCAGCTCCGGCTTCGGGTTCGGGTCGCGGTACGTGCGCGTCGCCGCCCCACGGGGGACGCCCGACGCCTCCTCCGCAGCGAACCCCCGCCGCGCCTGGGAAGCATCGGGGTGGGCCTGCAGCGACAGCGGCCGATCCGCTGCGAGCAGCTTCAGCAGGAACGGCAGCTCACCGGCGACGAGTACGTCGAGCGGCACGCTGCGACCGTCGTCGAGCACCGCGGACGACGGCGCGGTGGGGTGGGCCCCCATCCAGATCTCCGCAACGGGCCGCCCGTCGGCGGGAACACCGAGCAGCGTCGGCAGCGCCGTCGTCGAGCCCCAGTCGTAGTGCTGCGCCGGATTCGCCAGCTCGTACACCGGGCCCGGACGTCCTCAGGACCCGCCGAGCAGACCGACGAGCCGTTCGTGTTCCGCGTCGTCCACGGTCTCGGCCTCGTCGACCAGCAGATCCGGGATCCCCTCCACGATGCGGTACCGACGACGAAGGCGCGGATTGTACAGCGTGTCCTCCGCTTCGAGGTACTGCAGCGGGCCCTTGTCCTCGGGACAGGCGAGGATCTCGAGCAGGAACGGGTCGAGCGGCATGAGGTGCTCCGGGGTCGGACGAAGGGGACGGTGGGCGGTCAGGCGAACCGGGCGCGGACCTCGGCGACGCGGTCCGCGACCTCGGCGACGGTCGGGGCCTCGAGGTTGAGTCGCAGCAGCGGCTCGGTGTTGGAGGGGCGCAGGTTGAACCACCACGACCCGCAGTCGACCGTCAGGCCGTCGAGCCGGTCCTGGTCGGCCGACGCATAGGCCGCAGCGACCCAGTCGATCACCGCAGCGGGGTCCGCGACCTCGGTGTTGATCTCCCCCGACGCGGCGTAGCGCTCGAAGGGGCGACGCAACTCCGACAGCGGCACCCCGGCACGGCAGAGCTGCTCGAGGACCACGACGGCTGCGATGCACCCCGAATCGGCACGCCAGTTGTCCCGGAAGTAGTAGTGCGCCGAGTGCTCGCCGCCGAAGAGCGCGTCGGTCTCGGCCATGACGGCCTTCACGAAGCTGTGGCCGACGCGGGTGCGGACCGGCACCCCGCCTCGCTCCCGCACGATCTCCGGCAACGCCTTCGAGCAGATCAGGTTGTGCACGATCGTCGAACCCGGATGTCGGTCGAGCAGACCGGCGGCGACGATCGTCGTCGTGAGCGATCCCGACAGCGGTTCGGCGTGCTCGTCGACGAGGAACACCCGATCGGCGTCACCGTCGAAGGCGAGCCCGACGTCGGCCCCGGTCTCGAGGACCCGGGCCTGCAGGTCGCGCAGGTTCTCCGGCTGGATCGGATCCGCCGGATGGTTCGGGAACGTGCCGTCGAGCTCGGGGTAGAGGACCTCGAGCTCGACGGGCAGATCCGCGAACACCGCCGGCACGACGAGGCCGCCCATGCCGTTCGCCGTGTCCGCAACGATCCGCAACGGCCGCAGGACCCCGACGTCGACGAAGGACCGGACGTGAGTCGCGTAGTCACCGAGCAGATCGACGCTCGTGCGGGCACCCCGTGTCGCGCCGGGCACCGGATCCGACGCCGCGCCGTCGCGCACGTCCGCGAGCCCGCTGTCGGATCCGACGGGTCGAGCGGCCGACCGGCAGAACTTGATCCCGTTGTACCGGGCCGGGTTGTGCGACGCCGTGAACATCGCGGCCGGGGCGCCGAGGCGTCCGGCGGCGAAGTACGCAAGGTCGGTGGAGACGAGGCCGAGGTCGACGACGTCGAGGCCGACGGTCTGCACGCCGTCGGCGAACGCGTCGACGAGCTCCACGCCGGACGGCCGCATGTCACGGCCGACGAGCACCCGGGTCGCGCCGTCACGTTCGGCCACCCACCGGGCGAACGACCCACCGATGCGCCGACAACGGTCGGCGTCGATCTCGTCGGGGTAGACGCCCCGCACGTCGTAGGCCTTGAAGATGGCGTCGAGCACGAACATCCGTCCCGGTCGGGGCAGCACCGGTCGCCCGGTACGCCGGCGAGGAGACTACCGGCTGCGGCCCGGCGTTCCCGGGAGCGGCAGCGGCCACACCTCATCGGCGGCAGATGCGTACGCACCGCCCTTCGCCCAACGCCGGATCCGGACGAGGTCCCGGAGCAACCGGAACCCGTCGCGCACCACCTTCACGGTCGAGCGTTCGGAGTTCTCGACCTCGACGGGGACCTCGAGCACCCCGAGCTCGTAGCGCTCCACGAGGTGGAACACCTCGATGTCGAACGCGAACCCGGTCGTGCGAACCTGCCGGAACAGCAGGTTCGCGACATCGGAACGGAACGCCTTCAACCCGCACTGGGTGTCCCGGTACTGCCCGAGAAGCACCGCCATGGTGCAGAGGTTGATCACCCGGCCACCGATCTCCCGCACCCGGCGTGCCCCCACCAGGGTGGTCGTGTCGACGTGGCGACGGCTACCGACCACGACGTCCCACCCCGACTCCACGGCCTCGAGGAGCCGCAGCACCTGTTCGGGCGGGTACGCGAGATCGGCGTCGGTGAACACGACCGTGCGGCCACCCGCGGCGAGCACGCCCGCCCGCACCGCGGCGCCCTTGCCCCGGTTCGGCTCCTGCCGCAGCACGACGTCGGCGCCGGCGGCGCGCGCCGCGGCGGCCGTGTCGTCGGGGGACCCGTCGTCGACGACGACGATCTCGAGCCCGCCGTCGGCGGCGACCTCCCCCAACGCCTCCCGCACCCGACGGACCGTGGCGCCGATCCGTTCCTGCTCCCGGTACGCCGGGATCACCACCGACAGTCGCACCCGACCATCCGCTGGCAAGCGGCCCGCCGCCGCGCCGCTCCGGCGGCGCACCTCACCGAAGAGCACCCGCCGGAACGCTACGAGCCGGAGACCGGCCCCGACACCGAGCGCAGCGAGCTTGCCGACCACGAGGGCCGGCACGGCCGTCGTCGAGGGGTCGACGAGCACGACGACGACGCCGAGGTCGACCGCACCTGCCAGCACGACGACGCCGAGCACCACGGCCGGCCGACGCACCCACCGGGCGTAGGGGTCGCCGCGGAAGGTGAGCCAGCGATGCGCCGAGTACGACGTCGTCGCGGCGATGCCGACGGCCAACGCCGCCGCCCAGACGAGCGGCAACCCGGCGACCCGACGGGCGACGACGAAGGTCGCCACGTCGACGACCGTCACGAACACGCCGACGACCGCGAACCGGCCGACGAGCCGACGGACCCGCTCGCTCACGACGGGTCGTCGTCGGGGGGGCCGATCGCGCCCCAGCGGGCGTCGCCCCAGTCGTCGTCCTCGAACGGTGTCGTCCACCCGGGGATGCGGGTGCGCCGGCCCCGTTCGGCGTCACGGCCGATCTCGACCGCCGGAGTCACCCCGGTCGGCGGTGGTGGGGTCCACGTCGGCGGCGCCGCCGAGGGGGTCGGCTCCGACGCCTCGAGGTCGGTCACCGGGTCGGCACCCTCGTCGCTGGCCCGGTCGCCAGGGTCCTCTGTCGGGTCGTCCCCGTCGGTCGTGTCCCACTCGTCGCCCCCGGCGGGCGCGCCGTCGGCCGCGCCGCCGGCGGCGGGCCGGGGCGCGAAGGACAGCGGGCGCCGACGACCGAGCACGACGATCCCGGCGATGCCGACGAGCGTGGTCCCGAGGCCCGCCCAGTCGAGACCCGTCCGGCCGTACCGCAGCTCGACGGTGCGTTCGGTCGGGACGACGACCATCAGGTTCGGGGCGACCCGGTAGGGGCCGTCGGCGCCGGAGGCCTGCCAGTTCGGGAAGTACGACGCCTTCACGAGCACGGGCGTTCCCGGCTGGTCGACTCGGAAGCTGATCCGCTGGGCGTCCACGACCAGGTCGGTGACCTGCACGGCGGGTTCGGCCCGCAACTTCGGTGTCTCGTCCGCCCGGACGCGCTGCCAGGTCTCCGGACCGTCCGCGGCGAGCAGGACGTCCCACCGCTTGCGGTCCATGTAGAACCCGGTCGCGAACGGCAGCCACGCCTTCTGGTCCTGCGTCACATCGGTGACCACCGCCGGCTGGCGGGTCAGGCCGACGACGAGGTCGCTCCCCTGTACCTCGAAGATCGCCCATGGCCCTGACGTCCCGACCCGCCGGAGGTCGGCATTCTTCGCCGCAGCGTCCTTCGCCTTGTCCGTGTAGGCGAGGTAGTAGCGCGCCCCGATGAACTTGAGGTGCTCGACCCCCATCGTCATGTCGAACCCGAGGTAGGGCAGGTCCCGCTGGGCGGACGACGGCTTCTCCGACAGCTCGGACTGGTTGAGGAAGTGGAAGGGGGTGGTCGCGGCGGACTCGAAGTACAGGCCCTCCATCGAACCGATGCACCCGTCGGTCCAGAACGGGAGGAGCATCAACGCCATCGGGGTTCCGTAGCTGTTCAGCTTGTCGAGGTCGTACTCCCACATGGCGCGCCCGCACCCGTTCGACGTGCCGAGGTCTTCCATCGTGTCGATGAGCGCCCGGTACTCCGTCCAACCGGCCTTGTCCTGGATGCCGCTGTAGTTCCAGCGCGCCCAGTCGTCGATGAAGGAGGGTCGCATCCCGATGCCGAGCGCCCGGTGCTCGCCGTCGACGAGTCGCCCCGCCCCGGGCACCGACCCGAGCGGTAGCGCGGTCACGAACAGCACCACGACGGCGACGGCGGTCGCGAGCGCGGACCGGGCCCACACTCCCGACACCCGGCGCACGAGCAGTGCGGCGCCGAGCCCACCGAGGAGGTACAGGCTCAGGTAGTAGAAGGGCAGGAAGCGGGCGTTCCACATCTGGGTGTCCGGCCACCACACGAACGCTCCGGCGGACGCGAGCGCCATCGACACGAGGAACGCCCCGAACCGGTTCCGTTCGACGAGGCTGAGCACCGCGCCGGCGACCGCGAGCCCCCCGACCACGTACCACACGGCCTCCGACGGCCCGCCCGGCGCCAGGTTCTCGGCGTAGAGCTGGATCCGTTCCCAGCCCATGTCGTTGAAGTAGGCGTGGCGGCCGACGAAGGGCAGGGCCCAGAACCCGCTCACCGCGGCGCCGGCCACGCCGACCGGCACGACCCAGAGCAGGCTCGGCCGCCAGCGGGGCTCGACCCACACGGAGCCGGCGACGAGCACCGCGACCCCTGCTGCGGCGAGGGCGATGCCCGCCGGTGGTGATGCGGCCACGCCCGTCCACAACCCCAGACCGACGAGGCCGACGAAGGCGCCGAGGACGACCCGGGCCGCCGGACCCCGGGCGTCGGCGGTCGCCCGGAGCAGGCCGAGCACCATCGTTCCCAGCGTGGCGAAGAGGGCCGGGATGAGGTGGAGGAGGATGACGAGGGCGTACAGGGACGCCGCAAGCGCCCGGTGCCGACCGGTCTCGAGGCCCCGGGCGACGACGCCGAGGTAGACGAGCGCGACCGACAGGCTGAGCGAGAACGCGAATTCGCCGGCGAGCGTCGACGCGGCGTTCCCGCCGTAGATCGTGAACCGCCCGTCGAACAGGAACGGCAGCGTCGCGACCGCCGCGAGCAGCGGCGTCGGAAACGCGGTCCGGAACAGGCGGGTTATTGACACGGCCG
>Ga0194130_10003948_pt1 | contig 19344 bp, 18 predicted proteins | sample TA2KigsurfametaG_FD_160084 | JGI IMG/M metagenome (GOLD analysis project Ga0194130, IMG submission 160084) | Freshwater microbial communities from Lake Tanganyika, Tanzania - TA2015050 Kigoma 12 surface | ecosystem: Environmental > Aquatic > Freshwater > Lake | place: Tanzania: Lake Tanganyika... | reverse complement strand
AGAAATGGCGGGTGAAGTGCTTAATCAAACATCACCGCATTTACATACATTTGTCGTGGGCTGACAGTGTGGTGCTTCTAATCCGCCACTTCTTCAAGCCCCGAACCGTTATGGGCAAGTTTAAACAACAATAAATGGAGGATGCCGAAAATCCATTAAAGAGTAGGTGTAATTATAAAAAATACCATGGATATTGAATTATCGGAATTTCGTAATAGTTTTTCAGAAGAACAAAAGGTTGCAGTTATGCATTGCCTTTTAATCGTAGCACAATGTGATCAGGAATTGCATTTAAAAGAACTCGAATTATTAAAATCAACATCTAGAACGCTTGGAATACATTTTGATCCTCAAAATTTATCCCCAATAATGCAAAGAATGTTTCAACAAAATAATTTCCCCATCCTAAATACATTAGACAGGAGCCAAAAAGAATGGTATATCTGTGCAATGCATTCAATGATGCATGCTGACGGAAAAATACTTGAGAAAGAAATTCATTATTGCCTTTCAATTGCAGAGGAAATAGGAATAAATGCAGAACAATACAAGTCTATCCTAGACAAAATGGATGCTTTGTACGATTTATTCATTAAATGAATTCAATAAAACTAAAAATCTTGCTAAGATGAACAATTATTTTCTCAAAAGTTTTGTAATGTTTTGTAATGAAGAAGGGGATGAATTCAAAGATTTGTTTGATGATGTTGCAAATCAAGAAAGGGAATTGGCTGTAGATGCCCAAAATTATATTAATCAAGAATTTATTAAATTAAATAAAAGTCTTTTTTTACCTTATGGAATTTCTCAGGTAAAAATTAATGGTAATAAATCTTATTACACATTTACAGAACATTATGGGCACCCTCCTTTTAGGAATCCCATGCAAGAATTTCTTTCTTCCTTGGGCACTAATGATGATGAATTATTGAAAGAAAAGTTAATGAATTATTTAACAGCTCCTTCACTTAAAATTTTAATTGAAGAAAAAAATATTTTAACCATGATGAATATGGGTATATATACGGCCATTAATTCAAATCTGAATAAGTTTCCCGTTCCACCTATATTAATTTGGGCATTTCCTGATGTTATAAATTGGCTTCATGGTAACGGGTCTTTTCTTAAAATGAAAACATTATTAAATTATGATTTAAATATACACATTGATGACAAGGGTTTTATTGCTGTTGATTCATTTGCATATTTAATTGATTGTTATTTACAACAAACATCTAAAAAACTAGAGTGCATTAAAGAATGGTGATTGATCCTACCTATAATTGCTTTTCAATGCGCTTTATTATATAACTACTATAATGAGGAAGCACGATTATAAGATTTTTAGGGAAATAATTAAAAAAAATAACTTAAATTAATTTTATGAAATTTATAACTGCTTTAAATGAAGCATTAATCGCTTGTAATTTAAACCCCCATATTTCACTAGGTGAATACAAGGAATTGTTAAATTTTGAAAACATAAAATTCATTGAAAAACACGTACCAGAGCAAGACGCCTATCCAGGAATTAAGGCTCCAGATGGTAAGCCATTGAAAATGATTGACGGCTATACAATGATTGATTTCAACAAGAGAATTGGTTACCGAGATATTCCCTACATGGCTATAGATCAAAGTGGATTTCAAAATTTCAAGAACGCCAAAATAAATGTAAAGTTTGACCAACATGGAAACTTCAAAAGTCAAGATATTTCATTAGAATATTATGCTTATGAATCAAATAGTACAGCCGCATATGATTTATTTGAGCCTTTTCTTGAATCAAATAATTGGGAAATTATAAGAACAAAGAAAAATCCTGAAAACGGGTATGCGCCTGCACGCAAAACGTTATGGGCAAGTCGAGCAGCAAAACAACTGACCGCGAAACAGCACCGAAGGTAATTTAACTATTAAAAAATTCCACGACCCTACCTTTTCAGACAGGATCGCGATATAATGCGAATCTCATCTATGTGATCAATCAAAGTAAATCTATTGCTTTTGCCAAATAGATAAATTGTAGATGGTTGAAAAAAGTAAAGTATGGTTTCGTTCGGCTTTCATTCCATCGGTTTTGATTATGTATTGATTCAAGTACCCAAATTGTAAATTGAAATTTGCACTGAATTTCCAGCCAAGTGCAGCGTTAAATCGATTTTGATCAAACACATTTTTACCTATTCCTTTTCCGAATCCCACAAATATTTCATTATTTAAATTGAAAAACAAAGTGTTATTTTCCATTGTCTTTTTATTCAGGGGCATCAGGAACATAAGTCGATAACGGATACGCTGCCTAAAAATACTAGCTCCCTGGATGACTTCATTTGCATTGCTCAACGTGTATGTTTCTAAAAAACGTTGTTCAAACCGATAGCGATGCTGAATTTCAAAAATTTTAAACGCTGTTTCAACATTATTCTTTTGATTCGATTGTTGCCATATTCGATGTTCAGTAAATTCATTCAAGACAGGTTGATCTCCGTATGGAAATGTTTCAATCCAACCATATCCTGCAGAAATTGAAAAAATAGAATTTAGATTATAATCGAATCCAATCCGCAAAAGAGATTGCTGCCAATTTTGAAATCCATCCTCTCTACGCCATTGATATTCAGTATGAAGCCCTATTTTTTTTGAAAGCTTATGGTTACCTAAATAAGATAACCAAGCATTTTGGTGAGAAGCAATTTCTTTTTGACTGAATGCATACTGATCAAAATAAATTAATATCAATATCATTCTACCATATATAATAAATTTACTCAACGATTAAAATATTTTGCCTGGATTCAAAATTCCCTTTGGATCAAAAATGTTCTTTATTCCTCTCATTAAATTGAGAGTAACTTCTGGAAAAGCAATATCCATATAACTTTTTTGTACCAATCCAATCCCGTGTTCACCTGATAATGTTCCTCCTAATTCAACCACTTTTACAAATAACTCACGAATAGCCAACGGAAGTTCATTGTTCCATTTTTCATCCGATAAGTCACCTTTTAAAATATTGATATGTAAATTCCCATCGCCTGCGTGGCCATAACAAACGGATTCAAAACCATAGTTTTTTCCAATTCTCTTCACATGATGAAGCAGTTTTGGAAGATTGTACCGCGGTACTACAGTATCTTCTTCTTTATATATAGACTGGGCCTTTACAGCTTCGCCCGCTTTTCTTCGTAGACTCCACAAGGTATTTTTCTGAGCCTCTGAATCTGCAAATAGAATTTCGTCCGTTTCAAATCTTTCAAGAACGGCTATTATTTGCTCACATTCCTGCATAAGCTTATCAGGATCAAATCCATCGACTTCAATAAGCAAATGGGCTTGATGATTTTCTGCAATATCTAAACTAGAATCACCTGTAAATTTTTGTGTATAAAGCAATGCGTCACGTTCCATAAATTCCAATCCACTTGGTGTAATACCTGCTTGAAAAATAGCAGCGACTGCCTCACAAGCTTGTTGGGCGTCAAAGAATGGAACGAGCATCAATAAATCGTGTATCGGATGAGGTATTAGTTTCAATACAATTTTTGTAACAACCCCCAAAGTTCCCTCTGAGCCCACAATAAGTTGTGTTAAGTTATAACCTGTCGCATTTTTCAACACGTTTGCCCCTGTCCAAATAATAGAGCCGTCGGCTAAAACAACTTCAAGATTTAATACATAATCTTTTGTAACTCCATATTTCACTGCTTTTGGACCTCCGGAATTTTCAGAAATATTTCCACCAATAAAACAACTTCCTTTACTTGCCGGATCTGGTGGATAAAACAATCCTTTTTCTTTAACTGCGTCTTGAAGTACTTGCGTAATAACACCAGGTTCCGTAATTACCTGATGGTTTTTCTCATCAATTTCTAAAATTTTATTAAATGCTTCCATGCTTAACAGTACCCCACCATGAATGGGTAATGCTCCTCCACTTAAACCAGTACGAGCACCTGCCGGAGTTAAACAAAGAGTATTTTCGTTACAATAAGCTAAGATTTTCGAAATTTCTTCAACCGTTTTTGGTTTTATGACCACTTCCGGAGGAAATGAAAGATCTTCCGTTTCATCGCGCGAATATTCTTGAAGTTTCTCTTCATCACTGAAAACTCTTTCTTCACAGATACGCTTGAAGTATTCAATATGCTCAGAAGTGATTTTGGTATAAGAATGCATTATCAAATGTATAAATTACGGATGAATTACAAATATTGAATTAGGAAGAATCTGAAAGTGTAGTTTCTCAAATTTATTCAAAAATCCTTCTCCGTCCATTTGGAAATAGTCACTATCTGTCGATAATGTAATTTCTTCAACTTGCATTACATCAACATATTTTGAATGATTTAACGTTCCAGATAAAAATCGAAATGTCATCCAAGGCAAATCGTAAACAGGCGGTTTTTTTACCAAAACGAGTTCTAATTTTCCATCATTGGCTATTGATGTTGGTGAAATTTGAAATCCATTTCCAAATTCTTTCGTATTGGTAACTGTCGCCATAAAATAACGATTCGCCTTATTATTTACTTCAATTTGAATTCCTCTGTAGACAAAATAGGACTTAACAATCAAAAATAAATACTTGACCAATCCTCTAAACTTCTCACTAACCATATCGTATGCTATTTTAGCTTCATAACCCACACCAGCATTTTGAATGAATGGAATATCATTGACCAAGCCTGTATCAACTTTAGAGTAATTTCCTCTATTTATTATTTCGATACTTTTTTTTATTCGCTCTGAAATACTGAAATGACGTGCAAATCCATTTCCTGATCCGCACGGAATAATGGCGAGCTTAACGTCTGAATGAATCAATGAAACACCGATTTCGTGAACTGTTCCATCACCGCCAACAGCACATATGATATCTACATTTTGTAAAATACCCTGTTTGGTCAACTCACAAGCATGTCCAGCATATTCTGTATGGAAAATAGAACACGTATATTTTGAAAAATCCAAGTAGCTCCGTATTTTGTTTTCAATATGTTGTTTATTTGAAATTCCCGAAGTAGGATTTATTATAAACCAAATTTCTTGTTTCATTTCACTTCATTACATATCACCACCGCCATCTCCACCTGGAAGTTTCTTGGTGTTTAATTCCAATTTGCCAAATTTATAACTTACTGAAAGGTAATATCTCCTTGTTAGCCACTTAAATGTTGATGTTTGTTCAACTGTAGGTCGATTAACCTCAAAATAGAATCCTTGAACGTTAAAAATATCTGAAACGCGCGTTCCAATCGTCCATTTTCCATTGGATAATCTTTTTTCAAAGGCAATATCTGTTGGGCCCTGACGCTGAGCAATTCCCTGAACTGTTATCCGCTTTCCGTTGTATGTTACACTTACTTGTAACGAAGCTGTTTTTTTCCAAAACTCTACCGATGAGTTAAATTTAATATTATGGAAATAACCCTGTCTATTTGGTAATATTTCTTGATTTGTGAGAAACCAAATATAGTTTCCGTTCCACGAGAGCGACGCCTTAAGCCAAGGATTTGGCTTCACATTTATTACAATATCTGATCCTAAACTATGTGTTTCAGCTATATTCATGAATGTTACTGCACTGGTATTATCATCATAATATTCTTTTACGCGACTTATTACTCCTTTTGAGTTTCTGAAATAGATACTGCTCGTTATATTATATTTTTTTCGCTCATGAATAAAACCAAAATCATACGAATCTGTATACTCCGGTTTAAGGTATGGATTTCCTATTCTTAAATTAAATAAATCTGAATAATTTGTAAAAGGATTCATATCCGCAGATGAAGGACGAGTTATTCGCTTACTGTAGCTGATACTTAATTCGGACTTAGGAACAATTTCGTATCTCAAATGGACAGAAGGAAAAATATTAAAATAAGGGGAATTATTAATGGAAATACCTTCTGAAACTAAGTTTGGTAATTGGTATGCTTGTTCAAATCTAAGACCTCCCTGGTATTTGAATTTTCCCAACTGTTGACCAAAAACACCATATGCACTAAAAATTCGTTCCTTATATTTGTATAAAAAATTGGCCAGAGTGTCTTCGAGGTAATTGTTTGTTAAATAATCAAAAGTTTCTGAATATGTATCTACTTGCTGATCCCTTAGGATGGCTTTAATTCCCGTCTCAACCCGAGCAGTAATTTTTGGATAAAGTAAGGTCAAATCAGCCTGAACAGTGGTAATATTATTCTTTTCTTTGTTGTCTAATTGTTGTTTTAAGGAATTTTTACCGATTGTTGGAACTGAATCTGGTTCAAAGTAATTCTCCTGATAAAACCCTTGTATTCCTTCTTTCCCCAATGATTGCGATGCATCAAGTACGAAATTTCCACGATCTTTTTTGAAATCATACCGATAATTCACATTAAAATCCAAGTTTTGTTGTTGAGAAGGGTCGTAACTTGTTCGTTGCCAAAGAGCAATACGATTATTCAGTGTGTCGTAAATTGAATTCCAAAGATCTCCTGTTCTATCTCTTACTCCAATACTTCCCGTAGCCGAAATCCCAAGTGCTTGTCTATCTTTTAAATTAAAATCAACACCTGTACGAAAGGTATGACCAGCATTCAGATCACTTCCAATACGATCTTGATTTAAGATGAAACGGCTTCCATCAGCGTTTAATTGATTGATATTTGAATAGTTATTTCTATAGCCATCTAAATACCGATAACTATAAATTCCATAAACATTCACAGCTCCGTTTCGGTAACTCAGCGATAAGTTTGACTCAGCTACAGTTCCACTTCGAATATTTCCTGTTCCCAAGTTTGAGGAGACAGCTCCATTAAAACCGCGCAGTCTATTTTTTTTAAGAACAATATTGATTATACCTGAATTACCATCAGGATCATATTTGGCGGAAGGATTAGTAACTATTTCGACGCGTTCAATTGATGCCGCAGGCATTGCATCTAGTAAAGTTCTACCGCTTGCTCCAGAAATTGAACTGGGTCGACCGTCGATTAAAACAGTTACTGTTCCTTCTCCTCGAAGAGAAATTCTACCTTCTTGATCTAACTCAACCGATGGAAGCCGTGTAAGAATATCGTTTGCCGTTCCGCCTTTCACAGATAAATCTTCTCCGACATTGTAGATTTTTTTATCAATTCCGGCTTTCAAGACATCAAGGTTACCAACTACTTCAAATTCTTTTAAATCGGTTGTACTTGGAACCATTTTAATTGTTCCTAAATTGAAAATTTTTAGATTTTGGCTAATAGTAATATCTCGAATTGTATCATTTAAATAACCCGTAAACGAACAAATGGCATAAAAAGAACCTTCAGGAAGGTTTTCTAAATTAATTTTTCCAAATTTATCGGTAAAAATACCCGTTAAAATTTTACGATCAGTCTGATTGATGAGCTTGAAAGAAACGTACTCGAGGGGCTTGGATGTATTGTCATCTATAATCTTTCCTGTAATTATTCCATCACCCTGTTTGACCATCTTTTGAGAAAGAAAGCTGAACGAAATAATAAAAAAGAAAAGGGACAATAGTTTGACCATTTAGTTTCTTTAGTTTACAAAAGTACTTAAGACGATTGAATTAATAGAGCTATTCACTTCTGTATAAACAATATTAAGTAGATTTTCACATCTGAAATTCGTAGATCGTTCAATGTTAAAATTGGAAAAGCCTTGAAACGGTTTACATGATATTTTGATAAAAAACAAGGTCTTAATCTTTCATTGAATCTTCAACAAATACAGTTCTTCTGCTGATCCAAAGCATAAATACCGCAACAGAGGCTCCAAGAACTATGGCCATAATCCTCTCCCATCCATCCAATGAAAAAGAAACTCTTGTTAAAAAGGTAGCCAAAACATATCCTGAATTTCTTATTACCAAAATAGTATTTTGTAGATTTTTAGCACTGCTTAGAAGCAATAAAACGTCGACGAAAGTAAGGAGCGTAAAAAACTCTGTGTAAAAAATATGAGAAGGATTTTGTAAGGCAGCATGATTATCCGAATAAGTAATCAAATCTATTAACCATGATGAAAAGGAATAAATAGAAAGTACAATAAAAATAATTAATAAAATCTCTGAAAGACGCTTTTTCAACTTAACAAATGAAGCTGTCAGTTCAAATTTAATCTCAATACGTTTCGAATCGAGGTGATAAAAAAACCAAACAAGGATAAGTAAAATAACAAAACCAGACAAATCCTTTACTAGCTCACTCTCTAATAGCCCAACTTTGCCCTCGGTGACCTGGCCTATGTCTTTGAAACAATTTCTTAATAAAATTAAAGCCATAATTTCCAATTGTTTGGCAACACTTTTCGTATAACTTTGACGGAGGTAATAAATTAATAGATAAACCTCGTAAACGAGTAAGGAACTAAATGGTGAAAAAAGAGCTGCAAAGGGGCTTCCAAATAAATCATCAGGAAAATACTTGGCATCTAAAAGATTAATTCGAAGAGCAAAAATTATTGCGGAATGTATTAAAAAAGCTGTTATACCGAAATATAAAGTTAGCTTTTCAAAAAGTCTTTTAGAGGAATTTGTAAACATCATCTTCGTAATTCATTTAGTTGAAAGTCAGACAAGTAACATAAGGTTAACAAGTCTATCGAATTTTGGTTCAATAATTCGTAGCGAATTTAACTCGGACAATACGCAACTTCGAAAATTTGGCCGGTTATTTCAAATAACTGAGTAATTTCTCCACGCTGGATTTTGCGTCACCGTAGAGCATCTCAGAATTATTTTTGTAAAATAGAGGGTTTTCTTCTCCTGAATATCCGGCACTCATACCTCTTTTCAAAATTATTACTTTTTCAGCTTTCCAAACCTCTATGACGGGCATTCCATAAATAGAACTTGCAGGATCATCTTGGGCACTTGGGTTTACAACATCATTCGCACCAACAACCATAACAACATCGGTTTCCGACATATCATCATTTATTTCATCCATTTCCAAAACGATATCGTACGGGACATTAGCTTCGGCTAATAAAACATTCATGTGTCCCGGCAACCTTCCTGCAACCGGGTGTATGGCAAATCTTACATTTTTACCTTCTTTTTTTAATGTTTGTACTAATTCATAGATGAGATATTGTGCCTTTGCAGTTGCCATTCCGTAGCCTGGAACTATAACGATGGATTTGGATTCTTTCAAAAGTTGAGCTACCTCCTCGTGACCGAGCGATGTTACCTCTCCTTCAATCGCCTTTTTCTCTCCGCCTTGACTTGATCCGCCAGCACCGCTGGCAAAAATTACAGAAAAGAATGATCGATTCATGGCCTTGCACATGTGTATTGATAATATTGCACCTGAACTCCCTACAAGTGCACCCGTAACTATCAATAAGTCATTTCCAAGCATAAATCCAGCAGCAGATGCTGCCCAGCCAGAATACGAATTAAGCATCGATACGACCACTGGCATATCACCTCCGCCTATTGCCATTACAAGAACAACACCAATAAAACTCGCTATTGCCGTCATAATGAGCAAATAAATAATCCCCAATTCCAAAGTGGAAGCCTGATAAAAAAATACTCCTAATACAATACAAGTTGAAAATAAAATAAAATTCATGGATTGTAAGCCCTTAAAATTCCATGGTTTGCTTTGAACTTTACCATCAAGTTTACCCCAAGCAATTACTGAACCTGTAAGAGTTATAGTTCCAATGAATACTCCAACAAAAACCTCAACAAGATGAATACTATGCTCGATACCTTGTAGTTTTTGGGTTAATGGGTCAAGGTACGATCCGAAGCCAACTAAAACTGCGGCTAGTCCAACAAAACTGTGAAGTATAGCAACTAACTGAGGCATTGCTGTCATTTCAACTTTTCTTGCCACAATTACACCGATTACCGAGGCGATTGCCAACGCAATAACTATGTAAATATGCCCTTCAACTGACTGACCAAAAATGGTTGCAAGAACTGCCACAATCATCCCTAAAATCCCATACATTACACCCCTCTTTGCACTTTCCTGAGAAGATAACCCGCTTAAACTGAGAATGAATAAAATACAAGCAAATAAATAAGCCGCGGTTTGAATTTCTTTAATTATAAACATGACAATACTTTATTTTCTGAACATTTTTAACATCCTGTGAGTAACTACAAATCCCCCGACAATATTTATTGCTGCAACCAATATGGCAATAGAAGCAATTATTGTCATCGTATTACTAAAATCATTTTTGGTTTGAAGAAGGCCTCCAACCACAATGATACCACTAATAGCGTTGGTAACAGCCATAAGTGGTGTATGTAAAGCATGAGAAACATTACTTATAACTTGCCATCCTACAAATATCGCCAATACAAATACTGTAAAATGTTGGATAAAAGAAGGAGGTGCATATTTGCCAACGAAAAGTAATAGTAAACCAACTACAGCAATTCGAATCATCATGGAAATAGCGATGCTCTTCGCCTTCTGCTCCTCTCTTTGTTTTAATTCTTCGGGGCTTGGACCTGTATTTTTTTCAGTTTTTCCAGCACTCGGACTTACTTGTAAAGGAGCTGGTGGCCAATTTATTTTTCCATCATACGTAACCATAGCGCGAGATATCACGGCATCCTCCATATCTATCCTAAATTTTTCAGCCTTACCCATATCGTCTAGTAAATGGCAAAGGTTATTGCCGTAGAGCTGAGATGCTTGATTTGGTAGTTGATTTAATTTACCAATAATTGTTACGCCATTTGAAGTTGTATAAACTTCTCCGTTTTTAGTCAATTGACAGTTTCCTCCTGTTGAAGCTGCTAAATCTACTATAACTGAGCCTGATTTCATGGCTTCAACGTGGTAATCTAAAATCAATTTTGGAGCTTCACGACCCGGGATCTGTGCAGTTGTGACAATTATATCAACGTCTTGAGCCTGTTCCAAAAATAATTTCATTTCCGCTTCAATGAACTCCTTACTCATTTCTTTTGAATAACCTGAGGAAGTGGCCCCGTCTTCGTCTATTTCGACGGTTAAAAATGATGCTCCCATTGATTCAATTTGTTCGGCCACTTCCTTTCGTGTGTCAAAAGCTCTAACAATTGCACCAAGAGAGTTTGCCGCACCAATGGCAGCTAATCCTGCAACACCAGCACCAATTACCAATACTTTTGCCGGTTCAACTTTTCCAGCAGCCGTAATTTGTCCATTTAAAAATCTTCCAAAATAAAACGATGCCTCAATTACTGCTCTGTAGCCCGCAATATTTGCCATCGAAGAGAGGACATCCATTTTCTGTGCGCGAGATATTCTTGGTATTGCGTCCATTGCAACCGAATTTACTTTTTGTTTGGCCAATGCTTCCATCAAAACCATATTTTGTGCAGGCCATAAGTAACTCAAAAGAACTAATCCTTCCTTCATTAAAGTAATTTCTTCTAAACTAGGTTCTTTCACTTTTAAAACGATATCAGATTTCGCATATATTTCAGCGGCTGTATCAATGAGTTGAGCACCTGCTTCACGATAATCAGAATCGGAAATGTTCGCTCTTTGTCCAGCACCTTTCTGTATAGAAACCTCAAACCCCTGTTTTTGTAATCTTGTGATTGTTTTGGGAGTTGCTGCAACCCTCAATTCACCTTGATATATTTCGGAAGGTATTCCTACTTTCATAATATGATTTTAAAAAATTTAGTTTTATTCTGCTATTTGAAAATTGTTATTCCAATAGCTTTTCTTAAAAACCCACAAAAATACTTATTTACTTTTAAATATTTTTTTTTGAAGCAATCGAAATTAATTCAATTGATTTTGCAATACTTAGATTATTTATTTTTTTTGAGGCTCCTAAATTCGACTGCATAATCTCCTCTGCTTTTTTTGATAAAAATTTTAAATTCTCCATTATCTTTTCAATATGTAACTCAATATCTTTCGTTTTTTTGAACTCAAAGGCAATTCCTTTTTCTAAAAATAATTTTGCCTCAGGAAAGCGAGAATGCTCTGGCCCGATTAAAACGGGAAGGCCAAATGCCACAGGTTCAAGAATATTATGAAGGTTGCCTGAAAATCCACCACCAACTATTGCGAGTTTGCCAAAATAATAAGCTTTTGTTAAATGACCTATCGTGTCAAGTATAAGGCAATTTGCTAAGGAATATTCTTCAAATTCTGAAAATCGAATCGCTTTATTGGCTAATGATTTTTTGATTTTTAAAATATGTTTTTCCGAAATATCGTGCGGTGCAAGAATGAATTTGTAATCTGGATTAGATACTATAAATGGAATAATTAATTCTTCCTCTTTTGGCCATGAACTACCTATAATGATTGCCTTATCCCCTTGTAAAAAATTTCTGATTTTTTCCCAATCAGAATTTACAATCCCCGAATTTATTTGTTTCGTAAAGCAATTTTTATTAAAAATTACATTATCAAAGCGTGTATCCCCAATTTCCATTACATTCTCTATACCAATGGAGTTTAATAACCGAACTGAAGTTTGAGTCTGAACGAAAAAATACGTAATTCTTCGTAACACATTGCGAAAAAAAAATCCGTACCATTTGAAAAAATGTTGATCCTCACGAAAATTAGAACAAAGAGAATAAACGGGTATGCCTTTTACTTGTGCTCCCTCAATGAAGTTGGCCCAAAATTCATATTTCACTATGAAAATCTTAACTGGTGAAAAATGATTCAAGAAAAAATGTACATTGGAAGGTAAATCAATTGGCAAATAACAAACATAATCTACGTCGTGCTCTCTTTTGGTATAATGTAACATTCCTGAGGGTGAGAAAAAGGTGACAAGTATTTTTGTACTTGGATTCGTTGACTTTATCTCTCGCATTACGGGTAAACCTTGATCAAACTCCCCCAATGAGGCACAATGAAACCATATCAATTCATCCGATAATTGTACTTCAGGTAGATTTTGCTTCCAACCCCTTCTTCCAACAATCCACAATTTTGCTTTCGAGTTAAAAAATGATGCTAAAAAAATAGCAAACCAATGAACACGAATTAAGAAATTATAAATGATACCCATCAATTGAAATAAAATTCTTTCGGCTTTCGCTTGTAAAATGGAATCATCCAGCCAAATCTAATTCCCATTTGAATGTCTAATCTTATTTTCGAAGAAACAGGTACATCAGGTTCATCAAAATTGATCGTTCGCAAATTCTTTGTTAATCCTTGCTGAAAGTAAAACCCTCCGTAAAGACTGTAAAATCCATTATTTGCCATGAAAGCATAACCAAGAAATTGGTGAAAATTAATACCTGAGGTAAGTCGATCATACCCTTTTCGATAATCTAACTCTAATTGCGGAACAACCTGATCGTTCGACTCAATACGCATATGATGGACTAAATATCCTGCACCACCATTGATAAAAATACCCGAATTCTTATTCGGACTCAGTACAGGTATTAGTTTTCCAACCGAACCATTGATATGAAATCCCCTTGGTAGAACGAATATTCTTGCTATATCACCATTTACATCCGTAATATTCCCGTATGAATCAACCAGATGATCTAGCAAGCCTGTAAGTCGAACTTGATTTCCAAAAATAAAATTACTTTCCATTCCGAAATACCAATTTAACGCAGTTTTATATCCAGCCATTATCCCCAAATGATTGAGATAACCATAGCGATCTGCTAAATCTCCTCCTGTCAGATTACCTCCATAATGAATACCAACCCATGGCGTCGATATTGCTGAATCCTTTACATTTAGTTGAGCAAAAAGACCAACTGAAAGGGTCAATAGGAAACTTAATAAGCAAAATTTCATAGTTCAAAAATAACGCTTTTAGTAAAAATTTAGTTAATCTCGTGAGGATAAGTTGATTTCAATTAGTCGAATAACCTTTGTGTGTACTGTTGCTATGGCTCTTCGATCAATGCAATGACCGATACACGAAAGTATTTTTGAAGCATCACACAAAACAAACTGGTTCTCACGTTCTGAATGAAGAACTTTGGCATCTGTCAAAACATCACTTATCAATTTAGATCCTCTCACACCGATCGGGTGAATACGATCCCCCCTTCTCCATTTTCGTATGGTTAAATCACCATCAATCTTACTATCGTCTAAAAACAATTCTTTTTTTGAAAAAACCATAGGTAATTCTTTGACGATAGAAATTTTAAGTGAGGGGGAAGATTCACAATAATTTTCATCAAACTCAAAATAAATAGAATCTTTTTCTCTAACTATTGAATGAATGACGATGCTTTTAGGAAAGCTTAATTTTGCCCCCTTTTTAGCATGTAAAATTTTTTTAAATTCCTTTAAAGTAGGCATTGGGATAGCTAATTGCCGGAATAATTCAATAAATCGTTCTTCACCCCAATCTGCAAATTCTGTGATTGGAATATTCCTTCTAATCTTCATGTCTTCGCAGAATGTTGCGATTTCATTCTCAAGTTGAATTTGATTCTCGCGTAGAACTTTCATGAGAGTTATTACAGCGTGCTTTAATTCTGGAATTTGGTTCTCTATTGTAGGGATAATTTCATTTCTAAATCGATTTCGTAGATAAGCATTTTCAGAATTTGTATGATCTTCTCGCCATGAAAGATTTTTTTCTCTTGCACATTTTACAAGATCGGTTTTTGAAAAATCCAAAAACGGTCTGTGGATATTACCATCTTTTTTTTTCATCCCTGCCAACCCTGCCATGCCTGAATTGCGAAAATAATTTATGAAAAATGTTTCCGTCTGATCGTCTGAATGATGACCGATAAATAAAACTGAATTTTTGTATTTAGCCAGTTGATCTCTAAAAAACGTATATCGAATTTCTCTTGCTCTACTTTGTAAGTTTATGGATTTATTTTGCATCTCTGTCTTTAAATCGTGAGTTTTGATGCGAATAGGGATGTTTCTCTTCGAGCAAAATTTTTCAAGAAACAACTGATCCAAATCACTTTCCTCTGCCCTGAGCTTATAGTTAACATGAAGAGCAAAAACGTTGAAATAATGAGATGCTAAATCAAGTAATAAAGTAGAATCAACGCCAGCACTTACAGCCACAAAAACAATTTCTGGTTTTATCTCGTGTGATAGATTTTTGATTGCCTTTACGAGTTGATTCATTGTACATTCAAAATTCGTGAGATCTTCGTTTGACATTCCTCATACTCCTTCTCGGGATCTGAATCTAAAGTGATTGCGCTTCCAACAGGGCAAGAAATGTATTTTTTTTTTGAATTATACACAATACTTCGAATAACAACATTGAAATCAAAATCGCCATTTGGAGCTAAATATCCAATAGACCCAGAATAAATACCTCGAGAAAAATCTTCCAAATAGTCAATCAATTCCATTGTTCTTAATTTTGGCGCTCCGGTCATGGAACCCATTGGAAAAGTTGCTTTAATTATGTCGGTAAATGAAATTGAATTCTTTACCCTGCAGCTTATGGTCGAAATCATTTGATGGACAGTTTCAAAAGAATATATCTCACATAATTCATCCACACTGACAGAATTTTTAGTGGCTACTTTCGATAAATCATTTCTCACTAAATCAACAATCATAATATTTTCTGCTCTTTCTTTCAGGTTTTCCTTTAGCTCTTTTTTTAGTTGGCCATCGCGATATTTATCCTTGTCTCGGCGGCGCGTTCCTTTGATGGGTTGTGAGAGTAATTTTCTTCCCTTCATTTTCAAAAACCGCTCGGGGCTACCGCATAATAAAAAATATTCGTCAAATTGAAAATAGACCGAAAACGGAGACTTAGTAACTTCATTGAGTTTGAAAAAAAATTCTAATGGATCTTGTATCTCAGAATTTTCTGCGTAAAATTCCTGACAATAATTCATCTCGTAAACCTCACCCTGTCTTATGAAATCTTTTATTCGATAGATATTTTTAATATACTTTTCTTTGTTTGTTCTCTTTCTCCAACCAATTTTTAGATTAGTCGGATTCGCTCTTTTCTTTTTCGTTAAAAAATTATGAATGAAATTAAGACTTTTATCATCTTTTTCACCTTGAAGAAACTCAATTTTTTCACTTGCTAACCTTACCACACAGCTTGGAACATAGAATAGTAATTGTGGAAATTCTGCATCATTGTGATTCAAAGTCTGTAAATTTTCGATTTCATTCTTTAGATTGTAATTCAATGCACCAAATATGTATTTCGTTGAATGAATTTTTATAAAATCATCCAAGCACTCTAATGCATTATTTTCTTTTACCAAAATGAACTCTTGAAGTCCAAAGGCAAGCATGGAAGATCCGTCGTTGCTGTCTAAATAAGTAATTGGAAAATCAAAAAAATCAGACATAATTTTACTGCAAAAAAAGTAAAAGAGAATCAAGATGGGTTTTGTACATAGATGTATATTTGGATATCAAAAAGACAATTTCTCTGTTGTTAGATGAATGAATACTTGGCAATAGATAAATCAATTATTGGTAAAATGATGAAGTAAATTTAAGGTATAATTTGGCAATCGGACTTTGTTTGAACTATTTTAATCAAAATTTTGTTTTGAGGTCATGTACCAATTAAAAACCACACAAATAATTCCCACGGATATGAAAGAATGTTGGGATTTCTTTTCATCTCCCAAAAATCTTAAAACCATCACCCCTGATTACATGGGGTTTGAGGTTTTGGTTGATATTCCAGAAAAAATGTATGCCGGTCTGATGATTGAATACGAAGTCAAACCTATTCTCGGATTTCCTATAAAATGGATTACTGAGATTACGCACGTTGATGAAATGAAATTTTTTGTAGACGAACAGAGAAAAGGCCCCTATAAAATTTGGCATCACGAGCATCATTTTAAACAAGTACAAAACGGTATTGAGATGACTGATATTGTTTCTTATGAAATCCCCCTTGGTATTTTAGGGAGATTGGCCCACCCATTACTTGTAAAAAATAAATTAAACCAAATATTTGATTATCGTTTTAAAAAAGTTGAAGAAATTTTCGGAACGCCCAAATCCTAAATAAATCCAAGACAAATTAGAAGCCCAAAAAGAAATAGAAATAAAACTACCACTTTTTGAATCAATTTGATTGTAATTTTCTCAAGTACTCGAGATCCAACATAACTTCCCAAAAAGGCTACGGCTATGGATATCATAAGAACAGGATTGAAATTTACCAACGAAGACGAAAAATGACGAAAGGTCACCAAATAAATACATAATCTTGAAACATCAATAAGAAAACCTGTGGCACTCGATGTTGCGATAAACTCCTCTTTAGATATTTCCGCTTTTGCTAAAAACATTGACCTAAAGGCACCTTGATGACCGGATAATCCGCCAAAAAAACCACTTAGCATTCCACCTAAAATCAAACGTGAAGGAGTTATTTCAAATGATTTTTTCTTGAATAAAAGTTCAATAATTGCAAAAGTAATCATGGTCATCCCTACAATCATTTTAATTGGTGTGATTGTATTCTTAAATACGAGAATGGTATAAGTCAATTCGAGATTATAATACTTTAAATAACCCAAAGTTGCTCCACCAAATAATGCAAATAATATGGCGCTTGGGGCAAAGCCCAATAAAATGGAAATATTTATTTTTTTAAAGACAAAAACTAGTTTAAATAAGGAATTAAAAAAATGAACAATTGCAGTGGCGAAAATCGCTATCTCAATTGGAAAAAAAATACTGAATACGGGAAGTAAAAGAGTGCCTAATCCAAATCCAGAAAAAAAGGTTAGTATAGAAGCTGTAAAAACAACAAGGGGAATTATAATAATTTCCAAACTCTAAATTTTTAATAAAAATACGAGTTTAATCAGAAAATAATTAAGAACGCAACACGAAATTTAGTTGAAAAAATAAAATCTATTGTAGCTCAGTTTTACTCAAAAAAAATCTCATTAAAATCATTTGCAGTCACTGTCCAATTTGGTTCTGTACCTAATCGAGTTAATTGAATTGTTTGAAAGCCTGCCTTTTCGGCAGCTTGCAACTCAGGGATACTATCTGAAAGGAAAAGAATATAATGTGGTTCAAAGTTAATTTTTCGAGAAATTTCTATGTATGTCCTTTTATCCTGCTTTGACCCGGTGTTCGTATCAAAATAGTATTCTAAATAACGATTTAAATCACCCAAAGATGTATAACCAAATAAAAGTTTCTGAGCGGCAACCGAACCAGATGAAAAAATTCCCATTCGCAATCCTTTATTTTTCCATTCCATAAATTTGGACGGAACTTCAGGATATACATGCCCGACAATTTCACCATTCTTATAACCTGATTGCCACAAAACACCCTGTACAGTTTTTAATGGTGTAACTTTTTTATCTTCTTTGCTCCAAACTAGCAATTTATTAATAATTTCTTGGTCAGAATTGAGTTCTAGATTCTCCTCATTTTTTACAATTTCCTTTACTTGATCAAACGCTTGTCTTACCTGTTTTATATTTTTCACTCTTTCCAAACGCTGAATATTATTCAGAAAATAGGGAAATAAAACTTCGTAAACAAATGAAATAGAAGTTGTTGTTCCTTCAATATCCATCAACACAAATCTCACATCTTTCATTAAACTGGTATTTTAAATTCTTGAAATTGCTCTTCTATTTTTGAATTCGTGTAATGAGGAACCCAACCACTCATATCAATAAAAATTCGTATTGCTTTGACAAATGGATTTGTTTCACCTGCATCAAACCAATGTTTGCTACCTGCAGGAACACTAATTAAATCGCCTCGTTGACATAATAAATTAAATACTGGCTCGGTATCAAGATTAAACCAAAATAACCCTTGTCCATCGACGAAAAAACGAATTTCATCCTCTGTATGAATGTGCTCAGCAAGAAACTTTGCCCGAATTGCTCCATAATTTTCGGTCAATGAATTTATTGAAATTACGTCCGCTGTTTCGTATCCACCATTCTCCATAAAAGGAGTTAAATCTTTGGAATAAGCTTTCAGTATGTCTTCACTTGAGACAGTATCATTAAAGATAACATCACAAGACCACTGATCGTAAAAGATTCCTCGTTGATTTAAAAATTGCCGAATCTCTTGCACTTTAGATATCTGAATGCTTTTTTCTGGAATTGAAAGAATTGCCATTTTTAAAAATACAATTTTACGAAAAATAAGAAAAATCAAAAAGTAAAAGCATAAAAAAAGCACTCCGAAGAGTGCTTTAGTCTATGAGTCAAAGATTTTTCTTAGAATCACCAACCAATTCTGAATGCTGTATTCATTTCTCCGATGCCCATTCCAGATGAACTTCCTGCCGGATCAGTGTCAGTTACTGTACCATTCATATCTGTGTATGTACTTGTGTAAATTGGATCTACAATAAAATCACAATTATGAGTTTCTAAAAAAAGTTGTTTAGCATTTGCTTTTCTAT
>Ga0194130_10003947_pt1 | contig 19354 bp, 19 predicted proteins | sample TA2KigsurfametaG_FD_160084 | JGI IMG/M metagenome (GOLD analysis project Ga0194130, IMG submission 160084) | Freshwater microbial communities from Lake Tanganyika, Tanzania - TA2015050 Kigoma 12 surface | ecosystem: Environmental > Aquatic > Freshwater > Lake | place: Tanzania: Lake Tanganyika... | reverse complement strand
ATTGATCCCCAGCTAAATCAGCTGCCATAGTTGTGTAACCTCGAAGTAAAACCATCATGCCATTTATTCGTTCCGAGGATCTGGCATTCATCTTATGTGGCATGGCAGAGGAGCCAACCTGGCCTGTTTTAAATCCTTCACTTACCAAACCAAAGCCAGACATCAATCTAATTGTGGTTGCCATTGAGGATGGGGCGGAAGCAATCTGTAGTAATTTAGACACCACTTCAAAATCAATTGACCTTGGATAGATCTGGCCAACACTACTTAATGTGTTTTCAAAGCCATACTCTTTGGCAAGTTTTTCCTCTAACTTATCTAAATCCTTAATTGAGCCAAGGAGTGCAATCTGATCTTGGCCTGTGCCAACTGGTCCTTTTAAACCGCGAAGAGGCAGGCGCGCTATCAACTCTTCCAGGGATGCAAGTGAAAACAATAATTCTTGGGCACATGTGGCAAATCTCTTACCCAAAGTAGTTACCTGGGCGGCCACATTATGGCTTCTGCCGACCATATATGTTTTTTCATACTTAGTAATACTTTTTTCAAGTAAAGATAATGTCTCTAATGTTCTTCTTCTAACCAAATTAAGACCATCTTTGATTGCGATTAACTCGATGTTCTCAGTTAGATCCCGGCTGGTAAGTCCAATATGTATCTTTTCTAGCCCTGCTAAAGAGTTGAACTCCTCGATCCGAGCCTTCACATCATGTCTATTGGTACGCTCTCGATTTTCAATTGAGGCTAGATCTACTTTTTCTACTACCTTCTCATAAGAAGTAATATCACTATCGGTGATTGATAAGCCACCTGCTTTTTGAAATCTTAAGATAGTTATCCAAAACTTACGCTCTGCAATGATCTTATTTATTGGATCAAAGATTGCCACCATCTCCTTTGTGGCATATCTATTTGCTAACACATTAGGAATTACAGCAGGGGTCATACTCATTTGATTAAATCCCTAACCACAATAGTTTCATCTCTGCCTGGACCTACACCGATCGCACTAATAGGAGCTCCTGATACCTTCTCTAAATACTTCACATACTCCTTAGCATTATTTGGTAGATCATCTACTGATTTTGCTTTAGAAATGTTTTCTTTCCACCCTGGCAAGTACTCATAGATTGGCTTTGCATGGTGAAAATCAGTTTGGGATGCTGGCAGCTCCTCAACTCTTACCCTATCTACCTCATACGCCACACACACTGGAATCCTCTCCCAACCAGTTAAGACATCTAGCTTTGTTAAAAAGAAATCAGTTAAACCATTTACTCGCACCGCATACCTAGCAATCGGGGCATCAAACCAACCGCATCTTCGATTGCGCCCAGTTGTCACACCAACCTCACCACCTATTTTTCTGAGTGATTCCCCATCGGCGTCAAATAACTCTGTTGGAAATGGACCGCTGCCAACTCTGGTTGTGTAAGCCTTAAGAATTCCAATAACCCGGGTGATCTTTGTTGGACCAATACCAGAGCCAGTTGAAGCCCCACCTGCAGTTGGATTAGATGAGGTAACAAATGGATATGTGCCATGATCTACATCTAATAATGTTCCTTGGCTGCCCTCTAGTAAAACATTTTTGCCACTCTTTAAAGCTTGATCTAATAGCAAAGCGGTATCTACAACATATGGTTTTAAGATTTGGGCATACCCTAAATACTCATCCATTACCTCATCAACCGTTATGCCTTTGCGATTAAAAACCTTGATGAGAATCTGGTTTTTATCATGCAGAGCTACCTCAATTTTTTGTTTTAAGATCGATGGATCAAATAGATCTTGCACCCTGATTCCAATTCGATTTATCTTATCGGCATAAGCTGGTCCTATCCCACGGCCAGTAGTGCCAATCTTTGACTTACCTGAAAATCTCTCACTCACCTTGTCAATTGTTCGATGGTATGGGGTAATTAAATGAGCATTAGTTGAGATCTTAAGTTTTGAGGTATCAATACCTCGCTCATTTAATCCTTTTATCTCAGTTAATAGCACAGCTGGATCGATCACTACACCATTACCAATTACTGGAATTACATTTGGGGACAAGATTCCAGAAGGTAATAGGTGAAGTGCGTACTTTTGATCTCCAATAACTACTGTATGTCCGGCGTTATTGCCGCCTTGATACCTGACCACATAATCAACACGATCTCCTAATAGATCGGTGGCTTTGCCTTTACCCTCATCTCCCCATTGGGCGCCTAATAAAACTATCGCAGGCATGATGGGCTCGTTAAAATATTTTGGTTATCAGAATTTTTTATAAGGGTAACTACCTTGATACTGCTGATCATCTGCGCACACACTGCAGAGTCAATCATCATCTTCTCCCATTTTTGATGCCTTGGATTAGTCAGCCACAACGCTGATCTAATCTATTCTCTTTTTTGCGGGATTACGGCTAATTAAACCACATTTTGGGCAAAGAAAAAAATCTTTGCCCAAAATTAAAGCATAAAGTTTACCTAAAAACTTAATAGACCCCTAGGGCAGATAAGGCCTTTTTAAATATGGCAGCAAGTGCTGTGGTTAAGGTGCCAGAGGCCAATAGCCGCTCTAAGATAGTAATTAAGGTAATTAAGGTGGTAGTTAACATTTTCTAATCCTTTTCTTTTTTAGATAATTCAAGTTTTATTAGAATAAATCAATTACAGCTTTGTAACTTTTTCTCTCGTACTTACTTTCCTTTGTTTATTCATCTCCTTTGGGCAGCGGATAAGGTACTAAATAGGTGGGTAGAAATAATTATCTGATTTGATCTAGTGGGGATAAGTAGGTAGGTGATAATCTCTGCCTACTATGAGTGAGCAAAACATTTCAGATTCATTAGAAAATCTCTCCTATGAGGATCGGACCTTTGCTCCAAGTAATAATTTTTCTGAGAGTGCAAATATAAAATCTGATATTTATAATCAGGCAGAGAAAGATCGACTAGCCTTTTGGGCCAAACAAGCAGAGCGATTAACTTGGGATAAAAAATGGGATCAAATCATTGATTGGCAAATACCCTTTGCTAAATGGTTTATTGGCGGAAAAATTAACGCCACCTATAACTGTCTAGACAGACATGTGGCAAATGGTTTAGCTAAGCGAGTTGCCTTTTTCTTTGAGGGGGAGCCTGGGGATACTCGAACGATTACCTACGGTCAATTGCTTAAAGATGTTTGCAAAGCTACCAACGCACTAATTGAGTTAGGAGTTAAGCAGGGGGATCGAGTTGCCATCTATATGCCGATGATTCCAGAGGCAGCAGTTGCCATGCTGGCATGTGCACGCCTTGGCGCGATGCACTCTGTAGTTTTTGGTGGCTTTTCCGCAGATGCACTTCTTTCTCGAATTCAAGATGCCGATGCCACATTAGTTATTACTGCAGATGGTGGATATCGAAAAGGAGCTGCCTTTGGTTTAAAGGCGGCAGTTGATGAGGCGCTAAAGGGTCAAACAAATGTTAAGTATGTAATTGTGGTTAAGCGAACTGGCCAGGATGTTAATTGGACGGAAAAAGATATTTGGTGGCATGAGATTGTTGATAAACAATCTGATGCGCATAAAGCAGAGTTTTTTGACTCAGAGAATGGCTTATTTATTCTCTACACCTCAGGCACTACGGCAAAGCCAAAGGGTATTTATCACACCACTGGTGGTTACTTAACTCAGGCTGCCTTTACCCACCATGCAGTTTTTGATTTAAAACCAGCAACAGATGTCTACTGGTGCACAGCAGATGTTGGTTGGATTACCGGGCACTCATATGTGGTTTATGGGCCATTAATAAATGGTGCAACGCAAGTTATGTATGAAGGAACACCTGACACCCCAACTAAGGGCAGGCTATTTGAGTTAATTGAAAAGTATCAGGTAAGCATTTTATATACCGCACCAACTTTGATTAGAACCTGGATGAAGTGGGGGGATGAGTATCCAAATAAATCAAATCTTTCATCTTTGCGCCTTTTAGGTTCAGTTGGTGAGCCAATAAATCCAGAGGCGTGGATGTGGTATCGAGAAGTAATTGGCAAAAATAATTGCCCAGTTGTGGACACCTGGTGGCAGACCGAGACTGGCGCGATCATGATCTCACCACTACCTGGAGTAACTGCAACCAAACCAGGCAGTGCCATGAAGGCACTCCCCGGAATAAGTGCTGCGGTCTTTGATGAAAGTGGCAAAGCAGTTGGTAATGGACATGGTGGGTATTTAGTAATTGATAAACCATGGCCATCAATGATGCGTGGTATTTGGAAGGAACCAAAAAGATATCAAGAGACTTACTGGTCTAAGTATGACGGTGTTTACTTTGTTGGTGATGGCGCTAAGTTAGATAAGGATGGTGCGATCTGGCTCTTAGGCCGAGTAGATGATGTAATGAATGTTTCTGGGCACAGGATCTCAACCACAGAGGTTGAATCCGCACTTGTCTCGCATGAAGCAGTTGCAGAGGCGGCTGTAGTTGGTGCCAAAGATGAAATGACTGGGCAAGGCATTGTGGCATTTGTAATTTTACGAGGTGGTATTGAGGCAGCTCAAGGAGATGAGCTCGTAAAGCAGCTGCGAGATCATGTGGCTAAACAGATTGGCGCAATTGCAAAACCTAGGCAGATTATGGTGGTGGCAGAGCTACCAAAGACACGTAGCGGAAAGATTATGCGCAGATTATTAAAAGATGTTGCCGAAAATAGAGCGGTTGGGGATTCAACTACTTTGGCTGATCCTAATGTAATGAAATTAATCTCAGAAGGTTTAAACTCCGCTAAATCTGAGGATTAAATTAACTTATCTACCTCACCCTTTAGATCGGTAAATATCTTAGGTAGATGTTTATCTAATTGTGAGTAAATATAGGAACCCTTTATGTAATCAACTGGTTGCTTCAAGGTACTAAAAAGTAAGACAGTGGCAATAAGGTAGAAGATAATTAAGTTTTTTACTAGTGCAAGTAAAGTACCAAGGAGTGAATCAAGTAATTTAACTGAGGCAAAAAGTAATCCCTTATGGATTAATACCCCAACCTTTCCTAAAACATACTCAAGTGATATAGCAGAAAGTATTATTAAAATTAAGGTTAGGGCTAACTTAATAGATTTTGATTCAAATTGTTCTAGGTAATTAAGTGCAAGGTATATACCAAGTAATCCGCCTACAATATATCCAGCAGCCTTAAATAAGCTTTGTAGTAGGCCAAGGCGGTATCCGCTAACACCAGAGATAAGCAGGGTAAGAATTAATAAAAGATCTAAAATATTTAGCTCACTTGGTATGGAAAAATTAATCAAAGTTTTACCCCAAACGCCTTTTCAATTTGGGTAAATAATTGATCACGATCTGTGTAGGCGCCAATATGTTTGTTTACTACCTTGCCATCTTTATCAATAAACCAGGTCACTGGCGCTCCTGGTCCAAATAAAACTTTGGTTTTACCCTCTAAATCCTCTAAGTGTGGCCAGCTCATCCCATACGCCTTTATAAAATTAACCCCAACCTGCCTACTACTTTCTTCAATATCTACTCCTAATAATTTAATCTCACCATTTTTAATTAACTTATTTTGGTATAACTCAACAAAGTAAGGCATCTCCTGCCGGCATCCCTCACACCAAGATCCCCAAACATTTACCACTATTGGACCTTTAATTGCGTAGAAATTAACGGCTCCTGAGCCATCTAGGCAATCTAGTAATAACTCATTTGTAGAAATGCCAGAGGCGTCTATCCCCACACAACTTGACACAAATCCTTGATTAAATGGCAGATTTGAATTACTACAAGATGTCAAGAGCGTAGTTACAAAAAGTGAAGCGATAATTATTGAGAGATATCTTCTCATCTAAAATCTGCCTCAACCTTCACTAGCCTGCTAGCTTTAATCTTATCTACCTCACCTACGCCATATGATGGGCATAACTTTGAAATTACACACGCACCACATGCAGGGTTTCTAGAATGGCAAACTCTTCTGCCATGCCAAATTAATCGCTGAGATAAATTTGTCCACTCTCTTTGTGGGATTAACTCTGCCACCTCAAGCTCAATCTTGACTGGATCCGTTTTATCACTCCAACCTAATCTTCTCGATAATCGAGTAAAGTGAGTGTCGACAGTTAACCCTGGAATATTAAAACCATGACCTAAAACCACATTTGCTGTTTTTCTTCCTACGCCAGGTAAGGTAATGAGCATTTCCAGATGATCTGGTACTTGTCCATTAAAATCTGTCAGAATCTTCTGGCTCAATAATTTAATATTTTTTGCCTTAACACGATAAAAACCGGTTGATTTAACAAGTTGTTGTAAATCTTTAATATCAGCTAATGCCATCTTTTTTACACTTGGATACTTTTTAAATAAGGCAGGCGTGGTTTGATTCACGCGTTTATCGGTGCATTGGGCTGACAGAACAGTTGCAACTAGTAACTGAAATGGATTTTCATAAACTAATTCACACGTTGCATTTGGAAAAGCATCACTTAAAATCTTATTTATAGTGACTGCCCGGGACTTTTTTCTAACCTTACTCTCACTCACACAATATAGATTACGCTAAGAAAGGGATATAGATTACGCTAAGAAAGGGATATGATTGTCGATTCATAAGATAAGAAGTCCTCTACTACGCCTCGACTTGAATAAAAACTGTTATTTTTGAAGATATTGATAAAATTGAAAGTATCCTTGAATAGTAATCAGATTAATAAGTGATGCCAAATTTAATTTTTTAAAAGTCACAATTTTTATAACTAGATGCTGAGATACATAACTAATCCAAAATATTAAATTGATAAATTAAAGCCATTAATTATAAAAATTGTGCAGAATAATATCTTTCAGGAACTCCTATATCTATAAACTTTCCATTTAGTTGGTAAATCTTTGATCGACCAACAAATTTAGGTAAGAGATCCTTGCTAATGTCTGATTCATAATCTGATAAAGTACTAATAATTTTTACTGCTTTTTTTTTAAAAAAGTAAATTGCCGCATTTGCTATATTTGAATCAGAACTAAAACTTTTCTCAAAAAATTTATTTATGAATTTATCACTATCAATCTCAACTACACCATATAATTCGGGCTGAGTTGTGATAAATGTTCCCATGGTCATTAGTGAGTTTGAGTTATCCAATTTATGAAAATTTTTTAGTCCCGACAAATCATCAGTAAAGTAATTATCACCATGCATCACCAAAAAATCATCTTGCGCTAGGTAATTTAAATTTTCTTTCAAAGTTCCAGCTGTACCAAGCAACTTAGGTTCTGGAACTACTATAATATTACTAAAGTAATCTTGTTTTTGTAAAAAATTTTGTATTATATGTCCTTTAAAATGAGTATTAACAATAATCTTTTCAAAATTTAGATAGAGTAATTTTTTAATTAATATATCGATTAATGGCTCACCTTGAATTGGTAACATGACTTTTGGAATCTCTAGCGTAAGTTTTCCGAGCCTAGTTCCATAACCCCCTGCCAAAATAAGTGCATTCATAAGTTTAAAACGCTCTGAATTTCTTCAATTGAAACTGGAACGTTTCCCAATCTAGATACTTGTACAGCTGCGACAATTGATGCTAGATAAGTAGCCACATACAAATTTTCACCACTGGATAACAAGAGAGCTGAAGCAGCCAGCATCGAGTCGCCTGCTCCAGATACATCAATCGCATTCTTATTCAGGGCAGGAACCTGATCAGTTCCTACGACCTCATTATCCCTACTAGAGCCATGTAAAAGTACTCCGTCCGGCCCCAGCTTCAGCAGAATATTTTTAGTTTCCATAAGCTTCATAAGATTTTCCGCCAATACAACTAACCCGCAGTTGGTATCCCTAATTTCTAATCTAGCTTCCAATTCAGTTGGAGTAATTAGATCGGATCCTTTAAACTTAGACAGGTTTCCAAGTTGTGAAGATGTTTGGCTATCCGATGCCACAAATATTTTTGCCTTCTGAGCTATATGGATCAATCGTTGTGCTAGCAAATTACTTATAACCCCAAAAGAGAAGTCAGACAGTATCAACAGATCAAATTGACTGACATTAGCCTCAAAAAATTTAAGTATTTTATTTTCGGTTGACTTAGAGATAGAATTTTCAGTGAAGTGGTTAAGCTTTAAGAGATTTTGTTTGCCACTCTTAAATCTTTGTTTTAAATTAGTTGCTCTAGAGTCATCTCGTATTATACGAATATCATCAACCATAGATCTTAGTTGCTTAATGGCCCAGTCTGATGTTGAATCTTGGCCTAAGACTGTAACAAAAGTAGTTTTTGATCCTAAGGAACTACAGTGCCCAGCCACGATACCTGCGCCCCCAATAAATTTTTTGGAATCAATAGGAGTTACAGCTATGGAAGGATCCTCTTGTGACATTCCAATGGGATGACAATTGATTATCTCGTCTACAATTAAATCGCCAATTACGCAAGTTCTTATTTTTTTTAATAGTTGGAGAGAGTTAAGCAATTTATCTTTACCTATTTTATTTCTAACAAAAAACTCATTACCGTATCTATTCACGTCAAATTTTAAGTTAGATTGAATAGGATTTTCGAGAATTAAATCTGACTCAGAGTAGTAGACTGGACCAGAACTAAACATTAATTTACCACCATAAGAGTTTAAAATACTAACTTCAGCATTATCCTGAGTCGAAAACTCCATTCCTTTTAGAATAATTTTTGGCTTTAGTCTGAGCACAAGCTCTGAAATGTCTGTATCAAAAACCTCAATTTGGTCTATTAAATTTAATCCAAGCAAAGCTCTTTTTCGCCACAGTATTTCGTCTTTAGAGAGTCCTTGATGATCTAATGCAATAATTGTTCTTTCGCCTAACTGTTTCGCCATCCGGAAAAGTCTTATATGGCCGGAATGAATAACTTGGAATTTACCAGGTACGAGTACTGATTTCACTTTCATTTCTTGCTCCTTTATCTAACACTAAACTATACATTATATGCAAAGATATAACCATATTGAGCCTTACAAAATTAAGTGTAATCAAGAAGAGTAAGTACCACGTACTTATGAAACAAAACAGGTATTAGATTTGCTTCTAATCACAAAACTTTATTTACAATAATATAAAAATATTTAATCTCTACTTTCTATATTTATAGCAAAAAAAACTACAAATATTCAGAATTAAATACAAACTTTTTATTAATTTTTTTTTAATTAATTAAATCTTTAAATCACTTTGTCTAGGTATACATTTAGATTTAATAATTATTAAACTTTAAAAATTTAATTATCTTTGAATTGTATATGTTCTTTTTACACAATATCGATCTAAATTCTAATCGAATTAAATATTGATTATCTGTTTCTATTGCTAAAGAAGTTTACAATAGGAACTTTAACGATGACTTATCATTTCAATTTGCCTTTTTCAAGCGATTTGAACTAATTATTCTTAGAATTACTCAACCTGCCCGATAGAAATTACCCATTTAATCAAGAACATTATATAGTTCACCAATGTCTATAAATTATTTTGACTTTATTGAGTTCCACCTAAACAAGAGTGGCGACAGTATAAAGAATATTAATGTCGAAGCGGTATACAGTATGGTACACACCCTGATTAAACTTAGAGAAGCCAAAGGCTCACTTTTTCTTGCAGGAAATGGTGGAAGTTCTGCGCTTGTGAGTCACTTTGCTACGGATATCGGCGTTGGAAATCTTAAGTTTGGAAGTCACTTAAAATGTATGTCATTGATGGACAATACATCGGTTCTCACAGCAACTGCAAACGACCATGGGTATGAAAATTCTGTTGGTCGCCAAATAGATATAAACGGTAGCGATGGTGATGTCCTAATGTTAGTCAGCTCCTCTGGTAATTCGCAAAATCTAATTAATGGTGTTATCCGAGCAAAAGCTAAGAATATGCGCACCTGTGCACTAATTGGTTTTGACGGTGGTAAGTTATTAAATATGGTAGACCAATATGTCATTGTAAATACTGCGATAGGAGAATATGAACTAGTTGAAGATATGCATTCGATTATATTACACATTATGGCTAAATTACTACGCGAACCCTTCATTAATGCAACGTAAGTTTTTAATTATCGGTTCAAACTCCTTCTCGGGAGCAAGTTTCATCAAAGTATTATTACAAAACGGTTATGACGTTATAGGCATGAGTAAACACAAGGAAATTGAAAAACCATTTAACCCATATAGTAAAATCACCACAGGCAATTTTCATTTTATACAAATAGACTTATTAAGGGATTATAAAAAAGTAGTTGATTGGTGCTCAGTTAATGAGAGACCTGTTGTTATAAATTTTGCTGCTCAAAGTATGGTAGCGGAGAGCTGGACTTCCCCTTGGGATTGGTACGATACCAATATTGTGGCACTTTCGCGACTGACAAGTGAACTTGTCACTAAAAAGATTGAATTAGATCGGTTTATTAACTTTTCAACACCTGAAGTTTACGGGACAACAAATGAATGGATCTCTGAAAGTTTTAATTTTAAACCAAACTCACCATATGCAATTTCCAGAGCAGCCGGTGATCAACATCTAAGACTACTTTTTGAAAATTTTAATTTTCCAGTTATCTTTACCAGAGCAGCCAACGTATACGGTGAGTTTCAACCTTCTTATAGATTAATCCCAAAAGCCCTATGTTATGGATTAATTGGAAAAAAATTCCCACTGCAGGGGAACGGAGTTTCAGAGCGCTCATTTATTCATATAGATGATGTTTCAAATGCTTTAATAAAAATTATTAATAATGGTGTAATAGGATCGACATATCATATTTCTACGAATAGAATTGAAAAAATCTCAACAATATTGAAAATTTGTGCTGAACAACTTAAAATAAATTTTAAGGACTTTTGCGAGATTTCGAATGAAAGAATTGGTAAAGATTTTGCTTACAAATTGAGTTCTCAATATTTGAGAGATACATTGAAGTGGGGTGATTCAGTCAATTTAGAAACAGGGATAAGTAATACTTTAGGATGGGTAGAAGAGAATTTAAATGATATTCTGCTCACCCCTAGTCCATTTGACTATAGAGGATAAAATGAAAATTTTGATAACTGGAGGTGGTGGATATGTCGGTACCTCCTTAATTCCAAAATTATTGGAACAAAAATATGAAGTTATTAATTTAGATACTCTCTGGTTTGGAAACTACTTACCAAAATCACCACTTCTTAAAACAGTTGTTGGAAAATTCAGTGATGTTAACCCGATAGAACTAAATAGTATAGATCACGTTATTCATCTAGCAAATGTCGCTAATGACCCAAGCGTGGATTTAAATCAGTCATTTGCCTGGGAAGTAAATTCCTTAAACCATGTTCAATTTATGGAACTTTTAGTAAAACATTCCAATATTAAATCATTTATTTATGCCAGTTCAGGAAGTGTTTATGGTGTCAATAATTCAGATAAAGTTTCGGAAGATTTAGATTTAGTTCCAATTTCAACTTATAATAAGACCAAACAAGTAGCAGAAAGAATTACTTTAAGTTATGAATCAAAATTTAAAGTACATATTATTAGGCCAGCCACTATTTGTGGAGTATCACCTAGAATGAGATTTGATGTGGTTGTCAATATGTTTGTGATACAAGCATTTAAAAATAGAAAAATTACAGTTTTTGGGGGAGACCAGGTGCGTCCAAATATACACATGGAAGATATGGCTGAAGTGTATTTGCACTTCTTGAAAAATTACCATCTCCCAAATGGATTTTATAACGCTGGATTTGAAAATCTACGAATAGTTGATATAGCTAAATTAGTTGCGCAGGAATTTGACATTGAGTTTACAGTTAAGCCAAGTAATGACCCCAGGTCTTATAGGTTAGATTCTTCAAAGTTAGTTGCAACCGGATACACTCCTAAGAAAAAAGTAATTGATGCCTGTAGAGAAATATACACAGCTCTTGAAACGGGTCTCTTGGATGATGCACCAAATTTTTACAACGTTAATTGGATGAAGAGTCAAAATCTTGATAAATTTTTATAAATTTATGCCCTTTAGTTTAATCTTTATCAAAAATATTTATCTTTTTTGATTGTAAATTGTATGACTAGGTAAAATATCAAATACTAATACTGACATCAAAAATATATGATTGCCCTACTAAAATTAGGTTTTCTCTGTAACTCACTAATCGCAATATTTATATCATCCAAAGAAAATTTCTTGATCTTTAACTTCTTAAAATGATCAATATTTTCTTCAATTAAATTGGTTATTTTTGGTAAATCTAAGTCAGGATTAATTCGGCCACCATAACTTCCAAAAATTCTCTTACCATAATGGAGTGGCATAGGATCAATCGAAATTTTTTGGCCTTTCATGGTTACGCCAACTAAGCAAATTTCTCCATTAATTCCAAGAGAGGAGTATCCTGCTTCAATTAATTGAGAAACACCTGTAGTATCTACAACGTGCGTATATCCGCCAACTTCTAATTTATTAGAGTTTTCGTATATGTCTCGAATTAAATAGTCCTTGGCCATTTGTATAGCAAAAGGGTTATTGTCGATAATTGAAAAAATATTTTTTGGATTAAGACTTCCAATCAAATATATAAGTTGCCCAATACCACCGAAGCCTAATATTAAAATATGATTAAATATTTCTTTATTTAAGTTTAACTCATAATTTAGAACACCATATGCAGTTAAAAAACCACAGCCTAGTGTCGCAAGTAAATCTTCGTTTCCATTAAAGTCAATTTTTGTAATTCTATTCTCGGCCACTATGACTTTCTCACCAAAAACAGCTATCGGACCCGCATTAACAACTCCTCGGTTTGGGGAGAAATATTTTATGGATGAAGAATTAAGACCTGATCCCTTCATCCAATGTGCGACAACCCGATCACCTTCTCTAAATTTTTTTGAACCCTTAAAGGTCTGCAATACAGTACCAATACCTTCATGGCCCAGAATATGTGGAAGATACATATCCTCGCCTTTTACACCATTTATTTCCCCTAGTTGAGAACCGCAAATTGCGGAGTAGTGCATCTGTAAAAGTACCTGCCCTCTTTCTAAATTATTTGGAAGTATCAGGCTATCTACTATTAAATCCTGATTAAGTGTATGCAATACTGCAGCTCGGGATTTAATCATTGAAAAAAGATAAACTCATAATCGCCACGATATTTATACTTGCGAAACCACCAATTCCACTCTTCAGGTGTATAAAATGATTCGCATGTAACTTGCCAAAATAAAAGATTAGCTTTCTCTTTTTCATTTCTATAAGACTCCACGCAGATAAACTGATTCTTGGAAACTCTAGATATTTCTACTAATGCCTTTTCTAATTCGAAGTTGTATAGGTTGTGAAATGTATTTATAGAGAAAGCTAAATCAAAAAAGTTTATTTTCCACGGCAAATTTGTGGCATTGCCTAATTTAATAGACCGCCTAATATTAGGGTGAGCATTTTTAATAGCATACTTTGAAATATCTAATCCCTCAACATGAATTCCAGGTAATAACTCTAGAAATTCTAATAGAAGAAAACCCTTACCACAACCAATATCTAAAACTCTACTCGTATTATCTAAATTATAAATTTCAATTATTTTTTTGGCGATAGGAGTCCAATAACCTTTTTTATAGTTGTAACCTCCATAGTTTATTTCTCTTGAACCATCCCAGTAATCAAAATCCCACTTTTTTGCAAGCTCAGCTGCCTTCCATTTTGGAAAATTTTGATTATTAACTCTAGCTAGGTAATCTCGTTTAACCAAAGTATGTTTAGTGGAAATAATCTTTAACTCCTGTAGCATAAGCTTAACGCCTCCTCAAGTTTGTCTAAAACACCTAATCCTTGAGAAAATCTAAAGTCGTCGTTAACTTGAGAATTTAGGTATTTCTGCATTTGAATGAGTAACCATTTTAACTTAAATAATCCAATTAGTTCTCGAGGGATTTCGTCAACCGAGAAACCCAATACCTCTCTAAAATAATTGAAAATGTTTGAATTCGAATTCTTAAAGAAATCAATATCAGGTTGAGTGACTAAGTCTAATCCCAATTTAATGTTTGAATCTATTCCAGCGTACTCAAAATCAAAAAAAACAAAACTACTATTAAACAACATATTATGCGGCCCTATATCTGATGGTGAGAGTAAATTTGCTGATTTTTTTTGAAAAAATGAGTCGATTTTCTTTTGAAATTTTTTATTTTTAACTAATACCATAATTTCTGATGCACACTTTACCATAGCTTCACTTTTATTATTTAACCACTTTTCACTTCTTAACCTTAGATTGTCATAAAGATCCCCATTTTTAATAATAGCATCCTTGGCGAGGAGCTGATAGGATTTATTATCATAAGTTGAATTTATGTCTTTGATAAATTCCAATATCGCATAAATTTGATGAGGTGAAGACTTGGTTTTAGTCCCTTGAAGGAAACTCTCGCATAACAAGCTCTTTGAGTTATTATAAAAGTAAAGCCGTGGAATTCTGATTGCCAAATTGTTACTAAATGTGCTGAGAAAACATACCTCTCTTTGAATCCTATCCTTTGAATCAGTTTTATTAATATACCTCTTGATTATATAATCTTGAACTCCTGTATTTACACGAAAAACTTCACTATTATATCGAGATGGCAATTGGTAAACTTCATTAACTTTTTCCTTGTTATTACTTAAGAAAAAATCCTTGATCTCATCAAGCATATCTAGACACTCGATTCAAGATACCAATCCAGTTTTCCACTTGTAAATCAAATTTATTTACCTTATTGGAATCAAATAAAATACCTTGTGTCGTCGTTGGTAGTAAAGAAATAATTTCAGGTAAATCATCTATATGGTAAGTAGGATTTAGTAATTTAATTCTAGAAATTTTATTACTAATTGTATCTTCAAAAAAAATATTTTTATTTGAAAAATATAGTTGATTTTTGTCTGAGATCAAATGTTTATTAATCCAATTTGTCGCACTTTTATATAAGTTTTGTTCGGGATTAGAGAAAGAAAATTCAGTTTTATGACTAACAATATAATAATTGATTTTTTTTTGGCTCAAGTACTCCAAAAAATCAATCACTCCTTTATAAGGATTTGCAAACTCTATATACTTTGAGTAAAGTTCGCCTTGGAGTTGAGTCCACATATCTCTTCCAAATCGTTGCTCAGTAATCAATTTAAAGTTTATCTTATCCCAAGTTTCAATTGGGAGGTCTGAGTCGAAATATTTCTCCGCAAGTTTAGTGAAAGAATTACTATAGTCAATAATTGTATGGTCTAAATCAAGAGTAATTGCCTTAATCATTGGCTTTTAGTATTAATTTTAAATTTATTGGGTCTAATTTTAAAAGTTCTCGCGCCGAACCTATATTTCCTAAGCCCGTATGAAATTGATCTCCTGTATTTATAAAAAACATTTTAGGAGTAACTACTTGTTTTTGTGCATATAGTGCAGCAAGCATCGAACCCAAGCCTCCAATAAAATTATGCTCTTCAATAATGAATAATTTCGAGTATTGTTTTAAGATCATGAAAATATCTTCACCAATAGGTTTTATTTGAGGTATTGACCACAAGTCTAAATTCAAATCGTTATCAATTACAGCTTGATAGACTTCACCCGTGATTGCGCCCGTAGATAAAATTGCTGCACTAGCATTCTCAAATTTTAGGATTTGAAAAGGACCAAAATTTTCCTTCTTAAATCCTAATTCCCCTTTATGCAACAATAAATTCTCTTTTTTCCCAAGCCTTATATAGGTGGGTTTGTTTGAGTTTATGGCCCATTCCAATGATTCAGCGACCTCTAATGAATCAGCAGGAGAAATTAACTGAAGATTCGGAATTGTAGAGAGTATGCCAAAATCTTCAAGAGAATGGTGTGTAGTTCCAAGTTCAGAATAACTTAAGGCACTGCCGGTACCAATAAGTATTACTGGAAGATTTGGATAACAAATATCAATTTTAATTTGTTCAATTGCTTTCAAGTAAAGGAATGAATTAATGGTATAAACGATTGGCCTAAAACCAAACCTAGCCATTCCCGCCGCAAGTGTTACCATTGATGATTCAGCTATCCCTGCATTCATATATCGACCATTATTTTTTGTTTTGAACTCATCAAAAAGTCTGTTACCAATATCCCCATAAATCAAAAATAATTCTGGATTTGACTGTGAGAGTTCTGTAAGCCTTTTAGCCAATAGGTCTCTCATTTTACAAAATTACCCTTTACTACCTCTGCTAATGCTAATTTTAACTCACCTACGTCGGGAGCCCGATAGTGCCAATTATTATTGCCCTCCATAAAAGAAACACCTTTTCCTTTAATTGTATGGCAAATAACTGCTACTGGCCTAGGGTTATTTTTATTAGTTAGTATTGTAAGTATCTCATCAAAATTGTGCCCATCTATTTCATAAGATTCCCAACCAAAAGATTCAAATACATTTGAGATTTTTACTGATCCAAATGTCTCTGATATATTTCCCGTTGCTTGTAATTTATTGTGATCAATAATCGCCACCACCCTGTGCAAATTTTTGGCAGAAGTAAGTAGAGCAGACTCCCAAATTGTTCCTTCATTACATTCACCATCACTTAAAACTACAAAAATTCTAGCATCCACGCCTTTCAATCTATTTGCTACAGCTAGGCCGTTTGCAAAAGCTAAGCCATGCCCTAACGAGCCCGTAGAAGTTAACACTGTTGGTATTCTAATATTAGGGTGTTCTTCAAGTATCGACCCTTTTGTACCATACTTTTCAAATTCTCCATTTTCTAAAAACCCCTTAACTTCTAAGGCCGCATAAAATGCGAGAGAAGCATGACCCTTACTCAAAATAAATTGATCACTTTTTTCACTATATTTATCTATCGTAAAATCGTCCATTACATCAAACATGAGTGCTGTAATTAACTCAACTATAGAGAGACTACTTCCTAAATGTGGAGATTTGGTCAGATGACAAATTTCAAGAATTCTCGTTCTAATTATCTTAGACAATTCAATTAATTCACTTGTTTGAATATTAACCATAAAGGAATTGTACACGCTATATAGCAGTTAAATATCTTTTTTTGAAAAATAATACTTTTTGAAGAACTTTATGAAGAAATGTTGTGCTTTTATTAGAATTTTAACTTCCAAATAGATCAAGGCACTCAAAAGATCAATAATTACTAAAATTCATTCATTATTAAAGCACGTAGCTTGATCGCAGCCTCTAATAATGAACCAACATCATTATCTTTAGATATTGGATTAGTAATTCGATAATAATTCATTTTTAAGTTTATCGCCATCTGTTCATCCCTCCAACTATCACCAATAACCCATGATTTAGATAAATCTATATCATGTTTATCTTTAGCTTTCATAATTAGCCCAACTTCAGGTTTCCTACAATCACACTGAAATGTTAGGGTCCTTACAAACATTTTTGTAACTTTAGCTGGATAGTGCGGACAATAATAAAATTCGTCAATTTTTCCTCCAGATTTTGAAATCACATCTGAAATATAATTATGAATATTATCTAATTCTTTTCTTGAGATTTCACCTCTTGCAATAACTGGTTGGTTGGTAACAACCATTACAAGGAAACTTAACTCTTTAAATATTTTAATCGCTTGCCCAGCACCCTCTAAAATTTCAATTGACTCTTGGTTTTTAATTATTCCGTTGAGTTTGTTTATTGTTCCATCCCTATCAAGAAATATAGCTGAATTAGTGCCTACAAATTTCATATTAAAAATTAATACTAAATGAGTTGGTCAGGTGAAATTTCAAAATCTTATAACCTTAATTATAGCGACTATCAAAAAATTGATTTGAAAATAAATCAAATTTGGTAAATAATAATCTAGTAACTCCACTCCCTTATTCCGATGAATTTAGTTTCTAAAAACTCTTCTATTCCTAAATAACCACCCTCACGCCCGAGACCAGATTGCTTTACTCCACCAAAAGGGGCTGCGGGATCTGAAATTACACCTTGGTTTATCGCTACCATACCAAATTCGAGAGCTTCTGCTGTTCGTATAGCCCGAGCTAAATCTCCCGAGTATACATATGCAATCAAGCCGAAATTTGTTGAGTTTCCTAGAAATATAGACTCTTCATCACTGTTTGTGATCACAATTGGAGCTACTGGACCAAAGATCTCCTCTTTTAATATTGGATTATCTTTGTCAACTGTTAAAACTGTTGCTGGATAAAAGGCGCCATCACCTGCTGGAAGCTTGCCACCAGTTTTAATTTGTGCGCCGTTTAAGGTTGAATTTCCAACTAGGGATGCGATCTTATCCCGCTCCTTTACTGACACACTTGCTCCTAATTGAGCTCCTTGTGTAATGCCAGATGCCATATTTAACTCACTCATTGCCTTAGATAATTTGATTGTAAACTCATCTGCAATCTCACTAGCCACATAAAATCTATTTGCTGCCGTACAGGCAGCGCCACCATTTCGCATCTTAGCTAGCATGGCACCCGCTACCGCATCATCAACATTAGCATCTGCTAATACTAAAAACGGTGCGTTACCACCTAACTCCATTGAGCATCTAATGACATTATCTGCTGCTGCTTTTAATAAAATCTGGCCAACATAGGTAGAGCCGGTAAAAGATAAATTAACTACCCGTGGATCTTTTAACATCTTTGTAATAGCTGGCCCTGATGGCACTGGCAAAATTAAGTTAACCACTCCCTTTGGAACTCCAGCACGCTCTAGAATCTCAACAATTGCCATGGCGGTAAGTGGGGTCTCACCTGCTGGCTTTAGGATCACGGTGCAACCAGCGGCAAGGGCAGGACCAATTTTTCTAGTTGCCATCGCAGCCGGAAAATTCCATGGCGTAATCAGAAGGGATACGCCAATTGGTTGTTTAGTAACTAATATTCGCTTATCCCCATTTGGCGCGGTTCTAAACTCACCATTTATTCTTACCGCCTCCTCTGAAAACCATCTAAAAAACTCTGCGGCATAAAGTATTTCACCCTTAGCATCACTCAATACCTTGCCGTTTTCTTTGGTAATAATCTCAGCTAAGCGATCTGCCTCTGTCACCATAATTTCAAATGCTTTTCGAAGTATTTCTGCTCTTACTCTAGGCGCAGTTTTTGCCCACGATTTAAAGGCATTACTTGCTGCATCAATTGCAGCTACGCAATCTTCATCACTCGCCACTGCCACATTTGCAATAGTTGAGTTATCACTTGGATCTGTGACGGCAATAGTTGAGACACCATTAATCCACTTGCCGTCAATAAACAGCTGAGTTTTTAACTGCATAAAGTAAGCATACGCCTACACCCCTAGGCTTTGAAAAATCGCAGTTTAAAACAGGCGTATACTTAA
>Ga0194130_10003946_pt1 | contig 19355 bp, 16 predicted proteins | sample TA2KigsurfametaG_FD_160084 | JGI IMG/M metagenome (GOLD analysis project Ga0194130, IMG submission 160084) | Freshwater microbial communities from Lake Tanganyika, Tanzania - TA2015050 Kigoma 12 surface | ecosystem: Environmental > Aquatic > Freshwater > Lake | place: Tanzania: Lake Tanganyika... | reverse complement strand
AGACAAAAAGCAAGCAGTGGCCTCAAGAACAAAACCTCAACTTGCTTAAGCGTAAAGTTTGGTTGCATAGTTACAGTTTTAAAATTGTTAGTGCGCTACTAATCAAGAGTATGCACATTTCAAGTTTAAAGATATATGAAATTTTTGATTATTCTTAACAAATAAGGAAAACCCTTCCCAATAGATGCATTAATTACTGATAATCATAAGATTACAATTACCACTTATCGACCTCCTCGCCTTGCCCGGAGGGTGATTGCTCTTGACTGCTGACAAGGGGTGTGGTATCAGTGGCAACATGCACTACGCTATCGCTCGGAATAGAGCGGACGATTCCCTCTTCTTCAAATGCTTCATCATGATTAAACGCATCGAAATCAAAGTCGGGCATCAGATCGGTTTTCACGTAGTCCACGGCCTCTCCCAATGCTTTTACGAACTTGTTGAAATCTTCTTTGTACAAAAAGATCTTGTGACGATCGTAGCCATTATCATCAAAGCGCTTGCGGCTTTCTGTGATCGTTAGGTAATAATCATTTCCCTTGGTGGCCCTTACATCAAAAAAATACGTTCTCCGTTTACCCGCGCGAAGACGCTTACTGTAAATGCTGTCCATTTTTCTGTCGTTGTTCTCGTAAGACACAATAGTAGTTTTTAAGCAGTTAGATAATTTCTAATAGACTCTTTACAAATAAAAAAAATCTTTGGGAAAAAACCAAATCAAGTCAATTCCATGTAGCGGACTGTTCTTGCTGCTGTCTTTTATACATTTCGGCATAGTAGCCACCCGCCTTTAGCAGATCGGCCGGCGGGCCCATTTCAACAATGGCGCCATTGTCCAATACTATCACTTTATCGAAGGAGAGCAAATTGAAGATGCGATGTGTAACGATAATGGCCGTTTTGTCCTTTAAAAAATGCTGGAGCCCGAACGTGATCCGTTGTTCGGTTCGGGCATCGACCGCACTAAGGCAATCATCCAAGATCAAGAGCGCCGGGTTACGAAGCAAGGCCCTGGCCACGGTTATTCGTTGCTTTTGTCCGCCGCTGAGCATGACACCCCGCTCCCCTACCATCGTTTCGTAACCTCTTGCTAATTCTTTGATTTCTTCGTCTATGCAGGCAAGTTGTGCTGCCTTCTCGATCTGACCATCATCAATATGCTCTAAGCCGAATCGTATATTGGACGTGACCGTATCACTGAATAAAAAAACATCTTGTGGCACATAGCCGATCTGTTTACGCAACGAAGTCAACTGGAATTGCTGAATGGGAATACCATCCACTAAAAGCTGTCCCTCTGTTGAATCGAACTGGCGAAGCAATAGCTGTACTAAGGTAGACTTACCGCTTCCGGTCTTACCAACAATGGCCACCTTCTCTCCACGATTAATAACAAGATCGATATTGCGGAGAGCCTTTATCCCTGTATCCGCATAGGTAAACCCCAGGTTCTTACATTCAATTTGTCCTTTGATAGTTTTATCGATGGCATCGGATCGATCAGCTACGCCAGGCTGCAACTGTAAAAAGGCATTGACCCTTTTTTGAGAAGCGGCGGCACGCTGTACCATACTCGCCGTAAGCCCAATGGCACTAACCGGAAAAGTCAGCATATTGATATACATCACGAACTCCACGATGGTACTGATGCTAATAGCATGGGTGCCCTTGATATAATAAAGCCCACCGATCATGATCGTAAGCAGGGTGCTTAATCCGATCAATAAACTAATGGACGGAAAGTATAAGGCCTCGATCTTGACCAGCCCCAATACCTGATTTTTGTATCGCTCGGTGATCTGCTTAAAGAAACCGGCTATGGCTTGCTCTTGCGCAAAGGCCTTGACCACTCGAATACCAGAGTAAGCTTCTTGCGCATGCGTGGTCAGGTCCGACAAGGTTTCTTGTATCCGCTCGCTGCGACGGTTGATCAGATTATTGATATAATAAATGGCCAATGCCAGTATGGGAAGAGGGATCAGCACGTAAATAGTTAGCTCCGGATTACGGCGGAACATAAAGAACAAACTCAGTGAGATGATCGTCACCAAATTCGCCATATACATCACCGCAGGACCCGTAAACATCCTTACACGGCTTACATCTTCCGTAATACGGTTCATCAGGTCTCCCGTGCGCTGCTCACGAAAAAAGGCCGTATCGAGCCGTTGGTAATGAGCAAATATCTGATTCTTCTGCTCGTACTCTATATACCGGCTCATGACGATTAAGGTCTGCCGCATTAAAAAAAGAAAGATCCCCCGCAGTAGGGCCAGCCCCAAGATAACAGCCCCACAAAGTGCCACTACCGTTCCAACGTGGGTTCCCCACGCTGTAATCCACGAGATGAGCTGCACCACTACGCTATCGTAGTCCTTATAAGTGGCCGGCGATTGGTACCCTTCTACAGAGAGCGATCTCTGTACATGATCGATCACGAATCCGGTGATCTGTGGAGAGAGCACATTAAAATAATTGGAGAGTATCACAAAACCCAAACCAGCGGCCAGGCGAAGTCGATACTTCCAAAAAAATGGAATAAGAGAAGATAATTCGCGCATACGAAGTGAACGGCGAAGTTAACTCTTGTTGCGTTGGATTTGGGCTGAAAAGTTCATTGACGTACATTTGCGCCGGAGAGATGGCAGAGCGGTCGATTGCGGCGGTCTTGAAAACCGTTGACTGTAAAAGGTCCGGGGGTTCGAATCCCTCTCTCTCCGCCGACACTAAAAGTAAAGCCCCGCCTTTCGCGGGGCTTTGTTGTATAAGGTGTAGTTTTTCTTTGCAAGGGCGAGTGCAACCTGCTATTCGGTTTCAAGACCTCAAAATCCGCCTAACAGCGCCTCGCTGTAGCCATCGGCTTGTTGCGTGATCTTGATAGGAACTTTCTTCTTTGTCGTGAGCATCTGCTCGATACGACCTTTGAGTAGATCATGTGTAGTCATTGGAAAAAACAGGGTGGTGCGCCCCCCCTTAGTCTCCACGGCATAGGGAATTTTCTCAGAAGTCCCATAGAAGCAGAGCGAATACCCTGTTTTACCACTAGATAGCACCAGTGGGTACGTAACCCGAATTGAATGATCATAACTGCTATAGGTCCCATCTGCGGTATTCGATACTTTAACAGAAGGAGTTCCCAGTGACACCACTTCAATGAGCTCAATATTATCAGTCCCTGTTCGGACTGGCTTAAAGATCATATTCTCTTTAAAGGGGGAGGCCTTTTCCATACGCACATCTTCGGCAGCGGGTTGCTGTGCCTGAACAGAAAAAGCTGCCATAAAAAGAGAACCAAAAAATAATGGACTGATCAATACTTTCATAAAATAAGATTTTAAAATGACCGGATAAAAATAAGCCAAATCAACAGATAAACCCATAAGTGTGCCCGCAACGAGTAAACCAGAACCCCTTTCCGTTGTTATTTGTAAAAATCAAAAACAGTGAATGCTGGTTTTTCTCTTCCGGGCTTGTTGACCGTCGCTCTTTTGACCCTGCTTTTACCTGCCTGCGGACAAGCCCCCTCATCACCCCTAAAAAATAAAAAAAACATGAACTCCACGCCCCTTTCCGCCAATACCGATACGGCCACATTTGCCAACGGATGTTTTTGGTGTACCGAGGCCATCTTCGAAGAACTGGACGGTGTCATCAGTGCGGTATCCGGTTATACCGGGGGCGCGGCCCAAAACCCCACCTATAAAGAAGTATGCTCGGGCACTACTGGACATGCGGAGTGCATACAAATTACGTACGATCCCGAACGGATCAGTTTCGATGAATTACTCGAGGTGTTTTGGAAAACACATGATCCCACCACCCTTAACCGGCAAGGCAATGATGTGGGCACCCAATACCGAAGTGGCATCTTTTATCATAACGAAGAGCAACGAGCAAAAGCAGAGCAGTATAAACTGGCGCTGGACCGCTCGGGCGCTTGGAAAGACCCGATCGTTACCGAGATCAGCCCCTTCTCTGTATTTTATCCGGCAGAGGACTATCATCAACAGTATATGGAATTGAATGGGAATAGCAATCCCTACTGTCAGTTCGTGATTCAACCTAAACTGGACAAATTCAAAAAGGTATTCGCAGATAAGCTAAGAAAGAACTGATCTTCCTTTCTAAAAGAAAGGAATCGGAGAATCTGCAAAGCAGTAGGTATATTAGCATAGCATTTTTGTAAACCTTTTTGTCAGCTATGCCCACTCGACACCTCTGCCTGCTATTCAACAGCCTCTTTTTTCTAGCTCTATTGCCCATCGGGGCTCAACCCCTACAGCGCAAACCTGTATACACAATAGACGATACCCTGCGAGGCAGCCTTAATACGGAACGAAACTGGTGGAACGTTCAACAGTATGATCTTGCAGTCACACCGGACTTTTTATCAAGAACTATTACCGGGAAAAACACGATACGTTTCAAAAGCACCGATCCCAAGGCCAAACCCTTATTGCAGATCGATCTGCAAGCCCCATTAACTATCGATAGCGTTTTCTGGGAGGGCAAGAAGGTCGATCATCAAAAAAGAGGAAAGGACAGTTGGCTGGTTTTGCTGCGTGAAAAATCGGCACCGCGCAGAAAAACTGAACAATCCATTACCATTTATTTTAGTGGCATTCCCCGTGTAGCCAAGAATCCTCCTTGGGACGGCGGCTGGATCTTTACCAAAGACAAAGAAGGAAGACCTTGGATGACGGTGGCCTGCCAGGGATTAGGCGCCAGTGTGTGGTATCCTTGCAAAGATCACCAAAGTGATGAACCTGATCGGGGTGCTATCCTATCAGTGACCGTTCCGGATACGCTAGTTGCCGTAGCCAACGGCAGGTTGGTCAGTGAGACGGCGGATAAACCAGGAAGCCGGACTTTTAATTGGCAAGTAGTGAACCCTATCAACAATTATAATCTGGTTCCGTACATCGGGAAATATGTTCACTGGAAAGAGCAGTACCAAGGTCTTTTGCCAACGCCACTCGACCTCGACTACTGGGTGTTGGATTATGATCTAGAAAAAGCCAAACCCTCTTTTGGACGCGACGTGCCCCGCATGCTCAAGGCCTTTGAATACTGGTTCGGTCCCTACCCCTTTTATGAGGATGGATACAAACTGGTAGAATCTTCGCATTTAGGCATGGAGCACCAAAGTGCGATCGCTTATGGCAATGGATTTAAAAACGGGTATCGAGGCCGAGATCTTTCGGGAAGTGGTTGGGGCAAAGACTGGGACTATATCATTATTCACGAAAGCGGCCACGAATGGTTTGCCAATAATATTACCACCAATGATATTGCCGATATGTGGGTACACGAAGGCTTTACGATGTACTCAGAAGTCCTCTTTATTGATTATCACTATGGGAAAAAAGCAGCCGACGAGTATTGTCGAGGGGTGCGCAAGAACATACGAAACGACAAGCCTCTTATTGGGGATTACGGTGTTAACCAAGAAGGTAGCGGAGATATGTATAACAAAGGAGCAGGCTTGCTACATCATGTCAGAGAAATGATCGGAAATGATTCATTATTCCGGTCAATTCTGCTGGGGTTGAACCGAGACTTCCGGCATCGCACCGTCGATTCCAAAGATGTAGAATCCTATATCTCTACAAAGGCCAACAGAGACTTTTCCGTGATCTTCGATCAGTACCTGCGCAGTACCACCATTCCGGTATTGGAATATCAACAGACCCAGGGGCAGATCAAATTTCGCTTTCAAAATTGTATTGATCAATTCCAGATGCCGGTTCGCTGGGGAGAGCAGCAACTAACGCTTTCTACCCAATGGACGACCTGGCCCGGAAACCCGGATAAAGACGTACAGCTATTGGATGGTAATTACTACTGGACGCTACGACGCGTCAATTGAATGTACAGATAGTATCTTTACCTAATGAGTTTGATCCGCAAGCAAAGTATCCTGTCTACCCTGGTCATTTATGCCGGCTTTGCAGTGGGACTACTCAACACCTACCTGTTTACCAAGCAGGGGCTCTTTACCGATGAAGAATTTGGACTCTACAATGCCTTTATTGCCATTGCCACCTTACTAGCGGCCGCTGCCAACTTGGGAGCCCCCTATTTTATTTATAAGTTCTATCCGTACTATCGCGATCGTCTTGGTTATAAAAGAAACGATCAATTAACATTGGCCCTGTTGTTGGGAGCGATCGGATGCCTTGTTGCCATGACCATTGGCTATTGGATAGAACCCTTAGTGATCAGAAAATATGCCACTAATGCGCCGCAATTGGTCAACTATTACTATTGGACATTTGCGTTGGGAGCAGGTCTCTTGCTGTTTACGATCTTAGAAGCATGGAACTGGCAACAACAGCGTGCGGCGACAAGTCACTTTATCAAAGAAGCCGGCTGGAGACTTTTTGTTTTGCTATTGATCGGTGCCTACGCGCTGGGCCATGTAAACAGCTTTGATGCTTTTATAAAACTGTTTGCCTTTAGTTATCCCTTTATTGCCCTATTGCTCTTGCTGGTCTTACTGTACAGAAAACAAGCCCCCTTTGCGAAACCGTTCAGCCCATTAAGTTTCCGCCTTAGAAAACCCATTCTACGCTATACTGCTTTTACCTATGGTGGCACCCTGATCTTTACACTTGCCCAAGTATTCGACACCATCCTGATCGCCTCGGTGCTGACCAATGCCATGGCAATGGTAGCCCTGTATTCGCTGGCGCAAAACATGGCATCCCTGATACAGGTTCCACAGCGAGGTGTAGTAGCCGCTGCTATTGCTCCCCTGTCCACGGCCTGGAAACAAAAAGACGTCACTACCATAGCAACGCTCTATCGCCAATCTTCTCTGTACCTGCTATTCGCCGGTGGAGGATTACTGATGCTGTTATTGATCAATTATTCCGATGCGGTAATTAGTTTTGGACTCAAGTCGATTTACCTCGAGGGCTTTACCGTTTTGATCTTGTTAGGGATAACACGCCTGATCGACATGGGCACCGGGGTGAACTCCCAGATCATCGTGACTTCGCCCCGTTGGCGATTCGAATTTTTGAGCGGAATCATCTTACTGGCTGTCATGCTGCCACTCAGTTATGGACTCACCAAAAATTATGGTATTACCGGAACGGCATTAGCTCAACTGATCTCGATCGGCTGTTACAACCTGTTTCGATTATTATTTCTATGGAAAACGTTCAAGCTGCAACCTTTCTCTGCTAAAACCTTCTTTACCCTATTACTGATGGCAAGTTGCTGGGCTACTTGTTATTTTTTATTTGGCGCACTAAGCGGTTGGACAGCGCTCGTAGCAAGAAGCTTATTCTTTATTTTGATGTACCTGGCCGGCGCATACTTTCTTCGACTTATTCCGGAGTGGACCAACTGGGTAAATACATTAAGAAAAAGATTCTCTTGACCTCCCCTCTTTTTTCACTGAGCCGACGCCACCGGAATACGCCCGGCCGAGATAAACCTCTTTTGGTAATAGGGATCTGACATATCACTGACGGTAACACCGCTACTGACCGAAGCGTGTGCAAATTTTCCATTCCCCAAATAGATACCAACATGCGAAACTGTCTTTCCGCGGGTAGCGAAAAAGAGCAGATCGCCGCTCAATAATGTGCTCAAGTCTGCTGGCTCGCAAACAGCGTATTGTTGTTTGGAGGTGCGTGGCAATTTTCGCCCACAGCATTGATCCAATACCTGCATGGTAAAGGCAGAGCAATCGACCCCCGATTTACTGGTTCCGCCCGAACGATAAGGCACCCCCATCCAAGGATCGATCTGCTCCAATAATTCGGAAGCCGGTAAGCTTTCTACTTCCGTATCGAGCAAGACTGCATATTTAAGCTGTAGAGAAGAAGCGGCTTCGATCGGCGAAAGGGAAAATGGAACGGGAATGGATTGGATCGGCACAGTTTTGGAGAGGACGGGCGTAGTGGGCGTCTTGGCAGACGTAGAAGTCATTTTATTATTTAGGGCCGTGCGATCGCCAGAGGCAGCTGGCTTGTCTACCGCGATAGTGGGCAAAAATGCCGGAGACGAAATAGCCGTCCGCCCGGAATGGGCTGAGCGGCTTGGCTTAGTAAATGGGGATAATACCGAGCAGCTACTGAGCAGCAATACGATGGCTATTGCCCAAAATTTATATACGAGAAAATAGGTACGCAAATGAACAAACAGGAATTTTGCAAAGGTAACTAATTTGCCTATTATTGACCTTCTATGACCTTCTCTCACCTGCATGTTCATACCCAGTATTCGCTACTCGACGGAGCCGCTTCCATTCCCGCTCTTTACAAAAAAGCAATGGCCGATGGCATGCCCGGTCTGGCGATCAGTGACCATGGAAATATGTTCGGTGTATTTGAGTTTGTAGCCGAAGCCCATCGTAATAAAGACGCAAATGGCAATCTGAAAGTGAAGCCCATTGTCGGCTGCGAGTTTTATGTAACCGAAAACCGGCATCAAAAGACATTTACGAAAGACCAAAAAGACAAACGCTTTCATCAAATATTACTAGCCAAGAACGAAATAGGATACCAGCACCTGATCAAGCTAACCTCGCTGGGCTATGTAGAAGGGATGTATGGCAAATACCCACGCATTGACAAAGAGCTGATCGTAAAATATGCGGAGGGACTGATCGCCACCACCTGTTGCCTGGGTGCCGCCATACCACAAGCGATACTGAACAAAGGCGAAGAAGAGGCCGAAAATGAATTTCGTTGGTGGTTGAATATTTTTCAGCAAGACTTCTATGTCGAGCTACAACGACATGGTATGGCCGAGCAAGATAAGGTCAATGACATTCTCATCAAATGGGCGCGACGCTACCAGGTCAAGATCATTGCCAGTAACGATAGCCATTATGTGGAACAAGATGATTTTAACGCGCATGACATCTTACTTTGCATCAATACTGGCGAAAAACAATCGACCCCTGCCCTGCGGGAGATGACCGACGATGACGTGAATGTTCGCAACAAACGATTTGCCTTTCCAAACGACCAGTTCTTCTTTAAAACGAGCGCGCAGATGCAACAAGCCTTTGTTGACCTGCCCGAGGCGATCGACAATACCAATGAGATCGTTGGAAAGATCGAGCCGTTGAATCTGACACGCGATATCTTATTGCCCAACTTCCCCGTGGCCAAACGTTTTCAAATACATACCAAGGAAGAGACCATTGGCAAATACAAAGTATCGGCCGAATCACAGAATCAATGGGAATACCTGCGGCATTTAACATGGGAGGGGGCCGAAAACAGATACCAGACCCTTACCGAAGAAGTAAAGGAAAGGATCGAATTCGAACTCTTTACCATCAAGATGATGGGCTTTGCCGGCTACTTTCTGATCGTGAGTGATTTTATCAGAGCCGGAAGAGAAAAGGGCGTCTTTATAGGACCCGGGCGCGGATCGGCCGCCGGATCGGTGGTGGCTTACTGCATTGGCATTACCAATATCGATCCCATCAAATACAATTTACTGTTCGAGCGATTCTTGAATCCCGACAGAAAATCAATGCCAGATATCGACACCGACTTTGATGATGAGGGCCGGCAAAAAGTGATCGATTATGTAGTCGAAAAATACGGAAAGAATCAGGTGGCCCAGATCATTACCTATGGTACCATGGCGGCCAAAATGAGTATCAAGGACGTTGCCCGCGTAATGGATCTGCCGCTTCCGGAAGCAAATGCGCTGGCTAAATTGGTTCCAGATAAACCGGGCATTGAATTGCGCCGAGTGCTACATGCTCCCATAAAAACCAAGGATGGCGAAAAATCGCTCGAAGAAAAGGATGGATTGGCCAATGACGATCTGGAGAATGTAAAGACGCTCAGAGATCTTTATAAACAAAAAGGAACACCGGCTTCCAAGGTCTTGCACGAAGCAGAACGTCTCGAAGGATCGATTCGCAGCACCGGTATTCATGCGGCCGGTATCATTATAGCCCCGCAAGACTTGACCGATCTGATTCCCGTGGCCACCGCAAAGGATTCACCCCTATGGGTAACCCAAATCGAGGGAGAGGATATAGAAAGCGCCGGTATCATCAAGATGGACTTTTTGGGACTCAAGACCCTCTCCATAATCAAGCATGCGCTGGCCTTGATCAAACAATTACACGATGTAGAGATCGATATCGATACGATACCACTCGACGATGCCAAGACCTTTGAGTTGTATCAACAAGGGGCCACCATCGGAACCTTTCAGTTCGAAAGTCCGGGTATGCAAAAATACTTGCGCGAACTAAAGCCAGATAAATTCGGCGATCTCATTGCCATGAATGCGCTTTATCGACCAGGTCCGATGGCTTACATTCCTAACTATATCGGCCGCAAACAGGGACGTGAGGCAATCAGCTATGACCTCCCTGAGATGAGCGAATTCTTAGAAGAGACCTATGGGATCACCGTATATCAAGAGCAAGTGATGCTGCTAGCCCAAAAACTGGCCGGCTTCAGCAAAGGAGATGCGGATGTACTTCGAAAGGCCATGGGAAAGAAGAACCGGGAGACGCTCGATAAAATGAAGAAACAATTTATCGAGGGGGCGACTCGCAATTTGCTACCGGTAGAACGACTCGAAAAGATCTGGACCGATTGGGAGGCCTTTGCCCAATACGCCTTCAACAAATCACACTCTACCTGCTACGCCTATGTCGCTTACCAGACCGCTTATCTAAAGGCGCATTACCCAGCGGCCTACATGTCGGCGGTGCTCAACAACGCGGGCAGTATCGAGAAGATCACCTATTTTATGGAGGAGTGTAAACGCATGGGCATAAAAGTGCTGGGACCGGACATCAACGAATCCCTAAAAGGATTTGCCGTCAATAGCAAGGGAGAGATCCGCTTTGGGCTGGGCGGATTAAAGGGGGTTGGCGAAGCCGCGGTGGAGAGCATTATCGAAGAGCGTAAAAAAGGGGGGCAATACAAGAGCGTATTCGACTTTATAAAACGGGTAAACCAACGGACCGTCAACAAGAGAACACTGGAGAGTCTTGCTTATGCCGGAGGATTTGATTGTTTTCCCGAACTACACCGCGCACAGTATTTTACCATTCCCGACGGAGAGCAAGTAAACGGGTTGGAGAAGATCATGAAATATGGCCAGGTAATGAGCCAGCAGCAAGCCGCATCGGCTAATACCCTCTTTGGGGAACTAACGGTGACCATGGAAATTCCGCCGCCCCGTATCAACGAGGTGACACCCTGGCCACTGGTCATACAACTGGAACACGAAAAAGAAGTAGCCGGAATTTACCTGAGCGGACACCCCCTTGATAATTACCGCTTCGAGATCAAGCACTATGGAATAACACCCATCCGGGTTTTCAATGAGTTCAGAGATACCATTTCGCAACAACCTAATCCCGGCGTGGCGTTTCGTCTGGTCGGACTGGTAACCGATGCACAACATCGAATTGCCAAGAGCGGAAACAAATATGGTAATTTCATAATAGAGGACTATTCCGGAAAACTCGAATTCCCTCTGTTTAGCAACGACTACCTGCGCCTGTCCCCCATACTACAACCTGGGAGCTCCGTCTTGATCACCGGATTTCTCAAACAGCGATTTAACCGAAACGAGTACGAGTTCAAACTTAATGGCGTTACCCTGGCAGAGACCATGCTGGCCAATATGACAAAGTCGCTGACCATCGAAGTACAACCCCAGGATATTAGTGAGGAGATGATCCGCTTTTTTGAAAAGAATCTTAAGCAAAACCCCGGAAAAACAACATTTAAATTAATTCTTAATGATCTTCATAAAAAAATGAAGGTCAACCTAATAGCAACATCATACGGCATAGAGGTAAATCCGGAACTCGTACAGTATCTGGAAACCACACAAGGGATCGGACTGCTGGTGCAAGCCGTTTAGTCTGACAACTTTTGCACAATCAATGCCAACAGGACCGGAATATAGACGGTGGAACTAAATTTGCAACTCTTCTAAAAAAATAATCATGGCAAAAGAATTTACCGACCAGAATTTCAAAAGCGAAGTACTAGACTCCAATAAATTATCCTTAGTTGATTTTTGGGCAGAATGGTGCGGCCCTTGCCGAGCCATCGGTCCGGTTATTGAAGAATTATCAAAAGAATATGATGGAAAGGTGAATGTCGGCAAGCTCAATGTCGATCATAACCCCGAAGTCTCCATGAATTATGGGATCACCTCTATTCCAGCGATCTTATTTATAAAAAACGGACAGGTCGTCGATAAATTGGTAGGCGCACAACCCAAGGCGAATTTTGTAAAAAAGATCGAGTCGCACCTCTGATCCATCCATCGAATTATTGACTGCACTACACCTAAAAAAGGAGCTTAGCATCCTATCACATCAGCATGCCTGCTATAGAAGCGGAGAGATAAGAGGCAAGTGTTCCGCAAAGCAGGGCCTTTAAACCCAATTTAGCCAAGTCGCCTCTTCGCTCGGGTGCTAAGGCCCCGATACCGCCGATTTGCATTCCTACGGAACTGAAATTGGCGAATCCACAGATGGCGATGCTAATGATCAACAGACCTTTTTGCGTGGTAATGGGGATGGCTTTGCTGGTCAGGTTCGAAAAGGCCACAAATTCATTGATGGTAAGCTTTTGACCAAGCAAGGTTGCCGCCGCATCGACATCGACGGTGGGAATACCCATGGCCCAGGCAAATGGGTAGAACAATTTCGCAAAGATCCAATTAAGACTAAGATCGAAGCTAGGGGCAAATAGATGGCCCAATTTCAACAGGGTCCAATCCAAAAGTGTAATAACGGCAATAAATCCAATGAGCATGGCAATTACATTCATCGCAATTTTAAAGCCATCGCCGGCGCCATGCGAAATAGCATCGATCACATTGACATAATTACTTTTTACCTCTAGTTTTACCTTGCCCATGGTTTGGCTTTCTTCCGTTTCCGGAAAAACGATCTTTGAGATCACTAAGGCGCCTGGAGCAGCCATTAAGCTGGCCATGATCAAGGTAGGAGCCAGGTCCATACCCGCCTTTGCGCCCATATTGGCATAAACGATCAGGATACCTCCGGCAATACAAGCCAAACTACCACTCATGCTGGATAGTAATTCACTCTTCGTCATTGAAGGTAAATAAGGCCTGATCATTACTTGCGCTTCTACCTGTCCTACAAACGCACTGGCTACATTACTGAGCGCCTCTGCCCCACTCACTCGCATGATCCAATTCATGGCTCGCGCTATGATCGATACCAGACGTTGCATTAAGCCTATGTGATAGAAAACAGCGACCAGTGCACAAACCAGCACAATCGTAGCCGTTACATTAAAGGCAAAGACAAAAGAATCGGGCGCCCGATAATTTTGAGCGCTGCCATCGGCTCCGATGGTAGCCACACCACCATACACAAAATCGACCCCGGCCTTAGAGAACTGCTCTAATTTGCCGATCCCCTTTCCCAGCTGTTGAAAGAACCACTGGACAGGCCCGACCTTAAAGATCAACAAGGCTATCCCCAGTTGCAACAATATACCCGTAATGACCAATCGATAATTGATGCGCTTTTTATTGTTCGAAAACAAAAAGGCGATCCCCAGTATCAAGATTACGCCGATAATTCCTTGAAATCGTTCCATCCGAAGCTATGGTTTGGTGAAGGGAAAGATAGGGATTTTTAATGCAACCAGAAACAGTACCCTGCTTGCTGCGCATTTCGACTTACCTTTGCCGCCGAGCTGAAATTCTCCTATGAACATACCTGAAAAGATCGCTCCCGCCCTACGCCTGCTTGTTGATAAAGTAAGAGCCGGAGAGCGCATAAGCGATTCGGAATGCCTGACCTTATTTGAGCAAGCCAGTCTGGGTTTGGTCGGCACCCTTGCCAACGAGATCAAAGAGCGGCGTCATGGAAATAAGGTCTTCTTTAACCGAAATTTCCACATTGAGCCTACCAATGTCTGTGTGTTCAGCTGCCAGTTCTGTGCCTATAGTAAGCTCTATGCCCACCGCGAAGAAGGTTGGGAACTGAGCGTCGATCAGATGCTCCACATGGTAAAAAAATACGATGGTAAGCCGGTTACCGAAGTACATATTGTAGGCGGTGTTCATCCCAAGATGGATCTGGCTTTTTTCAGCGAACTGCTTCGAGCCATTAAAGCACATCGCCCTTCGTTACATATTAAAGCCTTTACAGCTGTAGAGTACGACTATATGTTCCGTAAGGCCAAAGTAAGCGTACAAGAAGGGCTCAAGCGGCTGATAGAGGCCGGACTTGATTCTATCCCCGGAGGCGGAGCCGAGATCTTTGCCCCCAGGATCAGAGAGCAGATCTGTGCTGACAAGGTGGATGCGGAAGGATGGCTCACCATACACCGCACCGCACACGAGATGGGATTGCCTTCGAACGCCACCATGCTCTATGGTCATATTGAATCATTCGAAGACCGTATTGATCATATGCGAAGACTACGTGACCTTCAAGACCAAACCCGAGGCTTCAATACATTTATTCCGCTAAAATTTCGCAACAAGGATAACGATATGAGTCATGTATCCGAGAGTACGCTGATCGAGGATATGCGACTGTATGCGATTGCACGTATTTATCTTGATAATTTTCCTCACCTGAAATCATACTGGCCCATGCTGGGCCGACAAAATGCCCAGCTTTCCCTATCGTTTGGCGTAGATGATATCGATGGCACTATCGATGACAGTACCAAAATTTACAGCATGGCCGGATCCGAAGAACAGCACCCTACCCTGACCACGGATCAATTGGTACATCTGATAAGACAAGCTAAAAGAGATCCCATAGAAAGAGATACGCTGTATAACGTTCTCAATGATTTTAGCACTCCGGCAAACTCAGGGGTACATTGATGGCCAGACCGCCGTCGGCGGTTTCTTTATACTTATGGTTCATGTCTTGCGCAGTAGACCACATGGTCTTAATGACCGCATCGAGTGATACCTTGGCCAGATCGGGAGCACTTTGCAGTGCCAACTGAGAGGCCGTGATGGCCTTGATCGCCCCCATGGTGTTACGTTCAATACAAGGGACCTGTACTAATCCTCCGATGGGATCACAGGTAAGTCCCAGATGATGTTCCATGGCAATTTCTGCCGCCATTAATACTTGTCGCTGTGTACCTCCTAACGCTTCGGTTAGCCCGGCCGCTGCCATAGCGGAAGAAACTCCTATTTCGGCTTGACAACCTCCCATAGCAGCTGATAAAGTAGCCCCTTTTTTAAAAAGACTACCGATCTGCGCAGCGGTCAATAAAAAGGATAAGATCTTCTCTTCTTGCTCCCCCTTACAAAAACAAATAAAGTACTGTAGCACGGCCGGGATAACACCTGCCGCCCCATTGGTAGGAGCCGTAACCACTCTTCCAAAAGCGGCATTTTCTTCGTTCACGGCCAAGGCAAAACAACTTACCCAGTCGAGGATATAGTTGAAGTCGTTTCCTCCCGAGCGAATAGCCTTTACCCATTCGTTTTTATTTTGATAGGGTGTCGCTGCGGGCAGTAATTTTTTATTCAGGTCAGCGGCTCTGCGATTCACTTCTAACCCACCGGGAAGTACACCGGCCGTATGACAACCTCTGAAGATACAATCTTGCATAACGGTCCAGATCTCCATCGCTTTTGATCGGGTGAGGGTCTCGGCTCGCCAGGCCGTTTCATTTTCGAGTACGATCTCGTGTATGGACAACCCTGTTTTAATACACCAATGTTGCAGGTCGGCCGCATTGTTGATGGGAAATGGAAGCTCGACTGTAGATGTGGCAGCAGATGATTCGGCTTCCTTTACGACAAAACCACCCCCTACCGAATAAAAGGTAGCAGCTCGGTTAGCCCCACTCGAAAGCGTGGCTAAGAAACTAATTCCATTGGAATGAAAAGGAAGCACTTCGGTGATCAAAAATTCTATGTCCTCTCGAGGATCAAATTCGATCTTATGCGTTTTTCCCAGTAAAAGTCGATTCGTATTGGCAAGGGTCGTTAAGGTAGGTTCGATCTGATCAATCGGAAACTGAACCGGGTCTTCGCCTGAAAGACCTAGCTGCACAGCTACATCCGTACCATGTCCCTTACCGGTTTTAGCCAGGGAGCCATAAAGCAGCACGCGCACTCCGGTAACGGAAGAGAGCTCATCGGCAGCCCGTAACTCATCTAAAAAGCGCAACGCCGCTCGCCAGGGGCCCAGCGTATGCGAACTGGAAGGACCGATGCCGATCTTGAAAATGTCAAAAGTTGAAATCGCTTCAAAAGGCATAAGACTATCTGACGTCCACTAATTCAATTTCAAAATAGAGTACGGCGTCGGCCGGTATGGGACCTGTTGCCGTGCAGCCATAGGCCAGTGAAGAAGGGATGATCAGTCTGATCTTTCCTCCCTTCTGTATTAAGGGCACACCCAATTGCCAGCCCGTAATCACCTGACCCAAGGTAAATTCGGCAGGAGTAGTGGTACGAGAATCAAAAATAGTTCCATTCATGAGTTTTCCGGTATACCGAACCGATACCAGAGAAGACAGACTGGCCGTAGCCCCGTTTCCGGAACTTACAATTTGATACAACATGCCACTGGGATGTGCCTGAACTACCATCCCATTGGCCGAGGCATAACTTTGCATGGTGGCTTGCTCACTGGCTACCGTCTTGGGCACACAGGTTTTATCCTTTACACAACCAGCCAGTAACAAAAGACAAGAACAGAAAAAGATCGATCGAAGCCTATTCATTTTAAAGTGTATTTAAGCAGGATGAAAAATTATTGATCGGTTTTTGTTTGACCAGGTTCCTCGCTGTTTCGCTGCATCAGTTCTTGATACCGCTGCTCATTGAGATCCCATCGATGGCGCGCCGAAAAAAGGATCATAAAGATAGTCATCGCCACGGCAGCCACCAGCAGCACAAGGATCAAAGAGGCACTTTCTCTAAATAGCACCATCTGCGCACGCGTGTACCAACCAGAAAATAAAGTAACGGCAATGCCCCCCACTAAGGCCAAGGCCAACGGAAGACCTACATAAAGTTGCTTGAATGCTTTTTGCTTTTGCAGCCGGTGATGAGCCCAGTACTCCATAAAACCCTTCTCTTCGCTAGTCAACATGATCCACAAATTTACAACCAAGCCAGCAGACTAAGGCCTAACAAAACCCCCGGTCAACAAGAGGTTGCCGGGGGTAAGATCGAGGTCCCGAGCGGATTCGAACCGCTGTAGGAGCTTTTGCAGAGCTCTGCCTAGCCACTCGGCCACAGGACCTGTTAAAGATCGCTGCGAAAATAAGCACTATTTTTGACATCAATGAAGCCTATCGCGCCCTCCGAACTTATCATTAACGCACGTGGTGCAGTTTATCACCTCGATCTTCGACCCGAAGAGTTAGCCCCTACCGTTATCACGGTGGGTGATCCCGGACGGGTGGCCAAGGTCAGCAAATATTTTGACCAAATAGAATGCAGGCAAGAACATCGTGAGTTCGTAACGCACACAGGCCGCATTGGCCAAAAAAGGATCACCGTAATATCATCGGGAATCGGCCCTGACAACATCGATATTGTAATGAACGAGCTAGATGCATTGGTCAATATTGACCTGAGCACGCGGCTACCCAAAAAAGAGTTAAGCAAATTAAATATCATCCGACTCGGTACTACGGGCTCCTTACAAAAAGATATTCCGGTCAATGCGCTGGTGGCTTCTACGCATGGGTTGGGCATCGATAACCTGCTTCATTACTACAGAATGGAGCCCACGGCCGAAGAGACGACCTTACTCGATGCATTTTGCACCTTTACGCAGTTTCACCATTTTTCGGCAATGCCTTACCTGAGTAGTGCTGCTCCGTCGCTCTTGTCTTTATTTACCAAGGATATCCCTGCCGGGATCACCATAACAGCCCCCGGTTTTTATGGTCCCCAGGGTCGCGTTGTACGACTCGGACTCAAACATCCTGGATTCATCGACAGTCTCTCTCAGTTTCAGCACGGCTCTCATCGAATTACCAATATGGAAATGGAGACCTCGGCTCTCTATGGATTGGGGCGTTTGCTGGGGCATCGCTGTTTGGCGCTCAATGCAGTTGTCGCAAACAGGGTGAGTCAAACTTTTTCGGAAGACGTGAACGGAGCCGTAGAAAATTTGATCCAACGCTTTCTGCGGACCTTTGCAGATGCCATATGAGTAGTTTACCCTTTTGTAAATACCAAGGAGCCGGCAACGATTTCTTACTTGCCGATAATCGGAGTGGTTCATACAATTTGCTGACGCAAGAATCCATCGCTGGGCTATGCGATCGTCGCTTTGGTATTGGTGCCGATGGACTCATCTTACTAGAGCAAAGCCCTCTTGCCGATTTTAGTATGAAGTACTTTAATGCCGATGGAAGACCAGGCAGTTTTTGCGGTAATGGTGCCCGGTGCATCGTACGATTCGCTGCCACGTTGGGAATCGTGCGTCAGACCGTTTCGTTCGAAGCAGCAGATGGCCTGCACCAAGCGGGGATGACAGATAAGGGGGAGATTTGGTTGCGTATGCGCGATGTGGAGAAGATCACCTTGCATTCCGAATTTGTGGAGTTGAATACCGGATCGCCCCATCTTGTGGTGCGTGTCGCCGATCTGGCGAATACCGATGTGGTCTCGCTGGGAAAAAAGATTCGACAGACTCCACCCTATCAAAAAAATGGGATCAATGTCAATTTTATGCAGCGAACCTCGGTAGTTAACCAGATCGAACTGCGAACCTATGAGCGAGGCGTAGAGGACGAAACCTATTCTTGCGGAACAGGGGCTGTAGCGGCTGCCATTGCGTGTGCCCCCACGGCAGATGGACCTTACCGGTTTACCGTGGTAACAAAAGGAGGTATCCTCTCGGTTCACTATACAAAAAAAGATACCCGTTTTGAAGATATTATACTTTACGGCCCGGCAGAGCTGGTATTTGAGACTTCTTTTTCCATCAAAACTGCGGCCGTATGAAAAAATTTACCATTCGGGTGTATGGCATTTTACAAGATCCGCAACGGGGCGTCTTGGTCAGTGACGAATGGATCAGAGAAGATCGATTCACGAAGTTTCCCGGAGGCGGATTGGAATTCGGAGAAGGGACCAGGGATTGCCTTGCCCGTGAATTTATGGAAGAGATGAATCTTCGTGTGTCGGTCAAGGAGCATATCTATACCACGGATTATTTTCAACGCTCGGCCTTTAACCCGGCGCACCAGATCATTTCTATTTACTATGCCGTTCAGCCAGAAGAGGAGTTCGCCGGTATACTAAAGAATAAGCCATTTGACTTTGATGAAGAAGAATTGGCTCGCTACAGAGAAACAAAACAGACCGAAGCCTTTCGATTCGTTCATTGGAGTGAGTTT
>Ga0194130_10003945_pt1 | contig 19356 bp, 15 predicted proteins | sample TA2KigsurfametaG_FD_160084 | JGI IMG/M metagenome (GOLD analysis project Ga0194130, IMG submission 160084) | Freshwater microbial communities from Lake Tanganyika, Tanzania - TA2015050 Kigoma 12 surface | ecosystem: Environmental > Aquatic > Freshwater > Lake | place: Tanzania: Lake Tanganyika... | reverse complement strand
CCGGCATGGAGGATCCGGTCGCCGGCGATCGCGACCTCGCCGCCATGGACGATCGGGTTGCCCTCGCTCACCGGGTAGAGGAACTCGGCCTCCACCAGCAGGTCGATCTCGCGCATGCGCATCCCCGCCCCCTCGGTCCGGGCGCATGTTCGCGCCGCGCGCGCGGCGCGGCAAGGACGCGCGTGGGACGGGCTCGGCGTCTCGTCGCGCGAACCGGCGCTGGCGCGCGCTTGGCCGGGGCACGGGTCGCGGTGCATCCTCGCGCCGTCCGGGGAGGGACGCGCGCATGATCCGCATCGCCACCGCAGGCTTTCAGCACGAGTCCAACACCTTCTCGACCGTGCCCGCGAGCCTCGAGCGCTGGCGCGCCTCGGGCATCCTCGAGGGCGAGGCGATCCGCGCGGAATACGAGAGCTCGCAGTCGACGCTCGCCGGCTTCTTCGCCGCGGCGAAGGAGGACCCGGAGGTCGAGCTGGTGCCGCTGGTCTTCACGCGGCTGACGCCGATGGGCGCGATGACGCACGAGGCGATCTCCCACATCCTCGACCGGGTCGTCGGCGCCATCCGCGCGGGCGGGCCGTGGGACGCAGTGCTGCTGCCCCAGCACGGCGCGGCTGTCGCCGAGACCTGGCCCGACGCCGATGGCGAGCTCGTGCGCCGCGTACGCGAGCTGTTGGGCCCGAAGGTCCCGATCGGCCTCGCGCTCGACATGCATGCCAACATCTCCGCGCAGATGGTGGCCAATGCCGACGTCACGACCGTCTACCAGACCAATCCGCACGTCGATGCGCGCGAGCAGGCGCTGCATTGCGCGCGCCTCGTGATCCGCATGGTGCGCGGCGAGATCCGGCCGCGCTCGGCGCTGCGCATGCCGCCGCTGCTCGTGAACATCCTGAACCAGGGCACGAGCGACCACCCGATGTCCGAGCTCCTGCGCGTCGCCGCCGGGCAGCGCGCGCGCCGGGGAGTCCTCTCCGTCAGCGTCGTCGAGGGCTATCCCTACGCCGACGTCGCCGAGATGGGCATGTCCTTCGTCGCCGTCGCCGATGGCGACCAGGCGCTCGCCGACGACGTCGCCGACCGGCTCGCCGAGGCGGCCTGGTCGCTGCGCGCCGCGCTCAACCAGGGCGGCACGCCGGTCGACGAGGCGCTGGCGCGCGCCAAGGCCGCGCCAGCCGGACCCGTGGTGCTCTTCGACGTCGGCGACAATGTCGGCGGCGGCAGCCCCGGCGACTCCACCTTCATCCTCCACGCCGCGCGGCGGCTCGGCGTGCGCGACCTGGTGCAGGGGCTCTGCGACGCCGAGGGCGTCAGGGCCTGCCAGGCGGCCGGCGTAGGCGGGCGCGTGCGGATCGCCGTAGGCGGCCGGATCGATGGCCGCCATGGCGCGCCCTTCGCGGTGGAGGGCGTGGTGACCGGCCTGTCCGATGGCCGCTACGAGGAAACGGGCCCCAGCCATGGCGGCTTCCGCTTCTACGACGACGGCCCCAGCGCCGCGATCGCGACCGACGACGGCTACGCGATCCTTCTGACCACCGAGCCCGCGGGGTCCCCGAGCCTCCAGCAGTTCCGCTCCATCGGCATCGAGCCGACGCGCATGAAGGTCATCGTCGCCAAGGGCGTCCACTCGCCGCGGCCGGCAATGGAGCCGATCGCGCGCGAGATGATCTGGGTCGCTACCGCGGGCGTCACGACGGCGGACCTGACGACGTTCGCCTACCGCAACCGCCGCGTGCCGCTCTACCCGATCGAGGGCGACGCGCGCTTCGCCGCGCGCTAGGCCGCGGCCTCGACGAAGCCGACGATGGTCTCGCCGATGCGCGTGCCGTCGTGGCGCGGCGCGAGGCTGCGCCGGCCGGTCGCGTAGGCGTCCTCGCCGATCGCGGGTCGCAGCAGCTCGAGCAGGTTGGCGACGATCCCGCCGTCGAACTCGGGATGCTGCTGCATCGAGAGCACGTGGTCGCCGATCGCGAAGGCGGCGACCGGGCAGGTCGGGCTGGCGGCGAGCAGCCGCGCGCCGCCGGGCAGCGCGAGGACCTGGTCCTGGTGGACGGCGTGCAGGGACATGCGCCCGGGCATGGCGCCCGCGCCGGGGACGGGCCCGACCCAGTCGTAGTCGAAGCGGCCCGCATGCCAGCCCCCGGGCGCGCGCCCTACCGGCGCGCCCAGGCAATGCGCCACGAGCTGGTGGCCGAAGCAGATCCCGACCACCTTCCGCCGCGCATCGACGAGGGCGCGCACGCGCGCGCGCAGGTCGACGATCCAGGGCTCGTCACCGAAGGCGTCGTGGCGGCTTCCGGTCAGGACGACGGCGTCGAAGCCGTCGAAGCTCGCCGGGTACTCGCCGGCTGGCGCGTGGAAGGCCTCGAAGCTCCAGTCGCACCCACCGCCATCGCGCAGGAGGCGCTCGTACAGCGCGGCGAAGCGCGGCAAACCGGGGACGATCGTCTGCGAGATCGTGTCGTTCTCCAGGATGCAGATCCGCCGCATGTGCCTCCGCGCCGCGATATCCGGGCAGCGACCACCTAGAGCAGGCCGGCGGCGCAGGCAATTCCCGCGCGTGGGCTCACGCGGCGCGAGAGGAAACGCGAAGGCGGCGGATCGCCTCCTCGACCTGCGCGATGCGCACGGGCTTCGACACGAACTGCGCGAAGCCTCTCGCCTGCGCCCTCTCGCGCTCGGCGGGCTGCGAGAAGGCGGTGAGGGCCACCAGCGGCACCGCGGCGCCGGCCTGGCCGCCGGCGCGACTCGAACTGCCGCGCCATCGCCTCGATGATCGCCTTGGACGCGCCGGTGCCCAGCATGCGGATCTCGTCGGCCGAGGCAGGCAGGGCGAAGAGGGCAGCGAGCAGGATCGCGAGTGGGCGCATGGTCTGGTCTCCGGCGTCTGCGGTGGGGAGGATCCTGGTCCGGGACCGGTCCCCCGCGCAGGGAATGAATGCCGTGCGCGGCGCGCGTATCTCGCCCGGCCCGGGCGGGGCTAGCCTGCGGTCGGAGCCGTCGAGGAGACGGCCGATGGGGGATGCAATGGACAGGAAGGCGAGCGGCGGCCAGGTGCCGCCCGATCCGCTCGGCGGCATGGGGATCGCGGAGTTCGGCGCCGCGCTGCGCGCCGGGCGTACGAGCGCGGAGGCGACGACGCGCGCCTATCTCGCGCGCATCGCGGCCGTCGAGCCGCGCATCGGCTGCTTCCTCCATGTCGCGCGGGATGCCGCGCTCGCCTCGGCGCGCGCGATGGACGCGCTGTTGCGCGCGGGCACCGATCTCGGCCCGCTGATGGGCGTGCCCGTGGCGGTCAAGGACCTGTTCTTCGTCGACGGCATGCCGACGCGCGCCGGGAGCGACATCGACGTCTCGGACCTCGTGGGGGCCGAGGCGGGCATGGTGCGTCGCCTGCGCCGGCTCGGGGCCGTCATCATCGGCAAGGCGAGGCAGTCGGAATTCGCCTTCGCCGCCAACCTGCGCAAGCACGCGCCGTGGAACCCCTGGGACGCGCGCACGAAGCGCATGGCCGGCACGTCGAGCGGCGGCAGCGCCGTCGCCATGGCCAGCCGCCTCGCGGCCTTCACGCTCGGCTCCGATGCCGGCGGCTCCGTTCGCCAGCCGGCGGCGCTGAACGGGGTCGTCGGCTACAAGGCGACGGTCGAGTTCCTGCCGACCGACGGCGCGCTGGCGCTGTCCTCGACCTTCGACAGCATCGGCACGTTCCATCCCGGCGTCGCCGACGCGGCGCTCGTGCTGTCGGCGCTGCGCGACGAGCCGCCGATCGCGCCGCGCGCGCCGCGCGGGCTTCGCCTCGGCCTCGATCGCCGCTTCGCCCTCGACGCGGCCGCGCCGGGAGTCGCCGCGCGCTTCGCCGCGGCGCTCGAGGCGCTGCAGCGCGAGGGCGTCGAGCTCGTGCCGATCTCGACCCCCGGCGTCGACGAGATCCCGCGCATGGCGGGGCAGCTCGTGCCGGCGGAGATGGTGGCGTTCTACGGCGCCGAGCGTCTGCGCGCCAATCGCGCGCTGGTCGATCCGGTCGCCTGGGAGCGCATCGTGCCCGGCCTGGAGGCGAGCGCGCATGACTACCTGCGCCTCGTCGCCCTGCATCGCGGCCTCGTGCGCCGCGGCATGGCCGCGATGGAGGGGCTCGATGGCTGGGTGATGCCGACCGTCCCGGAATTCCCGCAGCCGGTCGCCGACTTCTCGACGGTCGAGCGCGTCCACTGGTGGAATGGCCGCGTCAACGACGCCACGCGCCTCGCCAACTACCTCGGCCAGTGCGCGATCTCGCTGCCGCTGCCCGCCGACGATCCAGGGGCGCTGCCTGCGGGACTGCAGGTCGTCTGCGCGCCCGGCGCCGACCGCGCGCTGCTGGCGATCGGCATGGCGATCGAGCAGGTGATCGGGACGGGCGACGCGCCCGACGTGGCCGGCTTCGCCTGACGCGGCGGAGCCTACACTTCGCCATCGGCGCAGGGCAGACTCCGGCCACGACATCCACGCAGCGGAGGCATCCATGGCTGGCGAAGATACGGGCAGCGGCTTCGAGTTCGCGCTGGGCGACGAGGAGTGGCGCGCCCGCCTGTCGCCGGAGAGCTACGCGATCCTCCGGCGCCATCGCACGGAGCGCGCGGGCACCAGCCCGCTGAACCACGAGAAGCGGCCGGGCCGCTTCCTCTGCGCGGGCTGCGGCAACGCGCTCTTCGACGCGGGCACGAAGTACGAGAGCGGCTCGGGCTGGCCGAGCTTCTGGCAGCCGCTCGAGGGCGCGGTCGGCACGCGCATCGACCGCACGCTGTGGATGACGCGCACCGAGGTGCATTGCCGCCGCTGCGGCGGGCACCTGGGCCATGTGTTCGAGGACGGGCCGCGGCCGACCGGGCTGCGCTACTGCATGAACGGCCTCGCCCTCGACTTCCAGCCCGAGGAGCCCTGACGCGGGAGACGCGCCAGGGCCGCGGCTGTCAAGCCGCGGGTTCGTCCAGCCGGGCGTGCAGCGAGGCGGCTTCGCGTCGCGCGATGGCCGCGAGCCCGAAGCCTTCGTGCAGTTCCGCGAGGACCGCCTCGAGCGCGCCGCGTGCCCGCGGGGCGATCTGCGCGACGTCGTGCCTCGCCTGGTCGACGAGGGCCTGGACCTCGACCAGCCTCTGCATCATCGCGTCGACCCGCTGCGCGAAGCCCCGGGCGAGGGAGTCGATGCCTGGATCCATGCCCGCCATGCCGGCGAGCAGCGCCGCCGCGAAGGCGTTGGCGACGAGTTCCGCCCGGAAGGGCGAGCCCGCTTGGGCCACGAGCCTCGACAGTTCCGCGTCGAAGCCCATGGCGCGCACGACCTCGCGCGGATCCGACATGGCGCGGATATGCCGGGCGCGCGCGAGGATCGAGCCGCGGCGCGTGAAGGCCGATGGAACCTCGGCTTCCTCCAGCCTCGCGGCAATGGCGGACGGCAAGGACGTCGCAGGCGAAAGGTCGGCGAAGCTCGTGGCCGGCGTGGACATCGCCATGTGCGCGTTGGCGACGCCCGTGCCGCCCCAGACGGCCGCGAGCATGTGGGGGACCGGGCGCAGCGCGGGCATGCCGTCGGTCTTGCCGGCGGCGGCGCGCTCGTCGACCACGACCCAGGCCGTGTGCGCCGACAGCAGCTGGTGGGAGAGCGCGAGCTCCGCCGCTTCCTCCTCCGGCAGCGATGCAAGCCGCGCTGAGGCGGCGAGGCGCGCCACCGTCGACGGCCTTCCATCCGTCCCCTTGGCCACCGGGCCGGAGAGCTCGACGCGCTGGCGATGCCGCACGCCGTCCGCGGTCGCGAATTCCAGCGCGACCTGCCCCGGCGCGGCCATGTCGGCCAGGCTGGCATAGGCATGGACCGCGTCGCCGGCGAAGATGGCGGCCGGGCCGGCGGGCGCGAGATGGGTCGCGCCCGGCGGCCAGGCGAAGGCGACGTCCGTGGCGCGCGGCGCGCGCATCCGCTCGAAATGCCGCGCCACGCGCTCGGCCATGGCTTCGTCCGGGGTCACGAGCTCGCAGGCGCCGCCGGTCTTCTCCGCGAGCGTGGCGAGGAAGGCCTCGGACGCCGCATGTCCGACGCCGACCACGAAGATGCGCACGCCCGCGGCCTTGGCGGCCTTCACCACCGTCTCCCAGCCAGCGACCTCGCCATCGGTCACGAGGAAGATGTCGGCTGGCCGCGCGCCGCCGCGCGCCATCGCGATGGCTTCCCGCAGCGCGGCCTCGATCTCCGTGCCGCCGAGGTCCGCGTCGATCGCGTCGACGAAGCCGCGCAGCGCCGCCACGCCGCGCGCGTCGCCGACCCTCCGGCCTCCGGTCATCGGGCGCGTCGAACTGCCGAAGCAGATGACGCCGAGCCGGTCATGGTCCTCGAGCCGGTCCACGACCGAGCGCAGCGCCTTGCGCGCCTGGTCGATCGACGAGCCGGCCATGGAGCCGGAGCAGTCGATCACGGCGACGGCATCGACCGCCACGCGGCGCTCGAGCCCGGGCATGAAGGGCTGGAAGCTCGCCAGCGCGACGACGCCCGCCGGCCCATGGCCGAGCAGCGCGAAGCTCGGGCGCGGCTGGGCGTGCCGGATCTCCAGCACGAAGTCGCGGTCCATCGCCGCGGTCGCGTCGGCGAGGACCAGGTCCCGGGCGCCGCCTTCGTCGCGCGCCTCGAGGCGATGCGACGGGCAGGAGATGCGCGCCCCTCGCAGGTCCTGGCCGAGGGCGACGCGCAGCGAGAAGCGGTTCTCCGCATGCAGGTCCGCTTCGGGGATGGCATGCGGCGCGATGCGCCAGTCGCCGTAGCGCGGCGCGACCGTGGTCGGCAGGAGGAAGCGCAGCCGGTCGCCCGACCAGCGGTTGAGGACCGCGTAGGAGAAGGAGACGCGCGCGGCCTCGCCGGGCCTGAGGTTGCCGGCGTTGAGCGTGAAGAGCCCGGGCTCCGCCTGCTCCAGCATGTACGCGCCGTCGCCGTACTCGATCGCCTTCTCGTAGGTATCGCGCGCCTGCGCCACGCGCTGGATCGAGCCGCGCAGGCGCCGGACGCCGACCTCCACGCCGATGTCGAGCAGCACCGCGCCGCTCGGCAGGGGGAAGGTGTAGACGGCCTCGATCGGCTTGTCCTCGGCGTTGCGGTAGGACTGCTCGATGCGGACCTCGGACATCGCGCCGTCGATCCTGGCGTCGACGCGCAGTCCGGCCAGCGCCACGGGCGGCCGGGCCTGCCCGTTGCGGGCGGTCGCGGCCATGGCGGCGCTCTTCCTGGTGGGCATCTTCAGTCCTCCTTCTCGGCGCCGTCGCCGGCGCGATGCTGCGTGGAAGCGGGCGACGCGGCGCGCTCGCCGCGGATGCCGGCATGAATCCGGGCGACGGCGCGGAACAGCGCGCGCACCTGCTCGGGGGAGAGGCGGGCGCGGCCCGGCTCGATCACGAGCTCGACGCCGTCGGCGACGACGAGATGGCTCCAGACCTCTACCGTGCCGGGCCGCCGCGGCGCGGGCGGCAGCGGCGCGTCGGCGTCGGGCCGGCGCATGATCTCCGCGATCCGCTCGAGCGACAGTCCGGCGAGCTGCCACTTGCGGATCTGTAGCAGCTGCTCGACATGGCGCCTGCCGTAGCGGGCGCCGCGGCCCGCGCCCTCGGGCGGGTCCACGAGGCCGGCCTGGATGTAGTAGCGGACGGTCCGTCGCGGCAGTTCCGCGAGGCCTGCGATCTCGTCGATGCCGAAGCTTGGTTCGTCTATCATGACAGTTGAATAAGACAGTCTTGATGTCTTGTAAAGCGCGGCCCGGAAAGAATCCCGCCACGCGGGACTGGGCCGCGCGGCGGGTCGGGTTCCTGCCGGGGATCGGGGCGCGGGCGGCTGGCGCCCGCTGGCGTTCAGGCGCCGGCGCGGGCGCGGTCGATCAGGGAGCGGAAGCGGGCGATCGTCGCGGGCAGCCCCTCGAACACGGACTGCGACACCAGGAAATGCCCGATCGAGACTTCCGACACCTCGGGCATGCGCGCGATGTCCTCGACGCTGTCATAGGCGAGGCCGTGGCCGGCATGGCAGAGCAGGCCCGCGGCGCGAGCCGCCGCGGCGCCGGCGCGCAGCCGCGCCAGGTGCGGCCCGCGCGCCTCGGCGGGCGCGTCGGCATAGGGCCCCGTATGCAGCTCGATGCAGTTGGCGCCGAGCCGCGCCGCGGCCTCGACCTGCCGCGGGTCGGCCTCGACGAAGATCGAGACGCGCACGCCCGCGGCGCGCAGCCGGGCGATCGCCGCGGGAAGGAAGGCCGAGGGGTGCAGCAGGTCGAGGCCACCCTCGGTGGTCAGCTCGGCGCGCTTCTCTGGCACGATGCAGCACGCGCGCGGGCGCAGGCGTTCCGCGATCGCGACTATCTCCTCCGTCGCCGCCATCTCGAAGTTGAGCGGCGCGTCGACCTCGGCGCGGATGCGCTCGACGTCGCGGTCGCGGATGTGGCGGCGATCCTCGCGCAGGTGGACGGTGATGCCCTGCGCGCCCGAGGCGATCGAGACGCGCGCTGCCTCGACCGGGCAGGGAAAGCCGCCGCCGCGCGCGTTGCGCAGCGTGGCGACGTGGTCGACGTTGACCGAGAGGTCGAGCGCGTTCATGCCTGTGCCTTCCTGTCCGAGAGTTCCGCCGCGAGGCGCAGCGCCGCGACGAGCGACGACGGGTCGGCGCGACCCTTGCCCGCGATGTCGAGCGCGGTGCCGTGGTCCGGGCTCGTGCGCAGGATCGACAGCCCCAGCGTGACGTTCACGCCGCCGGCCATGTCGAGCGTCTTGATCGGGATCAGCGCCTGGTCGTGGTAGAGGCAGATCGCCGCGTCGTAGGTCGGCCGCGCGAGCGCCGTGAACATCGTGTCGGGCGGCAGCGGGCCGCGCGCGTCGATGCCTTCCACGCGCAGCGCGGCGACGGCGGGGGCGACGACCTCTATGTCCTCGCGCCCCATCGTTCCGTCCTCGCCCGCATGCGGGTTCAGCCCCGCGATGGCGAGGCGCGGCCGCGCGATCCCGAACTGCGCGCGCAGCGCGGCGGCGACGACGCGCGAGGTGGCGACGATGTCCGCGGGCCGCAGCCGCGCGATGGCGCGCGCCAGCGCCTCGTGCACCGTCACCGGCACGACGCGCAGGCCGGGGCAGGCGAGCATCATGACCGGTGGCACGCCGGTGCCGGCGAGCGCGCCGAGGAACTCCGTGTGGCCGGGATGCGGGAAGCCGGCGGCGGCGAGCACGGATTTCTGGATCGGGTTGGTGACGACGGCGCCGACGCGCCCCGCGCGCGCGAGGGCGACGGCCTCCTCGATCGCCGCGATCACCAGCGGCGCGTTGGCGATGTCGGGCCTGCCGGGCACGGGCGCGGCGGAAAGCGGGCGATGCAGGACCGGCATCGCGTCCGCGAAGGCGTCGGTCGCCTGCTCCGGGCCGTCGACGCGACGCACGGGCACGCCGAAGTCGCGGCGCGCGTCGTCGAGCAGCACAAAGCGCGGGCCGCCTTCGCGCAGCAGGCGCCAGGCGCCGGCGGCGATCTCGGCGCCGATCCCGGCGGGTTCGCCCATGGTGAGCGCGAGCGGCTTCATCGGGGTTTACATATAGAGAGCGTCCGCGTCGGCGTCGATGGCGAGGCCGGCGCCGCTTAGTCGCGGGCGAGCTCGGCCTCGGCGTCGATCTCCACGAGGTAGTCGCCGACCAGGCGCGACACCTCCAGGAGCGTGTTTGCTGGGCGCGCCTGCGCGAAATGGCGGCCATGCGCACGGCCCACCGCCTCCCAGTCGTCCGCGTTCGCGAGGTAGATGCGCGTGCGGACCACGTCGTCCAGCGAACCGCCCAGCGCGGCGATGCTCGCCGTGATCTTGTCGAGGATGTAGACGGCCTGCCCGCGCGGGTCGCCGGGGCAGACGACGCGCAAGCGCGCGGCGCGGCGCTGCAGGTCGTGCTGATCGGGATCCTCCTCGCCGCGATGCTCGTGCTGCGCCCGCGCGGCCTGCTCGGCGAGGAGACGGCGATCTCGCGCCACGCGGCCGCGCCCGCGCCCGCTGACGAACGGCGACCGGGCTGAGGCTGGCGGCGCCGCTGGCCGCTCGGCGATGGACAGGCCGGGCGCGCGCCTCTACCTTCGTGGCCAAATGGAATTGCCATGCAGCGGCATCCGGCAACAGCGGAGGAAGCCATGAACTCGATGATCAAGGGACTCTGTGCGCTCGCGCTCGGCGCGGTGCTGGCAGCGGCGCCGGCGGCGGCGCAGACGCCGCGCTCGCTCACGCTCGGCACCGCCTCGGTCGGCGGCGTGTTCTTCGTCTACGGGCAGGTCTGGGCGAACCTCGCCTCGGACGCGATCAAGGTCCCCATCAACACGCGCCAGACCGACGGACCCAACCACAACATCATCCTGACCGAGACGCGGCAGATCGACCTCGGCATGACGACGATGGGCGTCGCGCTGCAGGGCTGGCGCGGCGAGGGGGCGTGGACGCAGGGCCGCAAGTTCAACAGCATCCGCGCAATGTTCCCGATGTACGACACGATGTTCCACTTCGCGGCGCTGCAGAAGAGCGGCATCAAGTCGGTCTCCGACCTCGCCGGCAAGAGCCTCGGCGTCGGCCCGCGCGCCGGCACGCCGGGCACCTACCTGCCGCTGATGATGGATGCGCTGGGCATCAAGGTCTCGGCGATCCGCAACGGCGGCGCCAGCGACATGACCTCGCAGCTCGGCGACGGGCTCATCGACTCCTTCGGCTTCGCCTCTGGCCTGCCCTTCCCGGCCTTCTCCGAGGCCGAGGCGTCCAACCCCGTCACCTTCTTCACCTTCACGCCGGAGCAGATCGCCACGCTGAGGCAGAAGATGCCGGAGCTCTCCGACGCCGTGATCCCGAAGGGCACCTACCGCACCCTTGCCGAGGACCAGAAGACGGTCGGCGTGTTCAACTTCGCGATCGCGCACAAGGACGTGTCGGCGGACATCGTCTACGGCATCGTCAAGGCCGTCATGGAGAACAACCCCCGCATGGTGCAGGGCCACGCGGCGGCGAAGGAGACGCTGCCGGAGAACGTGACCAAGAACACGTTCCTGCCCTTCCATCCCGGCGCGGTCCGCTACTTCGAGGAGAAGGGCTTCAGGATACCGCCGGAGCTGCGGGGCTGAGCGCCCCGCGCTCGGGGCAGGCCGGACGGGGCGGGCGGAGATGAGCGACACCAAGGGCAAGCCCGCCGCCTCGGCGGAGACCGTCTCCGCCGAGGCCGCCGACCGGGCCATGGAGATCGAGTTCGGCGGGCTCAGGCGCGAGCTCGCCGGGCCGGTCGGCCACGCGATCGCGTGGCTCGGCGCGGCCTATGTCGTCTTCCACCTCGTGGTGCTGAACGTCCACCCGATCGATCCCTGGGTGTTCAGGGCGTTCCATGTCTCGATGGGCTCGGTCGTCGGCTTCGCGATCTACGCCGCGACCCGCGGCGCGCGCGCCGGCGTTCCCTGGTACGACTGGGGCCTGATCGCGGCGAGCGTGGCGGTATTCGCCTACATCGCGGTCAACCTCGACGACCTGCTGTTCCGCGCGGGCGTGCTGCCGACCGGCACCGACTTCCTCGTCACCCTGGCGGGCACCGCGATGGTGCTCGAGCTCACGCGCCGCTCCGCGGGCCTCGCCCTGCCGATCCTCGCCGGCGTCTTCATCGCCTACGCCTTCGCGGGGCCGTGGATGCCGGGGATGCTGCACCACAACGGAATCCCGGCCGACACGTTCTTCAGCTACATCTACTCGATGCAGGGCGTGCACGGGATCACGACCGACGTCTCCGCCACCTACATCATCCTGTTCGTGGCCTTCGCCTGCTTCCTCCACGCCTCCAGGGCCGGCGAGTTCTTCAACGACCTTTCGATCGCGCTCGTCGGCTGGGCGCGCGGCGGTCCGGCGAAGGTCGCGGTGCTCTCCGGCGTGCTCTTCGGCACGATCAGCGGCAGCGCGGTCGGCAACGTCGTCGCCTCGGGGATGATCACCATCCCGATGATGCGGCGCGTCGGCTACGACCGCTCCACGGCGGCGGCGGTCGAGGCGACGTCCTCGACGGGTGGGCAGCTCACGCCGCCGATCATGGGCGCGGGTGCCTTCATCATGGCCGAGATCCTCGGCATCCCGTACACGGACATCGCGGTCGCGGCCATCATCCCGACGCTGCTCTTCTACATCGCCTGCTACGTCCATGCCGACCTGCACGCGCGCAAGCACGGCCTCAAGGGCATCCCGCGCGAGGAGCTTCCCACGATCGCCGCCGTGCTGCGGCGCTGGCACCTCCTGCTGCCGCTCGTCCTGCTGATCGGCCTCCTCATGTCCGGCTACTCGGTGTTCCGCGCCGGCGCCATCGGCATCGTCGCCGCCGTCGTCGCGAGCTGGCTCTCCGCGCGCGCCGACCGCATGGGGCCGCGCGCCGCCTTCGAGGCGCTGGTCCTCTCCTCGCGCGAGGTCGTGCAGCTGATGGCGATCTGCGCCTGCGCCGGGATCATCGTCGGCGTCATCGCGCTCACCGGCATCGGCGGCCGCTTCTCCAACATGGTGCTCGCCGTCGCGGGCGAGAGCAGGATCGTCGCGCTCGTCTTCGCAATGCTGATCACGCTGGTGCTCGGCATGGGCATGCCGACGACGGCGGCGTACGCGGTCGCGGCCTCGGTCGTCGCGCCCGGCCTCGCCCAGATGGGGGTGCCGCCGCTCACCGCGCATCTCTTCATCTTCTACTACGCCGTCATCTCCGCCATCACGCCGCCCGTGGCGCTGGCCTCCTTCGCGGCCGCCGGCATGGCGAACGCCGATCCGTGGAAGACCTCGTTCATCGCGCTGAAGCTCGGCCTCGCCACCTTCATCGTGCCCTTCATGTTCTTCTTCGGGCCCGAGCTCCTCATGCGGGGCGAATGGCCGGCGATCCTGCAGGTGCTCCTCACGGCCTCGACCGGCGTCTGGCTGCTCGCCGCGTCGACCGAGGGATGGTACGCGGGCCGTCCCGCGCCGATGGCGGCGCGCGTCGTTCTCTTCGCCTGCGCCCTCTGCCTCATCGTGCCGGGCACGGTCACCGACCTCGCCGGCGCGATCGGCGCCGCCGCGACCTGGGCGTGGCAACGGCGCCGCGCGGGCGCCGCCGCATAGGGCGCGATCGACGCCGCGCGCCGGCGCATTCCCCTTCCATCCAGCGAGTACCGAAGTGACCAGCCAGGCCGTGATGTCCGGATTCCCGCCCGCGCCCGCCGGCCAGGTGACGCTCGCGAACTGGCGCACGCCGCCCTTCTCCCGCTGGGCGTTCCAGCACGTCCGCGAGATCCTTCCCACCGCCGGTATCGCGCACGAACCTGGCCGCGCGCGCGACCTGCCCGAGGCGCCGGTCGACCTCGGCGGCCTGCGCGTCGACGGCATGGGGATCGACGCCTTCCTCGCCGCCACCGACACCGACGGGATCGTCGTGCTGCGCGACGGCCGCGTGGCCTTCGAGCGCTACGCCAACGGCATGGACGCGCGCACGCCGCACATCCTCATGTCCGTGTCGAAGTCGATGCTCGGGATCCTCGCGGGGATCCTCGTGGCCCGCGGCGTCCTCGACCTCGACGAGGACGCCACGCGACTCGTGCCGGAGATCGCGCGCAGCGCCTGGCGCGGCGCGCGGCTGCGCCACCTCCTCGACATGCGCGCGGGCATCCTCTTCGACGAGAACTACCTCGCGACCTCCGGCGCCATCATCCGCTACCGCAAGGCCCAGGGCTGGAACCCGCCCGATCCGGGCGAGGCGCCGACCGACCTGCGCGGCTTCTTCGCGACGCTCGACGAAGCCGATGGCGGCCATGGCGGGCGCTTCCACTACGTCTCGCCGAACACCGACCTGCTGGGCTGGATCATCGAGCGCGCGACCGGCGAGCGCTACGCGGACCTCGCAGCGCGGCTGCTCTGGCGGCCGATGGGAGCCGCGGAGCCCGCGTTCATCACCGTCGACCGGCTGGGCGCGCCGCGCTGCGCGGGCGGCTTCTGCGCCACCACCCGCGACCTCGCTCGGGTCGGGCTGTTGCTCGCGGAAGGCGGGCGGCGCGACGGCAGGCAGGTCGTGCCCGCGGAATGGATCGAGTCCGTGGAGCGCGACGGCGACGAGGAGGCGTGGAACCGCGGCGACTTCGCCGGCTACTACAAGGGCATGCGCATGCACTACCGCAGCAAGTGGTACGTGCTGAAGGACGGTGCGCCGATGCTCTTCGGCATGGGCGTCAACGGCCAGAACCTCTTCGTCGACCGCGCTGCCGGCATCGTGGTCGCCAAGTTCTCCTCGCAGGAGGCGGCGATGGACGAGGCGCGCATCGCGCTCACCATGCGCGGCATCGCGGCCCTGCGCGCGGAGCTCGCCCGGCGCTGAGCCGGGCCGCCGCTCAGGCCTGGTCGACGAAGCGGTTGGTGTAGAAGCGGGCGTGCGGCACGCCCTTCTTCTTGATGACGTCGATCTTCTCGAGCAGCTCGATGCAGCGCGCCCAGGCCGCCTCGTCCATGCGCAGGCGCTTCATCCCCGCGGGCGGCTGCATGTAGCCGCGCAGCACGGAGAGGATGCGGCGGCCCTTCTCCGCGTCCTGCGCCTCGATCGGGTTGTAGGCCTTCAGCACGGAGACGATGTCGTCGAAGTTGCGCTCGTCCTGCATGTACTCGACGCCGCGGCGCGCCGCGCGCAGGAAGCGCACGATGGCCTGCTCGTTGCGCGGGTCCTCGGCGAAGGCGCGGCCCGTGATCAGCGCGTCGCCCGGCATCGGCGCGAAGTCGTCGCCGGGCAGGTAGTGCAGCGGCGCGCGGTCGCGCTCCAGGGCGGTCTTCGACTCGTAGAACACGAAGAAGCCGTCGACGTCGCCGCGCATGAGCAGCGGCAGCCCGGTGAGGCCAATGCCCGTGACGACCTTGCGTACCTTCGAAGGGTCGAGCCCTACGGCGATCGACATCGCGTCGAGCTGCAGGTCGGTCGTGCCGCCGACGGACAGGATGCCGATCGTCTTGCCTTGGAAGTCCCGGGGATGGCGCAGCGGCCTGTCGGCGCGCGAGGCGATCTCGAAGAAGCCGCGATAGGCGACCTGCCCGACCGTCACGATCGGCGCGTCCTGGTCGGCGATCGGGCCGCAGGTCGCCACCGGCGCCGCCATGCCGAAGGCGGTGCCGCCGGTCGCCACCTGCTGCACGGCCGCGGCCGTGCCGGTGCCCGGCTGGACCTTCACGTTGACGCCTTCCTCGCGAAACCAGCCCTTGGCCTCGGCGACGGTCATGAAGGACTGGAACAGGGTGACGCGCGAGGGCGCCATCCAGACATGTTCGTCACCGGGCGCGCGGGCCTGTGCGCCGGCGGAGAGAATGCCCAGCGGGACATGCGCCCCTGCGAAGGAGATCGTCGCCAGCCCCGTCGTGCCGATGAAACCGCGCCTATGCATCGTCCCAGCTCCCCCTTGTGTCGCGCGAGACGGTGAAGCATGCGTGTCGGGCGGTCAAGCGCGCGCGGCGCGGTGAGGGGATGAGATGGACGCGGCATCGACATGGCGGCGGCCGGACGGCGTCGGCCGCGGCTACGCGCCCGGCCCGTTCGGGCCGATCCACCGGCGCCTGGCGCGGCCAGCCGGCGACGGCGGCCGCGTGCCGGTGATGTTCGTGCATGCGAGCCCGAGCTCGGGCCGCATGTTCGACAAGGTGGTCGCGAAGCTCGGCCGCGACCGCATGGCCTTCGCCGGCGACACGCCGGGCTTCGGCGATTCGGCGCCGACCATGCTGCCGCCCTCGATCGCCGACTACGCCGCCGCGCATGGCGCGCTGGCGGACGCGCTGGGCGCGACGCGCGTCGACGTGGTCGGCGTCCATACCGGCAGCAAGGTCGCGGCCGAGCTGGCGCTGCAGCGCCCGTCGCTCGTGCGCCGGCTGGTGCTGGTCTCCGCGCCGGTCTACGACCAGGACGAGTTCGCGCGCCAGCTGCGCGACTACGCCGATCCCGGCACCCCGCGCGACGGCGCCCACATGCTGGCGCGCTGGCGCTTCCTCGTGCGCTGGCACCCGCCGGGCACGACGCCCTGGCTGCTGCAGCGCGCGATCGCGGAGACGCTCAGGGCCGGCCCGCGCGCGCATCTCGGCCACGCGGCGGCCTTCGCCTACCACCACGCGGACAACCTGCCCGCGCTGCACCACCCCGTCCTCGTCGTGAATCCCGGCGACGACTTGCAGGCGCCGACCGCGCGCGCCGCGCCGCTGCTGCGCAACGGCAGGATCGTCGCGATGCCCGGCTGGGCGCACGGCTTCGCCGACCTCGACGCGCAGGGCTTCGCCGCGCTGCTGCGCGGCTTCCTCGACGGGCCAGCCGAGGACCTCTCGGCATTTCCGCCGCCTAGGGCGGCTAAGCTGCAGCCTGCCGCGCTGCCGGAGGAGGCGCCGCGCCACGATTTCGCCGCGACGCCGCTCGGCCTCGCGCATGTCGCGCAGGCGCGACCGCGCGACGCGCGCGGCCGCCCATTGGTTCTGCTGCATCGCTTCCCGCTCTCCTCGCGGGTGCTCTGGGAGCCGATGCGCCTGCTGGCGCAGGACCGTCCGGTGCTGGCGCCCGACGCGCCCGGCTGCGGCGAGTCGGACATGCCGCCGGCGCCGCTCTCCATCGAGGAGCACGCGGCGCATCTCGAGGGCCTGCTGCGCGGGCAGGGGATCGATCGCTGCGACGTCGTCGCCATCGGCGGGGGCGGCGTGGTGGCGCGCTGCCTCGCGCGCCGCGCGCCGCGCCTCGTGGCGGCGCTGGCGCTTGGCGCGTCGCCCTGCGCCGACGAGGTCGAGGCGCTGCCGCCGGAGCCGCGCGCCGATGGTGGCCACAACGTGGACGCATTCCTCGCGCTCCAGCGCCTGCACGGCCCCGATGCGTCGCTGGCGGTGGTCGCGCGCGAGCATGCCGAGGCCTTGCGCGGCGGCCCCGCCGCAGCCGATGGCGCGGCTGCGTTGCGGCGGGCGCGGGACGCGGGCGAGCAGCCCAGGCCCGCTCAGCCTGCGCTGGCCCTCGACGGACCCGTCCATGCGGCGCCCGGGAGGGAGGAATGCGCGCGCATCCTTCGCTTTCTCGACGGCTGCACCATCTGAAGGCTCGCCCGACACGGGGGCGAAGAGGTATCCGGGAGCGATGACCGCCGCCATGCACTTCGACAATTCCTATGCGCGCCTGCCGCCGAGCTTCCATGCGCGCCTCGCGCCGACCCAGGTCGCGTCGCCGCGGCTGCTGCGCTTCAACGCCGCGCTCGCCGCGGAGCTCGGGATCGATGCCGCAGAGTGGGAAGGGCCCGGCGGCGCCGCGCTCGCGACCGGCAACGCGCTGCCCGCGGGCGCCGAGCCGATCGCGCTCGCCTATGCCGGCCACCAGTTCGGCCATTTCGTTCCGCAGCTCGGCGATGGCCGCGCGCTGCTGCTGGGCGAGGTGGTCGATCGCGTGGGGCGCCGCCGCGACATCCAGCTCAAGGGCTCCGGCCCGACGCCCTTCTCGCGCCGCGGCGACGGGCGCGCCGCGCTCGGGCCGGTGCTGCGCGAGTACCTCGTCAGCGAGGCGATGCACGCCCTGGGCGTGCCGACGACGCGCGCGCTCGCCGCGGCGGCCACCGGCGAGCCGGTGCTGCGCGAGAGCGTGCTCCCCGGCGCGGTGCTGACCCGCGTGGCCTCGAGCCACGTGCGCGTGGGCACGTTCCAGTACTTCGCCGTGCGCGAGGACGAGGAGGCGCTGCGCCTGCTCCTCGACCATGTCGTCGCGCGCCACTACCCGGAGCTCGCCGGCGACGCCAATCCCGCGCTCGCGCTGGTCGAGGCGGTCGCGGCGCGGCAGGCGGCGCTGGTCGCGCGCTGGATGTCGATCGGCTTCGTCCACGGCGTCATGAACACCGACAACATGTCGATCGCCGGCGAGACGATCGACTACGGGCCCTGCGCCTTCATGGAGGCCTACGACCCGGGGACCGTGTTCAGCGCGATCGACGAGCAGGGACGCTATGCCTACGCCAACCAGCCGCGCATCGCGCAGTGGAACCTCGCGCGCCTCGCGGAGACGCTGCTGCCCCTGATCGACGACGACCAGGCCCGCGCGGTCGAGCGCGCAACGGAGAAGATCGTCGCCTTCCGCGACGCCTACGAGGCGCGCTGGATGGAGGCGATGCGCGCCAAGCTGGGCCTTGCCCAGGCGCGCGAGGGCGACCGCGAGCTGGCCGAATCCCTGCTGCTCGCCATGCGCGAGGGCGAGGCCGACTTCACGCTCGCCTTCCGGCGCCTCGCCGACGCGGCCGAGGGGCCGGGCGGGGAGGTGGGGCTGCGCGCGCTCTTCGCGCGCGACGCCGCGCTCGACGCGTGGCTGCCGCACTGGCGCGCGCGCCTCGCGGCCGAGGGGACGTCGGCCGCCGCCGCGGCCGGGGCGATGCGGCGCGCCAACCCGCTCTTCATCCCGCGCAATCATCGCGTCGAGGAGGCGATCGTCGCGGCCATCGAGGCGGGCGACCTCGGTCCCTTCGAGGCGCTGCACGAGGCCCTGGCGCGGCCCTTCGACGACCAGCCACGCCTGGCCGCGCTCGCCGCGCCCGCGCGGCCGGAGGAGCGCGTGTGCCGGACCTTCTGCGGGACGTGAGGCTGCAGCCTCAGCCGTTGATCGAGTAGCCGCCGTCGACCGGGATCGCGGTGCCGGTGACGAAGCCCGACGCCGCGCTGCACAGGAAGACCGCGATGCCGGCCATGTCGGCGGGCTCGCCCCAGCGGCCGGCTGGCGTGCGCGCCTCGACGCGCTGGTGCAGGCCGTCGACGTCGCGCCGCGCGCCGCGCGTCAGCTCGGTGTCGATCCAGCCGGGCAGGATCGCGTTCACCTGGATGTTGTCCTTTGCCCAGGCGTTCGCGCAGACCTTGGTGAACTGCACGATGCCGCCCTTGCTCGCCGCGTAGGCCGTCGCGAAGGGCGCGCCGAAGATCGACATCATCGAGCCGATGTTGACGACCTTGCCGCCGCCCGCGGCCTTGAGGTGCGGATAGGCCGCGTGGCTGGCCACGAAGGCGCTGGTGAGGTTCGACTCGAGCACCTCGCGCCAGTCCTCGAGCCGGTAGTCCTGGGGCAGGGCGCGGATGCTCATGCCCGCGTTGTTGACCAGGATGTCGAGCCGGCCATGGCGCGCGACCGCGTCGGCGACCATGGCGCGCACCTGGTCCTCCTTGCGCACGTCGACGGAGAACCCGCTCGCCTTGGCGCCCGAGGCGACCAGTTCCTTCACCGCCGCCTCCGTCTTCGCCGCGTTGCGTCCCGCGACGACGATGGCGGCGCCATGCGCGGCGAGGCCCTTGGCCATGCCGAGCCCGATGCCACCATTGCCGCCGGTCACGATCGCGACCTTGCCCGTGA
>Ga0194130_10003941_pt1 | contig 19376 bp, 15 predicted proteins | sample TA2KigsurfametaG_FD_160084 | JGI IMG/M metagenome (GOLD analysis project Ga0194130, IMG submission 160084) | Freshwater microbial communities from Lake Tanganyika, Tanzania - TA2015050 Kigoma 12 surface | ecosystem: Environmental > Aquatic > Freshwater > Lake | place: Tanzania: Lake Tanganyika... | reverse complement strand
GTAGTTTTCATGGCACCGAAGGCATCATTTCCGCCGACCCGGCCTGGGCATACTCCGGGTTGGACTCATCCTCCGGGAAACTCAACGAGCCGTCCGGTTCGATGATCCGAACCGTACAAAAGATCACCAGGTTAAATTTGATTTTCTGGGAGGCCTCACTGCGGAAAAGACGTCCTACCAGCGGCATGTCCCCGAGACCTGGTACTTTATCATCCACCAGTTGCACGGACTCGCTAATCAACCCTCCCAAACCCACCGTTTCCCCGTCCAATAGCCGAACTCGGCTCTGCAACGAGCGCTTGGAAAAAATCGGGACAAGGTAAGGTGCCGGCCCGACCGGCACTGCTACGGGTTCCACAATAGTTGGGCTTGCTGTGGTGTTAGGACCCTCTCCAATGCTAACCGTGGCGATTTGGGCACCGTAATCAATAAAGCCCTCAAAATCCTCTACCTCCAACTTGGTGAAATCCAAATCTACAGCCTTGGGAATGGATGTGGATTCTCCTTTCACGGTCAGGGTCACCCCGATGTTGCGCGACTCAAAACCGGTCGGATTGCTGGGCAAAATGAACCCCGCCCCGACCCCTTGATCATTGTTGGGCACCGTCGGTTGGGTGTAGCTGGTTGGGTAAAACATCTCTCGGCTAATAATAATCTTGGACTCCTTGCCGTCCGCTAAGGTCACCCGGGGTGCGGCCACCAGATCCCGCCCGATGGCGTTCTGCAGTAGTTGCAGCAGGGCAGAAACTCCCCTTCCTAATATCTGGGCATTTACCCCGATCTGGTTGGAAGCATTTTGGGGAAAGGTCGGATCCAGCAAGCTTTGCAAGGCCACCACCGAAACCCCGTTTTGATTAAGGCCAGCCGTTCCCCGTAATCCATCCGTGCCCCCGGTGGAGCCTGGGATGTAAGGGGCTCCGGGTATCCCAGGATTATAACCCCCACCATAAGCCATTTGTAAGTTGAAGGTAAAATTCTTCACATCGTTGTCGGAGAACTGCAGAAACTTTGTCTCCACCTCGAACTGCTTCTGCGCTTTTTCACCCTGCGCATCCCGGATCCGTTGCTCAATTTTGTTCAACTCTCCCGGGGTGTTCCGCACTACCATCTTGCCGGTGTCCCGGAAGCAAACCGCGGAGGCCCCCTCCACCGCGACATTGACCCCGATGTTCTTGAGAATGTCCTCCCCCAAGATTTTTGGATCGTTGGAAGCCTTGTCCAGGTTCGCAATTAAACTCGGGGGTAGGTTGTAGCTGCGGATCTCCAATTCCCCGCCGGTCTCCGTGGCCGGCAGGAGAAAAACCGCGCTATCTTCCACTTCCGCCCGCAATTTTTCCCCTCCCCGAATCTGCTCGCAGAGATACTTCAGGGCCGTTTGCAGGGAAATATCCCTCAACTCCAGGCTGACGGTGGCCGACTCCGGATCCGTCCCCTCCCCCGAGGGAGGCAGTCGCAGGACAAAGTTCAGCCCTTTCTTCTCGGGATCATACTGCTCACTCAACCTTTGTAACTCCTCCACCGCCGCCCGGATCGGTCGCTCATTGAAGGTCAGCTCCGGGATCCGAATCCCCGCGAGCTTTTTCAGAATCTCAGCCGCGTTGGAATTTTCCGCCGCGCCGGTTTTTCTACCCTTGCCCGGCTCAATCTTGGCGGGCGGAGGCGACAGCCACGCCTCGGAGACCTTGGCCAAAGCCTTCTCCCGGCTTGCCAGATAACGCCGGTCAGCCGCAGAGATTCTCTTCTCCTCGAGGATCTCGATCTTTTTCCGGGCCACCCGGTTATAAGGATCCAACCGCAGGACATCATCCAGTGGTTTCCTGGCCTCGCGGTACTGTCCTGTCTCCGTCAGCTGGTCGGCCAAGGAAAGCAGCCGCTTGATTTCTGCCGTTTTCTGCAACAACTCCTCCGTGGCCGCCGGATTCCCTGGGTAGGGGTCGGCGAGCCGACTGCCCTCCTCTTGCAAATCAGCCACCTTCCGCGCCAAGGCCTTGTTGGTCGGATCTAGTTCCGCTGCCTGCTTGAGCAGCCCCGCTGCCTCGACCAAATTACCCTTCTCTTCCCTCACCAACGACTGGGCGGCCAGGCACCGGGCTTTTCCAATCCGGGCTCTCTTGTGGAAACCTCCGGTTTGCGCCTGCGGATCCGTCCTCAACAACACCAGGTCGTACTTGGCCTTGGCGTGCTCCCACTCGCCCGACCGGTACAGCTGGTCGGCCAGATCCAACATCTCATTGAGCCGAAACGTCACTTCTCGGCGCCGATCGATCTCTCGTTGCATCATCTCCGCCGAATTCATTCTGGGAGGAGCCGTCTCATCTCCATCGGTCTGCCCCCACCCCGGCCCGACCCCTAGGAGCATCAAGGCAGATAAAACGCAGGAAAAAAACATAGCCATGCCTAAGCGTCATCCTTGGCCGCCCGCGCCATGGGTCAACGGCCAGCCGCTTCGCCTTGGAAGAACTTGCGAACTGCTGGGAACAGTTTACCCGCTCCCCCTTAAGGGGCGGGAACCGTTGGGGCCTCTGGCGGCACCCAAAAATTTTTGCCTTGGTCCGGATCGCTCCGATGTTGCAATTGGATTTTTTTACCCTCCCGGCCCACCACCGCAAACTCCTTCCCCTCAAAAGGAAAGGTTTCCCCAACCCGGAATGGACCCAGTTCTGTTCCTCCAGCCACCGGAGTATAAAAACGGATGTCCCCCACATCCCACGCAGCCACCTTTGGCCGTTGTGGCGTGCTGAAGATCAGGTTTTCCGGGCCAGCTACCGCATCCTTTCTCTCCACCACCACCACTGAATTATCCACTTCCACCTCCACCCCTCCCGCTTTCGCATCCTTCTCCATCCCGATCTTTTCCTCGTAGGAAATAAATTTTAGGGGGATCAGGTGGCTATTTTTGCCCGCCTCCTTCGCTTTGCCACGGGCCTCTTCCATTTTTTTCCTATCCTTTTCCTCATCCCGATACACCTCCACCCCATCCGGTCCCGCCATCACCCAAAAAGCGTCTTCAGGCTTTCCCTTAAACTCCCGCCGCTTCGTGCCCACCTGAAAGCGAATGGAATAAAGTCCGCCACTCTTTTCGGGAAAACTTACCGCCATGGCCACCGGCTCGCCGGAGCGCGACTTCAGCTTGCTTTCCTTCGCCGGGCTATCCTCTTTTTTTGTGGGGTCCGTTTTCGCCAAAAACTCTTCCAGGTTGGTGAATCCGTCCCCGTCAGGGTCCTCGTCTTTCACCCCTGGGTCGGCCGGATCAAAGTCATGCTGCATTTTCCAACCCACCCGAAGGCCATCCTCCGTCACCAACTCAGGGTCCAGGGGCTGCACCGGCTCCGCATTTTCCGGAAGATAGACCAGTTGCGCGGAAACAAAGACCCGGTGTTCACCCGCGCCCCCCTTCAAACCCATCAATCCCTGGGCGGCTTCACCGGTTTGTTTCCGGGCCTGCCGAACGACCTCCGCCCTCTTCTTCGCCTCCGCCAGCAGGGGTTTGCCCGCGCCCCCCATATGTTCCCCTTCGGAAATTTTTCCGGGATGGAAGAAGGCCACTCCAAAAAAGGCTAATCCCGCCAGCCCAGCTGCCGCAACTCCACCTAAGAACCACGGGGATGGCTTCATGGGGTGGCGGCCGGGGCGGGGGCTTTTCCCGCCTTGGCCTCTTCGGGTTGTTTCCAGGCCACATAATCAATCTCCAGCGTGGAGTTCAAACTCTCTTCCCCGGCGAGAATCTCTAGGAGTCGTTTTTTCTCCTTCTTTTCCGCCGAAGCTCCTCCCCCCACAGAGGGGGATGCCTCGGAAAACTTCTTGGCGATTTCTGACCGTGATGGGAAGACCTGTTTTTCACTTACCACGCGCAGATCCGTGATAATAAACAAAGCCGGTTCGACCACCAATAACCTGACAAATTCATACAACACCTCCGGCGAGGATCGGATCTCCAACTGAAAGGTCTTTCGCTCGGCCTCGGCCATCGGTGTCCCCGGCTTAGCCCCCGGGCCTGGCGGCACGGTCGGCTTTTCCTGCCCCCCTTTTTCCTGTGCCGACCCGGGTCCAGTCAGGGTTCGAAATTCACAGACCGTCGGGTACTGCTCCTTGATCTGGCGTGCCTCCAGCAACCGCCTGACCAACCGCTCCGCCACCGAGAGATGCAGCGCCAACTCCGGAACCTCCTCCTCGGCCGGGCTTTTTTGACGGAACCCGTCCAGCCCCAAGTAAAAATCAGGGGTAAGCCCGAGCCTCCCTGCTTTTGCCTCTTTTTGCAGCTCGCTCTGGACGGCAATTAACCGGTCCTTCCATTTTCCGGGATCTTGGGCCCAATCCTTTCCTTCTCCAGCCAGTTCCAAGGTAGCTTGCCCCCAGCGCCCTGCCGCGTGGTCATTGTTGCGCAAATCTACTGCCAGCTTTTGCAGCTCTGCGGCATCCCGGACCGCCCGATCAACCCCCGCAGGGTTATGCAACAACGCCGCCAGGGCCGGGTTCCCCATCCGCTCATTCAGCGCTTGCGCTTCTGCCTGCTTCTCCCCCAGCCCACCCAAACCAAACCACGCCGCAGCGCCGGCAACCAACACCACCGCCGCTCCGCCCACCACCGCCAAAAGCTGGCTCTTGTCCAAAGCTGCCTTCATCCCCCCCCACCCGCGCCGGGAATTTGCGCCGGAGCCTCTTCGGGCCACTCCGCCTTCAGCCGGAATTTCAAGGCCACCTGGTCAGTTTTTCCCTCCACATACTGCGGAGCCTCCCGCTCTAGAACCTCCACTTTTCGCAGGACGCCGCCGCCTTCCAGAGCCTTCTGAAATTTTGCAACCGCCTCCGCATCGGCCTTTTCCGATTGGGTTTCAAACATTCCCCCGATTTCCACCACTTTCGTGCGAGTTGCCGCAGGCTTTCCCTCGGGAGGCACCGCCTCGGAGTCTCCGGCAAGCGCCCCGACCTCCAAACTGGTGATCCATACCTTTTTTTGACTTTGGCGCTTCAGCTCCGCCAGCAGTTGGGGCCATCGGAGCCGCTCCCGCTCCAGCTTCAGCGCCAACTCCGCCCGCTGAACCGTGCCGGTAAATTCTTTGCTTTCTGCCTCCAGTTTTTGCAGGGCCGCGCTGGCCTCGTCCACCTGCGCCGTTCGTTCCGCCAGCCGCCCTGCCTCTTTCCTCCCTTGCCAGATTCCGTGAACTCCCGGCAGGAGGAGCAGTCCGGCTCCAGCCACCGCCGCCACGACCAGCGCTGGCAGATCCCGGCTTTTCTGGGCCTGGGCACGCCCGATCGCCCCTAAAACGTTGATTCGGATCGCAGGATCAGGCAACGACTGCAACGCCGTTCCCACCGCGGATCCCCAGCCAACAAAGGCCCGGGCCGCCGCTTGACCTCCCGCTGAAGCCGGCAAGCTGACCCGGCGGAACGGCTGGAAGAATTGGACCGGAATCCTCAACTTCTCCCGAAAAAAAAGCTCCGTGTAACCCAACATCGCACCACCCCCGGCCAACCAGACCTGCGTTGGCTTTCCACCTCCCTGTTGGCTGCGAAAAAAGGTTATCGAACGCTCCACTTCCGTGTGCAGCCGCGTCATGACCCCCCGCGCCAATTTCGAAATGCGCGCGGTGGCCGCATCCGCCGGATCCTCATACGCCCCGCCGGGGTGGACAAAACCCTTCGCCCGCTTCAGCGTCTCCGCGCCGACAAACGACTCTTGTAGGTCCGTCGCCACCGCCGAGGAAACCGCTGCCCCTCCCAGCGGCACCACCCGCACAAAAATCCGGGCCCCTTCCACCAGCACAATCGTGGTCGCCCTCGCCCCAATCTCCAGCAACAGATTGCAGCCGGAGGCTTCCGGGTAGTTGTAATAGAAGGCATTCAACAGCGCAGCTGGGGTCAGCGTGACGGACTGCGGTTTCAACCCCGCCGAGGCCGCCGCCGCGGACAGCTCCTCCACGGTCTCCCGTTTGATTGCCAAAACCATAGCCTCCACCTCCCCGGCCTGGGGCGAAGGAATTACCTGATAATCCCACAGCGCCTGCTCAATCGCCGGTACCGTCTGTTGCGCCTCAAAACCGATCATCGACCCCACCTTGCCGGGATCGGCGACCGGCACCTTCAAAATTCGTGCAAACACCGCTGGCCCACCCAAACAAAGATGACACTGCCGGGTTTTGCTCGGCAAGCGGCCCACCGCCGCGGTCAGGGCAAGGGCATACTGGGAAAAAAAATCTGAGGTTTTGGCGGGATCATACGGAATCTGCTCCTCACTCAGGGCGAGAATCGCAGGCCTTCCTTTGCCATCGGGCCCGATCTCCACCAGGCGCACGGCCGAGGCGCCCAAATCCACGGCTAAACTACGGGCAAAGGAGGCCATCCGAAAATAAGTCCCTTGCTACGGCTTTTTTAACTGCGGGTAGCGCTTGTAGTCCTTTGGCCAAAACGGGGTCTCCGTCACCGGTAAGAGCCCCCCGGTCACTTCTTGGGCGTCCGCGGCCTTGTGCCAATCCGGATCCTTTTTCCCACCCCGCCCGCTTGGCCCCTTGTCCCGCTCTCCTTGTAGGTCAAAAAACTCCTCCACGGCCGTCCCTTGATCCGTTGCCTCCACCCGGAGATTCATTTTCCGCGCGCTCCAATCCGCCTCCCCGTTCGGCTTGAGTCCGGCGAATCGGAGCGTCGAGGCAGGCGGCAAAAACATTCCCGCATAGTGCTTCGTCCCCTTCGGCACGTCCCGGTACGCCACCTCACCCGTCAGGACCACGAATTTTTCCGTGTCCTTCGCCCCCTTCTCGCCCTCCACCCCTTCATAACCTTCCAGGAAAAATTTGAATTTTACCTCTGGGGTGATTTTTTTTTTCGTGGCAAATGGCACGTCAATCCGCAGCCATCTTCCCTCCTGAGAAGCTTTCGCGTCCGCCCCCGTGGGCGCCGGCTTCCCGCCCGAGCCCACCCCGTCCGGCACCGTCACCAGCTCAATTTCCAGTTCCTGAGTCTTGCCGAAGGAGACATTGGGCTTTTCTTTTTCCTGCGCCCCAGCCGGGACCAGCCAGGCCACCGCCAACCAGAAGTACCCGGCCGAAATTTTTTGAAGCATTGACTTAAACTAGAATCCACCCCGTTCGGGTCAATGGAATAGGGCGGAGACTCGGATCCCGTTGCTGGGGGTGGAGAAATCTTTAGACCGAAGGGTCGTACGCCAAATTGGGCTGCAGCCACTTTTCCATTTCTGCCCGCGCCACCCCTTTGCGCCCCGCGTACTCCTCCACCTGATCCTTTCCGATCGGACCCACCGCAAAATACCTCGCTTCGGGGTGGCCAAAATATAATCCGCTCACCGAACTGGCCGGCGTCATCGCACAGCTTTCCGTCAGGCGAATTCCGGTGTGCTTCTCAGCCTCCAACAGCGCCATCAGCCCCCTTTTCTCCGTGTGGTCGGGGCAAGCCGGATATCCCGCCGCCGGCCGGATTCCCCGGTATTTTTCCTCGATCAAATCCTCTTTGGAAAGCCCCTCCCCCCGGCCGAAGCCCCACGCCTGCCGCGCCAGCTCGTGCATTTTTTCCGCGAAGGCCTCGGCACAACGATCCGCCAACGCCTTCAGGAGGATTGCCTGGTAATCATCATGCTGATTCTCCAATTCCCGGGCCCACTCCTCCACCCCGTGCCCCGCCGTCACCGCAAAAGCGCCCAAATAATCCTTCTTCCCGCTCGCCACCGGCGCCACAAAGTCGGCTAAGCACCGGTTCGGCAACCCGTCGGTGCGGGCATTCTGCTGGCGCAAGGTGTGCACCCGGGCCCGCACCTTTTTTCGGTCGTCGCCTTCGTACAAAAGAATGTCGTCTCCCTCCGCATTCGCAGGAAAGAAAGCCATCACTCCCCGTGCCCGGATTCTTTTTTCCTTTAGGATGGTTTGCAGAAGCCCTTGGGCATCTTCATACAATTTTTGGGCCTCCGCGCCCACGACCGGATCCTGCAAGATCTTGGGAAACCGGCCGCGCAACTCCCACGCATGGAAAAAAGGCGACCAGTCAATGTAAGCCGCCAATTCGGCCAGCGGATAATCCTCGTAGACCCGCAGGCCCAAAAATTCCGGTTGAGCCGGATCCTTCGACCAGTCGAGGCGGGCCGCATGTTTTCGCGCCTCCCCGATTGGCAAAAGCTTTTGGGCGGAGCGGCGGCTGGCGAAATCCTGCCGGGCCTTTTCCTGCTCTCCCCGTACTTTTTGCACAAATCCCGGCCCCTTTTCCTTGGAAAGGAGTTGCTGCGCCACCCCCACCACCCGGGAAGCGTCGATCACATGCACCACCGGACCCGTGTACACCGGGGCGATTTTTACCGCGGTGTGGGCGGCACTGGTCGTCGCCCCGCCGATCAGCAGGGGCAGGGTCATTTTCTCCCGCTCCATTTCCGCCGCCACCGTGACCATCTCATCCAGCGAGGGCGTGATCAGCCCGCTCAGCCCGATCCCATCCACGCCGTGGGTCTTGGCCTCGGCGAGAATCTTGTCCCACGGCACCATCACGCCCAGATCGACCACCTCGTAGCCGTTGCAGGCCAGGACCACGCCCACGATATTTTTGCCGATGTCATGCACGTCTCCCTTAACGGTCGCCATGAGAATCCGGCCCGCCCGCGAAGGGGCCCCCGCCGCTTTTTCCTTTTCCATAAAAGGCGTCAGGTAGGCCACCGCCTTCTTCATCACACGGGCACTCTTCACCACCTGCGGGAGAAACATTTTTCCCTCCCCAAAGAGGTCCCCCACGTGTCGCATCCCGCCCATCAGCGGTCCCTCGATCACCTCCAGCGGGCGTCCGTACTTTTGGCGCGCTTCCTCCGTGTCTTCGTCAATGTGGTCGGTGATTCCCTTTAACAAGGCATGCAACAACCGCTCATCCACGGTTCCTCGCCGCCACGCCTCGTCCTTCACCGCCGCCTTACCCCCGGCCTTGACCGTTTCGGCAAACTCCAGCAACCGCTCGGTTGCGTCAGCCCGCCGGTTCAAGAGCACATCCTCCACCCGCTCCTTCAGATCGGCGGGTATTTCCTCATAAACGGCCAGTTGACCGGCGTTGACAATCGCCATGTCCAGGCCGGCCTGGATCGCATGATAGAGGAAGCAGGAGTGCATCGCCTCCCGGACCGGATTGTTCCCCCGGAAAGAGAAGGAGATGTTGCTCAGCCCGCCGCTCGTTTTGCATCCCGGCAGGGTCTGCTTGATTTCCCGCACCGCTTCGATGAATTCCACCGCATACCCGTTGTGCTCCTCAATTCCGGTCGCCACCGTCAGGATATTGGCGTCAAAGATGATGTCTTCCGGGGCTAAGCCCGCTTTCTCGGTCAGGATTTGGTAAGCGCGGCGGCAGATCTCCACCTTCCGTTTCCGATCGGCGGCCTGCCCCTGTTCATCAAACGCCATCACGATCACTGCCGCCCCGTATCGCCGCACTTTCCGGGCCTGTTCGAGAAACGGCCCCTCACCCTCCTTCAGGCTGATCGAGTTGACGATCGATTTTCCCTGAACGCACTGCAACCCTGCCTCCAGCACCGACCACTTCGAACTGTCCAGCACCAGTGGCACGCGCGAGATCTCCGGTTCACTTGCCACCAGGTTGAGAAACTTCTGCATGCTCGCTTCCCCGTCCAGCAGGGCTTCGTCAAAGTTGATGTCGACCAGATTCGCCCCGGCCTCCACCTGTTGCCGGGCCACCGCCACCGCTTCGTCAAATTTCCCCTCCTTGATCAGGGCGGCGAATTTCGGCGACCCCGTCACGTTGGTTCGTTCCCCGATCGAGGTGAAGGATCCCCCCGTCCCGATGGCGTAGGGCTCCAGGCCGCTCAGAATCGTGGCCGGGGGTGGCGGTTTTGCCACCCGCGGGGCCACCCCCTTCACCCCCTGGCCGATCGCCGCAATGTGATCCGGCGTCGTCCCGCAACACCCGCCCACCAGGTTGAGAAACCCGGCTTGGCCGAACTCGCGGAGCACCTCCGCCATCTGTTCCGGCGTTTCGTCATACCCCCCGAAGGCGTTGGGCAGGCCCGCGTTGGGGTAACAGCTGACAAAACAGTCGGCCACTTTGGACAAAGCCGCCATGTAAGGCCGCATTTCCTTGGGACCCAGAGCGCAGTTGATACCCACGCTGAACGGCCGCGCATGCCGGATGGAATGCCAAAAAGACTCCGTGGTCTGGCCGGAAAGGGTCCGCCCGGACGCATCCGTAATCGTCACCGAGATCATCACCGGCAACCGATACCCGATCTCCCCGAAGAGTTCCTCCATCGCGTAAAGCGCCGCTTTGAGATTCAGGGTGTCAAAGGTCGTCTCCGGCAACAAGACATCCACCCCCCCTTCGATCAGTGCCTGGACCTGCTCCCGATACGCCTCCACCAGTTGGGGAAAGGTGACCGCCCGGTAATCGGGACGGTTCACATCCGGCGACATCGAGAGCGTCCGGTTCGTCGGCCCCACCGCGCCCGCCACCCAGGCCAGCCGACCGGGGTGCGCGGCTAAAAATTCATCGGTGGTTTTTCGGGCCAGCCGAGCCGCCGCCAAATTAATGTCCCGCACCGCCGCTTCCAGGCCGTAATCCGCCTGGGAAATCGAGGTCGCGTTGAAGGTGTTGGTCTCGATGATCTCCGCGCCCGCCTCCAGGTAGGCCCGGTGGATTCCTCCAATCACGTCCGGTCGGGTCAGAACCAAAAGGTCGTTGTTGCCCTTCAGGTCGTGGGCATGGGCGGCAAACCGCGTTCCCCGAAAATCCTGCTCGCTCAGCTTGTGCTGCTGCACCATCGTCCCCATCGCCCCGTCCATCATCACAATCCGCTTCCCCAACGCCTGTTCGAGCTGGCGTCGCTTCAGCAAAACTCTTTCCCTCGCTTCCATCGACAAACCTTAATCAAAAACGGTCCGCCTGTCGAGTTTTTATATCATTATATCATGATACATAAATATATCTTAGGCGACAATGGGCAGTCACTTAAATGCCTATACCAGAGGTGTTTGAAACCCGGTTGGAAAGACCCTGGCGTCAGAAGTCAAAATCACCTTTGGCGAGAGGCACTCCTCGGGTAGCGTTTCGAACCGGATTGGCGCTGTCGTCTAGAGGCCTAGGACAGGTCCCTTTCAAGGACCATACACGGGTTCGAATCCCGTCAGCGCCACTGTTTCAGCCACGCCTCGGACAAAGCCCAATCGGACGGCACGGTAATTTTTAAATTCGGTTCCCCCGACTCCACCAGGACCCCGGGTACCCCCGCCAGTTCGGCCGCCGCCAGGCAATCCGTGACCAGCACTTTCCTTTGCCGGGCGATCGCCAACCCCTTTCGTAACACCTCCGCCCGGACCACTTGGGGCGTCTCCATTCTCCACAATCCCTCCCGGTCCACGACCCGCACAATTTTTCCCGAGGGATCGGTGGCTCGAACCGTGTCCGCCATCTTGGCAGCCGCGGCGGCCGCCCCCGTGGCCCGCGCCGCCGCCATCACCTTTTCCATTAGGCGGGAAGTGCTCAACACCCGTGCCGCGTCATGCACCACCACCCATTCGACCGCCTGACCCAGGGCCTTCAGGCCTTCCCCTACCGAATCCTGGCGTTCTTTTCCCCCCGCGATCAAGCAGACTCGGTCCACGGGGAAGGGAGTCCCCGCCAGCCACTCTTGCGCCGCCGCGAGCACGTCGGCCCGCACCGTCACCACCACCCTGCCGATTCCCGGAGTTTCCAGCAGAGACCGCAGCGGATGCGCCAACACCGGCTGTCCGGCCATGGCCGTGATGGATTTATCGTGTCCCAAGCGCCGGCCCTGGCCGGCCGCCAGCAAAATGGCTCCGGCCGCTTCGCTCACCGCAGCGCGCGGCTAGGCGAGCTGGTCTTCTCGGACCTTTTGGGCTTCTCGTCGTCGTTCTTGCCGGAATCGTCGCTGTAAAAAAGTACGCCGTGTTTACGCAGGTTGGCCATCAACGCCTTCATGTCCGCTGCCATCTTTTCGTCCTTCATGATGGTGAAAAGGGGGCCTTTCCCTTTTTCCGCCTCCTGCACCAGCCCGGTCGCGGCCTTGGCAAATTCATCCACTCGCCGCGCTGCCGAGCGGATCTCCTCCAGGGCCGGCCCCGCCGTGGCCAGCATCGCGCTTAACCCGGCCTCCTGCTCCCCCTGCACCCGCGCGCCCGGGCTGAGAAACGTGCCATCCGGATTTGCTGGCGGCACGACCCGGACAAACCGGTCCCCCAGCATCCCATACTGGTCGATCCGGAAGGTGGCGCCCGTCGGAATTTCAATGTCGGAGTAGATCTTCAGGGTCAGTTCCACGAAATTCCGGCCGGCTTGATACAACGGGGTGTCGGCCACCACTCCGATCTGCGCTCCCCGCCACAGCACCTTGGAATTCTTCAAAATATCCCGGGCATCCTGGAACTCGACCACAATCGGATAGGTTTTCTTCAGGTAGTTGCCGAATTTGCCAAAAGCCACGATCATCATCGCCACTGCCGCCAGACCGGCGAGGACGAAGAGGCCCACCTTCACTTCCAGATTGCTTTCCTTCATACCAAGACCTCCTTTTACCCGATGACATCCATGCCGGAAGCATGCCCGCGCACGAAGTCCCGCACCAGCGGATCTTCACAGCGGTCCACCTGCTCCGGGGTTCCCTCAAAGTAAATTTTACCGTCGTGCAGATAGGCAATGCGGTCGCCCACCATCCGGGCGCTGACCATGTCATGGGTCACCACAATCGAAGCCATCCCGAACATCTTGCCCAAATGGAGGATCAGGCGGTTGATACTGTCGGCCACCACCGGATCGAGGCCCGTGGTGGGCTCGTCGTAGAGCATCAGGTCCGGTCGCCGGATCACCGCCCGCGCCAGGGCCACCCGCTTTTTCATGCCGCCGCTCAGCTCCGCGGGCATTTTTGCCTCGGCCCCGGCCAGGGAAACAATCTTGAGGGATTCCGCCACTTTGTCCCGCAGCACCCGGTCGTTCTTTTCCCCCTCTTCCCGCAGGGGAAAAGCCAGGTTCTCGAAAACAGACAACGAATCAAAGAGGGCCGCCCCTTGGAACAACATGCCGATTTTTCGCCGGTAAGGATTCCACGCCTCTTCGCTCAGCCCCGTCAATTTCGTTCCCTCAAAAAAAACCTCACCCCCATCCGGTTGCAACAGCCCCATGATATGGCGAAGCATCACGCTCTTGCCGCAACCGCTCCGGCCGATCACCACCACCTTTTCCCCACCGGCCACCTTCAGGTTCACTCCACGCAAAACCTCCTGCTCTCCCAACCGCTTGCGAATGTCTTTGAGCTCCAGCACGGCGGATTAATTCGAATAGAGCACGGCATTCAGCAGCACCGTGAGAAAAAAATTGGAGATCAGCAGGGCTAACGAGGCGTTGACCACCGCCTCCGTCGTCGTCTTGCCCACCCCGGCTGTTCCCGGGGGACAGTTCATTCCCTTGTAACAGGAGATGGAGGCAATGATGATCGCAAAGATCGTGGCCTTGATCAGGGCGATCGCCACGTCCTTGCGGTCGGTATACTTCACCGTGTTGTCCCAGTAGTAAGCACCGTCCACCCCGAAGATCTGCACCGCCACGAAGTACCCGACCCCAATGCCGGTCACCAGCGCCAGGGCCGTCAAGACCGGGGCGGAAATCACCAGGGCCAGAAAGCGCGGCACGACCAGGTATTCGGTGGGATAAACCCCCAGCGCCCGCAGGGCATCCACCTGCTCCGTGATTTTCATCGAGCTCAATTCCGCCGCCATCGCCGCCCCCACCCGCCCCGCCAACAGCAGACACACCAGCACCGGCCCCAGTTCCCGGCACATCGCGATGGAAACCGTCGGCCCGATCGCCGATTCCATCCCAAACCGCTTGAATTGAAACCACACTTGGGCCGCAAACACCGCCCCCGTGAACGCCCCCGTCGTCAGCACCACCACTTGGGAGCGGATCCCGATGAAATACATCTGCTCCCACAGTTGATCCCAGCGGAGGCGGTAGCGGAACAGGCTTCGCAGGGTATCGGCGAAAAGGAGAAAAACCCCGCCGACAGTCTCGCAGGCCCGGACGATGAGCCCGCCAAATTTACCCACCGCTGCCTGCAGTACCTGCATTCAAAGGGTTCTAGGGAACCCCATTCCCGCACTCAAGCGGGGGTGCCAAGCCAACGCCCTACCTCCGCCACCGTCAACTCATCCAACCGGGCCACCTCTCGGCAGACCCCTTCGAGGTGTCCACTTGGATGGGTCGTGGCCACCCCCACCACTCTCATCCCGGCGGCCCGCCCCGCTTCCACCCCCGCCGGAGCGTCTTCAAACACCACGCACCGCGCTGGCGCAACCCCCAAACGCCGCGCCACCTCCAGAAAAACATCCGGCGCCGGCTTGCCCTTTTGCACCTGCTCCGCCGTCACCGCCGTCTGGAAAAATTTCCCTAACCCAAGCTTTCTCAATCCCACCGCAACATTCTTGGCTTCGGTGGAGGATCCGATCCCGCAGGGAATTCCAGCTGCGCCCAACCGCTCTAGCCAAGGACGGACGCCGGGTAACGGCTCGATCCCCCAAAGCTCCACCACCTCGCGGTACAACTCCTCTTTCCGGCGGCTGAGCCGATCAATTTCCTCCCCCTCCTGCGACCACCCCAGCATGTCCCGCAAAATTTCAATATTTCGCCGTCCAAATCCGCGCCGAAAATGTCCCGCCGGCAAAGGTTTGCCCGTCTCCCGTGCCAGCCGCTCCCAACTTTCTTCATGATGCCGGGAGCTGTCCAAGATGACGCCATCCCAGTCAAAGATCGCGGCCCAGGCGGGTTGCATGTTCCGCACGCTAGAAGAGCGCGGAGGTTTCGTCTTCTTGAAAAACTTCAGCTTACGCTTTGAAACCAATCTTTTTCCGCCCATCTTGATTCATGCCCGCCAAAGCCGCCGCCAAGCTGAACGCCGAGGCCCGCCCGGGGGATGCGATCGACCAATCCCTCCGCCCGGCCCGGCTCGCCGATTTCGCCGGCCAACCCAAGCTCCGCGAGCGGCTTGCCATCCTCCTCGACTCGGCTCGCGCCCGCTCCCAGCCCCTCGACCACCTCCTCCTCAGCGGTCCCCCGGGCCTCGGTAAAACCACCCTCGCTCATATCCTCGGCACCGAGATGAAGGCCACCGTCCGCACCACCTCCGGCCCTGCCATCGAAAAAGCCGGCGATCTCGCCGGTCTCCTCACCGGACTGCAGGAGGGCGATATCCTCTTTATTGATGAAATCCACCGCCTCTCCAAGGTCATCGAAGAATACCTGTATCCCGCCGTCGAGGATTTCCGCATCGATATTGTCATCGACCAAGGCCCCGCTGCCCGCTCGGTCCGCCTCAACCTGCCCCGCTTCACCCTCATCGGTGCCACCACCCGCGCCGGCCTCCTCAGCGCCCCCCTTCGCTCCCGCTTTGGCGTCGCCCACCGGCTCGACTACTACTCCGTGGAGGATCTCACCCGCATCGTTCGCCGCTCCGCCCAGCTTCTCGAAACCAACCTCGAGGAATCGGCCGCTCCTGAAATCGCCCGTCGCAGCCGGGGCACCCCCCGCATCGCTAATAACCTGCTGCGTTGGGTGCGCGATTACGCCCTCGCCCGTACCGGAGGCAAGGCCAGCTCCGCGGCCGTCATCGCTGCCTTGGAAATGCTCGAGATTGACCGCCACGGCCTGGACGAAATGGACAAACGCCTCCTCCAAGCCCTCACCGGAAAATTCAAGGGCGGCCCCGCGGGACTTCACTCCCTCGCCGCCGCCGTCGGCGAAGAACCGGGCACCTTGGAGGAAGTCCACGAGCCCTACCTCATCCTCGAAGGCTACCTCCAGCGCACTCCCCAGGGCCGCACCGCCCTGCCCCGCGCCTACGAGGTTCTCGGCCTCAAACCCCCGGCCTCCCAGGAGAATCTTCTCTAAAGGCGGCCCGAGGATCCGTCTTCGTTCCCGCGTTGACGGCCCAGAAACGCCAATGATAATCAGGAAATGAAAACCACCGCGGTCCTTTTTGTAATTTGGTTCTTGGTGCCCCTGGCTCATGCCGGTTCTTGTCCCGAAGCCTGCGGAACCGTATGCGGTACGGAAAAGTCCTGCTGCCCCGCCCAAGGCCAACGGTGTGGCCCCGTCCAACTGGAGCGGGGCGGCGATCCCGCTTCGGCTTACTCCTCCAAGGGCGGCCTCCGCCTCCGCTGATCCTGCTGTGAAACTTTTCCCTCTCCTTCTCCTCTTCTCCTGGTCCCTCGGCCTCCTCCAGGCGGAGGAAAAAAAAGAGGGCCAGCCGGCTCTTCAGGCCCTGATCGCCAAAACCCCCGAGGAAAAAGCCAAGGCCCAATCCCTTGCCGCCTCCTACCCGTTCAAGGTCTGCTTTGTTTCCGATGACAAACTCGACGACCCCGTCGATACCCTCTACGGCGACCGGCTCCTCCGTTTCTGTTGCAAAGGCTGTGTTCGCTCCTTCAACAAGAACCCCTCCAAATATCTTCCCAAGCTCGACGCCCTCGAAAAATCCTCCTCCTGATCTCCGTGTCATAAACCGCGGACCCGCTTGACGGATCCAGCGGATACCTTACGATTTTCCTACGCATTCCGAGATCCACCTTCGCAAGAGGGTGGGCCGCCAACCGGGGGTGGAGATCCCACGGTGGCTGGAAGGAGGCCCTCAGCCCCCTTCCGATGTGCGATCCCCCACCGGGATCGAACAAACTTCTCCGCGAGGCCAACCGCCCGCACAGGAATGTGCCGGCGGTTATTTTGTGCCCCGCTTCGGGATGGGTCACCGAAAGGAGACACATCACATGAGCACGGCCACCCTGCAGGCCCCTTGGGCCTCCCTCAGCATCAAAATCGATCCGGAGAACCCGGATCATCACCTCTGGAACAACCACGGCACCTGGTGGATTCACTACACCGTCCACCCGTCCGATTATACCAAGCGCCGGATCCGGGTTTCCTTGGAAACCCGCAACCTGCGTGAGGCCCGGCAACGGAGGAACACCCTCTTCGCCCACTTGGAGGCCGAGGGAATCGAGGCAACCTAGCCTCGCTCGCCGGCGACCGGTTCGACCCCTTCGCCTGATTTTAGGTCTGCTGGAAATTGGCCCGCCAAAGCAGCCAGAATCCCAATCCCTGCAGGCTCAGGTTGGGGAGCCAGACAATCAATTCCGGATAGGCGCCTCCCCGGTTCTTCAAGCCCTCCGCCAGCAGAATCAGCGCATAGTAAGCCATCACCACAAAAAAACTCAGAACCACCCCGATGGAGGTTTCCTTCCGCTGCACCCGGATCCCCAGCGGAATCCCCACCAGCAGCAGGGTGAACGGTGCGAGGGCAAAACTGATCCGTTTCTGCATTTCCGTAAGCATGGGGTAGAGTTGCTTGGGATCGATATAACCTTCGACCGGCGCAAAAATCCTGCCCGCCAAGTCCCCCATCGCCGCAATCCGGATATCCTTGAGATCCTCCGGGTTGATCAGGTTTTTCAGGGAAATTTTCAGAGGCAACTGGTCGGCACTCAGCCCGGCCCGGATCGAGTTAAGATCCGCGGCATTTTCGCCCCGCTCCTCCTGCCGGGCTTTCTGCAGCGTGATCGTCAGGCTGAGATCATCCAGGTCCGCCGAGATCGTCCCCTTCTCCGCCCGGATGTTCCGCCGCGGCACCCCGCTGGGGTCCAGCTCCCAGATGTGAATATCGGTCAGGTCCGTCCCCTTTTTCTCCCCCACATAGATCCGGTAGCCGGGAAAGCGGTCCATCGGCTCCCCCGCCCGGATCAGAAACGCCGGGTTGTCCCGGCCGATGTCCAGCAGAATGGAGTGAAATTTCTGCAGGGTCAGCGGCACGATCACCGCGTTGTTGTAGAAACAGATCCCCGAGACAAAGAGTCCGAATAAAATCACCGGGGCCACCAGGGGAATCAACCCGATCCCTGCCGACCGGATCGCCTGGAGCTCGAGGTCCTGCGACATCCGCCCAAACACGATCAGCGCCGCCACCAGGATTCCCCACGGCATCGTGAAGGTCAGCGCCTGCGGGATCAGCAGTCCCACCATCTTGAAAATGAGCGAGAGCGGCATCTCGTCGTTCACCAGCAGTTCAAAGATCTGCTTGAAGGCGTTGCCCAACACGATGACCAGCGAGAGCACGGCCACCGCCCCGGCCGTGGCGGCCATCATTTGACTGGTCAGGTAGCGGTAAAGGATCGTCACGGTTTTTTCGGCTGGCGGGTGTACTCCAGCCTGTCCCTCCAGGTGGTCGGTTGTCCAACCTTCAGGCCGCGGCATTCGTAAAAATGGAAGGTCGGGCCCATCGGCTGCCCCCAGCTGGTCCGCCGGTAGGTCCCCACGATCCGCACCGACTCAAAATCCCGGGCGATCGGCGGCAAGGGATTCGGCTGCTCCGCCACATACAGTCCCGTGCTGCCCTCCGGAAAACTTTCCCGATAACTCGGCCACAGCGAATACTGCGTCATCACCTGGGGCCAGTCCGGGGTGAAGGCCCTCGGTCGATCGGGAAGATAAAAGGACAGTAAGCTGGCGGTCTGATACTCGTCCGCCACCACGAAATCCGCCCCGATCTGTTCCCTCACCTTTTGAGCCTCTCCCGCCAGATCCTTCCATCCTTTCGCCCGATCCAGCGGATTGTTTTTGATCCGCAGGGGCAGGAGGTCGTGCAGGAACGCGGTCAGAATTAGGCCGACCATCAGGGCCACCGCGAAAACCAACTTCCACCCCCATCGGCCTGCCTGCCACCGTGCGACCGCCCAAGCCGCCCCCAGGACCAGCCCCGCCACCAACGCTGGGGCCGTCCAGTTGCCGTTGGCCGTCTTATTGAGACTCACCCATGCGTAGCCGAGAAACAGCGGCCAAAAGAGGCACTGGAGATACCTCGACCCGTGGGCCTTGGAAGATTTCTCGGGACGGACGGCCCCCGCCAACATCACCAGAAACATCAACGGCGAAACCACGATCGCCTGCAAAAGCCAGAATCCGGAAAACTTTCCCCAGTCGACCCGAAAACCGCGGTCAAAATCCCCCCCCTCCAATACATGCCAAGCCCCGATCCACTCCCGAAAGGCATTCCACAGGACAATCGGAAGCATCAGCAACAGGACCGTGCCCAGCATCAGCGATACCCCCGGGGAAACCGCCAGCCGCCGCTTCTCCGGTACCAGCAGGAAAAAGAGCAGGAAAGACACCAGCTCGGCCGCATTGGTGTACTTGGCCTGAAACCCCAGCCCGATCGCCAACCCGGTCAGCAGCCAAAACCTTTTCCGCTCCGGTTGCTCCACCGCCTTCCAGAAAGTCAGCGCCGCCGCCGCCCAGAAGAACACGCTGAGCGGGTCGATGGTCATCAGGATGCTGCCCACCGCAAACAGCGGCATCCCCGAGGCCGCCACCACCGCCACCAAACCCACCCGGTC
>Ga0194130_10003939_pt1 | contig 19396 bp, 28 predicted proteins | sample TA2KigsurfametaG_FD_160084 | JGI IMG/M metagenome (GOLD analysis project Ga0194130, IMG submission 160084) | Freshwater microbial communities from Lake Tanganyika, Tanzania - TA2015050 Kigoma 12 surface | ecosystem: Environmental > Aquatic > Freshwater > Lake | place: Tanzania: Lake Tanganyika... | reverse complement strand
ATCTTACTCAGTGAGTATTCGCGGTTATAGTAGGTTTCAAAATCAATCGTTATTAGATTCATAGAATACCTGCCTCGGCACCTGCATCCCTAAAATACTTATCTCGTTTAGCACGTTTAACTTCACGATACTCCCACATGCCCTTGTAGTTTGGGTAGCGCAAATCAAACAATCGCGCAAGGTATGGGGACAGATTGTTATTAATTTTCCACGCGCTGCTTACTTCTGAGATAGCAGAATGATGCCGTAATACGCAAACAATAGTTCTCGTTGAGTAGTGCTTAAAACCTTTGTTAATTATCTTAAACGCCTCTGCAACAAACGCATCCCATACGTGTGGGTTTTCAGGTAACCACTTCATAAACTCTGTAGAAAACTCGTCGTCGTTATTATCTACTAACAACATAAGGTAAGAAAGTTCCGAATCATTCATCTCATCTCTCCTAAAAGGGTGCTTCTTCTACGTCTTGTAAGTCATGATTTTTATCACGCTTAACAACTTGCATTTGATCGCGTGGCAGGAATACATAGTGCGGGAAAGGCCAGCCGTTGGTAGCGGGGATGCGCAAGCACACGAACCCATCCTCATCAACTTTAACAACGTAGCCAATCTCGCCCGTGGATTTCACTCGTACTCTAGTATCAGGTGCCATTACTCACTCCTTGCTCGAATGGCGGCAGCAATTTTTTGTGCCGTACCGGTTGCATCTGGTGTCCACTCAGCTATCGCCGCACAAAAATCGCGCTCTGCTTTTCGCCCTGCGTCAAAACCTTCATGCCATGCTGCATGTCTTTTCTTTCTTTCATGCTCGGCAACGAGGGCGGCGAAGCGGGCAAGCTCCTCTAGCCACCAGCCATCGGTTATCCATACGTCGGTTTCATACACTTCAAACCCTGCTTCTTTCGCCATCCGGAGAATGTCTTCGCGGTTCATTGCTCACCCCTTGCTCGGATTCTCCCAGCCGCTTTAATCAGCACCAGTCCTTCGCTACCACGAGCCAGTCCATCAGCCTCAACCAACTTCGCACACGCCTCACGTTCGGCAGCGACGGCAGCGTCTATTGATTCCAAAACCTCACCGCACATCACCTTGACGGCGTTGTACCCCTCGTGATCGCCTCGGTCCGCGAGGTCGTAAGCTTCGGACATAATCCGCACCCTAATTTGGTCAATGTTCACGATTCGTCTCCTGTACGGCATCCCGGTAACCTTCGTAATGCGCTACCCATAACCAATTGATCATTTCTTCGCTCAGATTTTCTCCTTTTTTCACATAATCCAAGTACGCCTCCTTGCGCCTGTTAGCGTAAGCAGCGGCTTTGAGGTGCAGTTCTTCTGACGCCACCGGCTCATGTTCTTGTTTTGCCATTGTGTGTACACGTTCTTGCGATGTGTCGTCGGCATAAACCCATCCGGTAGAGACGGTCCAGCACAACGGTTCTTGCTTTTCTTCCAGTGCTTGTTCCAATGCGGTGATGACTTCTTCTACTCGTTGATCACAATACACTTCATCAGCAATTTCATTCAGCATATCAAGTGCTTGCTGCATAACTTCACGACTCATGAGTTTTTTTCCTTTATGGCTCGTTCAAGGACTCTCGCCACATCAAGCCAACCACCGCCTTCAAGCACATCATCAATTGCATTCCACACTTCTTCATGAGTCAGTGAAACCCATTGACGCTTTGGTGGTGCGGTGTAGAGAGGCGCTGTGTGCGGCGGATCAGGCTGCATAACAAAACAGTCAGGCCACCCATGAATGCGCTGGTCGATCCACGCCACTGGCTCTTGCTTTTCTTCCAGTGCTTGGCGCAGTGCGGTGATGGCTCTCTGTTGTAGCGTCAAACCTGGGCCAAACGCTTCGATCACTTTTTCCAAAGCCTCCAGCGCTTGCTGCATAGCTTCTCTGCTCATGCTCTCACCCCCAAGCCAAACGGATCATGCCAAGCCCTCACGACCTTGGGCTCACGCTTCTTGTAGGTCCGGTACTCATCTTTGACCGCAAAGCAGGCCACCATCGTTTGCTTCCAGGTCACATCCTGCTGCTTGGGCCCTTTGGTCTTAACCACCAAGTCATCGCCTGCAAGCTCAACCAGCAACTGATCAGCACGGCGCGCGGTGATCTTGAACTTCTCCCCGATATGCTCTGCCGTAACGGGATGCTTGAGCCTACGCAAGTAATCGAAAATCAACTGCTTTCGCTTTTCTTTTGACATTATTTTGACCTCACTGCCTTAACTTTCTTCCAGTTCCTGTCCTGTGCTTGTTCATAAAAATGGGCCATGCCGCCCATTTCAAGCTTATGCCTTTGATTATGAGCCTCGGTTTGGGAGCGTTCTTTCGCTTCTCGGGTTGACTTTCGTTCGTCCGCAGGCGTATTGAGCGTCTCCGGTTGATGCTTTTTAAGATAGGCAATGATCACATCGTGAGACGCATTGTTCACCAGCCGTTCCCACATCCCCGGAACGTAAGCGGCCATGAATCTTGATGGCAGGGTATGCATGTGTCTTTTAAATCGTGGTGTTCGTTTCAGTGCATTGAACTGTTCCCACGTCAAGCGGTGATCATTCGCAAACCATAAACACAGCTTGGTCATGTAAATGTTGCCTAGGGAATGGGTCATTAACCATCGATCCCACGCCTCTTGCAAATCCTCTTGTTTGACCTCGGCAGCGGCCTCACCGAACAGGTCTAACAAAGATTGTTGCTGTCCTTTTTCCATGTGTCTTTCTCCTTCATTCGATGCTCATAGACTTCCATCAGCAGTTCTGCTGCCTCCTTGATTTTGAACTTCTCGTTAGTGCAATAGTCAGGCAGACCCTCTGCATAGCCTTCCAGCCATGCAGCGAGCAGGGCAAACTTATAGTCAGGACTCATGACGTTGTGCGCCCTCTAATCAAGTCAGAAATCCCCCACCGTGCCACAGGGTCTGCAATTTGTGCGCAAATCTCGCGCTCCTCTTCCACCATTTCTTTGACAAGCTTGGCAAGTTCTCGGTCATCCAGCTCATAAACAACCCATTGCTTGTTAATCTTGCGCACTTCCTTGATCCCATGGGCCTTGGCCCGTGAGCGGAGATCAAAGATCAGTTCGCGGTTCTCAAAGGACACCATCCCCTTCATGACGATTCCTCACTACGCTTCATGAAAGACGGATTAATACTCGCCTCATCATCAGCGTCCAAGATTTCAATGAGCCGTGTTAAATGGCGCACAAGCCGCCACTCGTGATGATCCAGGGCCACTTGGATAACTTGGACAATGGCTTCGTGATCCTTAGTCATCGTCGTTCTCCCCTTGAGTGCTATAAGCTGTACAGATCATTAAAAACACGGCCTTGAAAGCTTCTTCTTTAGTCAATCTTCCTCGGCTAACCGTTTCGCGTATGTATGTCGCCGTACTCCAAGCAAGCGCATAAATGACAGCATCAGCCTTGTGACCGTGAAAGAGCTCATCCATCCCAAGCATCACCACGTGGCTTTCTTTGATGAGTGCTTCTTTGTCGTCGGTCATAGCGACCTGCCTTGCAGCCGCTCGGAAACGAGCTTTGCGTAACCTGCAATGTCTTCCCAGTGATCAACGACGTCGGCGTTACCATTAACAACCCTGGCGATCTTAGTAAGGATCATGTCAAGTGCTTCAGCCTGATCATCAGCCAGCCGCTTGTTTCGTGCGCCAAGCTCCCTGTAGAGCACGCTCTTAAACTCTTGAGCGGTCTTGGCAAGCAAGATAAACGTGCCGTAGCTTTTTGCACGCTCTTGCAAAAGCGTATGGACAGCCACAGGCTTTTGAGTCTCCCCAAGCTCTTTAAATTCCAAACCAAAAAGAGCATTCAATCCGGGTTTTAATTCAGTGGCAAGTTGAGCGCGAGTGAGCCCTTCTTTCTTAGGCTTGCGAGGACCGAGCTTACGGCCTTTCAGGGGTGAAGGCCCAAGCTTACGGCCCTTCAAAGGTGATGGCCCTTTGCGTGGACCGAGCTTACGGCCCTTGAGGGGCGACGGTTTCTTTGCTTTCATCGTTACTCTCCTGTTGAAAATAATGCCTTGTAAAAGGCCCACTTGGTTTTGTAAAAAGGATCCTCACTCGGTGGGATCCAGGTATCGCGTGGTTCACGCCTAATGTTAATCGCCAAGCCAACGCCGCGAAAGTTGTACTCGATCGTTTCGATCGGTTGGTTGTCAATGTCTTTTGCACCACGCAGATCAAAACGCGTGAGCGTCTTGGCACTTGGTTGATGACGAAATCTTGCCAGTACATCGGCCCCTGACTTCCATTGACGTTCTTCCATCTTCTTTCTCCTGTATTAAAAAGGTGCTTCCTCAACACCTTCAAGAACTATACGCCGTTTTTGCTGCTTTTTGTGCCACTGGATGATTTTTTTTCGTTCTTCCGCTGTTCTAAATGGCCATTTCATTTGTTCAGGACTGATAGGAAAGTCAGTCTCCTTTTTCTTTGCGGTAGGCATTGTATTCCTTTAAGAGTTGTTCATGCATAACGTGAAGCTTTTGCAAACGCTCATCGGTCTCTGCCCAACGCAGCTTCCAAACCCTCATCGCTTCAATGTGATTGACGGCATACATGAGAACGCGCGCATCTTCCATGTTGGTCATCTGCTCGGCAATCAACCGCAGGCTGTCAGTTAGATGTTGCATGGCACTTGGTCCTTGGTCCGTTGTTCATCATCACTACTCATCGCTCTTTCTCCTTTCAGGGTTGTCAATCTTCCATGAATACACGGCGACGTTCATACGATACTGGTACTCCAGTTTCTGTATCTCCTGCCGTAACCGATCCATTTTGTGCTGGTAGTACATTATGTTTGCGTGCAGCCCGTCGCGCGAGAGCTGCTTGAGTTGTTCGACGGTGCTCAAGGATTTCATCCTCCAAAAGACAAATTGCTGATTCATCCAAGGCATCAAGTACATTGACACGGCCCCGCCGACTGTCCGTATGCTTGAGCTCAATCCATACCGAAGAGATATCCACCTGCTCAGGAAAGCCAAGCAAGGGTTTTTCTTCCAATAAATCGTACAGCACACTTACCTCAAACGTCAGTGTCGTCGGAAACTTTTGCATACATATCCTCTTTTTCTGTGAACCTTCCTTTAGTGTCTCGTTTCTGTCGCCTGGAGATCTTCTCCTCGGCATAACGCTTCTCAACAATCGCAGCCTTAACAGGATCAATCTCCCGCAGCAGCAGGAAGTACTCTTCTTCCACCATCATCCCAAGCACACCGCCCAGGGACTGCTTGTAATGGTCGGCAACTTCACGAAGCATGGTGTACTGCTCCGTGCGAATACAGACCACCGACCAGGGCGTCTTACGTTCTGAGGGTGGTGTCTGCGGCTTCTTAACGACACGACGCTTGGCCCTACGTTTCTTAGGCTTAGGCTTTGGCTTGGGTTTAGGTTTGGGAGGATCGACGTAAATGCCCAGCTCACGCTGTTTATTGCGTTGCTGGTAAAACTCCTTGAACGTCGTAACAGGCTTGAATTGGCGAATAGCCTTTTCTTTGGCCTGCTCTTTACGTAGTTGCGCTATAGCTCGTTTGAGTGCATCCATCTTTCTGCTTTATATAAAAATGGGCCACATGCTGTTGATGTGGCCCGAAGACAGTTGGGAAGCTGTCTAGGAGTAACACTACGAAAACAGCCTTCATTATGCAGCCTCTCCCCAACTTGGTCCAGTCTCTACATCAACACGCGAAGGCACTTCCAGATCAACGGCAGTGGCCATGATATGAGCGGCTTCTCGTGCTTCTTCGACTGTGTTAACCGACAGTGCGATCTCATCATGCACCTGCAAGAGGATGCGAAAGCCAGCTTTGTGCAGTGCAACCATCGCAGCCTTGGTCTGATCCGCCGCAGAACCTTGGATCAAGCGGTTTAAGCCTTTGTACGTCATCGCACGGCGAATGGGCTGTGGGCCATACTGCGCGGCAGCTTCTTCTTTAGGCAGTGCCTTGTGCAACCCCCAGGCCACCGGTTCCCACAGATCAAAACGACACTTGCGCCCTAACAGGGTATGGATTGCGCCTTTGGAGCCACGGTGGTTGATCTTGTTCATCACAGCATCGATCGTTCCACGCAGAAAAGGCACCTTGTCATGGAAGGTGCGCATCAACGCTTCTGCCTCTTCAACGGGCAGCTCAAGACTGTTGGCAAGCTTGGCCTTGCCCATGCCATACATAAGTCCCAAGCCGATGGTCTTAGCCTGTTTGCGTTTAATCCCTGCCAGATCAGCCACCATCTGGTGAAAGTCCGTATCAGGATTGTCGCGGTAGGCTTGGGCCATGTCCTCGGCACCGTTAAGCCCAAGCCGTGTGGCGTAATGCACCAGGAGCCGTGGTTCTTGAGACGAGAAGTCATTGGCCGCCCACAGCTGACCCTGCTCGGGCAGGAAAAGCCCACGCACCATCGGACCGATGATCTCGTGTCTTGCGGGCACCTGCTGGAGATTAGGCTGCGACATCGAAAGCCTGCCTGAAACGGTGCCACCATCATCCGATCGGATCTGGTTGATATGTGGGTGAATGCGTCCGTCAATGACTGAACACTCCAGGTAGGGGCGAAGAAAGGTATTGTGTGTTTTATTGAACTCACGCGCCTCCACGATCTTCTTGCATATGGGATGCGCATGCATGGCAAGAAAGGATTTGGTAAAGCTTGGTGCGCCTTTTTCAGTACGTGGGTACTGGATGCCTAAGTGATCAAAGCCCTTTGCGATGCTTGCCGCAGCCCAGATGTCGATCGGATTGCCACAGGCTTGATGAAGCTCTTTGCGGATATCCTCTTCGCGTTGACGCAGGTCTTCGATCAGCTTGGAAGCGCGATCCCGATCAAAGCGAATACCTTTTTGCGTAAGCTCCATGAGCACGGGAAAAAGCGACATCTCCAGATCGAAGATGGGCGTGAGATTGTCTTTAATCAAATGGATCTTGAACTGCTGCCAAAGCTTCAAAGCCAATGCAGCATCCTGCTCGGCGTACTCGCCCACAAACATCGCAGGCAGTCGCCAGAGTTCTTTCTTTGGATGAACACCAAACTGCTTGGCAGCGTCTTTCAGGCCTTGTTCTGATTTAGCTTCTTTTAAATAGTCAAAGCCCAATGAGCCTAGGGCATAGCTGAACCGGTTCTCATCGATAAGAGCTGCTGCAACCATGGTGTCAACGATTCGTCCCCGAACATCGAATCCGCTGGCGCGTAGCCAGCCGATGTCGTAGGCTGCGTTGTGCATGATCTTGGTGGCGTCAGATTGCAGAACCCTTCGCATGAAACGCTCGACGATCCCTCGGTCAAGGTTGCCTCCAGCTTCATGCCGAACAGGGAAATAGCCTGACCATCCCTCAACAGCAACGGCGTAGCCGACAATGAAACCATCATTTCTCGGCCATCCTGGTCCGTAAAGTTCCATATTTGGATCACAGGTTTCCAGGTCGATGGCGATTTCTTTTGCATCGGAGAGATCCGGGAGGGAGAAAGGTGGTGTCCACTCCGGTACAGGAAATGTAGCAGAGGGTGTCTTCAATGGTTTCACAATTTAAAAGCTCGATCGTAGTATTGAGGGCGTACTAAATGCAAGGACTTTCTTGTTCTTGTCAGCCCGACATACAGTAAACGATTGATGTCATCAGGATTACTCTGGTATTCCTGTGCTGATTTAGCACTTAGATCGGTCAATAAAAGCACATGATCGGCCTCACCACCTTTAGCTGCGTGGATCGTGGACAGTTTGATCTGAGGCTTGTCCATGAGCCGTGTGCCACGGCGCAACAAAGCAATCACATATTCACGCTTCTCATCAGGAATCTTGGTCAGTGCCTCATGCCAGATCAGCGCAGCTACTTGAGGGTTCAGCCCCCATTGCTCTTGCAGGATCTGTATGCTGTAGACGCCGTTTTCTGGCGCATTAGGCAGACTCTTAAATCCACGCTTTACAGCGTTCGTAGGAAGATAACGGTAGATCTGCTGGATCATCGTAAAGTTAAGTTCCCGGCCATTACGCAACGCCTCCCAGCCAAGCACCGCACTCAAAATACCCTCACTGATACTGCGCTGGCCAAATCGCTCAAACAACAATCCCTGGCTCTTGAGCCATCCATGAATGTCATTGAGCATGTAGTTAGCGGAGGCCAGCACAAGCCACTCGCCTTCTGACACATCAACCTCAAAGAAATGGTTATGGACGGCGACCTCGCCTTCTTCCTCACGCGACAACCAGTCCTTGTCCTGGCGATGCTTAATGCGCTTCACGATCCGATTAGCCAGTGCGTGGACCTTAGAAGGCACACGGTACGATTGCCCAAGCACAAGGATGTCGCCTGGAAAAGTCATGAACGAGTCAACATCGGCCCCGGCCCAATTGTAGATCGCTTGATCGTCATCGCCTGCCAGCAACACGCGGCTAGAACGGTTAGCGAGATCCCGTACCATGTCCCACTGCAATCGCGATAAATCCTGGCATTCATCCACGATTAACACATCAAGCCTAGGCAGACGGTCAGGCTCAAGCACCATCATCTCTAAAAGATCGGTGAAGTCGTAGAGGGAGTGGGCAAGCTTATATTCTTTGTAGCCACGCGCGATGTAATCGAAGTAGTGCCAGGAGATCGACATGCGGCTGCGGTTATAGTGCGTGAGCATGTCAACACCGCGAATGCGAGCAAGGTTAATTTCGTTTAAAACGGGATTGTCTGCCTTGGTGGTGAAGTCCTCGTCGTTCAAATCCTCTGCGGCAATGACAAGGCCAAACTTCTTGGCGAACTCGTTATAGTTTGCTGCCTTCATCATCTCGCTGCCGGTCATGCCCAGGCAACGGAACGCGAGTGAGTGCAGGGTTCGAAACCACGGAAAATCTTTCTCGACGTTCAAGTGGGGAAAGCGCTTGACGGCCCGTTCTTTGGCCTCGTATGCCGCCTTCCTGGTGAAGGCGAAGTAGCCGATCTTCATGGGCTCGGTCTTCGCTTCTAGCTCTAACTCGACCTGACTTAAAAGGTACGTAGTCTTCCCCGTCCCTGGGGGCCCGAATACTTTCAGTATGCTCACTTTCAATCTCCCACGGCTCTAAGCGCCAGACAAGGATAGGTGTGTGCGGTCCGACATAAGCGTCTTGAATATTAAAAAGCACATACTCGTAGGCTTCATCGGGGTCCATGCTGTGGTCTTCGATGAGGATGTCAATCACGACCGAAGCGTCGTAGACGATACGCTTGACGCGTTGGCCGTTGTCCCAGGTCTCACAAACACCTAAAATAGCCAAGTCCATATCAGGCAGCATCAACAAAGGCTCATCCATTAGAACGGACTCTCTTTCGCCAATTTAGGCACGTCAAAAGGCGCATCTTGTTTGTTAAAACACGGCACCGACCATGCGCGAACCGAGCGTCCTTTAAGGAACAAGGACACCGGCTCACCGCTAAGATCACGTAAACGCTGCGCCATCTTAGGTGCTGTCATGCCCCGGAAGTTATTACGTGAGAGGTGGTCCTCAAGATCCTTAATGCGGAAGTACACGCGTTGTTCTTCTTCGTTGGTCCAGGGACGACCCAAGAGCAATTCATCACGATCCATGGCCTGTTGCATGTGCGTGGTAAATTCCTCCAGCAGAGCAACAAAGCGTCCACCAAGCGTGGTGTCTTCAGAAGCCTCATGGATCTGTTCTAGCTCGACCATTTCGCGCAACAAGCTGTTGAGCAGTTGCTCCCAGTCCTGTTTGCGTAGCGTCGGGGGTAGAAGGTTGATCCTCTCCATGCACGCTTTTTGGAACGCCGCTTGGTTGTAGAGGCTCTCCGTGTCAAGCTCAACGCGCCTTCCGTTGATATCCAAGAACCATAGTGGAGGCTCACTGTTGTACTTGGATAAGGCAGACATTTGAGGAGAATCAGGGCCATCGGCACCAATGCCAAACTTGCGAGTGCGGCAAAGGCCAGCATTACAAAAAGAATTAATCGGCGCATCTTTACACTTGTACTTGTATTCTTTCTTGTTGTGTTGCTTAACGATAACCTGAAATTCTTGCAGCCCTAACGGCGGCTCAAAGTACTTCTGGTTATGGTCCATGAGCTTGTCTTCCCAGTTCGTGGGGAAGGCGCGCTTGAGATAGATACCGACGTTAAAAAGGCCATTGTTCCTTGTGCCTTCAGGAAAGCCCTGTGTGCAAAGTGCCTGGAGACATGGCGGGCCATCCTTAATCGGCTGCTCGACCTTGGCAGGCGCATTGGGTATATCCAATGGTGGCGTCTGCGCGTTGGCCTCATAGATCTCGTAAAACTCTTCAAGCGTAGCCGCTGTGCCATCGCTCTTAATAGCGTAACGCAATGTTTCATCACTGCCGTGATAAGGCAGGTTCAGGAAGTTCCCTGTGTCACCGCGATCAACAAGGATCTCACTTTGCTTAGGGAAGATCTCGCGACCCGACTCACCAAGCATGGCGGCAGCAGCCCCCAAGTAATGACGCATATCGGCTGCGGGAACGGGCGTTTTAGTGAAAAGGAACACGTGTGCGCCGCCCGACTTACTGCGACAGACCACTAAGGGCAGTTTGAGTTCCGCTATCTTTTCCACCAACGCTCGATGGTCCAGCGGATACTGATCAATATCAATGCAGCCCCAGCTGCAAGTGTTATCAGCACGAATAGGAATAATACCAAGGGAAGGCTCAACACCGTCAAGATGCTTGACCCAAAGCTCGTCCACGGGCGATTGACGCACCACCATGGCTTTCCCGGCCTGCTTTCCATCCTGTCTCGCCTTCTCAATACGATAAGTGCCATAGGCAATGTCTAACCCTGCAAAGATGGCTTTGAAACGCGTGATATCAATCATTCTTCTTTCTCAAGAAAGGGCTACTCACGAACCGCGCTTTCACCCTAGGCTACATCAGAAGTGTGAGTGTTCTGCCTCGACCTTCTCGGTCTCATGCTTTACTTGCACTTCACCCTGTTTCACCGAATCAGCAAACTGCTTTGCTGCGATATAAACATGAGCCCATTCATCAGGAATGGTTCCGATGCGTTCGATCTCCCAACCAAACCAACTACCCTTGTCGTTAGACTCCTTCACCGAAGTCAGCCGATAGAGCTGGCTGTACATGGGCGGTGTAAAAAGACCGTTCTTGCCCTGCATCTTCACGGCCATCATCATGCTATTCCACTTGCGACTCTTTTTGAGCTGTGTGGACTTGAGCGTGATCAATGCAGGCGAGGGAGTGCCTGTTTTATCCACGATCATCACATAGTGATTGGCGGTGTTCTCGATATAATTACCATTATCGAGATAATCTTTGTTGTCGCCTTGCACACGGTGCGTGCGACTGAGAACATCACTGGTTGCAGCATGGATGGAAACAGGTCCACCTGAGCCACTTCCGCGTGGTGCCCATTCAACGTAAACACGCTGATAGGCTACCGGTACAACCGTGATGCCTTCTTTGCCGTCGTAGAGTTCACCGGTTACTGAGTTATAGAACATACCAGGACGTGCGCCTTCCACGTCGTTGATCTCAGGTGAGTTTGAAACCAAAAGCCGCAGAAAAGGAAGCGCAAAGTCCTCCTTACTCATGTGCTCCAGGCCAGCACCAGCCTCTTCCTCAAGTGAAGACATCAGTGCCAGGGCGGTGCCGGTTGTTTTAACGGCAATATCGGTTACAGATCCTTTAGCCATGATACATGGTCCTTTAGTCGTGGTTATTTAAAGACTGCTTTTTGGCCAACAAAGACGCCAAAGAGTTCTGACGGCACTTCGTTGCCACGTTGCAGTTGTTCACGAACCCAGGCCTTAAGGGTCTGAGGTTCGACTTTCTCGGCTTGATCGTAGCGAAAGCCACGCTCAACGAGTAAGTTCTTTAGGCGAGCACAGAGCTCGTCTTCATTGCGTCCAAACTGAACGCTCACGGTGTTCTTGATCAGGTCATCATGCCCGTACTGGCGCAGCCACTCAAACGCTTCAGCCTTGCGTTCCTTGCTGATCGATGCGCCGTAAAAAGGCTTGATCTCGATCTTGCTGCCGTCGTCCATGGTAAAGCCCTTCAGGCTCATCTCTGCAAAGGCTTCTGGAAGCGTCTCTTCCGTTAGGGTACGGTAGTTGTTCTGACGTTCAGTCAACGTGTCTTCCAGTTCCTTGATTTCCAGCTCAAGCATCTTGGCACGTTTGGCGAGCGCGGCAATGCCTGAAAGCTCGTCATCCTTAACGGTCAACGCCTCAGCGTCTTTTTCAAACAGGTTCGTAATCATTAATTTCTCCTTTCTTGAGGGACCTAGCATACCTTAAGTCAATCTGGATCGGAATGTAACGTCTTTCAAAACGATCCCACTTCAAACATTTATAACGTCCGTTATTTCTGGACGCTGCAACAGCACTTACAATACTGATAGCGGTCGGGTCACCAATAAACAACAGGTAATCCTCATCCGTAAAATTCTCAAGCTTACGCTGAATGCGTGCAACCGTAGGCGCTGGAGAAAAGGCAATCTGCACATTCCCTGGTAACAGCACCTCAATCTTCCCGTAATCCAACGCGCTTGTGATGTTGTGCTGGCCGGTTTCAGTGACGACATAGACTTTTGACAAGTGTCTTTCTCCTTTCTTTGACAGAGGCTTTACTGTACACTCTGTTTTCGAGACATGCAAGTCTCGCAAGAAAGGAGAAACCATGGAAGAGCGTTTTCTTGAGACGTATCGCTATAGAAACCAGCCTTATGCGCACCAGAAAGCCTACCTGCAACGCTTCTGGGAACGTTCTGTAGCAGCACTCTTTGCTGACATGGGCACGGGCAAAAGCTACATGCTCATCAACAACATAGCCATGCTTTACGATGTGGGTCATATCAATGCAGCCGTGATCATTGCGCCTAAAGGCGTCTACCGTAACTGGGTGCAGCTTGAGATCCCCAAGCACATGCCTGACCATGTGGTTTATCGCATCGCGTTATGGTCGCCGTCACCTAAAAAGGCCGAAAAGCAGGCCCTTGATGCATTGTTCGATCGCACAGAAGACCTCAAAATCTTCGTGATCAACGTGGAAGCACTGTCCACCAAGCGTGGCACAGACTATGTCAAAAAGTTCTTACTCTGCCATGAGTCAATGCTTGCCGTTGACGAAAGCACCACGATCAAATCACCGACCGCCGAGCGGTCAAAGAACATCGTTAAGCTTGGCAAAGCCTCCGAATATCGGCGCATCATGACTGGTTCACCGATCACAAGAAATCCCATGGACCTCTTTCAGCAGTGCAACTTCTTGCACCCCAAGTGCCTGGACGTTGAGAGCTTTTATGCTTTTCAGAACCGTTATGCCGTGGTTGTTGAACGCTCGCTTGGCTCACATACCTTTCGTCAGGTTGTAGGCTACAGGCGACTGGAAGAACTGACAGAAAAGCTCACGCGTTTCTCCTTTCGTGTAACCAAGGAAGAATGCCTGGACCTGCCCGCTAAAATTTTTGTGCGCCGCGAGGTGGAGCTTACGCCCGAGCAATCTAAAGCTTACGGTGAAATGACCACCTTTGCTTTGGCACAGTTATCCAAAGGTGTAGCTACGACAGTCAATGTGCTCACGCAGCTGATGCGGCTGCATCAAATTGTCTGCGGCTTTATCAAACTTGATAACGAGGAGATTCAAGAGCTGCCCAACAACCGCATTCAGGAACTGCTTAATGTCATTGAAGAGGCCAATGGCAAGATCATCATCTGGGCAACCTATCGTCACGACATTGAAAAAATCCAGCTTGCGCTGCAAAAGCTCTACGGTATGGATACCGTGGGTACGTATTATGGTCAGACGCATGCCGATGTGCGTCAGGAAGTGATTGAACGATTCCAGGATCCTGACGACAAGATGCGGTTTTTTGTTGGCAACCCTTCAACCGGTGGTTATGGCATCACGCTTACGGCAGCCAACACCGTCATTTACTACAGCAATAGCTTTGACCTGGAAAAACGCCTGCAATCCGAGGACCGTGCGCATCGCATCGGGCAAAAGAAAAACGTGACCTACGTCGATCTGATTGCCAGCGGTACGATCGATGAGAAAATTGTAAAGGCCCTGCGCGACAAGATTGATATCGCTACTCAGGTCCTTGGAGAGGAAGTCAAGCAATGGTTGATCTGATCCCCCTACGCAAAAAGTATCGCTATGAGCGACTGCAACGTCACGATGGTGCAGAAGGGCGCACCTATGGCGATCAGAAACTGCCCAGCGTAACCCGCATCCTGGACGCCACCAAGGACAAGTCAAAGCTTGATGAATGGGTGCAGCGCGTGGGCCAGGAAGAGGCAGACAGGATCAAGAGCACCGCTGCCACGACAGGCACGCACATGCACAATGTCATTGAGCGCATGGTTGCTGGCAAATCCTTACCGCGCCCTACCAACTGGCTCATGGTCAAAGGCTATGAGATGGGGTATCGGCTTGTGATTGAGCAGCTTAAAGACGTCGATGAGATCTGGGGGTCGGAGATTACGCTGTATTTACCGCAGCGTTATGCAGGGACCACGGATATGGTGGGCTTGTATAAGGGCAAGCCAGCGATCATTGACTTTAAGCAATCCAACAAACCGAAACGCCATGAGTGGATCACGGACTACTTTCACCAGCTATCGGCCTATGCCCTTGCGCATGAGGCTTTGCATGGTCCGATTGTCATGGGCGTTGTGATGGTGGCTCTTCAAACGGGAGGCACGCAGGTCTTCACCACAGCAGGGCATGAGTTCGACAAGTACAAGCTTGACTGGCTTGAACGTGTCGAACAGTACTACCGAGGCAACACGCTGATATTGCCCGGAGGCTCAGGAAACAACTGCTGATAAAGCTGTCGAGCACTTGCCTGCTGCTGAGGACCTTGGGCCATTTGCGGTGAAGCAGGGGCCTGGGGAACTTTTGCTTGAGGAAAACCTGGAATACCACGTGTAGGCACAGTGACTCCTCGCTGCTGTCGGGTAAGCGCAGAAAACATCGACCTTGCCTCTTGTGGAGGCGTTCCTCGCAACGATACGGTTTCCCTTTCCTCTTCTAGGGCAGGAGGTGGGGAAAGATAGCCTATGGAGGCTACGTTGAAAGGCCCTGCGCCAGAAGAAGTCAGTATGTCCGTCACGCGCTGTCTAAGGTTCAAAGCCCGTTGTTGGTTACCGCGATATCCTTTTTCGATCAACGCGGCGAACACTTTAGGATCCTTTGCAGCCGTCTCAAGCACCTTTTGCATTTGCGCTCCAGGCGCAAGTTCAAAGATGTTCTTGAATGCGCGAACACCTGCCTGAGCAGTGATCAAGGACCCCGGCCCCTGGACATTTAGCGGGGATATTAAATGCGCACCCGACAATCTAGTGGCTAACTCGTCTAAAGCATTGACGGGATTGATAGCAGCATCTAAAGAACCGCGATCACGCATTGCTGTTTGAACGTAGTCAATACGTTTAAGCATCTCTTCAAGCCTGCCACGTTCTCCCGCAGCCAACAGACCCTCGTCTTCCATAATTCGGAATACGGATGGCTGCCCAGGCTTTGTTGGTCTTATGAATTGACGATAGGCTTCAGTGTCAAAGATAGGCGTAAAGATTTCTTCTGCTGCACCTGTCTGAGCGTTTTGGCGCACCTGACGCGTATAACCATTGGCGTTACTGAAAGCCATTTGGTAGACGGCACTACGTAAGCCTTCTAATGCTCCAGGGACCTGGGATCCCATACGGATCATTTCACGAAAATCTTTTGTGGGATTGTCGCCTTGCAGAACCCTGCTGATAGCCGTGGGCAATGACTCAGGGCTCTTCAAGATCTGGGCCCAGGCAGACTGATTCATCAAATCCCTGGCCAGAGCACTTTCCCTGGACATCATGACTTTGAAGGCTTGTTCTGCGGCATCGACATTGCGCAGATCATCCATGAGGCCGAGCCTATCAAGCATATCTTTGTTGGCTATTTTGTAGGCCTCTAATCGCTGAGGATCAATCCTTGGTACTCGCATAACAAGGCCGGGATCCATTGGATTAACAACATCTTCAAAACGCACAAGTTTTTGAGCAATATCCTGCTCAAAGAACCTCCGTTGTGCATCAAGCACCCCAAGTACTCGTGCGGCATTGTCCGCGCGTTGGGCTACCGGAGCTAGTTCATTGATAACGGTTTGGTCACCTGAACGTACCGCAGCCTCATAACGTCCTCGTTCAAAGGCCGCTTTTCTTGGACCCACAATCTTTGCCCATTCGGCCAGAGACAAAGCATCTTGTATCTGATCCATCCGCAAGGCTGTTCGGTCAGCAGTGCCTTGGAAGGTTTTAAAAGCATCCGTTATTAAAAGTTCTGGATCACGTGCATAGCCGCCTTGCGCATCCCGCTGAAAGACTTTGGCAGGAAACGCGCGATTGAAATAGTCATTCATCGTGCGGCTAAACGTAAAAGCTTCCCGCCATTTACCGCCAACAGTTCCTTTGGCTGCTTCCATGTCATCCATGATCTTGGAAGCAAGCTGCTCAAACACCGCTGCTCTTGAATTATCGGGATTGACTCCTGCTCTCAATGCGCGTGCTTCCGTCTGTAGATCCTTCTTAAGTTGACGCAGGTCCATGATCGGAACATCAGCAATCGTTAGTTTTTTTAGTTTGTCTGCCGGAATACTTTGGGTATCTAAATAGTGATTGGTCAAACGACCAATGTTGTAGGTTTCCAGGTTGTTTAACTGCTGCTTTGCATCCCCGCCTAAACGCATGATGCGATCAAAATATTTACCTAACGTATCGCGAGTGAAATCAGGACTTTTGGTCAGTTCGTCTAAGAACTTCACCATGAGATTGGTTGGCACCACTGTCCTATTAGCCACTTCGCCGGTCTTCTTGGAGACCGTCCTAAAGCTTGCTTTTTCAGCAATATCATAAAGCTGATCTTCGTAAGCCTTAACGTCGTTATAGGCTGACTTGATCGCATTAAAATAGATGGAGGAAAGCTTTTGACGATTTTCTCTGTCCGGTGTAGTGAGTTTGGCAAGCTGTGTCTCAATGTCTCCCTTAGCCAAGGCCATTCGATTGTTCATCATGTCCGTGAAAAACTGCTTCTCCAATAGCGCAGCCTGGGACATGAGTTTAGGGTCACCTGATGTACCCAGTACCTCAATCATTGCCTTGTAAGCACGAATAGCATCTTCGCCCATGCGTGCGGCCTCGCCACCAAAGGTAGCATTGCGACGGGCTAAATTGCTCTCAAAAGCGGTTAAGAACAGGCTCCCTGTGTGCTGTGCCGCTGTGGCTTGTTGAGGCGCAATAAGATTGGTCTCTTTTAGCGCTGTAAGCAACGCCTGCGGATTTATCTGAAATATCTTTTGCATTTCAGGATCAGCAAGCATTTCGTATAAACGATCCGCTGCTTTTCGTTCGGCCCGTGCTGATCGAGTGCCTGGAGCAACGGCTGTTCGTAGGGCATCAAAAACAGATCCTGCGACATTGCCCATGACCTTGGTCAACGATGGGAACATGCCTCCACTGAGTTCAAACAAAAATTTGACTCCCTCCGGGCTCATGTCAACGGGGCCGCTCATACCCGTTGGGAAGTATTCCTCGGCTGCATAGCCGCCTGCGCCTGCTCCGATAGCCGAGGCTAATTCGCCTGCGCTAAAAATTAAGGGTCGCTTGCGCGCTAGTTCTCCATAGGCAGAAGATACGCCGGAGAAAAATTTTCCCAATGCCCTGTCAACGGGTGTTAGGCCTTGGGTAATGGTTTTTGAAGGATAAAACCGTGCCCCTGCGGACAGGGGCAGTGATGCAGCAAAGGTCTCATAGCCTTTGTAGGTTGATAATAGGCGAGGATCTGATGGTGGTGCGGTAAAACCTTCGCGCCCTGCAATCAACCCTTCAAGTGTTTCTGGTTGCTCTAGCATAGCGCGCGTTGCCTGCTCCGTTTGATGGCCTGCATAAAGCGAAGCACCTAGCCCTGTAAAGAAGACCAGGGGCGCAAAAGGTCCAGATGCCGTACTAGCCATGATGGTCAAAGGCAGCCCAGCCCCTAGTGACATGGCATAAGAGCCCCCTTTCACTAAGCCGCTCGCCAGTCCCTTTTTACGGGCCTCCATGCTCTCTTCAAACGTCGGATTAGGCGAGACATCGCCCTGGGGCACCTCTGTGGGTATGCGCGCAATCACCTGTGCCGTGTCGTCAACAGGGTAATTGGGTACATCCGCACTCGCGTCTTGCGTTGCAGCGGGCTGGCTGCGCTGTGCTGCTTGTTCGATGCCTAAAGGAGTGCCTGCGCCAAAAGAGGTATCAGCCATAATTGTTCCTTATCGAAGTCCTTCTTCGGCTAATGTGCGTGCCCGATCTTCTTCTAGGCTCAGTCCTCTTGGGAAATCAGCTACATCGGAGGAGTCGCTTCTTCGGCCAGAAGGAGCTGCCGCAGGACGAGTAGAAGGCTTGGCTTCTGCCGCACCTTTTTGCAGCCTGTAGTACTGAATGCTTCCGTCTCTTTGGCGAATACCGTAAACGGTTCCTTCGCTAGAACGACGCTTAAAGCCGTTCCAAGTCGTATTGCGCGCAGCTTGTTCGGGGGTCATGCTCTCAAAGATAGGCGCACTAGGGTATTGCTCTCTAAGCGATCCACGCACAAGAAGTAAAGGCTTAAAGGGGTTGACATTCCAGAGGTACTCTTGTCCTGTTGGTATAGCTTTTAGTTCATTTTCAGTATTGACAATAGGCGGAACATTTAAACGACGCATATAGTCTTCAATCAGTCCGACTCTCTGTCGAGCATGAACAACAACATTCGCCGTGTAGTCTTTCTCATTGTTGATGATTCGACGCTCTACCTCAAGTTTTCGCTCCAGTGCTCTTTGATGGCGAATCAGGGTCGTTGCCATGGATTCATCCGAAGAAAAGAGCCGTGGTTCAAGGCCAATGGTCTTTTGAAGCAATGTTCTTTCGCCCTCTGCAATACGGCCGTCTGGATTGATCGATAGTGCCGCAATCAAATTATTGTTGAGTTCCACTGCCTCTTCTCTTGCCTGTTGCTGGGCACGTGCAGCTTGGCCAACGGCGTCACTAGGTAAGTATCTTCCTGCCAAACCAATCGCTGTTTGCACAGGTCCCGTTAAAAAGGAACGGGACTGAAATATCCCATTCACTCCAGGGCTGTAGTAGGGCGCAATCCTACGCATATCACCCGCATTGGCAGGGGCGGCTGCGGTACTTGGCGAGGGCGTCACATGTTGCACAGGAACAGCGGGTGGAGTTACCGAAGTTACAGCAGCATCGGTCGTTGCTGCACCTCCTGCCTGTGAACGGTCCGTGGGCCGTGGCTCAAGTGACGGGAAGCTGAGTGGGGAAACACGAATGTTCGCCTTATCAGGCAACCCATTAAACCACTTCCTATAAGCCTCAACACCAAACGTGTTTATATAACCCTGAACAAAGGGTTCAGGCAAATCTTT
>Ga0194130_10003936_pt1 | contig 19404 bp, 14 predicted proteins | sample TA2KigsurfametaG_FD_160084 | JGI IMG/M metagenome (GOLD analysis project Ga0194130, IMG submission 160084) | Freshwater microbial communities from Lake Tanganyika, Tanzania - TA2015050 Kigoma 12 surface | ecosystem: Environmental > Aquatic > Freshwater > Lake | place: Tanzania: Lake Tanganyika... | reverse complement strand
CCTCTGCCACGGGCCTCGCGATCCGCCTGACATCATCCAGGTAAGCCGGACGCTTCACGCCGTCGCGCGACGCACTTGAGCCGCTTGCCCCGGCCCCAGGCTCGGGTTCCGAACCTGAACGGACGGCCCCTTGCTCGGTCAACCTGTTCAGCGCCCTGCAACGAGAGCACTTGAGCTCGCTGTTCAACTGACTCTGGTGATAACGAATCGCCTTCTTGCACTTCCAGCACGCTGTTTCGCGACCAATGCTCATGGGATTACCGGAGAGTCGACCCTCGGTCGCCAGAAGGTATCGTCACAAACGGCCATAAGGAAATCTGCCGGCTTCATGCCGATGGCCTCGTCATCAGCCACGCCGTCAGCGCAAGGCCAGCCAACGCGGCGACCGCACAGATGACCGGTACAAGCCACTGCCCCCTCGAAACCGGCTTGCGCTGAAGCAGGAATGCCTCGTCTGAGGCACTGTCGAAAGCAGTCGGCACCTCGGGACTGTCGACCTGCCACGGGTCGGAGGGCGCGGCGTCGGGCTGGTGCTTCGCGCTCGGACGCGGCTCAGGCCAGTCGTCGGGCTCCAGCGCCTGATCGGCTCGGGGTTCGTGTCCACCTTGGCGGGTCTCGACCCCTGGCCGCGCCACCCGTGCCGTGGCCACGAGCGCACCCGGCGCTCCCTGCGGAAGTCCGATCGCCCATCGAAGGCGGTACCGGGAATCACCCGTCACCACGACCGGCACCCGCAGCACCTGTCGGTCGTCTGCATCGGGATCGTTTCCAGCGACGATGGCCGGAAGACGCAACTGGCCACGATGCGCAAGTTCGCGGGCCGCGTCCACCTGCTGTTTTGAGGGCGCAGGCTCGTCAGGCCAACTCGGAAGAACCACTCCATCTGCCGCCCTGAAACGTGTCAGTTGCCAGAAGGACTCGTCATGCAGGGCCGTCCACGCTCGGCCCAAGAACCAGTCGTACTGGGGCCTCTCCAGCACGATCGTGAGCACACCCCAAGGTTCGGATAGCCCCAGTTCGCGGATGGCCACAATTCGAGAGATCGCGACGCGTCCCGATGGGAGTGGCAGATTCCATGCGGCAAGGAAACCCGCGGGCAACATCCGGGCCGGCAGCATGGCCTCCAACCAGCCCCACGACATGCCGGCTCGCTCTGAAGGCAAGACGCCGTGATGCGCATGCAGAAGGCCGATCAGTTGCCGACGAACATGAATGAGGCCCGCCACCCGGGTTGACATGCTGTGGAAGTTACACTCATTTCGTGCGACAGCGAAACTTCAACTGCATCGGCTTCACGCTGGGGTTTCTGTTGGCCCTCCTGATCATGGCCACGGTGACGCGTAGGCATGCTTCGGTCGCCCCCGCGGAACCGATTGAATCAGGCAGCGACGGGCAAGGCCTCTGAGAGCGACATGCCCGGGGAAGCAGAAGCATGGTTCGTGTCCGTAGCCGGGCAGCCACGGGGTCCAATGACCCTCGCCAAGCTGCAGTGGCTCGCTGCATCGGGCAAGTTGCGACCTGAGCACCTTGTTTGGCGACCCGGATTCAACGGCTGGGTGACCGCCGAGCGGGCGCTGCCGTCACTGTTTCAGGTAGCCGCCACAGGGCCGCGAATGCCGCGGAAGCGCCGGAGCGGCAGTACCCGATCCGTGCCCAGTGTTGCAGCGCTTTGGGGCGTGATCAGGAACGGCGCCAAGGTTTTGTTGACGACCGCGGTGGTGGCAATTCTGGTCTTCGGACTCAGCCGCATCGACTGGAAAGCCGCTCAACGGGCGTTTGGCGAGATCAAGCAGCGCTTGGAAAGCTGGACGGAGAGACGTATCGCCGAGCGTCGCGTTACGGACCGCGAGCGACAGATCCGCGCAGCACTTTCCATGTCAGAAAATGCGCCGCTTCGCGTCTTCCTTGAACACGACCACCAGTTGCACCTGCCGCCCCCCCGCCCACAGCGGCACCAACACGCCTGGGAGGACACGCGGGGGCAGCGGATTCGAGAGGGCTGCGGATTCTCGGAGTACTCGGATCCGAACATCCCTGCCGAGCGGCTGAGGATTTCAGCCCCGATCGATCTCGGAGCGGCTCTGGCTCTGGAGGCGCACTTCGGTCACCCCAAGCCGCTGCCCCGCCAATGGACGCGATCGGATCTACCCGCGGGGAACACCGAGGTTGCACGTCGCCGCACCGAGGCCTTGTCGCTTCACGGGGTGCGCGACTCTGCCAACGCCATCGACGTCGACCACGCATGGATCATCCGACAGTCGGTTCCGCTGCTGCGCGAGTTCGCGAAGGAAGTCGCCCGCCGATTTCCACGCATCGAGAATCAGGGTGACCGGCCCCGAGACGTGGTCGCGATGGTCAGCGTCGTGCAGGCAGTCCCCTACCAACTTGTGCCGGAGCGTCAGGGCTGGGAGAACTTCGACCTCCGGACGCCGGTGCAGACGCTTCTGAAGGGTGGTGACTGTGATTCGAAGAGCCTGTTGCTGGCCACACTGCTCCGCGCGATCCGACCGGACCTTCCTATCGTGCTGATCAATGATCAGGAGCGCGGACCCGACTCATCCGCGCCGGAGCCGCACATGCTGGTCGGAATCGGAATACCGGCACGGGCTTGCGACACTACCGTCATCCGGGAGGGGCAAGTCTATGTGGTGGTCGAGACCACCAGCATGCGGCAAATCGGAAACCCGTCTGAAGACTTCAACCCCGCGAAGGTGGATCGCCTCACTCAGGTCCCGTGAAAGCCGTGCTCCTCCTGCTTGCCGACACGGCCGCGAACGCCCGCGGGGGATTGCCGCAACATGGCAGAAGACTCGTGTTTCTTGAGAAACGGCCAGCGAGTAGTCCACACAGCTGATTCGCGGCGCACAAAAGTTGTCTTGAGTCGAGAACTGAGCGGCGATACCTTTTCAAAGGGCCTCTTCTTCAAAATGACCTGATCACAACTCGCATGGTCCACCTGTTCGACGTGCATTGATGACTCAAATCCTCCGGAGGCGGAAGTGCGCTCGATTCTCACCCATCTTTTCGTCACCCTCTTCCTCATCAATTCGGGCAGTGCCGATGGGGCGTTGATCCACCCCGCGCGGCGGTGCTCGGGGGCCACGATCCGCGATACGCACACATCGGTCGCGATGCAGGACGACGGTCGCAATCCCGATCGTCGCCGTGGCGATGGTGATTCAGTCAAATCGGGTGGCGGCCTCGACGACATGGGTCACGGAGGGCCAGCCCCTGCGACGGAGGGCGGTGGATCCAGCGTCTCGTCGGGCCGACCCGTGAACGAGGTGCCCGCCGGGTCGATCATCGTGATTCCGATGTCGGGCGCGTTCGGCAAGTCCGCGGCGAAGTCTGGCAAAGGCTTCGGCGCGGAGGGTCTTGAGCATTCCATCCAGATCGCGGTCAACACAAAACCCTCAGCGATTGTGCTCGATGTGGGCATGCTCTCCGGAGGAACCGACGAGGACCTCGCGGACATCCTCCGCAGCCTCGTTCGCCTTCAGAAATCTGGAGTCCGGATCGTTGCCTGGCCGGGCCCCACGTCAGCGCCCGGGGTTGAAGTCACACTTGCATGCAAGGAGGTGATCGCCCGCCCCACCTCGGTGCTCAGTTTCGACGCAGGTTCTGAAATGAAGGCCCCACCGGCGAAGTTACGCTCGGAAATCGAGGAGCTGACTGGACGATCCTACTGTCTTGAGACTGCGCTCCGTGAACCCTCCGCCGAACTCTGGTGGTCTCCTTCAACGCATGCGTTCAGGAACACCGGGGGCGGCGGCGATTGGAAACGACTTGACGGACCTAATTCAAGGATGTCCCTGAATGCCGACAGTTTGATCGAACTGAACATCAGCCGAGCTTCCGCGGACAACACTGCGGCGCTGGTTCAAGCCCTTTCCAAGACCAACGGCAAGCCTGTCCCACCAGCATCACAGATCTTCACGCTGGAACCGAATCGCACCGCGCCAAACAATTCGACAGCGGCCGATACCGACCCCCAAACGCCCGGCAACGACGCGAGCAGAGTAAAGCAGGCCCAAGCCTTTCGCGAGAAGTGCAAGGTCTTTCGAAAGCTGCTCGAGACAGAAATGACGTCGCTCAGATCCATTCAGGCACAATTCCCCGGCCCGATGCCCGAAGGCGATCAGCGAGATGAAACGTGGCGGATTTGGGCCACCCGTTATGAATTCCAATTCAAAGGCTTGAGATCGAAGGCCGTGCAGAGCTTGAGCAAGTGCGCGCGGCAGATGCCCACCAATCCAGGCTCAAGGCCAGCCGAGGTGAGGGCCTCGGATTGGAGCGAATTCCTAAATGCGCTGAAGTCCATCAAGTGGGCATTGGAGGACGCCAAGAGGGACATCTCCGAGGAAGTGTTCTGGATGACCCACGGGGCTGGCCCTGCACTGAAACTTCTCGAGGCCTGCCACGAGCAATTGAAACCGCTGGCGGACGACAACTGATTGTGGACGCGAGCAAAGGCCTGGCGGTGGCCCGTGCTCGTGGGAACTCACAATCCCCAACCGATCCAGCAATCACAGCGATGGGTCACCGGCGATGGCTCGATCCGTGAGCGTTGCATATCGGGATCTGACGTTGCGAGGCCGGCAAGCTGCGCAGCGAAGGCCGCGGCTACGTCATGCAGGACGGCGACGTGGTGCACTTCCTGTTCAACGTCTGACGCGCGAGCTTCAGGAAAAACCTTGATTTCGTGAGGGATCACCTCGGCGATTCTCTGTTATACTGGTGAGGACACCCCGGATTGGCCGTGCGTGGCCCGCTTGCGAGTTTCCCCCGAAGTCCCTCTGATGCCATTCCAACGCTTCCTCGTCCTGACCGCTCTGGTCGTCTCCCTGCCCGCCTCCGCTTCGGTGCTGCTGACCGATGGCGACTTCGGGACGGCCACCCTGTCGAACTTCGGCACCACCACCACCAGCCGTCTGGAGACTGGAGGTAACCCAGGCGCGCGCATCCAGATCACCACGGTTTCCGGCGCCGGCACCGGCGGTCTGGTGATCAACGACACCGCCGTCACGGGGCCGCTCGAGGGCGCCTCGTTCGACTTCGGCCTGTCGGTGCTGAAGGGCGCCGGGTCGTTCGGCCAGGGTCAGGCTGTCGGGCTGGCCCTCCGGCAGGGTTCCACCGTGTGGGTCAGCTTTCTCTACATCACCGGGGTGCGCTCGTCCTGGACGGACCAGACCGCCGCAGGCACCCTCCGCGCCGCCGATTTCAACCGGGTTGTAGGAACGGCCACGGGCGGGCCGGCGCTGAACGGCAGCGTGACGACCTACTTCGGGTTCTACGCCGCCAACTCCAACAGCGGCACCCTGACCCAGTACTACGACAACTTCAAGCTCACGATCACCCCGGGTGCCGTGCCGGCCCCGGGCGCCGCGGCGCTGGTGGGCTTGGCGGGCCTGATCGCTCGTCGCCGCAAGGCCTGAGCGGGCGGCTGATTTCGGGATCACAGCTCAAGGATTCATGGGCCCTTGCCACGCGCCGGGGCCCCTTTGCTTTTGGGGGGCTAGCGCAGCTTCAGCAGCACCAGCGCGGCCATCGCGCACAGCACGCCCAGCAGCCAGAACCGCGCGACGGTCTGCGTCTCCTTCCAGCCACCCAGCTGGAAGTGATGGTGGATCGGCGCGCATCGCAGCACGCGACGACCCGTGCCAGTCAGCTTGCGCGTGATCTTGAAGGTGCCCACCTGCAGCGCCACGCTGAGCGCCTCCAAGTAGAAGACGCCTCCCACCACGACCAGCAGGAACTCCTGCCGCACCGACACGAAGATCACCGCGAGCAGGCCGCCCAGCGCCAGACTGCCGGTGTCACCCATGAACACGCTGGCTGGCTGGCAGTTGAACCAGAGGAATCCGATGCACGCGCCCGCCATCGCGCCCGCGATCACCATGAGCTCGCGCGCCTCGGGCACATGCGGCACCAGCAGGAAGTAGCTGAAGCGCGGACTCGAGGCGATGCCCACGACCACCATCGCCATGATGCCCGCGATGATCGCGAGTCCGGTGGCGAGTCCGTCCATGCCGTCGGTCAGGTTCACCGCGTTGCTTGTGCCCATCACGAACATGCACGCGATGAAGGTGAACCAGAACCCCCCAAGGATGATCACGTTCGACGCCACCGCCGGCTGCGTGAAGTTCTCGAGCACAGGTGTGGGCGGATAGGTGCGCTGGAACGGCAGGTTCAGCACCACCGCGTCCACGCTCTGCGCGTGGCGATACAGGAACCACCCCGCCACGGCACCGATGCCGATCTGGAAGAGCAGCTTCTCCCATGGCAGCAGGCCGTCGCGGCTGCCCGGCTGTCGACGCGCGGCGTTGAGCTTGAGCCAGTCGTCGAAGCTGCCCAGGATGGCCAGCATGACCATCACCACCATGGCCACCTTGGCGGGCATGCTGTGCCACAGGTCGGCCAGCAGCAGACTGGTCAGCGTGATCGATCCGATGATCAGGATGCCGCCCATCGTGGGCGTGGCGGCCTTCTCCTTCATCAGCTCGTTCAGGGTCAGGTTGTGGAATTCGGGGTTGTCACCGACCTTGCGTTGCCGCAGCCAGCCGATCACCGTCGGCCCCGCCACCCGCACCAGCACGAAGCTCAGGATCACCGCCAGGAAGGCCCGAAACTCCAGCTGATACATGACCTGCACGACCGCGTAGAGGCCGCGCTCGTCGAGCCAGTTCTGGAAGAGTTCGACCAGGTTGAAGAGCATGCCGGTGCGCCGGGCAGTTCATCGGCCCGCGAAGGCGCTCTTCTTCGCTTCCTGTGCGGAGGAAATTGCGGCGACCAGTCGCTCCATGCCGCTGCCGCGCGACCCCTTCACAAGCAGCGCGTCGCCGGGCTTCAGCAGCGCAGCAAGCCGGGAGGCGTCGGCGGCAAGATCGGCGCTGCTTTCCATGCGGGCATCCGGCGCCGTCGCACGCAGCCCCACGGCCAGATGCCGGGTCAGTTGCCCACACGTGATGCACAGGTCGGGCGGACCGCCGGCGAAGGCCGTGGCCAGTTCGCGCCCCACCATGGCGTGCAGCGCCGGGCCTTCCTCGCCCAGTTCCAGCATGTCCCCAAGCGCCACCACGCGGCGCGCGCCCGCGGGTGCCAGTTCGGCGAAGGTTCGCACGGCTGCCAGCACCGAGTCGGGGTTGGCGTTGTACGCGTCGTTGAAGACGGCGATGCCGCCATGATCGGCCCGCACCAGCCGCATGTCGGCCGGTTCCACGGCGGACATGCCCTCGAACACCTTCTCCACCGGCAGCCCCAGACTGGCCAGCGCCGCCACCACCCCCACGGCGTTCATGGCGTTGTGCGCGCCCGGAAGGCGGATGGTGAAGGTTCGCTCCCCCAGCGGCGTGTCGATGCGGATCTCCTGCGAGCCATCCGCGCGCTGCACCCGGCCGCGCAGACGGAAGGCGCACAGGCCGCGCGTGCCGAAGGCGTGGATGCGGCCGCCCGAGGGCAGGTTCTCGCGGAACGCCTCATGCAGAAGGTGGTCCTGATCGCCATGCACCACGAACAGGCCCGCCGGCTGCAGGCCTCGCGCGATCGTGCACTTCTCGCGCGCGATCGCCTCGCGCGAGCCAAGCCCGCCCAGATGCGCGGTGCCCGCGTTCATGACCATCGCCACGCGCGGCGCCGCCATGCGCGAGAGCGGTTCGATCTCGCCGGGGTGGTTCATGCCGATCTCGATGACCAGGAAGCGCGAGTCGGCAGGGGCCGCAAGCAGCGTGAGCGGCACGCCCAGGTGGTTGTTGAAGCTCTTCGGACTGGCGTGGGTCGGGCCGATAGCGGCGCAGGCACCCTCCACCAGCCGGCGCGTGGTGGTCTTGCCGGCGCTGCCCGTGATGGCGATGCACCAGGCGCTGGGCATGCGCGCGCGCCACGCGGCGGCCATCGCCTGCACCGCCACCAGCGTGTCCTTCACCAGAAGGCGCGGCAGACCATGGCCCGGAACCTCGCGGTGCACCAGTGCCGCGGCGGCACCCCGCTCGGCGGCGGCCTTCAGGAAGTCATGCGCGTCGAAGCGATCGCCCTTCAGCGCCACGAAGAGTCGGCCCGAGAGATCCTCGCGCGTGTCGGTGCCGACGCCCGTGACCGCCTGCGGCGGCGCATCGAGCCATCGACCCCCGGTGATCTCGGCGATCTCCTGCGGCGTGAGCCAGTTCACGCCAAGGCTCCCACGGACTGGAGCGCCTCACGCGCGACCAGCCGGTCGTCGAAGGGGCGCTTCGCCGCTCCGACGATCTGATAGTCCTCGTGACCCTTGCCAGCGATCACCACCGCGTCACCGGGCCGTGCCATCTGCACGGCTGCGTGAATCGCCTCGCGGCGATCGACCACGCTGCGCACGCGATCCGCCCGATGCGGCGGTACGCCCGCCTCGATCTCGCGGATGATCGCCGCAGGATCCTCGGTGCGCGGATTGTCGCTGGTGATCACGATGCAGTCGGCGAACTCGCTCGCCACGCGCGCCATGCGCGGTCGCTTCGTGCGGTCGCGATCGCCGCCGCAACCGAAGACCACGATCAAGCGACCCTCCTGCGGCAGGGCCGGACGAACGGCTCGCAGCACGTTCAGCAGCGCGTCGTCGGTGTGCGCGTAGTCCACCATCACCGCGAAGGGTGCGTCGGGATCGGTCACAGGCTCGAGACGGCCGGGTGGCGCGCTGGCCCGCGACATGGCGCCTTCGAGCGCCGCGCGCTCCACGCCCAGCGCCCACGCCCCCGCCACCGCCTGCAGCGCGTTCATGCAGTTGTGACGGCCCATCATCGGCAGTCGCGCGGACACCTGCCCCCATGGGCCTTCCAGTCGCACGCGCATGGAGCCGAGCTTCGCCTCCAGCACGCTCACCTGCGCGTCGAGCGACTCGCCACCCGCGAAACCGCAGCGCAGGATCCGCGCGCGGCAGTCGCGCACCATGCGCGCATAGGCCGGATCATCGGCGTTCACGATCGCGGTCGCGCCAGGCGCGAGTCCCTCGAACAGTTTCGCCTTCGCCGCGGCGTAGTTCTCCATCGTGCCGTGATAGTCCAGGTGATCGCCGCTCAGGTTCGTGAAGATGCCCACGCCGAAGTCGATGCCGACCACACGGCCCTGGTCCAGCGCATGGCTGCTGGTCTCCATGCTCACGCCCATGCATCCGTTGTCACGCATGCGCGCAAGCAAGGCCGCCAGCTCGATCGCACCCGGAGTGGTGAGCTCGCTGGTGACGGTGCGCGCGCCATCGTCGATCTGCACGGTTCCGATCAGGCCGAACTTCCTGCCCGCCTGCGCCATGCACTGCTGCAGAAGGAAGGCGATCGTGGTCTTGCCGTTCGTGCCGGTGACCGCCGCCGCGCTCAGGCTGCGCGCCGGAAAGCCGTGGAAGGCGTGCGCCAGTTCCGCCGCGGCGAGCGCGGGCTGATCCGCCCGGAGCGCTGGCGTGCCCGAGGGCACCACGGTGCCAGACGCCGCGACCACCGCCACCGCACCCTTGGCGATCGCGTCGGCGATGAAGGCGCCACCATCGGCCTTCGCGCCGCCGCGTGCCACGAACAGCGTGCCCGCCGTCACCTTCCGGCTGTCGTCCGCGATGTTCGTGACGTCCGCGTCGCCAGACCCCTCCTGCCTCACGCTCGGAACCAGTGCAAGCAGTTGGGAGAGCCGCATGCGGAAAATGTACCTACACGATCAGCATGCAGTCGCCATAGGAATAGAAGCGATAGCCCTCGCGTTGCGCAAGCGCGTAGAGCGACTTCAGGCGATCCAGCCCCACGAACGCGCCGACCAGTGCCAGCAGCGTGCTGCGCGGCAGATGGAAGTTCGTCATCAGGGCGTCGACGTGACGGAAGCGGAAGCCCGGCTGGATCATCAGGCTGGCCTCGTCGCGCCAGAGTCGCTCCGGAAGCGGATCGGGCAGGCTTTCAAGCGCCCGCACGGTGGTGGTGCCCACGACCACGCGCCGCCCCTTCCGTTCACGATCGTGCAGATTCGCAAGCGTTTCCATCGGCACCTCAAAGCGCTCGCGATGCATCGCGTGCTGCGCCAGCCACTCCGTCTCGACGGGCTTGAAGGTGCCCATCCCGACCTCCAGCGTGACCTCGGCGCGGCGCACCCCCGCGGCCGCAAGCCGCGCCAGCAGATCCGGCGTGAAGTGCAGGCCCGCCGTGGGCGCCGCCACCGAGTGCATGCGCGAGTCGCTCGCGTAGACGGTCTGGTAGCGCTCGCGGTCGAACGCGTCGGGACGTGCGGAGTCGCCGCGAGCCTTCAGGATGTAGGGCGGCACAGGCGTGCGGCCCGCACGCTCGATCGCGGCGTGCGCGTCCACGCCGTCATCGAACGCGACCACCCACCCCTCGCGCGTCTTCTCCACGCAGGTCACGGCCTCGGCAGGCGCGCCATCCTCACCCATCATCGCAAGGCGCTCACCCGCATGAAGCTTCTTCGCACCACGCGCCAGCAGCAGCCAGTGACCCGTTCCCACGGGCGCGGCAAGCAGTCCCTCGAAGAGCCGGCCGTCTCGCTCGCGGCGAAGCACCAGGCGCGCGTGCACCACGCGCGTGCGGTTCACGAACAGCGTGTCCCCGGCGTGCAGCCAGGCGCCGATGTCCCGGACATGCAGGTGATGCACGCGATCACTCGCGCGCTCGATCACCATCATGCGCGCGCTGTCGCGTGGTTCGGCCGGTTGCGCCGCGATGCAGCGCTCGTCGAACGGATAGTCCAGATCGTCGGCGCGAAGTCCCTGGCTCATGTGACATCCGGCGACGGGAATGCGCTCTCGACGCGCACACCCGGATCGATCCGCCGGCCTCGAAGCCAGTCCGCCCACGCCATCGCCTTGCCACCGGGCGGCTGCACCTCGATCGGACGCACGGCGCCCGGCGCACACGCCACCGCACCATCCGCCAGCAGCGTTCCGGGTGCACCAGCACCCTCGGCCGGACCCACGCGAAGCCAGCGCAGATCCTGTCCTGCCACGCGCACCAGACACCCTGGCCATGGCTGGAGGCCGTTCACCCGCAGGCGAACGCGATCCGCCGACTGATCAAGGCTCACGCTTGCATCGACCTTCGAGAGCTTCGCCGCGCGACAGGAATGCGACTCATCCTGCGCAAGGCCATCACCCTGCCCCCGCAGCAGCCGATCCACCACTCGCAGCATCATCGGAACCGATTCACGCGACACGCGATCAAGCACCTCACCCGCCGTCTCCTGCGAACCCAACTCGGTTTCGAAGGAATCGAGGATCGTTCCCGCATCCATTCGATCGGCCACCGCGATCGCGCACACGCCGATCCGAGACTCGCCCGCAAGCATCGCGCGCTGAATCGGAGCCGCGCCACGCCACCGCGGCAGCGCCGACGGATGCAGGTTCACGCTCAAGCGGCCCGCACGCAACGCCGGCCCAAGCTTCTGTCCGAACGCCACCACCACCAGCGGGCCTCCGGCGCCGCGGATCGCCTCAAACGCCTCGCCCTGATTCGCGTCCTCGGTGCGGACAAGTTGCACACCCTTGGCAAGCGCCCACTCGGACACGGGCGTGGGCACCAGCTTCAAACCGCGGCCAGCAGGGCGATCGGGCTGGCTCACCACCACGCGCAGCAGTCCCGACGCATGCAGCGCCTCAAGCGTGGGCACGCCCAGCGAGCCGCTTCCCAGAAACGCCACGCCGCGTGCCGCGTCAGCCACCCGACTCCAACTCCTTCACCGCGCGACGCACGCGCAGACGGTCCAGCGCGGTCATGCGGTCGATGATCAGGATGCCCTCGAGATGGTCGAACTCGTGCTGCCACACGCGCGCGATGAAGTCGCCGCTCTCCATGCGGAAGGGCTTGCCCTCCACATCCAGGGCCTCGATCACCGCATGCGGCTGGCGGCGGATCTCGCCGCGGATGCCGGGAAGGCTCAGGCAGCCCTCGTCGTGCGCCTGCAACTCGCCGTCGAAACCGCTCAACACCGGATTGATGTAGGTCATGTGCGGATGCGTGCCGTCGGCATGCGGACCGGTCACGAAGATGCGCAGGCTTTCGCCCACCTGCGGCGCCGCCAGACCGATGCCCTCCTCCTCATCCATGATCTCGAACATCTCGCGCACCAGGTCGCGGATCGAGTCGTCGACCCGCTCGACGGACTTGGCGCGCCGTCGCAGCACGGGATCCGGATACAGGACGATCTGCCGCTTGCGGGCCATCCCGAAATCGTAGTCCGATGGCCGGAAGGCTGCGTCCGTGCGTTGACCGGCTGCGGATATGCCCATACCTTTCCCTACTTCACCGCGCAGCGGCGGAAACACATGATCTTCCCGTGGAAAAAGAACGCAGACGGTGCCCAGCCCTCCGGTGAGGGTGCCGCGGAGAAGCCCGTGAAGGGCGCACCGCAGCAGCCGCAGCCCGAGAAGTCGGCGAAGTTCCTGCAGCACGCGGGAGCGATCGCCAGGACCGGCAACAACGAGTACGCGCTGCAGCTGTTCGCCAACGCGATCAAGCTGGACCCGGGCAACATGGCGGCGCACAACGCCATGTTCGAGTCGGCCGTGCAGTACCTCCAGAGCGGTGGCAAGCCCGCCACCGGCAAGGAACTCAGGGACGTCGATGACGGCAGCGGCAACTTCGCCAAGCTTGCCGCGGCCGAGTTCATCTGGATGAAGGACCTGAACAACCTCTCTGCGGCCATGAAGCTGCTGGAGTTCGCAGGCAAGCTCAAGCTCGAGGAGCTGGGCCAGTGGCTCTCGCCACGCGTGCTCAACCTGCTGCGGGGGCATCAGAAGAAGAAGCCGAACAAGAAGGACTGGGTGCTCGGCAAGGACCTCTTCTCGGCAGTCAACGCCTGGAACGAGGCCTTCGCGTGCGGCGAGGCGGCGGTCGCGATGGATCCATCCGACGGCGCGTTGATTCAGGAGCTCAAGCAGCTCACTGCAGCGCGCGCGATCCAGCAAGGTGGCTACAACAAGACCGCTGGTCAGGAAGGCGGCTTCCGCGCCAACATCAAGGACGCGGAGAAGCAGAAGCAGCTCACCGATCAGGATGCGGTCGCCGGCACCGCCGACGTCGAGGCACGGAATCTGGAGCGCGCCAAGAAGGACTACGAGGAGCGCCCCGAAGTTCCTGAGCACGTGCAGAAGTACGCCTCGCTGCTTCGCAAGAAGCAGACATCCGAGGGCGAGGATCAGGCGCACGACATCTACATGGATGGCTTCAAGCGCCTGGGCGAATACCGCTTCCGCATCGCCGCGGGCGACATCCGAATCGCGCAGAGCCGACGCACCGTGCGCGCCGCGCAGGAGAAGGCGACCGCCAATCCCACCGACGCCGCCGCGCAGGCCGCATCGAAGGCCGCGCGCGACGCGAATCTGGAGCTCGAGGGCGCGGAGTACGCCGAACGCATGGAGAAGTACCCCACCGATTGCGGCCTGAAGGCCGAGGTGGGTCGCATCCGCTTCGAGCTGGGCCGCTTCGAGGATGCCATGCCCTGCTTCCAGCAGGCCAAGGACGAGGCGAAGTACCGCGTCATGGCCGCGCACATGCTGGGCAAGTGCTTCGCCGCGCAGGGTTGGCACAGCGAGGCCGTCGACGAGTTCAAGGAGGCCGTCCGCGTGCTCGACGCGGGCAACCCCGAACGCGAGCTCGACATCAAGTACGACCTCATGGTCAGCCTCATGGAGCAGGCGAAGGGCGAGCGCAACGCGCAGGCCGCGCGTGACGCCGCCGAGATCTGCTCCTACATCCTGCGCAAGAACATCGCATATCGCGACATCCGCGAGCGCCGCAAGCAGGTTGACGCGCTCGTGAAGGAGATCGCAGGCTGATGGCCCCTGCTCCCGCGGGCGGCGAGCGCGTCATCGCGGTGGTACCGGCACGCTGGGGAAGCACGCGCTTCCCGGGCAAGGCGCTGGCGTTGCTCGAGGGCACGCCCGTCATCGTGCATGCACTGCGCCGCGCCAGCGAGGCTCGCTGCGTGCAGCGCGTGATCGCGGCGGTGGACGACGAACGCATCGCGAAGGCGGCGCGCGACGCGGGGTTCGAGGCGGTGATGACGCGGGCGGATCACCCGAATGGGACAAGCCGGATCGCCGAGGTGACCTCGACGCTGCATTGCGAACTCGTGGTGAACGTGCAGGGTGACGAGCCTCGCATCGAGCCGCGCCTGATCGAGCTGGCGGTGGACGCGCTGGACCGCGCCGGGCGCGAGGTGCCGGTGGCCACGGTCGCGAGCCCGTTCATGCCAGGCGAGGATCCGGCGAATCCGAACATCGTGAAGGCGGTGGTCGGGGCGAACGGTCGCGCGCTGTATTTCAGCCGCGCGCTCGTGCCGTTCAACCGAGACGGCGCGGCGGACGGCGTGAAGCCGCTCAAGCATGTCGGGCTCTACGTGTATCGGCGCCCGTTCCTGCCCACCTTCGTGCTGATGCCCAGCACGCCGCTCGAGCGCACGGAGCAGCTGGAGCAGCTGCGCGTGCTTGAGAACGGCTACGACATCGCGGTGGCGATCGGCGAGGCACGCTTCCACGGCGTGGACACGCCGGAGCAGCTCGCGGCCCTCCAACGTCCGCGTTAGAGGGTCAGAGGTCGTTGTTGCCCCTTTGCACGCAGAGGGCAACAACGACCTCTCTCTGACCCTCGTTTTCACCCGCGGATGCGCTTGGCCCATTCGGTCGCGCGATCGCGTCGCTCTGGGCTCGGATCGCTGCGCGCGATCGCGTCGAGTCGGTCCAGCGCCTGCTTCGCCTTCAGGTTCGCCAGCGCCTCACACGCCGCGTTGCGCGCGCGCCCTTCCGGATCGTCCATCCACGCGACCAGTCGCTCGATCACCTGCTTGCGCGTGGCATTGTCCTCCTCCTTCGGACAGATCTTCGACAGCGCGTCCATCGCCGCCGGGCGCGCGCGGTCGAAATTCCCGAGCGCAGCCGCCTTCAGCGCCGGCTCGATCGCCTTCGCGTCGTTCCAGCCCGCCAGGACACGCAACGCCGCGCTCTGGATCTCTTGCTGCCGGCTCGGCTCGTCGACCATCTTCAGCAGCAGGTCCACCTGATCCTTGGCCTCCAGCTTGCCGAGCGCGTTGATGCACGCCGCGCGCACGGCGTAGCTCTTCTGCTCCTGCAGCGTCTTCACCAGCCACGCGATCGCCTTGGGATTGTCCCCAAGCTGCGTGACCGCGCCGCACACGCCCGCGAACACGCGCGGCAGTTCCGGGGGCTTCTCCATCATGCGCGCGATGGCCGCGCGACCCGCATCGCACTGGAAGTCCGCGATCGCGTCCACGCACTCCTGACGCAGGCGCCGACGCGCCGCAGGATCGTTCGCGATCGCCTCAAGCACGGCCACCGTGTCGGGCGTCGCGTTGCCGCGCAGGAACTGCACGGCCTGGCGGCGCGACGCCGTGGTCGGACCATCCTTCGCCAACGCTCGCATCCACTCCACGGGCATCTCCTGCTTCAGCGTCTTCAGCGTGGCCAGACGTGGATCGAACGCGACCCAATCCGGCGGCCCGTCGAGCTTCAGCTCCAGCGTGTCCGACTTCGTGCGCCAGCTCCAGTCGTGGGCCTTCACGCCCTCGGCGGTCTTGACCACCACGGGCGTGTCCACCGCGAACGCCGGCGTGCGCTCGTCGATCTTCTGCGTCTGCTCGGCGCTCAGCGTGAGCGTGCGGCTCGCCGTGTCATAGACCGCCTTCACCGAGATGTTCGGGCACCCCGGACGCATGCACCACTGGTCGAAGAAGCCCTCCAGGCCCAGACCGCTCGCGGCCTCGAGTTCCTTGCGGAAGTCGTCCGTCTCCACGACATCGAACTTGTACTTCTCGAAGTACGTGCGCACACCCTTGAAGAAGATCTCGTCGCCCAGCTTCTCTCGCAGCATGTGCAGAATGCTCGCGCCCTTGGGATACGGATTCGGTGCGCGACCGAAGGTCTCGCTCGCGTTGCCGTAGATCGGGCTCACCATACCCACCGGTCCCTCGGTGCTGTCGCCGCCGGCCACGCCGTTGGAGTCCAGCATCGCGTCGAAGTAGCCCGCGTCACCGTCGCGACGCTGCCACCACAGGTTCGTGCCGTAGGTGGCCCAGCCCTCGTTCAGCCAGATGTGCGCCCAGCTCTTGCAGGTGATCAGGTCACCCGTCCACTGATGACACAGCTCATGGCTGATCAGGCCCTCCATGTCGTCGTCGGCCGCGGCGATCTCGTCCAGGATCGCCCCCGGGTGCATGGTGGTCGCGCTGGTGTTCTCCATGCCGCCCGAGCCGAAGTCGCGCACCACCAGCTGGTCATAGCGGTCCCATGGGTACTTCTGGCCGAACACCTCCTCGAACAGCACCATCATCTCGTCGGTGCGGCCGTAGGTGCGCGCCACATCGCCCGTACGGTCCTTCGGAACCCAGACATGCATGGGCACGCCGCTGCGCTTGCTCTCGATCGGCACCACCGCGAAGTCACCCGCCACCATGCTGACCAGGTAGGCCACGTGCGGCTTCTCCTGCAGCCAGTTCCACACGGTGCGACCACCCTCGGTCTTCTTGCTGACGAGTCGACCGTTGCCGCTGACCATCACACCCTCGGGCACGTCCACCACCAGTTCGGTGCTCTGTCGCTCGTTCGGGAAGTCGTGGCACGGGAACCATCCGCGGTTGAACTCGCTCTGCCCCTGCGTGTGCATCTCGGCCGGATAGCCCGGGCGATCGGGATAGGCCGGCGCGAACGTCAGGCCCATCTGCGGATCCTCGATCGCGTACTCCACGCGAATGTCGCTGTCGGACCCCACCGGCAGCGGCGGCTCGAAGCGCAGCCCCAGCACATGTCCGTCGCTCGAGTGCTCGACGGCCCGCCCCCCCACGGTCACCCTCGAGACCTTCAGCTGCTCCGCGTTCAGCGACAGCGACTCGACCGGCGAGGCGATCGGCCGCACCGTGAGCGTGGCCACGGCCTCCGCCTTGCGCACCGCAAGATCCGGCACCCTCAGCTCCACGCGGATCTTCAGGTAGTCCACCAGGCGATCGGGCGGCCAGTGCCGGAAGTCCGCGCCCGTCGCGGGATCGAACTTCCCCTTGCCGGGCTCCACCCAGCGTCCTGGGCGATCCGTGCGCCGCGCGGGCTGGAAGGCCTCAAGCCGGTGCGCGAGACACTCGCAGCCGTAGTCCTCGGTATCAGCTCCACCCACGGCTGAAAAGGTGGCAAGACAGCTCAGGAACGCGGCGGTCAGGCTTTGCATGGGTGGCATCCTCGCGGGAAGTTCCGGATTCGTACAGTCCAACCGACCAACGGCCTCGCGATCTTTGAAAGTCGTCCCGGCGGATCTTGAACCGCAATCCCCCCTTGGTACGATCAAGCGTGCCCTCCAAAGGAAGCCAAACCCCCCCCGACTCAGGCGAGAACGGGTTTCTTGCCCAGTTTTCGGCCAGCGACGAGCAGCGCGAGTGGTTCAGCCCCGCGCCGCCCGGCTATCAGAAGGGCCGCACCAAGTACGTGGTGGTGATCGGCACGGTCATGAGCGGGCTGGGCAAGGGCATCTTCAACTCGAGCCTCGCCAAGCTGCTGCAGGACAAGGGACTCGCGGTCGCCCCCATCAAGATGGAGGGCTACCTGAACGTCGACAGTGGCACGCTGAATCCGTTCCGTCACGGCGAGGTGTTCGTGCTCTCGGATGGCCTCGAGACCGACATGGATCTCGGCACCTACGAGCGCATCCTCGATCAGGACCTCTCGCGCAAGAACTTCATCACCGCGGGACAGATCTACAGCGAGATCCTGGACCGGGAGCGACGCGGCGGCTTCCTGGGTCGTGACGTGCAGATGATCCCGCATGTCACGGGCACGGTGAAGCTGAAGCTGCGGCAACTCGCGATGACCGGCGGCCCCAACGGCGCCCCCGCCGACGTGGTCTTCGTGGAGGTCGGCGGCACCGCCGGCGACTACGAGAACGGCTTCTACATCGAGGCGCTGCGCGAACTCGCCTTCGAGGAAGGCCCCGAGAGCACCTGCTTCGTGGCGCTCACCTACATCCTGGAGCCGGCCACGCTGGGCGAGCAGAAGAGCAAGGCCGCGCAGCTCGGCATCAAGCGCCTCATGGAGAGCGGCGTGCAGCCGCACGTGATCGCCTGCCGCGCCACCAATCCGGTGAACGAGAAGGTCATGCAGAAGATCGGCATGTTCAGCAACGTGCCGATGAAGCGCATCTTCAGCATGCACGATCGCGAGAGCATCTACGTGATTCCCGACGCCATGCGCACCAGCGGGCTCGATCGCGAGATCCTCTCGATCCTGGGCCTGCACGACCGCGTCGACGTGACCCGCGAGGACATCGCGCGCCGCGCATGGAACGACTTCAGCGCGAAGCTCGCCAGCCCGCGCAGCCGCCGCGTGAAGATCGGCGTGATGGGCAAGTACGCGAGCCTGCGCGACGCGTACGCCAGCATCGACAAGGCGATCGAGCACTGCGGCATCCACCTGAACGCGGCCGTGGAGCTGCACTGGCTCGACACCAGCGCGCTCGACAGCGCCGCCAAGGTGCGCGACACCCTGCGCGACATGGACGGGATCATCGTGCCGGGCGGCTTCGGCCAGCGCGGCGTCGAGGGCAAGATCCGCTGCGTCGAGCATGCGCGCACCACCAAGCTTCCCTTCCTGGGCATCTGCCTTGGATTCCAGATGGCGGTGATCGAGTACGCGCGCAATGTGCTGGGCCTGGCCGACGCCAACAGCACCGAGTTCGACCCAGCCACGCCGAATGCCGTGATCAGCGAGCTGCCCGATCAGAAGAAGCTGGAGGGCATCGTGGGCGGCACCATGCGACTCGGTGGCCAAGACGTCGCGCTTGAAGCCGAGACCTTCGCCGCGCAGCTCTACGGCGCCACGAAGGTGCGCGAGCGCTTCCGCCACCGTTACGAGGTCGAGCCCGCGTTCATCGACCGGCTCACGAGCGCCGGCCTGCACTTCAGCGGCAAGCATCCGACGCAGCCGATCATGCAGGTGCTGGAGCTCGCGGTGGGCGACCACCCCTGCTTCATCGCCGCGCAGTTCCATCCGGAGCTCACCAGCCGCCCACTGCATCCGCAGCCGCTGTTCATGGGGCTTGTGGCGGCCGCCCTTGCGCGCAAGCACCCCGATGCGGCGCGTGATCCGTTGATCGCGCGTTGGCTGCATGCGCCGGCGGCCTGCGCCACGGCGTGAACAGGCCGCCTGTCCACGGGTGGCATACCCACCGGCATCCGCGCTAGAATTGCGCCTTCACGCCGAAGTAGCTCAACCGGTTTAGAGCGGAGCATTCATAACGCTCAGGTTGGCGGTTCGAGTCCGCCCTTCGGCACTGATTGAGGCTCGCGCCTCCGCGCGAGCGAGTGAGATCGAGGCTCGCGCCTCCGCGCGAGCGAGTGAGATCGAGGCTCGCGCCTCCGCGCGAGCGAGTGAGATCGAGGCTCGCGCCTCCGCGCGAGCGAGTG
>Ga0194130_10003934_pt1 | contig 19415 bp, 22 predicted proteins | sample TA2KigsurfametaG_FD_160084 | JGI IMG/M metagenome (GOLD analysis project Ga0194130, IMG submission 160084) | Freshwater microbial communities from Lake Tanganyika, Tanzania - TA2015050 Kigoma 12 surface | ecosystem: Environmental > Aquatic > Freshwater > Lake | place: Tanzania: Lake Tanganyika... | reverse complement strand
CAAGTAAATGATGAACTCCGTTTACGTTTGAATGAATAAAATCATCACTCTTAGATATTGAATTACCAACGTGCGTTTCAGCAGCTACATTAATAATATAATCACATTCATATAGGAACTCTAAATCATTAATATCAGATTTAACAAATGAAAAATTTTTATAATTGTTAAATTCCCATAATAATTCATTATTAGCAGCATATGTTACTTTATCTATACCTTTAACATACCATCCTTTATTAAGGCATGCCCGGGTAACATACGAACCAATAAATCCTAGACATCCTGTTATATATACTATTTTCATAATTGATTTATAAATTGGTCTAATATTATTTCAATATAATCTATTTTTTCCTTATTAATTACAGGTGATGTACCTAGGAAGAATGTATCTGTAGTTACTTTTCTAGCTATAGGATATTTTTCAATTATTTCTTTAGGATTAGCTAAGTGAGTATAAGCTGGTTGTAACATAATATTACCTGCAAAGTAAGGTCGTGTCTGTATTTTATAAGATTCAAAGAATTTACAAATATCAGAACGTTTAAATGGAGCATCATCTTTAACTGTTATTGGAAAGGCAAACCAATCAACATCAGCTCCGGGTTGTGCTTTATGTAAGTGAAAATATTGTTTATATTTACTAAATACAGTAAATAGATTTTTATAATTTTCTCTACGTTTAATTCCTATTTCCTTTAATTTCTCCATTTGAACTAAGCCTATTGATGCTTGTAATTCAATTGGTTTTAGGTTGTATCCTATTTCCTCATAAACGTATTTGTGATCGAATATATCATTTGGTAATGCGGGAAGCCAATTATTAAAACGACAATCGCAAGTGCCATTTTCAAGTAGATTTTGTTTACCAATACAATAACACCCTCTACCCCATTCTCTAAAACTACGAACTATACGTTCTGTATTTTGATCATTTATTGCTATAAATCCACCTTCACCCATTGTAATGTGGTGTGCTGGATAAAATGAGCAGCTAGCCATTTTACCAAATGATCCTAGTGGTTTATCTTCAAATGTAGATCCTAAAGCATCACAACAATCCTCTAATAGTATTAAGTTATATTTTTTAACTATATCCATTAGTCGATTCATATTAGGTGGATTACCTAATACATGAGCGAATGTAATAATTTTAGCATCAGGATGATCAATACATGCTTGTTCTACTTCATCTAAATTAAGATTAAGTGTATCTAATTCAACATCAACAAATATAGGAACAAATCCAACTTGTAATATTGGATTTATTGTAGTTGGGAAACCAGCTATTGGAGTAATTACTTTAGTTCCTTTAGGTAAATTTAAACCACGTTTAGAGGTTAAAGCTAACATCATTAATAGATTAGCGCTTGATCCACTATTAACTAATAAACCATATTTTTTACCAAATAATTTAGGAAACTTACGTTCAAATTTAATAGCTTCTGCTCCTAATACTAACCATTCACCTAATAATGTTTTAACAGCTGCCACATATTCAGCTGATGTAAAGTATGGCCCAGCATACTGAACCCAGTCTTTACCTGCTTCCCATTTCTTTTCAGCGTGTTTTTGACTGATATATTCGTCTACTAATTTAAGAATTTCTTGCATACTTTATATTACTATCCAGTTTTTACAATATATGTATTCTGTTTGTAAATGTTTAATTTCAGGTCCTAACCAATTAGAAGGAGCTATTACTCTTTTATTAGGATTATTATTTAACCAAGCACCCCACCAACTAAACGTACTATTAGCTATTATATTGTGATCACATAGTGACATCATACACATATCAACAAAGTCAATATTACTATTAATATAATAAATTCTTTTATCTTCTCCAAATAGATTCTTACACCATGGTATATCATCAGAAAAAACTACAAAAGCATATTCATCATCATCAAAGTAATTTAAAGCTGTTTGATAGTATTCTACTGACTGTAGTGGATGTCTATTCTGGTTTCCAACATAATCTCCTCTTCTTATATGGATAGAAATTAACTTACTATAGTTAGCTCTAATATTATTTATATGTTCTTCAGCTAAAGATTTAAATTGATATTTAAATGTGAATTCTTTTCTAATAATATCTTCTATATGTTCCCAATACTTTTCACATTGAAAATATCCATGAATATTAGTATTATCTAGTTGGTTAAAGAATTTAGGATCAAATCCTACTGGAATTTCTTCATAATTATTTACTAATAATCTTTCTTTTTCTGGGGTCAGTTCAGGAGCAGTAATATTAAAACCCTCTGGTACCCTGAAATTAACTCGAATCCAATTATATACATTTGGATCTAAGTTAAACATTGTGCTGGATTTAAATTCATTTTGATAAGGAATAGCAAATTCATATTTACTCTTATAAGCTAATCCTAACACAGCAGCATATTGAGACATTTGATTTCCTAATCGAGCTGCTTCTAGTCCTATATTTTTAAAAGATATCATAAACTAAATATTTTTTTCAAAAAATTCTTTACAATTACAATTATTAATAAAAAAATTTTTAGTTTCCTGATTAAACCAATGATGTCTAAAATCCTCCATTATTTTATTAAATTCTTCATTTGAACGACTTCCTAAACCTTCTACAAAATGAAAACATTTAATATGTTTATCATTATGAGTAAATAATTTATTATCTTGAACATACCAATATTTTATTGGAGATGGTTGTCCGTCATAGGGCCCGTATTTATTTAGCATTCCTTTTTTAATCATATCTGTTCCAAATACTCCTTTAGAGCGAGCATTATATACTACAGGACTAGTAGGATAAGGAAAATCAACTATTTTAACAGAATATGATTTATCAACCCAAGCTAATTCATTTAGAGCTCCTTGTTCGCCGAAATGAGTAAAGTGTTTTATTGATAAGTCAATTACTTTTTTTAATGCATCTGGGTTATTAAAACAAACTACATCAGCGTTTATATTACCGTGATCATATACTCCAGGAGATATTTCAAGATAAGGTGTAATCCAATAATCAGTTGATTCTTGACATGGATAGTTTAGGGTTGCTAATACGTCTTCATTATTATTTATAAACTCATCTAATGTAGAACAAATAATAGTATCACATCCTAAAACAATTAATTTATCGTAATTATTTTGTAACATTAAATCATATGCTAACATATATCTTACGATACCTACGTGATTGATTAAATCATAACTTTTAAAATATTTTTTATAATACTCTAAAAAATTAGAATCATTAACGTAATGCAATTCAATTTCAGGATGAAATCTGGTGAAACTATTAATAGCACACTTTGCTAGATTATCATAACGTGATTGATTATATCCATTCATTAATTCATAATAATTATCAGGAAGTGATATTTGTGCTATTAAACAACCTATTTTCATTTTTTAAGTCCTTTTTTAGCAATAATAAAATTTAAAGGTGTAGTATGGGCTATATAATAACTATTATCTTGGAGAACAAAATCGGTAAATGATCTATCAAATTTACCAAATTCAGTATGTTCTATAATCATTACTTTAGGATTATATTTTTTATAATCAAAAGTAGACCATGCTTCTTTTTCATATCCTTCGATATCAATTGATATTAAATCGATTTCTTTAATATTATACTTATCTAATAAAGTATCTAATCGTTTACATTGTACTTTTATAGAATTTTCATCTTCTTCTTCTACCAAATTACTCATAGGCTTAAAATTCATTTTACCTTCATTTGGATGAATTGCTACGTTTTCCATATAACATTTTCTAATAGCCTTATTATTTGCAAAGTAAACAGGGTCTGGTTCAATTATTAATCCATTCCAACCTTTTTCTTTTTCAAAGAAATAGGTATTAGATAGCCAAGTAGAGTAACAAGCACCTACATCTAAAAAAGTACCTTTTTCAGGTAAACTTAAATTTTCATCTATCCATTTATCTTCTAAATGCTGGCCATGGTATTTGCTGTCTTTTATTTGATTTAGTTCAATAACTTTAAATATTATGTCTTTCATTCTTCCATACAAATTAGCATAGTATTTAGCTGTTTCGTAATTTTCATCTATTGCTTTTTTTCTTTTATAATAGTCTTCAGGAGTTAATTTATTAACTTTTTCTACAATTTCATTTTCATCTTGGCAAATTATAACACCATCAGCATTATAGAAATTTCCAATATCTTTACAACCACGATATACAGGTACTGTTTTAGATAGAAAAGCATCAATAATTTTTTCTGTATGATATCCATGATGAGAAGAATTTTCAATACAAATTGAAAACATACTTTCTTCCCATACTACTTTTTTTTGACTTAAATCTCCTAATATTCTTTGTTCTTGATAGCTATAATCAGATAAAGTAAAGAACCATTTTTTAGGAATAATAATTTCTTCTTCTCTTTGATACAACCTATGTCTAAGATAATGTCCCTCAATCATTTTTTTAGCACCACACAAGTAAGAAATTTCAAACTTTTTTTCTTTAGTTTTCATTTCTTCTATAAATTTTTCATCTAACCAACTTACACCCATAGGAAAAAAACAAGCATTGGAACAAGTATCTAATATTTTTTTACTCCAAGTAAAGATAGCACTAAACTTATGAGAATTATAAATAGCAGCATCGTGCAATCCAAATAATTCATTTGGTTCTAAAATAAATAAAAAATTATAAGGATTTAAACTTAAAGTATAATCGTCTCCTAAATGATCTACAAATATAGAAACAGGTTTATTAATAATATCAGGATTTCCTAAACCAAAATTCCAATGTCCTGATATTTCTTTAAGAAAAGATTCAGTAGAAATAAAATTAATATATGCTCTAAACATAGTTTATTTTTAAATGTTTTTTAATACAAATACTGGTTGTGTACCTGGTTTTCCTTTGCAATCATGGTCAAATATAGATTGATTAAATCCAAAAGAATCAATTAATTCCCAATTATAGAAAAGATAAGGTAATCTTTTTTTACCATAAATTCTATGAGCATTCCATGCTATAGAATCCATTCCAATAGGCACTACTAAGTATAATAATCCTCCTGGTTTGATAATGGTTTTCATATTTTTCATAGCTTCTAAATCACCATCTGGATTAATAGGGTCTCCATATCTGCCTAATCCATCATGTTCAAATGAAGAAATCGAAAGAGCACAATTAAATGTTTTAGGATTATTTTTAAATTCTTCTACTGTTATAAATTCTATACCAGGATAATCTGTTTCTAGTTTATTATATTCTATAGTAGAACATATTCCTCCTCTAGATAAAATAATAGATTCAAACCAACATCCTCCTGAATTTCCTATATTAACTACTGTTTGATTTTTTATAGGATATTTGTCTAGGGCTTGTAAAAGTAAAACACTTGTATCTCCATATCCTTCTAATGGGTTAGAATCTTGATATTTTGAATATGGTTCTTTTCTATTGTTTAAATCATTAATACAAGATTCAACATCTTCTTTTTTTATGAATATAGAATTACTATAAGTACCATTAAAATAATAATCATATATAGGAATATTATCGTACATTAGATATCTTAGTTTTAAGATATTATCTAAATCATCCCATTGTATAGGAGCATCCATATTATTTATTTACTTGTCTATTAATCCATTCAAATGTTTTACTTATTCCTTTAATTAGGGGATAATTTGGAGCCCAACCTAATTTTTCTTGAATTAGTTTGTTATCTGAATTTCTACCTCTAACACCTGTTGGTCCAGGTACATTTTTAATTGTAATATTTTTACCTGCTACATCGATAGCCATTTTAGCTAAATCGTTAATAGTAATCATTTCTTCACTACCAATGTTAACTGGTCCTTCAAAATCAGAACGAGTTAAACGTAATACACCTTCAATACATTCATCAATATAGAGGAATGAACGTGTTTGTAATCCATCACCCCATACTTCAATTTCACCTCCGTTTGGCGTTTCAGCTACCTTTCTACACATTGCTGCTGGTGCTTTTTCTTTACCACCTTTCCAAGTGCCTTGAGGTCCAAATATATTATGAAAGCGAGCAATACGAACTTCTAATCCATAATTTCTAGCAAATGCTAAGAATAAACGCTCACTAAAGAGTTTTTCCCATCCATATTCTGAATCTGGATTTGCTGGATATGCACTTGATTCTTCACAATTAGGGTTTTCTGGGTCTAATTGGTTATGTTCAGGATACATACAAGCAGATGAGCTATAGAATATACGTTTTACTTTTTGTTTAACTGCTTCATTTACTACATTTAAATTAATTGTAGCTGAATTGTGCATTACATTTGCATCATTATTACCTGTAAAGATATAACCAGCACCACCCATATCAGCTGCTAATTGATAAACTTCATCAAATTGTAGTTTTTCAGAGAAAGGATAAGGTAAATATTTACAAGATAAAGGATGCCCACTATATCCTTCTAGACGCATTACTGCTTCTACGTTTTTAGGATCACGTAAATCATAAAGTAAAAAATCATCAGCTGCTGTTAGTTCGAATTCGGGGCGTTTTAAATCAACGCCGCGAACCCAAAATCCTTCTTCTTTTAATCGTTTAACGAGGTGTGAGCCAATAAACCCACCTGCCCCTAATACTAATGCTGTTTTCATAATGTATTATAAAATTGATTTTGTTTTTCTTGTCTTTTAATATCTTTAGGATGACATAAACAATATTCTTCTGATTGAGGTAAAGCTGAGTATTCTCCAAACCCATCTAGGCGTTCATGTACTTTATTTATCCATTTAATCTTTCTATTATTTTTCCAAATACGCCATTGATAATCAGGAAAGTTAACCCATCCTTTATCATTTACATTCCATCCCCATTGTTGAATATGTTGTTCAGTTAATCCTTCAACTGTATTAATTCTAGGAGTTAAAAATACATCTACATTATAGTTATATTCTAATATCTCAGGTAATGAAGTTAATAAATGTGGATGAGGATATTCATCAGCGTCAATTTGAAAGATATATTCTCTAGTGCAATGTCTACTTAAATTATTTTTAAATGAAGCAAAGTCTTTATTTAAATCAAAGTATATTCTATGATATTCATATTCAGAACCTATATTATATTTTTCAGCTATTTTTTTTACTTCAGGAGTAGCAGTATTATCTAATTGAACTACTATTTCGTCTTCAGGACGAATATTATAGTGTAACATATCTAATAATATCTCTAATTCTCGATGTTCATTCCAAGCGGTAATTGCATAACTAATTCTTAACATAGCTTATTTTTGTTTTTCAAAGAAACCTATATAATCAAGTGCTTCCATAAAGTCTTTTTCATCAAAGTGTTTTATTGTTGTCATATCAGCCTTTCCATTTTTAGATTTAACACCAGCCCATTTCCAATCTTCAATTGACTTACCATCAGCAAATACCATTGATTTATCTTCTAGTATTACTGTAGATGGATACCAATTATAATTTTTATCATCTTTAAATTTAAGATCAATATAAAGTTGAGGCATTACACCTTCTATATTTTCTAAATTTTCATCTATTGTAGTACTATTAGCTGTAAAACCACAACCAAAGCAACTCCAAACAGTAAATTGTTCGTTTGATGCTTCATGACAAGCATTACCTCCACACCTAGGACATACTGTAAGTAATTCTTTCATAATTCCAAGTATTGGTTTGATAAATGAATACTATTCCTCCTGTTGAATTCATTACTCTGGTTTTTTAAGTTTAGGTAGCTCAATTTTCTTTAATTGAGGGAGTTTTAATTGTACTGGTTTAGGTGCTTTATCTAAATGAGCAAGTAGTTGTTCAGCCATTTTTTCTAAACTAAACTCAGTACGTGAACGGTAAGATTGTTTCTTTGCCCCGTCAATATATTTTTTATAGTTTTTATAAACATCTTCGAGTGTATCAGCTGCTTTTTTATAATTAACCGTAAACCAACCTGATTCGGGTATAAGTAAATCTTTTACTACTGCTGAACTATGAATTTGAGTAATTTCACCTGGTAATAAAATAGACATTTCTGGATCTAAAAAATCTAAATGACCACTATAGTTTGGAGCAATTACTGGTTTATTTGTAATTGATGCTTCAAGTAATGGGCGGCCATATCCTTCACCCTTAGTAAATGATATATGTGCTTTTACTTTAGGATGATTATATAGTTCATTTATTTCTTCATCCTCTAATTCACCATGGAGTAAATAAATACTTGGTAAATCACCCTCTATAGATTCTTCAATATTTCTAATTTTATCTAATATACCTTCCCTATCCATAATAGAAGGAGTAGCACTTGATGTTTTTATAATTAAACCAGGACGTTGTTTTTTATTTTTAAATGTTTCAAGGAATGTTTTAATTAACATACCTACATCTTTTCTATCTTGTCCTATATCACCTTGTAACCAATGTCCTACAAATAGGTAATTAAATTCTTCTTTAACACTATCTAATACATCTTTTACTTCAGTATTAAGTATATCTATTTTTTTATAAATATTAGTATTAATTCCCTCAAATAATACTTCAACGGGTTTTTCAAGTTTAACTTGTCTAGTTACTTGTCCTTGTTGATTTTTTTCTTCAAATAAACTTTTTTGAAATACTCTTTTAGCATGGTGTGATGATACTAAAGTAATATTCATTCTATTAATACCGTCAATCCACTGCGCTGCACATAATGTAGTTTCAATACCTGCTGTAATACCAATATTATATTTTCCTACAGCTTGAAATTCATTTGGTACTGTAATTTGGATCCAAATGTCAGGTTGTTTTGGAAGTTGAGGTTGAGCTAATATACAGTCTTTAATTAATTTATGATCAGGATTATTACTATTTAAAAATCCCCAAGGTGTAACACCCCATCTTTGTGATAAGATTTTTACATCATATAACTCAGATTTAATAATAGATAATGCTATATCTCTACTTCTAGCCCCATATCCTGAAAGAGTATCAATAGGACAACTTATAACTACTAGTGGTTTCATATTAATGTGCGATAACGTGTTTTACGTAATGTTTTGGTTGTTCAAGTAATTTAACATCAATTAATTCAAATGAATATCTTGGTTCCCATGTATCAAATGTTTTATCAATACCTTCAATTACATTTTGAGACATTGCTGTTGCTGTCATCATTGATTCTTTTGAATGAACCCATTCATAAGCTGCTTTACAAATATTATTATATTTTTCAGGGAATGATACTTTAATAGTATAAACTTCTCTAATTTGCTTAGCTATATCTTCAGGCTGAGGTCTATCATCAAATATATAAGGTGTTGGAACTGAACCTACAATACTGTTGTTTGAAGGGAATACTGGGAAAGCCCATTTACCATGTTTTTTATATTTGCCTTTATGATTTGAGCCAAATTTTTCTGTAAACTTAATCCATTCACCATTTTCATCTTCAAAACGCATTTGGTCTTGCATTCCACCTGTTACTGTAGCAATAATCGGTTTTCCACAAATCATTGATTCAGTAAGTGATAATCCCCATCCTTCATTACTACTAATTAGTGCTGTTGCATCTATTGAATTGTAAAGTAAATTCATAATATTAGATGGATATTTACCTTCATCAAATATAACATTATATTGAGAATTATTTCCAAATAACATTTGATGTACTGCTATTAAATCAGTTCCATTTTCATCTACTTTTTGAGTATGTAAGATAAAAGCACATTTATCAATTTTATCTTTAGGTAATTGATCAATAAATATTTTCCAAGCTAACATTAAATCAGGAACCGATTTACGGCGGATATTACGTGCATTATATAGTAATACAAAGTCATAATTTTTTTCTCCATATAATCGCTTTTTAAATTCTTGTAATGCTAAATATTCAGGATGTTCATTTGTAATAGGAAAGAATATTTTTTCATTAATTCCGTGTGGAACATACTTAATTATCTTTTCAGCTGATAATTCTGGTCCTAGTACTACACGATTGATGTTTTCTGTTTGTTTACTAATAGCTAATAATGTATCACATGATTCATAGAATGATTTATTGTACATTGGGTAAGGCAAATCATCCCAAATATTAAGATAGATGATAGGCATTTTCTTTCTAATCTCATGCTCCATCTGAAATAACCAAACCCAATATCTTGGATCGGTAAACATCATAATTGCATCTGGTTTTTCTATGTCTATTAATTGCCTAATTAATTCAGGTGATCCGTATCCATCTACAGGATATACAAACACACTTGCATCATTAATGCCAGCATATTGATTAGTATCACCATTAAGATCAAGTCGTTTACCTTTATCAGGGTGTGTAATTGCTCCCCCTACATTTACCCAGTTATAATGATGAGCGGTCCCAATAACAATTTCACGCGCCATAGTAGAAATACCACTTGTCATTCGAATATCATCACATAGCAATAAAATTTTTTTACGTTGCTCTTGCGGAATATAACCTTCTTTCATAATGTTTTTACTCTGTTTCTTGAGGTAATTGTGTATCTAGTTGATTATGAACTTGTTTTCTGAATTCTTCATTTGTTAGGTATAAGTACATTGAGCGTTCTGTTAATTTTTGTACACTAAATTTATACTTTACACAGGCAATTTTAAATTGCTCAAATAAATCTTCAGGAACTTTTACACTTGTTAGTTGCATTTTATTTCCCATAGTATATATATTTGATATAAATATATACGTCTATATAAAAGACATAATTTTATTACAAAGATCTTGTTTATCGTTATAGGGACACCATTTACATGATTTTTCTCCTACATTTTTAAGGTATGATTTTATTTGTGGCTTACCAACATCATTAAAGCAATCTTTTATAAAGCTATTAAAATTATCTAACGCTTGTTTACTTTTGTTTTTACCACTCGCTGGTTTGAAGTTTTGGATTCTTGGGATTGGGTATTCACTATTTTCCCAGATTTTACGTTTAACGATAAAGAATTCAACCTCGATTTTTTCAACATCGACATTAAATTGAGTCGCAAAATACTGCTTGTATAGCAATATTTGAGAGATTTTAATATCATCTTTTTTGTCGTAATCGGACCAGCCTCTTGTTGATGTTTTAATATCATATATGTAAATTTTATCTAGATCTTCATCATATAAAGCGAAATCAATAAATGCTTTATAGAATAAATTATTACCTACTTTTAGTAGTAGAGGTAATTCTATACCTAGTAAGCACATTCTGCGTATTGTAAAGATTTTATTACGGTTTTTCTTTATCCAATTTAATATAGTAACGCCATCATTAAAGAATTCCCCCATTTCCTCCGCATTACTAAAGTGTGCTCCTGCTGCTTTATATTCTTTAGAATATATTTCTGAAAATTTAGATTGGAATAGTGTTTCTAAATCTATTTTATTAGCTTCTGCTCCACTTACTTTATACATTGTAGTAATGTAATGTTGTAATGTTTCATGAAATGCAGTGCCAAACACTGTGTGTATACTAGCTTGATATGGTTGTTTATTCTCTACATAAGTTAAATACCACTGATGTGGGCATTTAGCCCACATCGAGTATTGAGAATAAGAGACGCTGCGCTGGAAACTATAATTAATCTCTGGTGGTTGATGATTTTTAATCTTTAACTCAACATCAGAATACTTTTTCTTGGCTGTCACTTGCTATATATTCTTGTTTAATCTTTTCTAAATATAAGATAGCATCCATATGCTCTTGTTTAGCATGTTCAATCCACTCAACTAAGTCTAAATCAGTACGGTCTAAATCAACACCATATTTAGTTTTACCTTTTTTAGAACGTTCAACAAATTGATTTATAATTGATGTAACAACTGAATCTAGTTGGTTATCCATTGATTTGTAGTGTTATATTTTCTAATTCATCTTTAGGAAGCATATCAATATATTGTTTAGCTTCTTTTTTACTAATTTCAAAATAAGTAGCAACAGCCTCTACTTGATCAACTATATACTCCTTTTTATTTTTAGCTTTAATATATTTAAGGAATTTATACTGTTTTGGAATAAGATCCTTATATAAATTATATAGATACTCTCCCTTCATTTGCCAAGTGTTCTTTTGAACTATATTAACTACTTCACAGTAATCAGAATCCATACTTAAATAACGATTAATCATCCAATTATTCCATCCTTCATCACCTAGATATGGACCTTTATTAGTAGTAATATTTTTAATATGATCAAATATATTCATTAATAATATCTTGAATCATTTTGGTTTTTATTAGAGGTATTATTTAACATAATGTAATGATTAAGTTCTGCCTTTAAATCAGTATATTTTTTAAATAATCCTTGCAATTCATCTTCTAAAAATTTAATTTTTTTATCTGAGGCTTTTAGGGTTTCTGCTAAACCTAATATTTGAGCTTTAAGAGCTTCATTTTCCTTTTGTAATTCCATTGTTTTTATTTTATGTTTTTTAAATAATTTATTCAAAATTTTCATTGTACATGTTTCTTAACTGTATTGGGATAAATTCCTCATTTACATGACCACATCCAGCACATGCAAATACAGGAATTGGAATAAGAGCATCCTGTGCTGTTCCAGTTACAAATCGAGAAGCTTTACGTAGTAATAATACTTCTTGAAATGTTTCATTATTACATTCTTCACATATTACACCTGTAGTTTTATCTAATGTAACATTTACATTTAGTGGTTGTTGACTCATATTACTTGTTTCTTAATTATTTCTAATATTTTAGCTATTGCTGATGCAAAGTTAATTTCTTTATCAGGTACTACACCTGCTCTCCATATATGATCATCTAATATAACTGATAGTTCAGCATCATGTCCATAGCTAAATTCAGATAAATTATCAAACATATAACGGTAAGCAATTTGAAAATCGTCTACTTGGGCATCAGCTACTAATTGACGAGCTTGATACCAAGCATCTTTATCACGTTTTTTTAATATTATTATTAGTTGTTTACACCAATTATCATCTATACTAGTAATAGTTAATTTATTATTTTTAATATTTTGTTGTAATGTTTTAATAATTGATCTAACATCAGGATAAAATGTATTAACTATCTGAACAATTTCAGACATTTCATATGTAATATTTTCAACATCTAAAATATTAGTACAAATATGCTTTGCAACAGCACCTTTAGTTGGTGGTTTTAAGATATGAATTTCGCAACGGGACTGAAGAGGTTCAATTAAACGTTCTATGTAGTTACAAGTCAACACAAATCGAGTAGTAATAGAATATTCTTCAATTAAATTACGTAATGCTGCTTGTGCTGGTTGAGTTAAGAAATCAGCTTCATCTAATATTACTACTTTAAGTGGTTGAAATGTAGATGTAGAAGCAAATCCTTTTACTTTATCTCTAATAATATCAATTCCGTTTTCATCACTAGCATTTAAATATAAATAATCACATTTAATATTTTTAACAATTAGTTTTGCTAATGTTGTTTTACCAGTACCAGCAGTACCACTAAATATAAAATGGGGTATATCGTTTGTAGCGATACACGCCTCGATGCGATCTTTAATTGCATCATTGCCTATATACTGTTCTAGTGTTTGTGATCTATATTTTTCAATCCAGAGTGAGTGTTGCTTCATAACTATACTTTATATTAAATTACATACCAAACTCTGATAAATCACCCTCATCTTTTTTCTTTTCAGTTGGCTTATTATGGATGACACATTCAGTCATCAGTAATGTAACAGCAGCATGAGCAGCATTTTCAAGTGCACAACGTACTACTTTAGTAGGATCAATAATACCTGATTGAAAGGCATCAGTTGTTTTTTCATCAGTAATATTAGGAACTATATTAGTAGTATTTCTTAAAACATTATACCATTCATTAGAATCTTCACCTGCATTAGTTAAAATTTGTTTAAATGGTTTTTCACAAGCTCTAAATACAATACTACCACCCTTTCCAAAATCATTCCCACCACGCTTATTAATTGCATTTCTAGCATGAAGTAGAGCTACACCAGCACCAGGTAAGATACCTTCTTCAAGTGCTGCTTTTGTTGCTTGTAAAGCATCATCAATACGGTCTTTTTTTTCTTTCATCTCAATTTCAGTACCACCACCTACATTAATAATAGCTACACCACCTATGATTTTAGCTAAACGATCTTGTAAACGTTCAATCTCGTATGGTGAATTAGATCCTTCAATCTGGGATTTAATTTCTAAAATACGCTCATTAATTTTATTTTCACTACCTTTACCATCTACAATTGTAGTTGTTTCTTTACCTACAGTAATAGTTCTAGCTTTACCTAACCACTCCATATTAAAGCGTTCTAATTTCATACCTTTAGTAGGTGAAATTACAGTACCACCAGTTACAGTAGCAATATCTTCTAAAATTAATGTTCGGCGATCTCCAAAGTCAGGTGCTTTAACAGCAGCTACTTTTAAGATGCCTCTCATTTTATTTACAATTAATGTTGATAATGCTTCACCATCAATATCTTCAGCTACAACTAATAATGCTTTATTATCAGATGATACACGCTCAAGTACAGGAAGTAAATCCTTAATTACACTTAAACGACCATCGTATAATAAGATAAAAGCATCATTTAATACTGCTTGCATTGTATTATTATCAGTTACCATGTAAGGTGACTTATAACCTCTATCAAATTGTAGTCCTTCTACTACTTCAAGTTCAGTTTCGCCTGAGCGTGATTCTTCTACTGTTACAATTCCCTCTCTACCTACTTTATCAATAGCAGTTGCTACTAATTCTCCAATTTCAGTATCGCCATTAGCTGATAGAGTAGCAATTTGCTTAATTTGTTTTTCATCAGTAATATCTACAGACATTGTTTTTAATTCAGCAACTACTTCTTTAACAGCAATTTCAATACCACGTTTAATTTGAGTTGCATTAGCTGAAGCATATGATGTTGCCTCTAATGCTTGAGAAGCAATAGAATGAGCTAATACAGTAGAGGTAGTTGTACCATCACCAGAAGCATCAACTGTTTTTGATGCTGCTTGTTTAATTACTGTTGCAGCCATATTTTCAATTGGATCTTCTAATGTAATTGTTTTAGCAACTGTAACACCATCCTTAGTTGAAGCTACTTGTCCATGTTCTTTTTCAATTAACACATTACGCCCAAAGGGACCCATTGTAACTGCTACAGCATTATTTACTTTATCAATACCTGCTTGTAGTTTTTCTTTTGCTTCGCGATTAAATTTTATAATTTTACTCATGGTTTAAATTCGTTTTCTTTTTCAAGTGATTTTTGTGAATCCTCTAATAAATTATCTAAATATTCTTTATTTAGAGCAATTTTAATTTCCTTTTCTATAGTAGCTAATAAATCAGATTCCTTCATTACAACGTACTCTTCACCCTCAATAGTCATTTTAGTTCCACCAAAGGCAGGAAACACTACTGTTTCACCTACTTGAACTTTATTTTCGATAAAGGTTCCTGTAACTGAATATAATCCAGGTCCTACAGCAATTACTTTACCCATTAATGGTTTTTCTTTACCCATATCAGGTATTACAATGTTACCATACATTGTTTCAGTTTCATCTTGTTGTTTGATTACAACGTGATTATGTAACGGTTTTATTTTCATATACTTAATTGTTTTAAAAAGATACGACAGGCCTTTTTAATTTCAAAACTTATTTTTTCTTAAACATTTTAATTTCAATTTTCTTAGGTGCTCTTTCTTCTGATACTGGAATATCTATAATTAATAAGCCCTTATCCATTGTAGCTGTTAATTTATTTAGATCAAATTTAGCTGCTACTTTATAAGCTAAGTCAAATGAACGTCTAGCGATACCTTTTTGAATATAGGTACGCTCTGTTTCTGTTGTCTTTCTGTCGTGTGTGATTCTTAATGTATCTCCCTCTATTAGGATTTGTAAATCTTCTTGATCAAGACCTACTACGGCTAACTCAAAACGTAAGCCATTTTCGATTTCATAAATATCAACTGGATAGTTGATTTTGTGTTCAATTGAATTGAATGATGAATTGACATCTAAGAAGTTTTTCCAAACGATGTCAAATGGGTCAATACCCCAATGTGCTAATTGTGTCATAATGTTCACTTTTGTGCCCCCTAAGGTGGCGGTTAATTAATAATTCATAACTGAGACCTGTCGTATCTCACTAATAAATATATACGGATTAGTTTTTCGGTGGAAGATAATATAAGCTTTTTATAGAATCTTCTGTTGTAAATTCTAATTTTAAAATACCATTTTCATCAAAATAACCTATACCTACTGCTCCCTTATTTTCACTAAATATTTCAAATAAATAATTAGCATTAAATTGATATTCACTAGATGATAATTCAAATGATGGAGCAGGTGCTTGGAAACTAATTTTATCATCATGTGATGTTTTACCACCTAATGTAAAATATATACCCTTTTCATTTTCATCATTAAATAATGCTTGTATTCTTACTTCATCGCTACCTAATGCTTTTTTAGCTTTATTATAACGTTCAATAAATTCAGCATTAATATCAAATTGATAACTAAATGTAATTTGAGATTCATCTAATACCATTGTTTCCATTGGCATCATTCTTAAATCAGCAAGATGATAGGTTAAATCATACTCTTGATCAGCAATATTTAATTTAGTCGCTATATTGCTTTTATTTTCAACATTTAGTTGAATAAATTGATTTGTAATACTAATTAGTTTAAGTAGTTTATTTGTATCATAAACACCTAAAATACAATCCTCAATATCAAATCCACTTGCCTCAACTGATCCTGCTAGATCTTTAGTTGCAGATGTAAATAATATTTGTACTTTTTTATCTTTAATTGTCCATTTTACTTTTTCGTGTATTCCGTTTAGGTAATACTTCTCAATAACCGATACTAATAATTGTTTATCCATATTATTTCCAAAATAATTGTATGAAAATTATGCAAACTCCTAAGCCCAAACAAACAAGTGTTTTAAATGTTAGAGGCTCTTTAAATAAGTAATGAGACATAATCGTAAATACGATCACTCCTATCCCAAATCCAATTAAACGTGATGGCCAAATAGCACCATCATATGCCGCTACCATGTTTTTAATTGAATACATAAACATTAGTGATATAGGTACTCCTGCAAATGCCATTATTATAGGATGATTTTTAAACCATTCATACTTTAATTGTCCTTGTAGTTGAAAAAATGTTAATACTTGAGCTATAAATCCAAATATCATTCCTTTAAATAGATTCATTATACGAATTTAAAAAATTTATTTACTTTATCATTTAATGAGGGGAAATTCCATCCTAAATCCTCATAAATACTTTTTAGTTTATTTAATAATGTTGATTCAAATCCTTCTTCTCTATCAGCAAATTCATCAATTAAGGCATTTATAAATTTAGGATCATTACCTGTAAACCCAATTACATCAATACCATATGGGTTTGTTTTTAATTGAATATATTTCATTTTATCACCAACGGTAAATCGAGGATATTGCTTATCCACCTTTTTAAATTTAAGTAGATCATTATAGTAGATAGCAGCTTTAGTATTAATAGGACATTTTAGTTTTAACGTACTAAATATTTCACCTACCTTAGGAGCACGTTCAATATATGATTCTATCTGTTTTACTCCTGTTGGTTTAGCTACCTCTTCAATAGGCATTGTTTTAATATATTTTTTAAAATTAATTATTTGTTGATCAATTTCTGGTTTAGGTTTACCAAACATGATATCTTGTAATAATTTTTCTCCAAATTTAGAATACATTGGAGTCATATTTGATTTCATTAAATCTAATCCTTTCATATCTAATTCATCAACAGTAACACCTTCTTTATTTACTATGTACATTGCATAGCGTCTTTTACCTGCAAAATAACCTCTTTCAATAATTACTTCTTGTTTTAATTCAAAGTAATGATCGCGTTTGCCTATATTAAAATAATCTCTAGCTATATAATCAATATTTTTATTTGCTACTTTTTGTATTTCAGTAGCAATTTCTAATACTGCTTTAATATATTCATCTTTAGTTTTAGTTTCAGGATAACGTTGTAATACTAAATCCTTACATTGAATAAATAATGAATCAGTATCTGATGTTACAACGTAGTCTTTATCTTCAGTACCTAATTGCTGATTCATCCATAAATTAATAAATTTAATAGATTCTTGAGTTACACGTTGGCCTGTTAGGGTAATAGCTTTAGATATCATTTTATGGCCATCTGTATAGCGCCAACCATTAACAGCATAACATCCATAAACGTCATTTAATTTAATTTTATAGGCATGTTGACGACGATTATAAAATTCACCCTTAGTAGTATTACCTAATTTATATGCTTTTTTCATTAGGTTTTTATATTCAACGCGTTTATTAAACCAATTAGTTAATACATCACAAACTACTGATGTATGATCTGTTCTAAACATAGCACCAGATGCAGCTAATACCCAATTATTTTCTTCAATTAGTTTAATTAATACACCTACTTTTACAGTAGCTTGTTGTGTGCCTCGTTTTTCAGTTAATTTTTCAATAATAATTGTATTACTAGGATCTATTTGTTTTAAATCGTTTAATGTCCAATTGTTATCATATTTATCTTTATTTACTATTCGTCCAACAAATGTTTCAATTCCCATATTTAAAGAACGAATAATAGATGGATACAATGAGGTAAAATCAAGATCAATAACCCATTCATATAATCCTGGTATTGGGTCTTTTAAATAGCCACCAGCGTATTCTTCGTATGCTTCTTTTAGTGATGGATTAATTGTAGTTGGTTTATTTGGTGATACTATATTATTACGTTTTAAGTAAGTTAATATAGCTCCATCATTTAATACTGTTGATAAGTAAATCATTTCATAAGGTACATGGCACAAATGACAGATAGCAACTGTTAATTCAATAAATTTAAATTTTTTTTCTAATTCAATAATAATTTCTACATCACGGAGATTATATTCAATATATTTATTTACATCTTCTTTAAATAAACGATCTAAATTACCTTCATATTCTATCTTACCTAAATTAACATATTTAGATCCTATATCACCTAATTTATAAGATGGCTCTTGTTTTGGATTATATTTTTTATATAGTAATAAATAATCTAAATGATTAATACCTCCAATTTCAATTGGTTGAGATGTATCCCATTCAGTAAACTTAAATTTACGAATTGGTGATAAACGAATAGCTTCATCTTTACCTAATACATTGCATAAACGATAGTATAAGTACGGAACGTCAAAGAATCCACTATTCCATCCTGTGATAATAGTTGGATCAATTGTTTCCCATAATTCAAGAAACAGTGACAGTAATTCCTCTTCACTGCTACAAGGTACTACTTGCTTATCAGCTTCATTTACTGGTTGTAATTGTTTTTTCTCATCTAAA
>Ga0194130_10003932_pt1 | contig 19419 bp, 19 predicted proteins | sample TA2KigsurfametaG_FD_160084 | JGI IMG/M metagenome (GOLD analysis project Ga0194130, IMG submission 160084) | Freshwater microbial communities from Lake Tanganyika, Tanzania - TA2015050 Kigoma 12 surface | ecosystem: Environmental > Aquatic > Freshwater > Lake | place: Tanzania: Lake Tanganyika... | reverse complement strand
TCTACCTCATCTTGTTGAATATACTCATTTTAATGATAAATACCCTCAGTTTAAAAATATTTTAATTACTAACACTCAAAATACACTAGCTTATAAATTTGATAACAAGAAGAAACAGTTTATAACAGTTGATAAAAATGATTTATTAGAAGATATAATTGATGAACGTATGTGTGATTTGAGTTCATTTTATGATGAACTAGAAAATGATCTTGATGAAAAAACAAAAGAAATAATAGAAATAGTTAAAGATAAAATAGATAATGATCCGGCTTATAAGGAACTTAAAAAGAAGGATATAAAACTAATTATTTATAATAATCGTAAAAAAGTCGACAAAGATTTAACTAATGAGATAGAATTAGATGTTTAATTATAAATAATCAAACTAATTATTTATAATAATCGTGATAGAATTAGAAGTATAATTTATTCTAATTGCAACAAGCTCATTCTAGATGATTTTATTTTAACATAGGGTTTCATAATAAAGCCTCTAACTAATGATTTTTTTAACAAGTCATTATAATTTACAGATTCATCTAGATTATTATCTATTAACCATTCGAATATAAGATATTTGAGTATATAATATGAAAAGGCTGCTGTTGATTGTTTAATAACTTTCTTAGGTTTGTCTTTCCAATTACCTAATCCAAAATGATCATTTAATGTCATAGCTTGATTTCTAATAAATGATAACTCAAATTCTAGTAATGTTTTTATTTTTACTCTGGTAATTAATGATAAAAATATTATATGATAATATATTCCTAAAACATCAGTAATTGCTTCATTATAAATATGTGGTCCATCGATATCAGCAATGTGATCAACATGATGATCATGTTTATCAAGACCAAAAAAATGTATTGCTTCATGAAATAAAACTTTGATATGTTCTTCAAATCTCCAAATAAATATAATATTTTTTTGAAAATCTGTATATCCTGTGTTTACATTTTTTTTACCAATTGTTTTATTGTTTTCTGGAAAATTTTTTACCAAATCAGATAAAATAATATAAATATCCATTTCAATATTTTTGTCATCTGATTTCTTTCTAATAAATTCTAAAAAATAAATTATAATATTAATTCTTTCTAAAAAAGATTTACTATTTTTATTATTACATTTAATATTAATTTTATTTAGCTTATCTGAATTATTAACACTTGACCAGGTTATTAAATAACTTTCATCAAGTATTGGAAAATTTTCTAGTAATGATTTTTTATCAACCCAACTAGGATTAGAAAATTCTATTAATTTTTTTTCTAACTTTTTTGAATCATTTTGTTCCAATTTTTTAATAGTAACTAAAATAAGATTTTCTTTTATAAATTTTTGTATTTTATCTCTTTCTAATTTTATTGAAATTAATAATTTGGAATCATTTGATAAATTATATAATGTAGATTTTATACAATTAATATTATCTAATGTAAATTCCGACCAAGACATTTATTAATTTAGATTAGGAAAAATATTGTTTTAATATTTCTTCTTTTTCTTGATTATCTTCATAATTTAAAAATAATTTAATTGCCAACCTATAATTATTTAAAATAATATTTGATTCTATATTTTTATTATTATTAGATATTTCAACTAAAAATCCATCTCTACTTGGTACCCAATTTTGTATATTTATTTTTTTTTCTTCACCTAAATCTAAACAAATATCCATACCATAAATCATTTCATATAAACTCATTGATTGTTCAATTAAAATTATATTTTCATTCCAATATAAGTTACTTGGTAAATTTAGTTTAATAATTAAATTACCATATTCTTGATCTTTACAATCACCAGCACCAATAAAAACTACATATGGTGTTTCAAGATTAAAAATAAATGTTGTTGTTTCTAATTTACCATTAACATTTCTTTTTAATTTAATTTTCCTTTTATTTTTTACAGCAATATCCCCTAATTTAATATTCAAGTCAATTTTAATATTTAATGGTGATATTTTTTGAAAACTTATCGGTAAACTATAATAATATTCTGCCATAGTTTCATCAAATATATCTACATCAGATTCAGAACAGTTAATAATATTATTAAATTTTTTTTTATTAACTACCCCTTTCTTAAAAAAATCTAATAATTCAGAAACATTTAAAGCATTAAAAAAATTCATAAAGTTAGATTCTAAATATTCTAAATCATTTTTATTCAATTTAATTCCATATTTTTTTAACTCTTTAATATCAAAATTATCCTTAATTATTTTTTCTAAAATATTAACAAAACTTATTTTTTCAGTTTGATTCATTTTTGTATATTCTTGTCTGGTTTTTTCATTAATTAAAATATCATAAGCTGTTTGTATTTTGTGAAATTTTTCAGATGCATCACTAGCATTATTTTTATCTGGGTGATAAATTTTAGCTAATCTAAAATAAGCTTTTTTTATTTCAATTTCTGATGCATTTGATTTTATTTCTAATATTTTGAATAAATCCATAATAACATATTTAAAATTTTATTCTTTATAATTTAATAATGGAGAATAATATTTTTATAAAGATGAAAAAAGAAAAATTTAATCCAGATGTTGAATCTAAATTAAAAAATAAAGAACTTGAAAGAGATAATTCAAAATTCGAAATGTTAAATTTAATATATAATCCGATAACTGGTAAAATACCCGAAAAAGTTAAAAATATAAATGATTTAGTAATTTGTAAAGATAATTCTTTTGATAAAGTTGATATAAAGAAATTAATATTAGAAAAAGAAAAAGAAAGATTAAATCAAGATAATCAATATAAACCAGTTCAAACAAAAGTTATAAATAATAATCCAGTATTACAATCAAATAAAATTAATTCAACACAAAATTATATTGAGACTTATGAAGAATTAAAACGAGGATCACAAATAAATCAATCAGATGATAAAGGAAAAAATTATGATAATATATTAGAAGGACTTAAAGAATTAGGAATTATTAAATAATAATGAGTACGGTAAAAGATTCTACTTCTTTTAACCAAGATGAAGAACAGAGTTCATCAAGTACGGTAAATTTAAACGAAACTCAAATATTTATTAATTTACAGTTAAAAATAAACAATATTGGAGAAAGATTAGACAAAATTAAAAATTATTCTCAATTATCTTATGACAATGATAAATACTTAGATTATGTTTGTAAATTATCCGAATTTAATAATTTAATTAATAATTTAGATGCTATATCTTCTGATTTATATAATGAATTTATTTTACAATATGATAGTAATTTATTAAATGAAGTAGAAAAAAATGAACAAAAAAATATTAAGATTAATAAAAAAGTTCATCAAATATTTCTTCCATATATGTTATATCTTCAAATATTATTATCAAATAGTTCCTAATAAAAAATCATCATATTTTATTTTCAAAAAGTTATCTTATAAAGATATTACTAAATAATTAATAAGTTTAAATTTATAAAAATAAAAATTCTTTATAAATTTAAATGAGTGATAAAAAATCATTGGATAAATATTATTCGTTAGTAGATAAAAATTTAATGGATAATATGTATAAAAATAATAATTTAAGAAATTTATTAAATTTATCAACTAAATCAGAATTATATATATTTAATAAAAAGAATAGAAAATGGCAATTAAAAAGTAAAGATAAATTATTAAAAGAATGTAATCAAATTAAAAAGAAAGAAATAAAAGAGTCGTCAATTATGCTTTCTAATTTAGCAAAATTATCTAATAATAATGACTATAAAAGTGTATCTAATATTTACAATAATTTACAAACGAAAATTGCAGACATAGATGAAATTGTAAATTGTATTAATCATATTGATATATCATCTGAATCCGTAATTAATTTTGATCCCGTAATTATTAATTTAGATAATAAAAAAGATAGTTTAATAAATATAGATTTATCAGATGAAAATTATATTGAATGCTATAAAAATTGTTAATATTGTTTTATAAATTCTTCAATTGCATCCCTACTTCTTGGTCCAACATATTCAATAGCTTTATCATTAAGTAACAATATTATAGTAGGAAATCCTTGTATATTATATTTTTTAATTTCATTTTTGTTTATTTCAGAATCATAAGTAATAAAATTAATATTTTTATTTTCATTTTTTAATTGATTCCATGTTTCTTTAAAACCAATACAATGTCCACACCATTCAGCTTTAAATAATGCTAAAGTTTTTTTATCTCCACCACCTTTCATATTTAATTTTTGTTCTAATTTTTTTAAGGAAATATATTTAGCCTTGTACTTTAAATATTTTTCAGTATAATCATTTAATTCATTAAATGACATAGTATATTATATAATTAGATAATATTTTTTATATGCTTTATATATGGAAAAAAAAAATGAATCATATTCAAAAGGTACGATATTAATTATATTAATTTTATTTATGTTTTCATCTAAATTATATAATTTTTTTTGGGATATTGGTAAATCGGGAATTTATGTTTTTTTAATAATATATTTTATAAATTATTTAAATCCAAACATATCTAAAAAAATTAAAGAAATATTCTTTGATTTAATAAATTTTGGTAATAATAATATTATTAAAAATATTTTATCAAAAATTTCTTCTATTATTATGAATTTATTTAAAAAAGATACACTAAAAAAAAAAAAAAAAAAAAAAAAAAAAAAAAAAAAAAATTTTTTTTTAAAAAAAAACATAAATGATGTTGATAATTCAAAAGTATCAAATGTTAGATCATTAGATAACATACCTAATAAAATTGGACGTAAATTATCATAAATGATTATTTAACCATACTACTGTTTTAGCAATAATAAAATTTGGTGTTAAATCATCATTATTATTTGGAACTAATAAGCAATGTTCAGATTGAGGTAATAATATAAGTTCTTTATCTTTACTTTTTATTTTATTAAAAACATTTTGAGTTCCAACAGGAGTAGTAATTTTATCATTTAAACCATGAAATATTAATATTGGTATATCAATATATTGAGAATTTTCTTGTATCCATAAACTATTAAAATATAATTCTCTTACTGTTGATAATCTTAGAGATCCTTTATAACTAAAAGGACATGATTGTCTTGCTTTTATATATTCCTTATTAATTACATTTTCGTTTGATATTTTTTTGGTTGTAGTAGCTAGTTTCCATGTAGGAATAATTTTACTTGCTTGTAATAAAATATTAACCATAAGTTGATTAGGTTTTAAATGATCATCAATTCCACACATAGGACTAATTAAAATTAATCCTCTTATATATTCATTTTTATAATCAATTAAATATTTTAAACAAACAGCAGCACCCATAGATTCAGCAAATAAATAAATAGGTTTATTAATATAAATATTAGTAATATAGTATAAAATACAATTTAGATCTACTAATAAATCATTAAAATCTTTTACATAACATTTTAATCCATTGCTTTTTCCATGACCATGAAATTCAAATCCAATAGATTTATAGTTAAATTTAGATAAATAATTATCTCTTTCTAAAAAGTTATCTAAATTAGGAAAAATAAATTGAAAGTGAGATCCTATTCCATGAACATGTAAAATAACAGCTTTAACGTCTATTATATTATTACCTTCAATTATATTAATATTTCCATTTTTTGATTTTATAAAATATTCTATCATTAAATTATTAAATATTATAATTAATAAACAAACTAAAAATTGATTTTTTTTTTTATTAGTTTATAGCTAATTAAATAATGTCACCAAAATTACATGCTTGGTTTTCACAAAAACAATACGATTGTAATCAAAAAAATTTGTATTATATATCAACAAAAGATTATAAATGTGTTCAAGTAACAGAAGTTAGCGAAAATAAATATGATCATTCTTATGATGATGCTATCTATTTAGGTTTAGTTTTTTCAAATGGAATTTATAAACTGTGTTCAGAAGAAAATAGAATTGAATTGGAAAATAGTTATAAATTAAAATATCTCAAAATCTAATTTTGTTTATAATATAACCAATATGCTTTAGATAATAAATTTTTAAGTTCATCTTCTGATTTTATTTCAGATACTGATGAATCATTAAATAGATACCAAGAATCACCTTGTTTTCCAACATAAACATAGTGACCACCCGACAAACTACCAGAATGAATAACAGCTCCTTGTAAATGATTTGAATGTCTCCATATTAGTGGAATATCTAATTCTTGAGAGTTTTTAAATACTTGCCTACTTTTTTGTGTGAATCGTTTTAACCAAATATATAATGAATCAGGCCAACTTTCAACAGTATATCTTTTAGATGCAATTCTTTTAGCTTGACAATTTTCACAGAAATATTTTTCATCATGTTCTAGTTTGTCTCCAGATTTAAATTTATGATATGCGTCTTCTAAACTAGTACATTGATTATCTATGTCTAACAATAAAAAATTAGTAAATTCTTGTTTATTATAAATTTTTAAACATTCTCGATATTTGCATTTAATTCTTGAATTTAATTCTATTCCAAAAATAGATTGAATACCTATAGATTTTTTATCAATTCTTTTAATTTCTTCATCAATAGTATTAAGTAAGTAGATAATAAATTCAGTTGAATCTTGTTGACCATTACCTGCAAATAAATCTTGTTTTTCTTGAACTATTTTTTTAATTTCATTTGGAACTAAAATATATTTTGAATCTGAATAATAATCTTTGATAAAATTACTTATAATATTTAAAATATCAGAATGATCTGAATATTTGAGTATTAATCTACAAAGTTCTATATTTTGAACTACCATTTGAAGACCAGAATTTAGGTAGCATGTATTGCCATTATTTTGAAAACCTTTCATTAATCCTATTTAATATTGCTAAGAAAATAAAGTATCAATATTTTTTGATTAAATATTGTCTAATTTATATCATTTAAGATAAAATGCCGATTTTTATAAATCAAGTTAAAGAAAAAATATTATAATAACGATGAATAGTAAGAGGTCTATGATGACTTGTTAGCGCAGTTTTTACTTTTGCTTTAATAAAAAGTGCATAAAGATACACATTAAAACTTATCAGTTAGGGTTGTCGCCTTAACAAAATTATAATTTATACGCTCTGTAACAGGCATACTTTAAAATCAGCATTATAAATATTAGAGGATGTAAAAACTATAGACATTGTAATAATATAAAAATTGATTATTTGTTTAATTATCTTATTATCTACATTCTAATGCCAATAGTACTAAAATTAGTAGGATTTACTCAAGATAATAAAAGTTATCAAATTAATGATGGATTTATAGGTCCAATTAATTTGAAATTAATACATGGATTATTTATACATTGGGATTTAACCACCAATGATATTGAAAAAATAAAAATAATTACAGATTCAGAACAAATTAAAAATCCAGATAAAGTTTTTGAAATTGAAGAAAATGAAGAAAGATTATTTTTTGTATTTACATCCGATAGAGATGTTCGTATAAAATTATTAAATATATTTTCTAGTAAAGGAACAGAAGTTAATAAAGATTTTAAACCCGACGACAGTTTTAGAACAAAGCCTACATTAAGATTAGAAAATGCTGATCCAGAAATTAGTAAACCACTAACACAAAAAAAATTAGATCCAGTTCAACAACTTACACCTGATATTATTGAATTAATGAATGTAAAATCAGTTAGTTTGTTTTCAGATCCAGATTTTAAAAGTTTAGTTAATATTTATCTTCGCAAACCAGAATTATTTTCTACTTTATCACAATATGTTCAATCAGGAAATGTAATTGAAGAATCATTTATACCTCCAAAAACAATTGATCAATTAACTTCAGATGAATTAGAACATTATCAACAATTAGCAGATAAATTAAAACATTTAGAACTTGGAGTTACTAATGAAGTTTTAATAAATAGATTAATATTCTTTTCAGGTCATCTTAATTTGACTGTTAGATCAATTTTGTGTGAATCAGTAACTAATTAATATTTATTTTATAAAAGTTAAATCATATTATCATTCTGAAAAATAAATAATTACATTTTTGCACCGCTCTAAAACGCTGACTTTTCACCATTGAAGATTTAAAATGATACAAAACTGGCTTAGATAATATAATAACAATGAATAGTAAGAGGCATATAATGATTTGTTTGTGAAGTTCCTGCTTTTCTCTTTAAGAACGGTATTTAAAGTAGGAATAATAAAAGATACACATTAAAACTCATCAGTTGTATTTGACGATGCAACAAAATAATAATTTACACGCTCTGCAACGGGCAAACCTTAAAGTTTTATTTTTTAACATTTATTTGTCTCATTTTAAATCTTCAAGGGTGTAAAGTACGAAACACTCTAAATATAACTAATGATGATCCACGACCAACTCATAAAAAAACAAATAAAAAGTAATGGAAACTGTTGAGTTACAACCGTAAGAACATGTAAAAAATTATTATAGGTACTAGGATTACAATCGGAAAGAAGATTTCCATTTCCAATTTAGAGCTAATTTGATTCTGAAAAAATTTTTATAAAAAAATTGTCAAGTAACTTATAATAAAGATAAAAAAAATTGAATATAATCCTAATTAAATCTAAGATTCAATATATAATGTCCTACTTTAACAAGTCATTGAATATTCATACTTCCGAAGTCAATCGGAAAAAAAAGGAAGAACAACGTCGTAAAGAATACAAAGATAATAAAGGTAATTGGGAATATAGTTTCTTCCAAAAAAATTTTAATCCAGATGAAGAATCAGCTATTAAGGTTTCTATGAGACCTGAAAATGGATTTAATCTAAAAAATATTAATCAATATATTTCACCTGAACTTTCAAAAGAAGAAAAAATTGAGTTAAAAGTTAAAAATAATGAATTATTAAAATCAAATGAAAAAATTATTTATAATAACTACATCAAAAAAAAATATGATGAAATTAATTTCGATATTGAATCTTTAAAATCAATAGGAATTAGTTTTAAACCTCGAACTAATGAAGGACGCACTCGACTTTTGTTAGAGACTTTAGTTGTTCAAATTAGTAAGCAAAATTATGATCTAGTTGCGAATATTTATATTAGATTAATGGAAGATCAATTTGTTATAACACGGCAGATATTTCAAGAATATTCACAATATATTATTAAAATGAATGAAATAGTAGAAAAAATAGATATTATAAAACTTCAATTTACTAAATTTCATACTCAAATGCCACCACTTAATATTAAAGGATTTAAAAAGTTTGATGATTGGCAAATTAAAGTTATTGAATATATGAATACAGCTAATACAAGTATAGTTATTAGAGCACCAACATCAGCTGGCAAATCTGTTTTATCTGGTTATGCAACAACTAAAGGTAAAGTTTTATATGTTGTTCCTACTGATGCTTTAGCTTGGCAAATGTCAGCTTTTGTTGGTAATATATTAGAAACTAATGTTCCTATTGTAACAGTGACATATCAATCAAGTCCATATCGTGATGATATGATAAAATTATTAAATAATGCTCCAGCTATTGTTGGAACAGCTGATTCTATTGTAGATTTTTTACCATTTATTAAAAATGATTTTAAATGGATTGTTCTGGATGAAATTCATATGATTGGAAAACCAGAAGGAAGTGCTATGGAACATATAGTTAAAGTTCTATCTCAAGTTCCCATCTTAGCTCTTTCAGCAACAATTGGTAATACAGATGAATTAGTTAGTTGGTTTCAATCACTAACTACAAATAGTGTAATGTTAGTAACTTGTGATAAAAGATTTTTTAATCTTCAAAGATTTTATTATGAATCTGAAAATGATAGTCTTATTCATCTTCATCCATTGGCATTAATTGACGAATCTCAAATTGCTGATAAATCTATTTGTAATAAGTCACTTCAACCTACACCACCTAATGCTTGGGATTTAGCAATGAAACTATTAGAAAAGTTCGATTTGGATAAACTTAATCCATATGAGGTATTTTCTCGAGACAAACGTATTGAACTTGATGATGTAAACAATTGGTTTTATAAACTTATTGAATTTATTACTAACAAGTATGATACTGATCGTAATTTGATAATGTCAATTATTAATCAGTATAAACAGGAAGGACTTAAATCAAGTTCAGTTGATTTGATTAAATTAGCTTTCAAGTTAAAATCAGATGAAAAAACTCCAGCAATTATCTTTCAAAAAAATACGATTGCATGTCTACGACTAGCTCGTGAGTTTGCTAAAAATGTTGAGAATCTTGAACATGAAACACATCCTAAATTAGTTAACCAGCGTCTTAAAGATGCAAAGATTGCTTATCGTCTTGAAAAAAAATTAAAGAGTGCTGAAGATAAAAATAATACAGAAGGTATTAATAAGAAATCAGAAGGTAATAGTAGAAAAGAAATGAAACAAATGATGGGTAATATTAAACTAAAGAAAGATGGATATGGTGTTTCATCTCTTCCTCAGGTAGAAGAAACAGATGTGTATGTAGCTCCTGTCCAGGAACCTCATCCAGATTTTATTTTTAATTCAAGTCAATATTTTAATGAAAATACATTAGAAGAATGGACTAAGAATTTGAAAAAATATTTTCCTAATACAGGTGAATATTATCATTTTATTATTAAATTATTATGGCGGGGTGTTGGTGTTTATGCTAAGGGACTTCCAGATCCTTATCTTCGTCTTGTACAAACTCTTGCTTGTCAAAAACAATTAGCTATTGTATTCAGCGATCAATCACTTGTCTTTGGTATTAGTATGCCGTTTAGAACTGTAGTTGTTATTCGTGATGATAAATTAGAGGATGATCTTGATCCTATGATGTTTCATCAAATGTCTGGTCGTGCTGGACGACGTGGTTTAGATAAAGAAGGTAATGTTATATTTGCTGGTTATTCTTGGAATCGTATTAAAGATTTATCAATTAGTGAAGTTCCTATTGTTAAAGGTGTATCAAGTGCTATTTATACTATTCCACATGCTAATCAACTTTCAAAACTGTTTAATACTAATCAAGATTGGAATAGCATATGTAATAAATTATTAGATAAAACAGTAGATGAAGCAGATTTCAAATATTTTTTACATGACATTACAACAAATTATTCTGGTGGCTGGAAATTTGCAATGATTCCAGATAATGTTAATCATCTACATATGAACTGGAAATTTAGATATAGCGATGATTCATTATTGGCTTCATTGATTATTCCATATCTTCGTATGGGATTTGAAGCTAAAGATCATACCCAAGAAAACAATCAAGTTGATTTGGCGCATTTTATTTGTAGATTTATTTCAACTGAACCGACAACTAATCCAGAATGTGCACTAGCTGACCCTGACCTATTGTCAAATTATCCTTATAATCAGTTATTATCTCAGATTTCTGATCTTCAAATCGATTTACCTAATATGATTGATAACCGTTTATTCATGTCTATTCGTCTGAATTCAGTTGTTAAACTTCAAACCGAAGATGCAACTGATAAATTAAGACATAGACTATTAGATCTTAGTGATAAAATTAAACATATCCAGCACTTTTGTTTTCATTCAAAGATTAAAGGATTAAGTAGAATTTTAGGAAAACTTTTAACACGTATTTGGTGGATATATCATTCTAGTTCTCCTATTATGAAACCCATTTATATGTTTGACACTGATGAATATGAAGATGTAAAATCTATATCAGAAGAAAATATCGAAGAATACGAGTCCGATTCTGATTGTACTGATTCAGAAGAAGATTAAATTATTGATTTATAAATAATAAATAATATATATATATATGTTAAACTATGAAAGAAAATATTTAAAATATATATATATATAATATCATGGACAAATATTACACAAAATATTTAAAATATAAGAATAAATATCTTGAATTGAAAGGAGGTGGTAATGAGGCTGAATTAAGAGAACTTCTTAGAAAAGAAATACCATTAGCAGATATAATAAAACTTAAAAAGTATAGTTTAAAAGAATTAAAAAAGGTAGATGTTAGTTTAGATGATTTATTAAAATTAACAGAAATTATTGCTATATCAGAATTACTAAAAGCAGGATATACCACATATGATTTTACTTTGTTAAAAGTCCCTGCAAGTAAATTAGTAGGATTAATTAGTTTACATGATTTATTGATGGCACGATATACACCAAAAGAATTAAAAGATGCAGGAGTTAGTTTGAGAGATATGATGGATGAGAGATTTAAGGTAGGTCGTCCAACAATTGTGTTAAAGGTAAGTGATTTATTAGATGCCGGGTTTACTGAAAAAGAATTAAAACCTTACGGGTATGATGATAAAATGATAAAAGAAGGAAAAGAAGAACTTGAATTTTTTAAACAATTGGAAAAGAAACAAATGGAAAGGGAAAAACCGTAAAGGGAACATGGGAAGAGGAACACATGAAAAGGGAACAACAGACACTAATGGAACAAAAGAAACAATCGGAAATGAACAAAAAGACAGTAATTAAACAAATGGAAAGGAAACAACAGGAAATGAAACAAATAAAACAATCGGAAGAGGCATAATACCCAATCATAGTTATGATTTATACGATATAGTAAAAATAGTAAGCATAAACATGTCCACGAGTTCCAATTAATCATATAAAAAATTACTATCAATCTTATATGTATTAAGAACGCTGATAGTAGTGTACGTTATTTTTATAAAACTATATAACTTATTTTATATCTAATTTATATATACGTCATGGACAATTGTTACACTAAATATTTAAAATATAAGAATAAATATCTTGAATAGAAAGGTATAAGGGGGATAGAAAGCATTGGGTCTATTAATAATGTTGTTAAAGGTAGGAATGATTGAATATATTACAGTAAATATATGAAATATAAAACCAAATACATAAAAGAAAGAGGATTAGTAGGTGGTGATTTGGGGACTGAACCATGCCCTGCCACGTTTGGAGTATTTGATTTTACTTCCAAGTCTGTGTGGTGGTATATAAGAAAATATAATTGCACATATGATGATTTAATAAAAAAAATTCCTGACAAAGTAAATGCAATAACTATTAATGAACTTTACCTTACAAATCAAAATCTAAAACATGCACAACAACAAATAACCGTAGTCGATTTACACCCTTGAAGATTTAAAATGCCGATTTTTTAATATATAAATAATTATATATTAAATGTCTAAACACAAAAGTGAAGATTACAAAATAACAGCGGTTAAATATTATTTAGAAAATGATACTAATTATACAAAAACCTGTAAAATATTTAAGTGTTCAGAAAGAAGTTTGAAAAGATGGATTGAATGATACGAAGAGTTAGAAGAAATTAAAAGACTTAGTAGAAAACCAAAATCTTACAAAATAACTAAAGAACAAGTTAAATATGCAATGCAAAAATTAAAAGAAAATGAACAAATAACAATGGAAGAATTACATAAAATAGTTAAAAAGAAATATAAAGATTTTGATATTACACCTCAACATTTTGGTCAAGTTATAAGAGATAATAATATAACAAGGAAAAGAACACGACACGAACATTATCCAACAGAAAGATATGGTAAACCTACTGATATTAAAGCTGCTGGAGCTTTAGCACGTGATTTAAAAAATGCAGGATTTACTATAGGAAAATTAAAAGCTCTTGGATTTAATTTAACAGAATTAGCGGAAAGAAAAGGGTTTAATTTAATAGAATTAAAAGCTGCTGGTTTTAGTGCAAAACAATTAGCGGATGAAAATAATCGTTGGGAATCGGGTAATCCTCCTCTTTTTAGTTTAAAAGAATTTAAAGAAGCTGGTTTTAGTGTAAAAGAATTAAAAAAACTGAACATATAAGGTTTATTTATGCATCAGACTTAAAAGATTTGGTGAATTTAATGCAACAGAATTAAAAGAAGCTGGTTTTAGTCCATTAGAATTAGTCGGTAGTTTTAGTGTAAAAGAATTAAAAGATGCTGGATTTAGTACAACAGAATTAAACATTAAATTCTTAAGAAGATAGTAACTATTAATTACTTTATTATAAATTAATTAATATATATATATATATACATGTTAAACTATAAAAAAAAATACCAAAAATATAAAACAAAATATTTAGAATTAAAAAACCAAATTGGTGGTGGTTTTGGTGACTGTACTTTTTTTAAATATAATCAAGAAAATGCAAAACAAGCGGTTAATAATGGATGTAAATCTGAAGATATCAAAAAGTTTGATCCGAAAGATTTAAAAGCAGCAATAGTTAATGCAAAAGATAAAGCAGCTGATTTTTTACCAAAATTAAAAGCTGCTTTATTTAATGCATCACAATTAAAAGCTGCTGGATTTGATGCAAAAGATTTAAAAGCTGCTGAATTTGATGCAAAAGAATTAAAAGCTGCTGGATTTGATGCAAAAGAATTAAAAGCTGCTGGATTTGATGCATCACAATTAAAAGCTGTTGGATTTGATGCAAAAGAATTAAAAGCTGCTGGATTTGATGCATCACAATTAAAAGCTGCTGGATTTGATGCATCACAATTAAAAGCTGTTGGATTTGATGCAAAAGAATTACAAGCTGCTGGATTTGATGCATCACAATTAAAAGCTGCTGGATTTGATGCATCACAATTAAAAGCTGCTGGATTTGATGCAAAAGAATTAATAATTGCTGGATTTTCTTTAGAGGAATTAAAAACAGCTAATTTTAGTCTAAAAGAATTATATGATGCTGGATTTGGTGCAATATTTAATGCAGAACAAATAAAAGCTGCTGGATTTAAACCAAAACAATTAAAAGCTGTTGGATTTAAACCAAAACAATTAAAAGATGCTGGATTTTCTTTTAATGATTTATCTACTGCTGGTTATATTAAATCTGAATTAGAAACTGATGGATTTTCTTTAGTTCAATTAAAAACTGGATTTAATGCAAAAGAATTAAAAGCTGCTGGATATGATATAAAAGAATTAAAAGATGCTGGAATTAATACATTACAATTAAAAGCTGAATTTAATGCAAAAGAATTTCATGCTGCATTTAATGCAAAAGAATTAAAAGCTGCTGGATTTAATCCAAAAGAATTAAAAAATGCTGGATATTCTATTGAGCAATTAAAAGAAGCTGAATTTAGTGCAAAACAATTAAAAGATGGTGGATTTAATGCATCACAAATAAGAGATGTTGGATTTTCTTTAGAGAATTTAATAAAAGCTGAATTTAATACAAAAGATTTAAAAGATGCTAGATATGATGCCAATCAATTAAAAGCTGCTGGATTTAAACCAAAACAATTAAAAGATGGTGGATTTAATGCATCACAATTAATGGCTGCTGGATATGATGTATCGCAATTAAAAAAAGCTGGATATAATGCATTTCAATTAAAAGCTGCTGGATTTTCTTTAGAGCAATTAAAACAAGTTGAATTTAATTCTTTTGAATTAAAAGAAGCTGGATTTTCTTTTGAGCAATTAAAACAAGCTGGATTTGATTTGAAACAATTTAAAACTGATGGATTTGATGCACTAGCATTAAAAAATGCTGGATTTGATGCACTAGCATTAAAAACTGCTAAATTTAATTTAGAAAAATTAAAAGCTGCTGGATATACTGTAGAAGAATTAATAACTGCTGGTTATAATTTAGAACAATTTAAAGTTGCTGAATATACTGCATTACAATTAAAAGATGTATTTTCTTTTGAGCAATTAAAAAATGCTGGATATAATGCATTTCAATTAAAAGCTGCTGGATTTGATGTAGAAAAATTAAAAGCTGCTGGATTTGATGCATTTCAATTAAAAAATGCTGGATTTAATGCAAAAGAATTAAAAGCTGCTGGATTTAATGCATCACAATTAAATGCTGTTGGATTTAATGCAAAAGAATTAAAAAATACTGCTGAATTTTCTTTTGATGAATTGGTGAAGATAATAAGTCTAAAAGAATTAAAAGCTGTTGGATATGGTGCACAAAAATTTTTTAATGCTGGAATTTCATTAGGTTTATTATTTTTTGAAAACGTTGGATTTAGTGCAAAAGAATTAAAAATGGGTGGATATAATGCATCACAATTCAAAGAACATGGTTTTAATGCATCACAATTAAAAGATGCTGGATTTAATGCATCACAATCAAAAGCTGCTGGATTTAATGCAAAAGAATTAAAAGCTGCTGGATTTGATGCATCACTATTAAAAGCTGCTGGATTTGATGCAAAAGAATTAAAAGCTACTGGATTAGATCGAAAAGCATTAAAAAATGTTGGATTTAATGACAAAGAATTAAGTGCTGCTTTTGGTTATTAATTATGAATTAACACAAGTTGTATTTGATGCAAAACAATTTACACCGCCGAATATTTAAAATGAGACAAAACGGCTTAAAGATAAAATATTATAATAACAATGAATAGTAAGAGTCCTATAATGACTTGTTCGTGCAGTTCCTGCTTTTCTCTTATAAGAAGGGTTTTTAGGTAGGAATAATAAAAGATACACATTAAAACTCATCAGTTGTATTTGACGATGCAACATACTCAAAATTTCCTGAAATGGATAAACCTTGAAGAACATCATTTTGTATTATTTTAAATCTTCAAGGGTGTAAAGCTGCTTAAAACTTTTACAACAAATTATTCTGGTGGTTGGAAATTTGCAATGATTCCAGATAATGTTAATCATCTACATATGAACTGGAAATTGAGATATAGCGATGAATCATTATTGGCTTCATTGATTATTCCATATCTTCGAATGGGATTTGAAGCTAAAGATCATACCCAAGAAAACAATCAAGTTGATTTGACGCATTTTATTTGTAGATTTATTTCAACTGAATCAACAACTAATCCAGAATATGCACTAACTGACCCTGACCTCTTATCTAATTATCCTTATAATCAGCTATTATCTCAGATTTCAGATCTTCAAATCGATTTACCAAATATGATTGATAATCGTTTGTTCATATCTATTCGTCAGAATTCAGTTGTTAAACTTCAAACCGAAGATGCAACTGATGGTCTAAGACATAGACTATTAGATCTTAGTGATAAAATTAAACATATCCAACACTTTTGTTTTCATTCAAAGATTAAAGGATTAAGTAGAATTTTAGGAAAACTATTAACACGTATTTGGTGGATATATCATTCTAGTTCTCCTATTATTAAACCCATTTATATGTTTGATACTGATGAATATGAAAATGTTGAATCAGAATCTGTATCAGAAGAAAATTCAGAAGAATATGAGTCCGATTCTGATTGTACTGATTCTGAAGAAGATTAAATTATTTTAATTTATTGATTTATAAAATTATAAATGAATAAATATTTATGGCACATAATTCTGTATGGCTCTTGAAAAAGTAGGTGATTCTGACAACCTATTCACTCAGATATCGTCGCAAAAACCGTAATGCGATGCAACGTGGATGTACTCGCAATCGATGATCAGCATTTTCAGCCTGCAATTGACCGATTGTCAATCCATTAGAAGCATCAAACTCCCCAGATTCAACAAGTTCCGCATCATTGTCATTAATTTTGACAAAGACATTGTACTTTTTTGCAATGAGAAATGGATCAATATCTCCACCTGTGGGCTTGACTTCTTCTGCAGTCAGAGGTTTGGGAGTAGAGTGAACTGTGCACCAGATCACAATTTGTTTAGTTTTCGTTAGAAGAACAATTGTGGATGTGTAGTCCAAATCTCCCGGTCCTAGCCGTCTCTTCAGGTTGTCTACAAATGCCGGACCACGGCATTCAAGGCTGGCTTGTTCATATGCAGCTTTTCCAGCTTGGATAATTTGATCGGGGTTTATGCTTTCTTGAGTCGCTTTTCTTTCAGCTTCATCTTTCGCTTGCTTAGCTGCTGCATCAACTTGGGATTTGCATTGCTTGACAATCCACTTGATCATCGGACCGAATTCTGAAGATTCGCCATGCAAATCAACAGAAACGTCTTCCACACAAACATGTCCACCAATCATGGCAACCATTGCTTTAGCTTTGTTTAGAGCAACATTGATATGTGTACCCTGGATCTCTTCGCAATTCAATGAAGAAAATGAGATCTCAGGTCCAAGAGCTTGAATCAAATCCTTCTTCTTGCGCTGATTGTCTGTCGCAAAAATGACTGTCTTGAGCAGAAGCGCCAGAGCACTGAGAAGATCTGGTGCTTGATCGAAATTTGGATGAGATACAATATGATTTTCTAGTGGAATGTTCTCTCTCCAAATAGAGTTAACTTCCATGATGAGGGGTCTTTTAAACTCTTCTGTTTGTTTTTCCCATTCTGCTTCGGACAGATGGGGTGGCTCTTTGAGGATGGTTGTAACTGCCTCGTACATCGAGGAATTCAAATCCTTTAGAATTTCATGATAAGGCTTTCCAGATGCACGTATGCGTTGCATTTTACACACAACTGTATCTTGGGGTGAGCCTTGATGCCAATAGACTGACCCTAGCTTGCGATCCCTTTCCAGAGCTTGGCTACAGAGCAGAGGGTCACCTTGGTAACCCAGTAGCTCTTTCACAATATCTGCCGTTTGACGCGTTCGCCTCAGAGGTGAAGTAGCAATGCGAAGAGGTGGTCGTGTCAAAAAGTATGAATTGAACCAGGAATCAATTAGACGTCCTGTGGTATTCGCATCTTTGATGCCTTTATCTGTCAGATCCGAATCCTGACAGTAGGTTACCAGCGCGAGTTGAAATTTTTCTGGTTCTGTCAGATCTGATAGTTTGAGATTGGGGTCAAGCAGTTGAGCTTTTTCTAGCATAGCCTTAACCAGTTGCGGGTCAATGCTAAGTAGGGCTTTCACATCCGCTTCCGGCTGATTGTGCCCTGCTTCTCCATGCCTAACCATGATAATGAGGGTTCCATCGGGATACCCATATGTGTTTGGTCTTGAGAAGCTATCCCTGATATCGTTGAATTGGTCGGAACCAATAAAACGTTTTAGATCGCCTTTGATCCTCGGGTCCATCCAAAAATTGATGTGTCCATCGCGAACATGAGCATATATAATTACGCCATTGGGAAAAACCAATTTTTGTAAACCGAACTTTTTAAGCTGGTCAATGATGAAGGATTCGGGTATTGGTCCCTGAATCAATGAAGCGATAATGTTGTTAGATGACACGCACAAAATGGTGCTTTTAATGTTTGAAGGAGGTGGAAAATCAGCTGGAAAATCAGCTGCAGTAGCAGCAGGAAGGTTTGAAGGAGTTGTATCCATATTTATTTGGGTTTTTGAGATTTCTAATTCAGGGCACTAACAAGCAAAATATATTTCAATTTTTTATACATTATCATCAGGATAATACATCTTATATTTTGCCTTACCTTGAGACATATCTGTTAAAGATAAATTAGGTGTAGATGAAATTAGTTTAGTATATTTATCATTATTAGTTTTAAAAAATTTTTCAGCA
>Ga0194130_10003931_pt1 | contig 19421 bp, 7 predicted proteins | sample TA2KigsurfametaG_FD_160084 | JGI IMG/M metagenome (GOLD analysis project Ga0194130, IMG submission 160084) | Freshwater microbial communities from Lake Tanganyika, Tanzania - TA2015050 Kigoma 12 surface | ecosystem: Environmental > Aquatic > Freshwater > Lake | place: Tanzania: Lake Tanganyika... | reverse complement strand
AAAACTCCATTGCTGGGACAACCAGCTGACGGAGCTTGACCTTTCCAGCGTGCCGGAACTCACAGAACTTGGCTGCAGTGGCAACCAGCTGACGGAGCTCGATCTGTCCAGCGTGCCGGAACTCACAAAACTCCATTGCAGTGACAACCAGCTGACGGAGCTTGACCTTTCCAGCGTGCCGCTACTCACAAAACTTGTCTGCGGTGAACGCACTTACGACGAATTCGACGTTACCCGTCAGCACAACCAGCTGACGGAGCTCGACCTGTCCAGCGTTCCGCTACTCACAAAACTTGACTGCGGGAACAACCAGCTGACGGAGCTCGATCTGTCCAGCGTGCCGCTACTCACAGAACTTGGCTGTTGGCACAACAAGCTGACGGAGCTTGCCCCACGCCTGCCGCTACTCACCAAACTTGACTGCAGTGACAACCAGCTGACGGAGCTCGACCTTTCCAGCGTGCCGGAACTCACAAAACTTGACTGCAAAGGCAACCAGCTGACGGAGCTCGATCTGTCCAGCGTGCCGCTACTCACAGAACTTGACTGCAAAGGCAACCAGCTGACGGAGCTCGATCTGTCCAGCGTGCCGCTACTCGCAGAACTTGATTGCAGGGGCAACCAGCTGACGAAGCTTGCCCCACGCCTGCCGCTACTCACCAAACTTGGCTGCAAGTGCAACCAGCTGACGGAACTCGATCTGTCCAGCGTGCCGGTACTCACAAAACTCTACTGCAGTGACAACCAGCTGACGGAGCTCGATCTGTCCAAGGTGCCGCTACTCACAGAACTTGGCTGCTGGGGCAACCAGCTGACGGAACTCGAACTGTCCAGCGTGCCGGTACTCACAGAACTTGGCTGCGACGAGAGCCTCGAGAATTCTTTGGACACTTCCTTGACGCCCTCCTTAAGAGTGTATTTCTTCTAATGACCCCAAAGCTGTAACCACAACAACGCCTGTAGATTAACGACCCATGGAAAACAGTCGCTGGATTCTGATTGACACCGAGACAAACGGTCTCGCCGCTCCCATACATGTCGTTGAACTGGCTGCCCAGCTGATGTGCGGATGGACGCCAAAGGGATCGTCGTTTCGCCGTCTGATCAATCCAGATGCAGACATCGCACCCGGGGCCGCGTTGGTCCACGGCTACACCCGCGAACTCCTTGAACGTGACGGGGAACCGCCCCACGATGTGTATCGGGAATTTGCCGAGTACACCGGTGCGCTGCCACTGGTTTCTTTCAATCTGGCGTTCGATTTCGATAAGGTGCTGCTGCCCGAATGGAAGCGACTGGGGTGCCAGACTGTCGGCAGCCGGGGCTTCTGTGCGCTGCGGTTGGCCCAGCGACTGCTGGACCCGGTGCCCGCCGGAAACTGTAAGCTGCAGACGCTGCGGCAGTACTACGGTCTGCCGGAACGCGGAGCACATACGGCTTTGGGCGATGTGCAGACTGTCGTCGACCTGCTGGGAACTGTCCTCCGGCCGATCGCCGAAGAGCGGGGGCTGGGTTCATGGGATGAAATCTGTCGGTTCACAGAAGACACCTGGTATCCGTCGCGACTGACCTTTGGCAAATTCAAAGGCCGTTCCTTTCAGGAAGCACGCACGGATTTCGCACTCCGAAGCTGGCTCGAATGGCTTGCCGGATCCACCAGCGCGGGCAACGCGACGATGGGTCGCTGGTACCTCGAGCGGCTTAACGAACCTGAGCGGAGCACCGAAAAACGCATGCAGGTCGTGACTCCAGCCGTCACGGAGCAAGCCACGCCTGGCCCACGGACGGCTGCACCTCGCGGCGTTGTAGTTTTTGTTGATCCGGAACTGGAGCAGCTCAAACAACTGGTCGACGGTGCACGCCTGCAGCTGGCTGAACTGGAGACGCAATACACAAAGGAGCGGCATGCCGTCGACGTCACACAGTCGAAATTGTTTAGTTTGCTGCAGTCGCATTACCAAAAGAGAGACAGGCTGCAGCTGATCGTTTCTTACCGACAGAAATATCTCGATTTGTTGCTGCGTGAGGGGGAGGAAGAAGCGGAACACGTTGCTGAAGAGTACGAGGAGGCAAAGCAGCAGTCGGATGCGGAATACCGCAAGGAAGCGGAAATTGCTGCGGACTGTCGGCAACTGAGCGACGATGATCAGCGTGAATTGAACAGTCTCTGGAAAAAGCTCGTACGGCTCTTTCATCCCGACCTCGTGGCGGATGACCCGACGAAGCAGGAGAGCCATCAGCGACTGACGGTCGAAATTAACAAGGCTCGTGACGAGGCGGACATCGGCAAACTTCGTGAGATTGCGCAGGATCCGCATGGTTATATGGCACGAAACAATCTCGGCAGTCTCGACTTCAATGACTCGGTGGAAATCGACCACCTGCGAAGTCTTTACGAAGCGTTGCAGTTTCGAATCCTCGGCATGCTTGAATCGCTGAACGAGTTGAAGGAAAGCTGGGAATACGAACTCCACAGGTTGAGCTGTCTGCATCTGAATTATCTGGAAGAGGTTGCTCGGGAACACGCCGCCAGCCTGACGACCGAAATTGACGAACTTGCAGCTCAGGCAGCAGAGCTTGAGCGGCAAATCAGCGAACTGCGTGGTGAAGGCAGTCCTGTGGCCTAGTCGGGGGGAACACCAGGCATTGCAGAACTGCGAAAGAGGGGAGGGGCTAATTCACAGCAGACACACCTGCCTGCCCCGTATTGTTCGCTGGATTGGCGACCGAACCGAACTGGACCAGAAAATCGGCAGCCTGCTGAATCTGGCCGTTTGATTCGTCGCAACAAAGGAGAGCAGACCAGATTTCATGCACCACCCGGTCTCTCTTCCGTTTTGGGGTGGGGGGGGGCCGGGGGATGGCAGAATCTTGCGTCGACCAAAGAGTGATTGGATGTTTCAGCATATGCTGTCGGTCGGTGCGTTCGTCGAAGTCATCAATTGGTCGCTCGCCGTGAACCGACGGCGGCTTGCTGTTTCAGGCGGACGACCGAAGTGCCATCGCCCTCGGGCGCAGCGCGGAAGGGAAGCAGCCGCTCGCCGCGCGCGAAGGCGGCGTCGAGGTCCTCGTTGGGGACGCCTTGCCCGTAGTGGTCGGAGCGGTACCCCGCCTGCATCTCCATCACGAGCGGCAGGAACTCGCGCCGCGTCATCGGTCGGTCGATCGAGGCCTTCAACCGCTCGGCGAGCGCGAGGATCGACTCCTTCGAGACACGAAGGTAGGGGTTCGGGTTGGTCCGCTCATGCAGCGCCACGATCGCGTCGAGGTCGGCGCGCAGCGCTTCGGGCTCGTGGAGCTTGGCGATCTCCTCGGGCGTCGCCTTGGGGATCGCGTCCCACGGATCCTGTTGCTGCTCTATCCGCTGAATGCGCTTGCGGAGGATCAGATGGTGCGTTTGCGGCGAGCGCTCGATAGTGTTGATACTCCCGATGGTCCAGGAGCAAGAGGCTGGCTCGTCAAACATCGTTCGGACCGATTTTATTTTGGGCGGTACAATGGTTTAACACCAGTACCAGGTCGAAAGGGGTCGAGCTCACAGGCTGAACTCAATCGGAGGAAGTCTGAGCTGGAGCGCCAGGCACGAGGTGTCGCGAATAACCCAGACCTCCGATACCAATTCCCTGCTATGGATTCCAGCAGTGGCGAAATGTGGAATCGCTGGGCAATGCAGGAAGCTCCGCCCGATATCCTGATCACAAACTATTCGATGCTGAACATCATGCTTCGCAGAAGCCTTGAAGGGCCGATATTTGAAGCCACTCGTCGATGGCTGAAGAACGACTCTACCGCCATCTTCCATCTGGTTGTCGATGAACTTCACACGTATCGAGGCACCCCCGGAACGGAGATCGCTTATCTCCTGCGATTGTTGCTCGATCGGATTGGTATCTCGCCGGACTCACCCCAGCTTCGAATACTGTCTTCAAGTGCGTCGATTAACGGTGAGGAAGGAAGAAGATTCCTTCATGAATTCTTTGGCTGCTCGGGCGACTCATTCTCGATTGTCTCCGGCAGTCCCGTGACTCAGCGTAATTCAAAGCATCCCGACCTGAAAAGATTCTCAGCAGGTTTTCAACAGTTTGCATCTGACTTTGAGAAACCTGGTAATCAGACGAAAGCTGCTAGCTGTCTTGTCGAAGCGCTCACTGGGAACAAAACAGCTGACAGCTCGCCATCGGATTTGTATCGGGCCCTGGAAAGTGCTGATGTATTCCATCTTGTCTTGGCGAAGAAGATTCCGGAGACGGCTGAGGAATTGACATCACGGCTTTTCCAGACCGAAAAAACCGATGGGCTGCGCGGGCTCTTGAAAGCTCTTGCCTGGTCGCGCATTGACAACAATCCGACAGCATCAGCTCCATTGCCGTTTCGCGTTCACCAGTTTTTTCGAAACGTAACCGGACTTTGGGCCTGCAGTGATCCTGACTGCAGCTGTGTAGAGGACAATCTCGAAATCAAAGAGGGGGAAAGACGGCCCTGCGGGAAGCTTTACGCGGCGCCGCGCCTTGTTTGCGATTGTGGGGCAAGGGTTCTTGACATTCTGATGTGTTCCGAATGCGGGGATATCTACCTTGGCGGTTATCGATTCTCCGGAGGCGATCATGATGAATACCTCGTGCATGATCAGCTCCAGCTCGAAAGATTCGAAATGCCACAGCTTCCCGAACGACAATACTGCAGCTACGCAGTTTACTGGCCATTTACAGAGGATCCCATCTGTGGATTGAGCTGGCAGCTACAGCCAGCCGTTCGACGCTGGCGACCAGCTCATTTAGACCCGGTCACAGGCAGACTGTCTGTCGGGGAAGCAATTCAAGATTCGCCAACAGGCTGGTCGTATCGCATTGATAACTCACTGACCTATAAGAAAGAGTATTTTTCAGCCTTGCCTTCAAGATGTTGCCGGTGTGATGCAGATTGGTCGCGCGTAGGCGACAGTTCAAGATCCCCGGACGACAAGCCACTTCAGGAGCCCATAAAGACTCCACTCCGCTCACATCGAACGGGTTTTCAGAAAATCAATCAACTGCTCGCGGACGGTCTGCTGAGGAATCTTGATTCAAAAAGTCGAAAGCTTGTGGTCTTCACCGATAGTCGACAGGACGCGGCAAAACTGTCCGCTGGGATTGAGCTCGATCACTATCGCGATCTGGTACGCCATTTTCTGGTTGTCGGGGCTCAGTCATCACTGGGAGATGCGTCGGCATTCCTGAATCTCAGGAAACACGGCAGTGCTGCCCTTAATGAAGATGAGCGACGGGCCGCCAGTCGGTATAGCACTGCCAACGCGTCTTTGCGTCAGGCGTATGAGGATCGTGAACTTGGGATTGCGAGTGAATCCCAGCGGAAACAGATCCATGATTTTGAGTCGTCTGCAAACAATCTGATCCCGCTGGCCGAATTAAACGACCGCGTTTGGACTTCTCTTCTGCGTCTTGGCATCAACCCCGCCGGCCCGCACCCTTCTTTACAGTCACGAGAGGCAGTAACGTGGTACGACTTGTTCACCTGGGACAGTGCGCCACCAAAGATTCGTGATCAGTCACAACTCTTACCAGAGCAACGTGCGCATGCTGACGAGCTAAGGAGCCGTTGCCTTTTCGAATCCCTCGTAACTCTGTTTGCCCACAGGCGGCGCAGTGTCGAATCTCTTGGGATGGGATTCCTGCATGTCGGATCGTTTGACTCCGCTGGACTTTCACTTCCCCGCGACATCACTCGTGAGCAATTCACGGAGCTTGCAAATACCGTTCTGCGACAAATGGGAGAACACCGACGCTTTCGAAATGACGGGGTCGGTGGCTATAGCAGCCCTGCCTTTCCCGGATATGTCAAACAGTTTGTCAAAGCGGTCACCACAGATCCTCACCAATGCCTTGAAACGCTGCGTGAATTGCTCATTGACCGAAAAGCCGTCCTAGACAGTGAATTCCTTATCGTACCACAGAATCTCTGGTTTCAGTCTGTGTCCGCTGGAGATCCAGCGTGGGTCTGCCTCCGCTGTCAGGCAAGGCACCTTCATCCGAATGTCGGTGTCTGCTCAAATTGTCATGAGAAGTTGCCGAAGGAGCCAAACACACGCGCTGGTGACGATGCACGAGACTACTATGGTTTTCTCGCGTCTTCTGAAGCAGAACCGTTTCGCTTACGCTGCGAAGAGTTAACTGGGCAGACTTCGTCTGACGACGCCGCAAAGCGTCAACGACTATTTCAGGGTTTGTGTCTTGATCAGGAGCGGCCCCTGACGAATGAAATTGACCTGCTCAGCGTCACAACGACTATGGAGGCAGGCGTCGACATCGGATCTCTGATTGCAGTCATGCTGGGCAACGTACCACCACGTCGTTTCAACTATCAGCAGCGCGTTGGTCGTGCTGGACGACGGGGAGCGGGCTTTTCCGTGGCATTAACAGTCGGACGCGGCCGAAGTCACGACGATACCTATTTCTGTACTCCATTGCCGATGGTTTCAGGTCGAACACCGCCACCTTATGTGGACCTTGCAAGTCAACAAATTGTTCGGCGCTCTATCGCAGCTGAGGTCTTAAGAACGGCGTTTATGGCAACTGGTTGTGCGAACAACACCCCCGGAGGAAGCGTGCATGGTGAGTTTGGACTGGCCGCCAATTGGCCCGGAATCTGTGGCACGATTCAGCAGTGGATCACAAATTCGGCGTCAGTAGTCTCCCACATCATCAACGTCTTTATTCGTAATTCTCCGATTGAAAGTGAGCAAAAGCCTCTGGAGCGATGGGTAATGGAGTCGCTGGCACGAGCCGTGTTTGGAATTGCAGAGGATGATGCTGCATTTCCCCAGGAAGATTTGGCAGAGCGTTTGGCGAACGGGGGAATTCTGCCCATGTTTGGATTCCCGACTCATGTACGCAATCTTTATGAGGGTGAACCGAGGCGACTGCCAGCAAAGCAGACAATTGACCGCGAACTTCAAATTGCGATTGCCCAATTCGCGCCCGGAAGCGAAATGGTCAAAGATAAACGCGTCATCACGTCCGTCGGCGTCGCCCATTTTGTCAGAGACCGTCAACGAGTACGAGCAGCAGACGGAAGAGGAATATCGAGACGAGTTGCTCTTTGTCGTGAGTGCGGAGCATTTTCATTCCAAGCCGAACTCACGTCCTGCCGCGTCTGCGGCAACGGCGGAGAAACATTCAGCGTTGTGAATTCATGGGAACCATTGGGATTTGTGTCGGAACCGAAAGGACACCGGGACTATAACGGTCAATTTGAATGGTCCGCCCGTTCATCGAGCTCGCGCATGGAAACAGGCCCAGCTGAGACATTTTTAGCCGTCAGTGATTCAAACTTTGAACTCAAGTCCAACAGTCGCCAGGTTATTTCGCTCAATGACAACGACTCGCAATTGTTTGAGTTCAGCAAGTTAACGACTGGCGAAATCTGGGTCGTTCCCTCCACACTTTCGGCCGTCTGGAAACCAAAGGTATCACGGGATGAAACTCAGAAAGTCGCGCTCGCATCTGTCAAGCAGACAGACGTACTGCTGGTTCGCCTGAAAGCAGCCCCGCCAGGATTACGTCTCCTGGCAACAGGGCCGGAGTCATGTTACACAAGAGCGGCATACTATTCATGGGGTTACCTGACTCGAAACGCAGCCTGCCGCCTGCTGGATGTTGAACCCGGAGAGCTGGAAGTCATCTTGCGGCCCATTGCGGATAGTGCAACTCCGTTTGAAATCTGTCTCATGGACACACTGGCGAACGGAGCTGGTTACTGTGCGTTTCTCTCAGAGAATAACCGACTCCGAGACGAGATTTACCTTCCGTTGCTGAATGGACAGTCGGAGTTCTCTTTGATGGAGCATGCCGTGGACTGTGACAGCTCCTGCTACTCGTGCCTCCGAGATTACTACAATGGAAAGCTGCATGCCCTCCTCGACTGGAGAATGGGGCTGGACCTTGCTCGACTTGCGCTCGATCCGCACTGCACGTCCGGGTCTGTCAGTTTGCAGCAGCGTCACTGGGACGGCGTTGCAGAAAAGGCAGCGAAGGCACTTGCGCGAGGAATCCCAAACACCACCGTACGAGTCAACGACGGCTTCCAGTTGGTTTGGAAAGATCGAAGGCTCGTCGCGTGCCTGATTCACCCGCTCTGGGGGTTTGATCATCCAGAATTGATGAGTCTGGCCTCCGCTCTGGGAATTGCTGCAGATCAGCTTCCCGTCTGCACGGTGTTTGACGCTCTTAGACGACCAGGCTGGTTCTTGTCCAACTCAGGCATTGCGTAATGCAGCCCTGCCATTTTCGTGAGGCGATTGTCAGCTACGACAGTCTACACGCCGCAACTTGGTAGTTTGATTCAAGATATGCCCCAGATTGCGCGTTCCGCGAGGTCCAGTTTCATGTGAATCTGCCAACTCCTGTTGATTGCTTCGCGCTTTAACTATTGGTAAGGTTTGGGGGGTTGTGTTCGATGCTTCCCTCAACAGGAGGAAAGACGCATGTTGCGTGGCGAAGGGTACTTCTGTGTGAAAGAGGCAGCGGCGATGCTTGGTGTATCACCAAATACAGTCCGAGCGTGGGGTGCGGGAGGAAAGATTCCGGAGTATCGACATCCTGTAAACAACTCCGTCTCTACAAGCAAAGTGAGCTGACATCGATATTGAAGAAGCTGGAACGATCCCGTCTCCCATAGCGGCGGGTGTGGGTGAAAGACGTGCGCAGTAAGTGGCAAATCGGACGTGAAACTTTGAAGCGGCAATCTGCCGAAGTGCATTCGGTGCTGAACAAACATGGCCAAGGCAAACAACTGGACAATGGTCGCGGAATCCAAGTTTCCCTGGGAAAGGGACGCGCTGGATTTCGTGCGCGGACAGTTTCCGGCGCATGATCCGTACCGCGCCTGGGCCAACTTTGAATTCATCGCAGATGACGGCAGCATTAACGAAGTCGATTTACTGGTCTTCACGCCCCAGGGCTTCTTTCTGATTGAAATCAAGAGCCGTCCTGGGCGACTGTTTGGCGACGCCGGCACCTGGACCTGGGAGACGGACGGGCGACTCTCCACCGTCGACAACCCTCTGATCGTCGCCAATCTGAAGGCGAAAAAACTGAGAACGCTGCTTCAAAGGCAGAAGGCTTTCAAGAACAAAGGTCAGCCTCCATTTGTTGAGGCTCTGGTGTTTTGTTCGGCATTGGACTTGCGAAACGAGTTGCAGGGAAACGCTCGCTTCCGAGTATGTCTGCGGGACCGGGACGCAGTCGGAGAAACTCCGGCACGCTCAGGCATTATGGCGGCGATCACGCGCAGAGAGTGTCCCGGCCTCGAGACTTACGCCAAAGGCACGCACGATCGTCCGATGGCTAAAGTCATCAGTCAGGCGATGGATCAGGCTGGCATCCGTCCGTCCCAGCGTATGCGCAAAGTCAGCGACTATGTTCTCGAACAACTCATTGATGAAGGCCCCGGCTATCAGGACTGGAGCGCCCGGCACTCACAGATCGAAGAATCGAAACGTCGCGTCCGCCTGTACCTGGTGAGAACTGAGGCGACCAAAGAGGACCGAGACACAATCCATCGGGCCGGACTGCGCGAATTCCAGATCCTGGAGACGCTGGAGCATCCCGGCATCCTGCGGGCCTACAACTTCACCGAACATGAACTGGGACCGGCACTCCTGTTCGAGCATGATCCGCTCTGTGTGCGTCTGGATCATTATCTGGCTCAAAGGAAGGATAAGCTGAGTATCGATGTCCAGCTGGATCTGATCCGTCAGATTGCTGAGGTGGTCCGATATGCCCACGACAAGAAGGTCATCCACCGTGGCCTTTGCCCTCAGAGCATACTGGTGACGAATCCGGGAAGTAGTCGTCCTCGAATTAGGGTCTTCAACTGGCAAGTCGGCTATCGACAGGGCACAACTTCCGCAGGGGTCTCGCGGGCGGTCACCGCAACATCACATGTCGATCGTTTGGTCGAAGATGCGGCTACGGCTTACATGGCTCCCGAAGCTCTGACTGAAGCAAATACGGGCGAACATCTTGATGTGTTTTCGCTGGGAGCCATCGCATACCATATTTTTTCGGGGTTTAGTCCAGCGACTAATGCTGTCGACTTGAGTGAAAAACTGCGTGCTACGAAAGGCCTGCAAATCAGCTCGGTCCTTAACGGTGCCAATGAGTGGCTGGAAGAGCTCATTCGATGTGCGACTCATCCGGTTGTGCCAGATCGAATGGGCACTGTCGCTGACTTCCTGTCGAGTCTGGACGACGTGGAAAATGAACTGACCACGCCGGAATACGAATACCTCGACGATCCATCGCGTGCACAAATTGGTGACCTGCTGCCTGGTGGTTACATGGTCGTGCGCCGACTTGGCCAGGGAGCTTGTTCTGTCGCGTTGCTGGTGGAACGGAACGGCCAGGACTTCGTCCTCAAGGTTGCCAGCAGTCCCGATCATAACGCGCGCGTGAAAGACGAGGCCGATCTGCTCAGTAAGCAGGAGATGCGCCATCCGTGCATCGTCGACATTGTCGAGCCGATGGAAGTCGGCCAGTATTTTGGCTTCCTGATGCGGCCCGTCTATGCTGAGAAAGACAAACGCCTGATTGAAACGCTCGGCCAGCGTCTGCGGAAGGAGGGCCGACTGCACATCGATCTGCTGCAGCGATTTGGCGAAGACCTGCTGGGGGTTGTCAATCATCTGGAAGAACAGGGAATTCCGCATCGCGACATCAAGCCCGACAACATCACCGTGGGAATGGTGGGCCGCGGTGACAAGTTGCACCTGGTGCTGTTCGATTTTTCGCTGTCGCGGACACCCACTGAAAACATTCGTGCTGGCACCACTGGTTATCTCGATCCTCTCTTGCCGTTGCGTAAACCTCCGCGTTGGGACCTGCATGCAGAACGCTATTCGGCGGCGGCGACTTTGTACGAACTGACTACGGGGACCATGCCCAAATGGGGTGATGGTTCAACCGATCCTTCTCACCTGGGCCCCAGGACCGAAATCACGATCGACGCTGAAATGTTCGATCCGGCTCTTCGGGAACCTTTTACGGAATTCTTCACGCAGGCTTTCCGCCGCAACATCGCTGAACGGTTCGACAACGCCGAAGAGATGTTGCGGTCCTGGCGACAGTGCTTCGAGGGTCTGGATGAATCCACTTCCACCTCCGACCATACGGATGAAGAAGTTCTGCGAGAACTTCTGCAGCAGGCAAGTTTCGATACACAGATTCCGGAATTGGGTCTGGGAGCACGAGCTGCCAATGCCCTCGACCGGGCCAACATTCTGACGATTGAAGATTTGCTCACCGTTCCCATGCGATTGCTGCTGCGGCTGCGTGGTGTGGGCAACAAGACTCGCCGCGAGATCACCGCCGCCGTCAAGATCCTCCGCGAACGCTTAGGTAAGCCGGATAGAGAACAGCAACTGGTTCCGGAGACAGGCGCGAAGGAACCCGAAGTCATCGATGTCGCCAGTTTGAGTGTTGACCTGCTGGCCGATCGTCTGTTGAAAACCGGATCACGCGACGGAGAGACATTCCAGCAGACCGTACAACTGCTGCTGGGGCTGGGGCAAGCGAATCAGCCATCAGCGATCAGTCGACAACTGTCAGCCGTCGGTGACCAACCAGTGGATTACAAGCTGACCTCTGACAAGTTGATCGCTGACCGCTTTTCCTGGCCCAGCCAGGCCGAAATTGCGTCCGCACTGGATGTGACTCGTGGGCGGATCGGACAAATTGTTGGCAAGCTCCACGAACGCTGGGCGAAGGATGCAGCGTTCACTCGACTTCGCTCGGACCTGTCGGAAATGCTCAGTGGTCAGGGCGGTGTGATGTCGTCGCGTGAGTTAAGCACTGCGCTTTTAGTAGCCCGTGGTTCGTCCCAGGATGATCCATTGCGGACTCAGTTGGCTGCGGGTGTCGTGCGTGCGGCCACGGAAGTTGAACGAAGCATGTCAGAACCACGTTTCGTGGTCCGTCGTGACAAAGACTGCGTCCTGATTGCTCTGAGTTCAGACCTCGCAAATTATGCTCAACGCCTGGGTGACGAGGCTGACCGCAGTGCCGACGAAGACCCACTGCTTGCGCCGTCCCGAGTCATCGAGCGGTTGCGGGAAGTACCCTCGCCGGAAGGGGTATCCATCCCGGACGCTCGCCTGGTGCGGTTGGCAGCCGAAGTATCGGATCACGCCGCCGTGTCCAGCCGCCAGGAACTCTATCCATGTGGGATGGAACCTGCCCGCGCTCTCAAGCTGTCTCAGGGGGCAATGCTGGGACAGAGGATGTTGACCGTCGCTCAGATCCGCGAGCGCGTGGCTGGCCGTTATCCCGAAGCAGCCGCGCTACCTGACCGGCCGGTGCTCGACGAGTTGTTGCGCAATGCGGGGTTTGACTTCCATTGGGACTCCAGCGGCAAGGATGGCGGGGGTTGCTACGTCAGTCCGCTGCGCGATCTCATCTCCGTGACCAGCGGCAGCGAGTCGATTCAGCGGCAGCCTACACTTTCGGGTCAGACCAAAGCGGGGGACGTAACGCCGGAAGAGGCGGATGCTCGGCAGTTCGAGGAACGGTTGCAGCGTTCGATCCGGGAAGGCTCATATCTGGTTCTGCTGGTGAATCCTAAATACTACGATCGCGCCCGCAGCGAACTCTGTCGCCGCTTCCCGTTACAGCTTGTCGACTTCGAGGGCGTGTTCCTCGATGCTCTTCACGAGACTGCTGACAAGGCGAAGGTTAAGTGGGAACTCGTACTGCAAACCGACACGAGGCCGCATGAGGGAGACTGGGACAGGCTGATGATGCTGGTCGGACGTGCGATGCCGCAAGTGGAGTTGTCAGTTATCAGCGGTCAGATGTCAGGGAGGAGCAATCCGCGGTCAGCGATCATCGAGCAGCCCTCAGCCTTCAGCCTTCAACCTTCAGCCGAAAAACGGAAGGCAGACGATCGATCGCAGACAGCGGAACGCTCAATCCTGTTGGTTTATCCAGGTTTGCTCGCTCGGTATGACCAGATGAAGTTTCTGGAGACGTTGCGGGACGGAGTGACGCGTAGTCATCAGTTAAAGTCCTGCTGGATTCTCCTTCCCGGTGACAACCAGGCAATGATTGAGGGTAAGCCCGTTCCTCTGATCGGCCCTGGACAACGTACCCGCATCCCGGAGAGCTGGCTACAGAACCTCCATCGCGGAAAACTTACTGCTTCTTCGAATGACAAAACAACGTAATCTAATCCAGTCCACTTTTCTCTAAACAGGGTCTACCAATGGTCCGCGTATTGAAATGGATTCTGCATCCAAAACGGTTGTTTGGGCTTGCCTGCGCCACATTTAGCGTTTTTTGGCTGTTCAACGGTCGCGAAATCATCTCGCGTTCTGCCGATCAGTTCGAAACAGAACTTATCGCTGACTTCAAACGCAATAATCCAAAGGTCGCGGACTGGCTGGCCCAGCAGCAGGATCGCTTCGGGCAGTTCAATACTGCCGTAGCGATCGATTCGTTGCATGGTCGCAGCCTGAACCCTGAAGCTTTGAAGCAGGGCATTCAAATTCGGGCACGCCTGACGGCGCTTTATCGAGAAGATCAAGCGAACGATGAAAGCGTGTTATGGTCGCATGGTACGGCGATCGACGCCATGAACGAACTGCCCGACGAAACCGAAGCATACCTCACTAAGCTGGAAGCGACTCGCGCAGACCAGGACTATTGGAGTCTCGTGCGGAACGATCCCGTTGCTTTCTCCAGCACCTTACTCAAGTCAAATCTGGAGATGAGAAGAGATTATCTGGAGAATCAATCCTGGTATGTCGCAATGACCGAGGTTCTTGTTGCAAACATCGGCATTACTCCTGACGCAAACACAAGTGAGGAAGACGCTGGTTTCATTCAACTGGACGACCTCCTCGAAGTGAACAGCGATGGGAAACCGTATTTAATGCAGCTTGTTCCGAACCCGAGTGAAGCTCCGGTGGAAGCCTGTATCTATTTTGAGACGTTTCGCCAATTTGGGCAGGTCATTTCAATGGCTGCCAAACAGGGTGTGCCGCCAAAGGAGGCAACGGAGGTGATTGTTCTCAATCGGGATTCTCTCTTGACGGATGATGAGGAAGTCGCCGGTGCAAGAGTCAAAGATCCGACTTCAATGGCGGCGAGACTGGTAACGATGTATCGCGAACGCCCGACTGTCTGGGCCGCGGCACAACGCGACGGCTACGTTTTATCATTCGACGAACTGACCCCGGGCCTTTCGCAGTCGGTCTTAGAAAAGCACGCTGACCTCGGCGCTGCTTCGTTGATCGTGACTCAATATCGTGACGTGGCAACGCAGGCGGCTTCAATCGTCAATCATTATGGTGAACTTGGAGTCGCGGTACTTACTCAATATGACGGCTCGGAAAACTTCCACAAGCTGCTCCAAAACACCGGCGTAGATTATCGAATTGCTATGGTTGCAGTCCTCCACTCCGACGTTGGACTCGAGTCGGTACTCAGCGATCTTAGAAACATTGATAAATGGATCGGTAAAGATGGCAAGCCATTGTCGGATGAGTGGTGGGTCAACGTTCCTTTGGTCGGAGGCATCGCTAAAGTTGCAAAAAATTACGCCACCGGCGTTCCCAGTGATTGGAGCGAAATCGGCTGGGCCGCATGGGATGTTGCTGACATTGGATTGATGATTGTCAGTATTGGTACTTCAAAGATTGCAACAGAAGCCGCCAAGCAGAGTGCCAAACAGGTCGGAAAGTCCGCCACAAAAAAAATGGCTACTGCTGGCATCAAACGAACAATAAAGGCACAAGTAAAGCAATCCGCAATGGCAAGATTAGTGGCGACCGTTACGGCATCCAGAATCGGTGCGACAATTCGCTGGACAACTCGCACCATCATCAGTGTTATACCCGGCGGCAGGACGATGGCTGGAAAGCTGTACGCTGCCAGTCAGCGTGTGATTCAAACAGCCAGGAGTATTCCCCCTGGCATTCGCAAATGGGCCGCCCGGGGACTGCTGGGTGCCAGCCTGTATGTCCGCGGCCCCGAACGTATTAAGGCGCTCATCAAGTCCCTTAACCAATACGCCACAGATCTCGTCAGTGATACGATCGCAGCGATTCCGAAAACTATTGCGGACGCCGTGGACAAAGTAATGCAAGCCACCAGTGATGCATTCAGCGGCAACCCTGCACGGCTGCTGAACTTCTTCATCGTTGGATTCTCCGCTGTGTTAGCGATCTACATGTTGTTCGATCTCAAAACCAAATTCAAATTTGCAGGTTCAGCGGGTTCATTCACGTCGAAGCAGCGTAGTAACCCGAGAAAACGAAACAACTAGAGGAGAGACCATATGAAACCGAAAATGAACGCATCCATAAACAGCAATGAACACGGCGACACAATCAGCGACTCACAGCCTCGCAACCGATCATTACCGGGTGAGGTCGCGAAGTCTGATATTCCAGTGCGTATTCAAATGATCGGCGGAAGTGGTGTCGGCAAGACCTGTTTCCTGGCCGGCCTGGCGCTTTTGAATCAACAAACTGACGGTCGCAGTTTTGTCCTGCCCACCGACGCTGGCACGAAAGCCGTCTTTGACAAACTTCGCGATACACTCAGCACGGGACATTGGCCCGAAAAGACGAACATCGTGAATAAGCTCTCATTCGCAGTCGTTCGTGGACCAATCCGCGTCGACGTGGAATTGAGCGACTTTAAGGGGGAAGATTTTACTGATTCGATGAAGCGAGGAAACACAACCCAAGAATCCGAGCAAATCCGATCGCTGGTCAACGATGCAGACTTGTTGATGGTTCTGCTCGATGGCGCTTCCGTCGATCGAAAAGAGGACTTCTCTACCGCGCCACTGATCCAGGCTGTGTTTCAACGAATGGGCGCGCAAGGTAACGGCAATTTGGACGTGGCTGTCGTTCTGACCAAGAGCGACTTGTGTCGCAGCACGCCAGTCAATACGAGTGATGATCTGCAGCAACTTGTTCAGCACCGCGCTCCCAATCTTGCGAATTTCCTGCAGGGGCAAGTCATCCATACTCATTGGATCCCCAGCAGCGTCTGTGGCCCCAATGGGACGGACGCAACAGGAGCACCCATCTACGATTTGCTGGCACCGCAGGGTTACGAAGCAATCTTCGACCAGTTGTTTCGCCGCCAGCGTCGACCTCGAAACCGACTCCTTCTGCGTGTGGCTGCTGGTGCCGCGTTCGTTGTTTTCATGAGTCTCAGTTGGCGCATTTTCCAGGGTCAGGACGTGGAGAGGCAGAAACAACGGATCGGTGATCGCACAATACCAACGTCAGAAGTCGCGGAGTATGTCTCGCCTGAGAACGAGCCACAATTACGCGAAAGATATGAAGAAGATTTTGCAAAAGCAAAAAAGGATATCGAAGCCAGCGGAAACGTCGAATCCATCGACTTGGTACTGAAACGATTTGAACAGATACCAGGATCGCATGAACCACTCGTCACCAGCGGTTTGGAGCAGCTCAAATCTCAGGCAAGCGACCGCAAAGAGCAATTGCTGCATAAGCAGGTTGTCGACTGTCAGCAGCTGCAAACGGGCGATTGTGTTCCATTGATCAGCAAATACTTGAGCGAATTTCCTGATGGTCCCCATGCGGAAGACATGCGGAAGATGCTCGACGACATCAATCAGGCACGCTACCTGACTGCCCGAGGCCAGGTTAAAGCGATTCCGGTTACGAGCCCTGAGGCATTGAAGAAGAAGGGCGAAGCCATTACCGGGTTCTTGAAGGATTTTGGGCAACTGATTGACGCAGACGAAAAGGCGGCCATAACGACCGCAAGGGACATCGCGACCGAACTGGTCTCTCAGCGGCAATATCACTGCAAATTGATCCGAACCAGCGGCCTGGACACGCCACGCGATCATGGTGTGGAGATCTACATCGACATGGAACGTATCGCAAACTACGACGACTCCGGCGATGTGAGTGAAAAGAACTGGAATCGCGATTTCACCATCAGCTGGCGTTCCGGCCAGAACGTCAAAGTTGTGCTGAAGAACTACGACGCGCGTGATCAGGACATGGCCTACTTTGAGAACACCACACCGGTCGCGATTGTTCTGCTGGCCAGCGAACAGTCGCCAACTCGCTATGCGTCAACGGCGAAATGGTTTGGCACCGACTTCACCTCAACGCGTCCTGCTTTCAAAGTCAAATTTGAATGCCAGGAGTTGCCGCAGGAAAGACTGCAAGTCATCTCGGACTATCTGCTGCCGGGAGACAAATGGTGAGAGAAGCCGACTACATTTATGGAGTGGTACCAGCGCGCGGAGAGTACGGCTTTGAGCGGAAGCCAGCAAAGGATGATCCAGCCGTGCGCTCACGCGTGCAATCGATCACCTCGAGCTTCCAGTGGTCCGCAGCTGCCAGCAATGACGCTGAGGCGATCGCGGTCGATCGAACTGACCCGCCGCTGGTCGTACGCATCATCACCGACCCCCGCGATCCTGCTGGGCGTCGCAGTGTTTGTATGCACATCTGGGTCGCTTCTGAAAGCGAATCGATCGCAACCATGATCGCCGAGTTGTGGCCCCGCAACGTTGCTCTACCGATTTCGCAGGACGAATTTCTTTTGTGGACCGAAAGAGAAACGTCTGGTCGTGTCGTGGTCGGACCGGGCAATTCGTTCACGGCCGTGGGTTTTGATCAGAGTTGGGGCATACACACAACAACTCATAATCAGGCATCAAGGTCCTCCTCAGGATTAACCGTGCGGGAAAGCACAACGATCTCATCACGGAACCTGCACAACTCGAAAGGTTGGTTCAAACGATCAATTAAAGGCGCAATACTCGCCCCACTCTTGCTCGTACCAACCGCAATTGCAGTGATGCAGTACTGGGAAGTCGAGCGGCTGGAAGAGGACAAGAAGAAACTGGCTGAAGTGAAAACGGAAGCAGCGGAAGCGAACGCCTTGCTCACGCGACAACTTGAAAAAGTTGATAAGGAGAATCAGCAATACAAGGACGAGGTTAACAGGCAGGCACGCGAGATGGTTAAGTTGCAGAGCGAAAGAGAGCGACTGAAGAGTCGCATTGCGGAACTCGACTCCGTCGTCGGAGCCAACTCAGCGAAAGTTGATCAAGCTGAACTGCTGGCCCTGCGGTCATTCAAAGCTGCCGTCGAAGAGTATATCCAGGATCAGAAAACCTCGTTCCAGAAGTTAGAAGACGCAGTGCCCGATACTCCGTCGAAAATCGGAAAGATCTCTGAGAAATTTAGTGAAATCATCCACGGCAAGAACAACAACGAATGATCGACAGACAACAACTCTTATCTGACCTGCAAAGGCTGCTGCAACGGCTGGAATCGGACTTATTGGAACGCAGCGAATCGGCAGAGGTGCCTGACGTCCCGCGGACGTTGCGTTCGGAGTTTGAGCGGGCACAGAAGGCTCAGCGGACGGCTCAGAATTATGAAGACTGGCGGACGGATGCGATTACTCAGGCAGCGGCGGCGTGGGTGTTGTCGTGCGTGTTCGGTCGTTTTCTGGAAGACAACCGGCTGATTGATCCGCCAAAGATCGCTGGCCCAACTCAAGTCCTCCCTCTCCTCGGCGGGGGAGAGGGTCGGGGTGAGGGGGCAAATCGCTTGCAGCAAGCTCGCGACGAACACGAACTGTACTTCCGTTCGCACCCCACGGAGACCGATCGAGAGTATCTGCTGGCATTGTTTGATGAACTGGCGGGCTTACCGGGGACGAAGGATGTGTTTGGCGAACACAATCCGATTCGAGAACTCCCGAACTGGCTGAGTGGTGACGCGGCGGGGGAACTGTTGAGATTCTTCCAGAAGATCGACGCGAGTACCGGAGCCCTCGTTCACGACTTCACAGACTCAAACTGGGACACCCGTTTTTTGGGCGACCTGTATCAGGACCTGTCCGAGGCCGCTCGAAAGAAATACGCCCTGCTGCAGACGCCCGAGTTCGTTGAAGAATTCATCCTGGACCGCACGCTTGATCCAGCACTCGATGAGTTTGGGCTTGAGCCTCCACCGGCACCTGGGGAGGAAGACGTCAGTTACGACTCTCCTTCTCGCCACTCGAAGCTAATCACTCGCCGCTTTCGCATGATCGACCCAGCCTGCGGATCCGGCCACTTCCTCCTTGGCAGCTTTCCGAGAATCCTGGATCGCTGGATGAAGAAAGAACCCGGTACCAACGTGCGGGAACTGGTCCAGCGAACACTCGACAGCATTCATGGCGTCGATGTGAATCCGTTTGCGGTGGCGATCGCTCGGTTTCGGTTGTTGTTGGCGGCGATGCGGGCGTGTGGGATTGAGCGGTTGGCGGATGCTCCGGCGTTTGGGATGAACCTCGTCTGCGGCGACTCGCTGCTGCATGCGCCGCTGAGCGGTGGCCAGCAGGTGCTCGACTTCGAGTTGTCAGAGGACT
>Ga0194130_10003928_pt1 | contig 19434 bp, 25 predicted proteins | sample TA2KigsurfametaG_FD_160084 | JGI IMG/M metagenome (GOLD analysis project Ga0194130, IMG submission 160084) | Freshwater microbial communities from Lake Tanganyika, Tanzania - TA2015050 Kigoma 12 surface | ecosystem: Environmental > Aquatic > Freshwater > Lake | place: Tanzania: Lake Tanganyika... | reverse complement strand
TCACCGCCGCTACCTTAAAATCCCGCGTGAACTTCCTTCGCGTTTCAGACATGACTCAAATTCTCCTCGTTGGAATTTTCTGAGTCTAGTCTCGTGTCTCACTTTTGGGGACAACTCCACTTTGATCCCAGCTGGCTCGAGTCTCGAGAGTTTCCGCGAGACGATCGCTTCTCCCCAGTCAGCCTCGCAGGGATTCAGTTTTGACGATGCGCCCCAGCAACGCAAAGGCGATCAACAACAACAGTCCCAACCCCGGAACTTGAAACGGGACGAGACCTGGCGCGATGAACTCGACCAGCAACTCGAAGCCTAAACACAATTCACCATTCAGGAGTAACCAATGATTCCATCGAGCACCCCAGTTACCGGTTCACTGCCGGGTTTGGATCCCCGGAACCTCAGTTCCCGCGCAAGCGAGGCTACTGGCAAGAAGGTTAGCGCGGCAGATCCGAATGACCTTGCCAACAAAGAAGTCTTTCTTCAGTTGTTGATTGCTCAGATCAAGAATCAGGATCCGAGCAAGCCAGCCGACAGCATTCAGTACATCACCCAGTTGAGCCAGTTCACAGGAGTGGAACAGCTGGTGGACATCAAGAATCAGCTGAAAACCCTCACCACTCAATTGACACCGGCACAAGGGGCCGACGGCGAAGGCAAATAGCCTCATCGCAAACCAAGAACAAAACAGGAGCTACACCCGGAAATGTTTACTTCCTTCTCGACAGCACTCTCTGCCCTCGGCGCGCACGCCACAGCAGTCGATGTCGTTGGCAACAACCTTGCCAACTTGAATACCCCAGGCTATAAAGCCAGCACGGTCTCTTTCTACGATCTGGTTACCCAGTCGCTGGGAGCAGGTCTCGGCGAAACCCAGGTGGGTTTCGGCGTCGGCCGACCTGTCACTCTCCGCAATTTTTCTCAGGGAGCAATTCAGGCCAGTAGCGGTGCGCTCGACGCGGCGATCCGGGGCGATGGCTTTTTGGTCCTGAAGGGTAAGCAGGGTGAAACCGTCTACTCGCGCGGCGGCAACCTGATTGTCGACAAAGCGGGCAACCTGCTTACCGGTAAGGGATACCGCGTTCAAGGGTGGACCGAGGTCAACGGCCGGCTGGATACCAATGGCCCCGTCGGCGATTTGGTGATTCCGGTCTGATCGATCAAAGCGCCCGTCGCTTCAACGGCATTCCAGTTCGACATGAACCTCAATGCCGCGGCTACTGCTGGTCCCCCTCCTGACACCTTCCGCACCTCAATTGAGATCTTCGACTCCCTGGGCAGCAGCCACGTGGTTTCCGTGACATTTACGAAGTCCTCCACAGCCAATGCCTGGGATTACAGCATCACCATCCCAGATGCCGATGTCGCCGCTCCGATTGCACCACTCACCGGGACCATGCAGTTCGACAGCAACGGCCAGCTCACGTCGCCCGATTCCGCAACGCCGGTCACTTTCGCAATTGCCGGTTTGGCCAATGGCGCATCGGATATCAATCTCACCTGGAACATCTACAAGGCCCAAACTCCCCGCATCACCCAGTACACGCAACCTTCCGCGGTAAGCGCCAACTCTCAGGATGGAGAGCCCTCGGCTCAGTTGATCCGCGTCGGAATTGGTGATGGGGGCAGGGTACTTGCCCAATACTCCAACGGAGTTCAGGCCGCGGTTGGGCAGCTGGCGATGGCTTCGATTCGTAATCCAGAGTCTCTGGTCGCCGTTGGCGATAGCGCATTCCAGTTGAGCGAGCGCAGCGCTTTGCCCGCCATTGGCACGCCCGGCACGGGCGGACGTGGCTCGATACTCGGTGGTGCTGTCGAAGCTTCGACTGTCGATATCGCCCGCGAGTTCACCAACCTGATCGTGCTGCAGCGCGGCTACCAGGCCAATACACGCGTCATCACGACGGTCGACGAAATCAGCCAGGAAACCATCAATCTCAAGCGGTAATTCACCATCATGAACCTGCTCATGCCGCCTGCCGAGCAATTCGCGCACTACCTCGACATGCCTCTCGCGGTCGAGGCAGTGCTCGATCAGAAAACGCTGACGATCTACGAGATCCTCGCCCTCGAAGAAGGCAGCGTCATCAAGCTGAACCGCTCCGCAGGAGAGAACATCGACCTCATCATTGGCGGCACGCCCGCTGCCTTTGCCGAGGTCGTGATCATCGACGAATCCATGGGTGTGCGGGTCACCGATCTGGCGCTGGATCAATAAGGAGCCTCTGATGTGGAATCAACTCAAAAAGATACTGGCTCAACGCGCGGCTGCCATCGACTCTTCGATCACGGTGCGGAGTCAAAAATGGCTCGCACCATCTGAAACGCTTCGAATCGTTGATCTCGATTGCGACGGGGACCGCCGCCGCCTTGTTCTCTGGACCACAAAAACAGGCTCACAAATGCTCGAGTTGGCTTCGACCAGGGAAACCCGCGATACCGATGCGGGCAAGCTCTCGAGGGGGGCTTCTTGCTAACCGTTCTTGCCATTTTGCTCTTGCTGGCTCCTGCTGCTCTCGCAGCTCCGGTAAGCTCGGCAACCGATATTTCCAGCACACCCTTGCGGCTGGCAATTCAACTGACGATTGCCGCAATGATCCCGGTGATGTTTGTCACCTTGACGCCTTTCCTCAGGATCAGTGTGGTCCTTCACTTCCTGCGTCAGGCTCTCGGTACCCAGACCGTCCCATCTAATCAGGTGATCATTGCGCTTTCTGCTCTGCTGACGATTCTCTCGATTACTCCACAGTTGACGACACTCTACGAGGGTGTCATCCAGCCCTACAACAAAGGCACTCTGAGGGAAGAACAGGCCTTCACGGCTGGAGGCGCTGAGATGAAGAAGTACATGCTGCCCTTCCTTGGTGAAAAGGAGATCGGCATGATGTTGCGAGTCTCGCGAAGCGCCCCGCCCAAAACCCCGGCCGATCTGGCCTTCCCCGTTATTGCCGGTGCCTACATGCTCAGCGAACTGAAGAGCGCCTTCAAAATCGGCGTTCTGCTCTACATGCCCTTCTTGATCGTCGACCTGATCGTATCGGCTGTGATCGTAACTCTTGGCATGATTCAGTTGCCGCCAGTCATGGTGTCCGCACCATTCAAGATCCTGGTTTTCGTTTTGGCCGACGGCTGGTCGGTGATCATCGATGCCGTCATGAAATCCCTTGAGGTGGTTCGCTAATGGAAACAGTAGTTGCGGTTGAAATCGTTCGCGGTGCCATTCTAACGGCTTTGCTGATTGGAGCGCCGCTGCTGGCGATCTGCCTGATCTGCGGCGTGGTCTTCAACCTCATCCAGGTGGCGACCTCGATTCAGGATCCTGGCTTCAGTTCCATTCCGCGCATTTCGGTTTGTGCCTTCGCATTCCTTCTCCTCCTGCCGTGGATGTTGAATCAGATGTCGGGTTACGTGGGCCGAATGGCGGAAATGATTCCAAGGATCGTGCGCTGACCATGACCGCCATCGAATCGCTCGCGCTGCTGGCCGCCTCTGAGGTTTCAAGGGCGGTAACTGCCGTTTCAGTTCTGAACTTGCCAGGATTTCGGCAGGTTCCCGCGCAGGCGCGAGTGTTTCTCGGCGTACTAATTGCTCTGTGTTGCTTCTCCGCGAAATGGGCGGCGGGTCTTGATTCAAGTGCACTCTCTCAAGGCTTTTGGGCGATCTGTGCCCGCAACCTGGTGACCGGCCTTGCTGTTGCCTTGCTCTGGAACCTTGTGCTTGACGCTTGCGCCCTGATGGTTCAGTTGGCCAGCGTGCAGTCTGGCTTGAGTTACGCCTCGATCATCGATCCCACCAATGACACGGAAAGCGGCTCGTTACTTGGCATGGTCCAGTTCTGTCTGCTCGTCACTTTCCTTGCCTCCGGGATTCACCTTGAGTTCCTGGCTGCACTTTTAATGGCGGACTCGCTCTGGGATGGCTTCAGTCGATCCGGACCTACACTGGGCGTTCTCAAGGACATGTTCGCCTACAGCTTTCGCACGGGCTTGCGTTTGGCGGCTCCTTTCATCGCCAGCATGTTGATCTTCGACATGGCCTCAGCTCTTGCCGGCCGCTTCGCCGAACGCTTTCAAATCAGCATCCTCATCTTTCCAATCAAGTGGTTTGCCACGTTGCTTTTGCTATTGGCTTCGACAGCAACACTCCATCGGCTTGAAGTAGGCTTCGCTGCGCATGCGCTAGCCCAACTGGGCGGGAGGCCTTAGGCATGTCGCAGAATGGAGAACGCACAGAACAAGCTACGCCAAGGCGACTTGAGAAGGCCCGCGAAGACGGAAAGATTGTCTCAAGCCGCTACCTGGTGATCGCGGTCCAATTCATCGTTGCGTTTTTCTATTTGAGCGGTTCGAGTGAAGATGCTGCACCTGCTCTGAAGCATTGGAAGACATGGCTGGCCTCTTCTTTTGAAGCTCCTCAGGCTGGCTCGCGATTCCTGGTTCCCTCGATCGATTGGACACGGCAAACGCTGCTCTATTTCTTCTGGGCCGGGGCGATTACCAGCGCCTCGATGCTTGCATCACAACTTGCAGTCAGCCAGGGGTACTTCAGCATTGCGCGTGCCAAGCCCGATTTCTCCAAGGTGTTTAGCGTTGGCCGCCTCAGAGGTCAACTCAAGGAAGGGCTCAAGTCTTTGCGCGCGAGCCTGGTGGTGATCTTTCTATTTACAGTCCTTCTGGCCCTCTACTGGCAAGAAGGCGTGGCGTGGAGCGCGTTCTTGCCAAGGATGTCCGTCCTGGGGCTCTTGTCCGAGCAATCCCGTCAATTGATCGGTCTAGGCAAGGTGTGTTGCCTTCTGTTTCTCGTTTTCGGCGCCGCAGACCTGATGATGGCCATGCGCAAGTTCAACGAAGAGTTGAAGATGACCAAGCAGGAGTTGAAAGAAGAATACAAAGAGGGCAACGGCAATCCGGAAGTCAAAGCCAAGATCCGCCGCATCATGAAGGATTTCGCTGGCAAGCGCATGATGTCGCAAGTCCCCAAAGCCACTGTCGTCATCACCAACCCCACCCACTACGCCATCGCAATCCAGTACGAATCCGGCGACATGGCCGTTCCCATTGTCCTTGCCAAAGGCGTTGACCATGTGGCCCTCCGAATTCGCAAAATCGCCATGGACCGCGAAATCCCCATCATCGAGAATCCCCCGCTTGCGCAGGCTCTTTACAAGTCGGTCGAAGTCGGGCAGGAAATCCCGATGCACCTGTATCGTGCGGTCGCCGAAGTCCTTGCCTATGTCTATCGTGTTCTCGGCCGCACTGCGGCCCGTTAGGAATTTGAATGAACCCCTCACTGCCCATTTCGCAAAACAATACCGCGCCACCCCGCCAGTCTGGCTCCACCGCCTCCGAGCCATCGGTCTTCAATCTCGCAACACTAAAGCGCGCCGAAGTCGGCGTACCAATGGCCGTGCTGGGCATTCTGATGGCGATGATTCTACCCTTGCCGCCATTGCTTCTCGATTTGCTGATCTCTCTCAACATCGCGGTCAGTCTGCTCATCCTGCTGGTCTCGATGTACATTCTCAAGCCGGTTGAGTTTTCTATCTTTCCCAGTGCTCTGCTCCTGCTGACACTGTTCCGGCTTGCACTCAACATCTCGAGCTCGCGGCTGATCCTGATGAACGGCAACATGGGCACTGCGGCGGCAGGCGACGTTATCGAGTCCTTCGGGCAGTTCGTCGTCGGCGGCAGTTTCATCATCGGTCTCGTGATGTTCCTCGTGTTGATCGGCATCCAGTATGTGGTCATCAACCATGGCGCAGTTCGAATTTCCGAAGTGACGGCTCGATTCACACTCGACGCTTTGCCGGGCAAGCAAATGTCCATTGATGCTGACCTCAACGCCGGTTTGATTGATGAAGCGGAGGCCAAGGATCGCCGCAAGAAACTGGCGCAGGAAACCGAGTTCTATGGGGCCATGGACGGCGCCAGCAGGTTCACCCAACGCGATGCCGTGGCCGGCATCATGATCCTGGTCATCAACGTTTGCGCGGGATTTCTGATCGGTGTCGTCCAGCACGGCATGGATCTCGCCAAGGCCTTTGAAACCTACACGATTCTGACAATTGGTGACGGCCTCGTTACTGTCATTCCTGCATTGATGATTTCTCTTGCCGGCGGTTTGATCGTGACCCGCGCTTCAAGCGAAGGTCAACTGGATTCCGAAATCCGTCGCCAGGTTTTCAACCTCCCAGAACCGATTGCACTTGCCGGATTCGTTTTGATTTTTCTCGCGCTCGTACCTGGCTTACCCAAAATCCCATTCTTGACACTTGGCGCCCTCGCCATATTCGCCGCCAAGAAGATGCTCGAGAAACGGCAGGTCCAGAGCACGGCCAAGCCAGAACCCACTGCCGCGGCCGTAACGGCGAAGGAAAGCATCGAAACGCTCCTGAAGGTGGACACGGTTGCCGTTGAGGTAAGCTTAGGTCTGGTTCGTCTGGTCGAAGGCGGCGGCCAGAGTACGCTACTGCAGCGAATCTCCGGAGTGCGCCGCCAAATGGCAGCCGATCTCGGCTTCATCCTGCCTGCGGTCCGCGTGACGGACAATCTATCCCTCCGCGCAACTGAGTACCGGATTCTCGTAAAGGGAAATGAACTGGCGCGGTTCGAAATGAAACGTGGTTATGAACTCGCGCTCCTGCCGGGAGACGCGAAAGAGCGCAACCACTCACAGCTGGTCGCGACTCTCACCGCCGTCGGTTCGATTGCGACAACGGAACCTGCTTTTCAGCTAGATGCCTTCTGGGTTCCTGCCGATCATGTTGAAACTGCAAGGCTTGAAGGCTGCACAATCGTCGACACGGCAAGCATTGTAGGCACTCATTTCTCTGAGGTAATGAAGCGCTCGGCGGCAGAAATCTTCACCCGGCAGGATGCCAAACGCTATGTCGACCGGGTCGCAGAAGAGACTCCGAAGCTCGTTGAGGATTTGGTCCCCAAATTGCTTCCACTAGGAACCGTGCAGAAGATCTTGCAAAACCTGTTGCGGGAACGAGTTTCAATCCGGGATGGCGTCTCCATTCTGGAAGCCATGAGCGAGGGCGGAGCGATGACGAAGAACCCCACTCTGATTACAGAGTTCGTTCGGCAGTCGATTCGCCGTACGATCACCAAGCAACTTCAGACCACGGGTCACGAACTAAACGCTTGGCTCCTGCAGCCGGAACTGGAGCAAGAGCTCGAAGCATCGGTTGAGCACGGTGAATTCAACAGCCACTTGACGGCTCCTCCCGCCAGGATCCGCGAGCTGTTGAATCGATGCAAGCAGGTCTTCCCCAATCCGATGGCGTCCGCAGTCATTCTGACCGGGTCGAATGCCAGGTTTTTTGTTCGTCAACTGACCGAAGCATCATTCCCGAATTTGAGCGTTGTGTCCCATTCCGAGATCGCTTCGGGGATTCAGGTGAACTCGCTCGGGCAAATCTAGACGGCAGGTAACTCAGCATGAAAATCAAATCCTTTTACGCAGACACAATGGACCTTGCCCTCCAGAACGCCGGGCGAGAACTGGGCGACGAGGCCCTGATTCTGAACACGCGCGAAGCCCCAAAAGAGTTTCGTCACTTCGGCAAGTACGAGGTCGTGTGCGCTGTTGCGGCCGAGCCAACTGCTACTCAGCCGACTCCTGGACGGACCGAGAAGAAACCGGCAAGGGATGGCTTCGCCACTTCCAACGCCAGGATGTTGTTTCTGGTTGGGCCCAGTGGGGTAGGAAAAAGCTCTTCCTGCGCCAAGATCGCGATCCATGCAAAGTTCAATCAGGGGCAGAATCCCGCGGTGGTGAGCTGGGATACCGGTCGCGTCGGCGGAGCCGATTACCTTCGTGCCTATTGTGAAATTGCCGGCGTGCCATTTCGGGAAGCCGACAGCGCCGAGGCCTTCAACGCTGCACTATCCGAATTCGCCGATGCCGGGCTCGTGATTGTGGACACCCCAGCTCTCGAGGGTGCCAGCCCCGCTCAACAGGAAATCCTTCGCGTACTCGGAGAATACCCCGAAGCAGAAACGCACCTGGTGCTTTCGAGCACACTCTCACCGGCTTATCTTGCCGCTAGCTACGCCGCCTATGCTGCCTACCGCCCAGCGTTTTTTCTACCAACCCATCTCGACGAAGCCAGAATGGACCTTGCCACTGACTCGCTAGGGTCGATCCGCAATCTGACCATCCAGTGGTGCGGGACAGGCCGCGCAATCCCTGAGGACATTGAAGACGCCGGCCAAGTCATACAGAAGGCTGCCGCATTCGAGGCTCCTGCGCAGATTGCTCATCGCGAGCCCGAGTACGCCATCGCGGCGATCGCCTCTCCGGCCCCGCAGGTTCCCTCTCCGGTCTCGCCGAAAACTGCAATCGATTCGATCTTGGCTCGATTCCGCCGCACAGGACCGGACCTCCGCTCTCACAGTCTGAATCCTTCCAAATCCAGCGCCGCCTAGTTTTACCGCAAAAGCGCAATTAGTCATGAGACGCGACCAGGAGCCATTCATCGGAGCCGAACCAGAAATGTATTACTCCCCAACCCAAACCGCACAAGGCGTTGAAGACCGGGAACGAATGATTCTCGAACATCTGCCGCAGGTCCGTCTGATTGCGCGCCGAATCCACGAGCGCTTGCCTGAAAGCGTCAGTCTCGAAGATCTCGTTTCGACAGGAATTCTCGGGCTGATCCATGCGATCGACCGCTTCGATCCCAGCCTGAACGTGAAGTTGAAGACCTATGCCGAGTACAAGATTCGCGGTGCCATTCTCGACAGCTTGCGCGGGCTGGATTGGGCTCCCCGCCAACAGCGTAAAAAGGCCAAACAAATCGAAGCGGCAATTTCTTTGGCCGAACAGCGGTTGAAAAGGGCTCCGCGCGAAGAAGAGATCGCCCATGAGCTTCAGATCACGATCAAGGAGTACCACGATTGGCTGGTTGAAGTTCGTGGCGTCAATCTGGGTAGCCTCGAGTCGGGTGGAAGCGATGAAGAAAATCGCGACCTGCTCCGCTTTATCGCCGACAAGGAAGAAAACTGGCCCTCGAATCTGGTCGAACGTTCCGAGCTGGAACGGCTCCTAGCCGAAGCGATTGGCCGTATGCCTCAAATTGAGCGCACTGTGCTCAGCCTTTACTACCAGAAGGAACTTACGCTTCGAGAAATCTCAAAAGTCGTCAACTTGCATGAATCCCGCATTTCGCAATTGAAGAGCCAGGCCGTTCTGCGGTTGCGTTCCTATCTCGAAAAGCGCTGGCCAGTCGTGAAAGGCAGCTAGCCCGATTCATCCAGGTAAAAACCACGAGCTAAAACAATGAAAGCCACCTTCACCAAAGACGAAGCTCTCGCCAAGCTCAAAGAGAGCCTGTCGACCCGTCTGGCGCAAGCCATGGAGGCAATGATAGGGACGACACAGCGTTGCTATACAGTTCCCGAAGTCAACCCCTCGGAAGAGGCCTCTAGCGGCGGCCCCTTGCTTGGTTGGCACGCGGACTATTCGGCTGGGGCCGGTGTGCAACTGCGCATTTTTGCCACCCAGGAAAACTGGCGGATGATTGGCAAAATCGTGCTCGAAGCCGCAGGCGTTGATGAATTCGACGATCCCACGCTGGAAAGCACGTTCATGGAAACCCTCGCTCAAGCCGCCAGTGCCTGGGCGCAAGATCTCTCCGGCATGGCTGGAAATAAGTGGGAGACCGATTCGTCGGGATCTGGCGCCGAACCGGACGCATCCCTTCTCGCCTGGGGTTACCGATTGCCCATGGGTGATGGCGAAGCCAGAATCTTCATTCAGGTCAGTGAAGCTCTCATTCAAGCGTTGCTGCGTGAACCCGTGGCTGCGGAGATTCCTGCTGCAGCCGGCACTGCCAATCAGGATCCGCCGATCCCCTCATCGCAGTTTGACCTGTTGCTCGATGTCGAACTGCCCGTCAGTGTCAGTTTTGGTCGCGCTCTTGTACCGCTCAAGGAAGTTTTGAAACTCAGCTCCGGCTCGATTGTGGAATTGAATCGTGCCGTGACGGAACCCGTCGAGGTCATCGTCAACAACTGCGTCATTGCCCGCGGAGAAGTGGTCGTAGTCGAAGGCAACTATGGCGTGCGAATTCAGCAAATCGTAAGTCGGCAGGACCGGCTGCGGACCGTTAACTAGGAGAACCTCATGGAATACCAAATCGCAATCCTGTTTCTTGGACTGGGCCTGCTTGCATCGCTTTATCTCACTCTGCAGGTGAAGATGGAGATGCGCCGCAATGAAGGCAATTACCGCAAGGAAATCGAACAGATTCGCTTTCAATTGAACGACCAGCGCAGCAGTTGGATTCAAGCCTCGCGTCGCGAAGAGCCGGTCGTGTTGATGCCCAAAGTTCCCCTCAAAGCAGAAGTGTCCTTCCCACTGCGCGCTTCCGTTCCCGTCCCTGCGGCAACGATCTGGGGGAGCACCACCAAAGCCAAGGCGATTGAAATGGTGCGCCGGGGCGAAAGCAGCACAAAAATTTCGGCGGCCCTCTCGCTTCCGAAACCCGAAGTTGAGTTTCTCATGAAGCTCGAGAAGGCCGTCGCAAAGGGATAAGCGAACTGAGGGTCCTTAGAACTCCTGCATCTTGTTCTGGATGGAGCGGCTGCGCGGCAGCGGCGCTGCAGGTGCGGGTTCGTCTTCAAACGTAACCTTCATAGCGACTTCCTTCTTGTCGCGTACAACAGTGAGCCCCACCGTTTTGCCGGAATTTCCCCGGGCCGTCTTCACGGCACTGGTAACTTCACGCGGAGAACCAACAGGAGAGTCTTCCACTTTTACGATCACGTCTCCAGCCTTGACTCCGGCCTTTTCGGCTGCACTACCATTGGTCACAGCGCGAACCAGCACACCCTGTTTAACCCCAAAGAATTCTGCCAATTGACTGTCAAGAGACTCCGCCTCGACACCAAGTTGCCCGCTCTTCCAATACATCACAGCCCGCGGACTGTCCATGCTGCCAATCATTCCGCGAATCTCAGCGATCTGCGGCAAAGGAGCTATCCGAATGGTGCTTTGCATCCGGTTCCGGCCGGATTCAGGTTTGGCCGTAAGAGTGGTCAACGAGCCCGCTCTGCTCACTGTCATCTTCACTTCACGGCCTGCAGGAGTTTCCCGTACAAGTCGAATAAACTGCTCGATGCTCTCCACTCGATTCCCTGCGTAATCAAGCACGACATCGCCTGTCTTTAGCCCAGCCTTCGCCGCCGGGGAATCTTCTTCGACGCTCGTGATTTCCGCGCCGCGCTCTTCCTTCAGATTCAGAGCTTTCTTACGATCCGCGTCTACGTCGCGGACGCCAACACCAAGGTAACTCCCGTTAGAAGACATCAGGCGGATCAGGTCACCCATCGGAGCCAAAGGTGCCGCAGGAGCAGCTGGAGGTTGAGGCGGAGCCGCCTGCACCAGATACATCACGTCACCTGGAAAGGAACCCTGTGTATGGATCGTCACTTGCGCAGCAGCTTGGCCAGAAAAACCCGCCAGCATCAATGTGCTGGTCAACAAAATCGTTTCGCATCTCATATCTTTACTGACGGGCCTTTCCTGCAATCGTCTCAATCCGCCGTGGGCCGAGTGGGCTAGAATACGCCGGGCGACGCCCGCATCTCGCTCAACACGCGCAAGCACCGCGCGCGAATGTAATCGTTCTCGTCGCGACGGATCACTTCCTGCAACGTTCCAATGATTTCCGCGGGCGGACGATCCACCAGCAGATCGATCGCTTGCACGCGCACGTTCGGGCTCGCGTCCTTCAGCAACACGCGTGAGAGAACCTGCCGCACTTCACCTTCACTTGAATACGGCCGCAAAGCCTCGAGGGCTCGCAGCCTCACCAAAGGGCTTTCGTCTTGTTCAAGCGTCTGCAGCATCGTCCGCCGCACATCGTCCCGATTGCAGCGATTGCGCAACAAATCTACACTCTCCAGCCGCATCCCCGGGTCGGGCGATTGACGCGCCGCAGCCAAGAGAGCCTTTTCGATCGCCGCCTCGTTCAAGCCGCCTTCAATCATCCGCTGCCGGGGCTCTTCAAGCACAATTTGAACCATGCCGTTCCCGGTGCCTTGAATGGTCCGAATCCGCGAGGTCGGCAGTCCAGCCGCTGAAACCGCTTTCCGTTCTTCCATCTGCTGGCCTGCATAAAAACTCAGCGCCAGCATCGCGCAACCCATCGCCGGCTTCAGTAATCGCGGCCATTCCGGCAGGATCGACCCAATCGAAGCCCACAACTTCCCATTCCAGGTATTCTCAACCACTCGGCTCGCATTCAGATTCCGCTTCAACCCTTGACGGCACTGCGCCAGCAACACCGGCGGCGGTTCCATTTCCGCTTCGTTCATCAGCCGCAGCATGGCCCGGTGTTCTTCGACTAACGCATGACACTCCGGACAGGCCGCCAAATGATTCTCGAAGGTCTCTTCCTGCTCAAAGCTCAGCTCGCCGAACACATACAATTCGACATTCTCTTTGATGAACTTACACTCGCAGCTCATACAAAATCCCCCAGGGCCGCGCGCATCTTCTGCGTGGCGCGGAACAGGCAATTCTTCGCTGCTTCCTCGGTTGTGCCCAGACTCTCCCCGATCGCTCTCAGCCGCATCCCCTGGTAATGCCGCATCTCGAAAACCATCCGCTCGCGCGGCGTAAATCCAGACAGCACACCCTCGATCCGCTCCCGCAATTCCCGGCTCAACAGCTTGCGTTGCGGATCCAACTCGGCCCGATCTTCCGCAGCCATCTCCAGCCGATCCTTCGGACCGTCGCTCGTTTCCACCACAGCCTGTTCTTCTTTGCGAACCTTCTTCTTGCGCAACGAATCCAGGCAAAGGTTGGTCACAATCCGGTACAGCCAGGTGTGGAAACTGCAATCAAAGCGGAACTTCGGCAAATTCCGATGCACCCGCAAGAACGCTTCCTGATAGATGTCATAGGCTTCTTCGCTGGAGCGAAGCAGATTGAAGGCCAGCCGTAGCACCTGCTGGTCATAGGTTTGGACCAGGCTTTCAAACGCTTCCTGGTCGCCCGCCTGCGCGGCGCGGATCAATGCGGCTTCGTCCATAGATCGTCGGTCTGCGGGCAGTCGGAGCGGTGCCGCAAGCGCCGCCTGCCCTGAAAATTGAGAGCTCACCGCCCTATTGGACGATCCATCCCGAAAAGAGTCACGCTCCCGGCAACAAAAATCGTTTAGTCGACGAGCGTAACTTCAATTCGCTTCGATTCGGCATCCATCGAAGTGATCTTGAACTGCCGGATCTGCCCAACGCGAACCTGATTCTTGTCCGTGTCGCTGCCTGAGCCTTCCTTCCAGCGCGCCTTCAACATTGCGCCCAGAGAAGAAACATCGACCGAACCCCCACCAGCGGAGCTCGCTGCCGCGCCAGCCGCCTTCGGCAACGCACAGTTTCCAGTGACGCCTTCGGCCAACTGCACCTTCGCGCGGCCTTCCTTCACATCGCTCACACGACCCGTCACCAGATCGCCCACCTGGTTTTCCGCGATAAAGTGATCGGCGCTCGTCGGTTCCAGCTGCTTGATGCTGAGCCGGATCCGTCGCCTGTCCACTTCAAACTCAATCACAGCGGCCTTAATCACCTGACCCACCTTCAGGACGTCCTTCGGATGGTCAATCCGCTTCTCGCGCGTGATGTCCGCCACATGCACCATACCTTCAACGCCCGGGCCCAAGCCCACAAACGCGCCAAAGTTCTGCAGGTCGGTCACGGTAGCCTCCACCACTGAGCCCAGAGGATACTTCGCCTTGGCTGCCGCCCACGGATCTTCCACCAGCTGCTTCAAGCCCAATCCAATCTTGCGCTCGGTCGGCTTCATGTCGAGGATCTGCACCTCAACCACATCGCCCACGTTCACCACATCTCCGGGCTTGCGAATCCGCTTATCCCAGGTCAGGTCGATCATGCGAACCAAGCCTTCAATCCCAGGCAACAGTTCTACAAACGCCCCGAAATCAGCCAGGCGCATTACCTTGCCCTGCACGCGCTGCCCCACCTGGAGCTGCTCTCCGGCCGCTGCCCATGGCTCCGGCTGCAGTTGCTTCATACCAAGCGAAATCTTGCGTGTCGTCGGATTGATCTTGAGGATCTTGACGTTAATCTCGTCGCCTTCCTTCAACAAATCGGCCGGCTTGGCGATCCGGGTCCAGCTCATGTCGCTGACGTGCAACAGGCCGTCCACTTCGCCGATGCTGACAAAAGCGCCAAAATCGGTCAGCGTCCGCACGCGACCCTTCAGCACGGTGCCTTCAGCCAGCGCGGCAAACGCTTCCTGCTTGCGCTCGGCTGCTTTTTCTTCAAGCAACACACGGCGGTCCACCACCACGTCTTCCTTTTCCTTATCGAACTTCGTGATGCGGCATTCGATCTTCTGCCCAACCAGCTTGGCCATTTCGCTGACATCACGGGCGCCGCTGCGCGAGGCCGGCATGAACGCGCGCTCGCCGATGTCCACGCGCAAGCCACCCTTTACTACCTCAAGCACAGTGCCCGTCACCACAAGCTTGTTCTCGAAGGCCTGTTCGATGCCGCTCCAATCCTTCGGAGCCTCCACCTTCTGCACAGCCAGCCGGTAATATCCGTCATCCGTGCGGCCCGCCACGCTCACTTCAAGCGTCTGGCCCAGTTGAACGACCACCTGGCCATCGCGGCCCCGCACCAGATCGAGCGGCAGCATGCCCTCCATCTTGCGACCGATGTCCACCACCACGCCATCCGGCGTGATGCGCAGCACATGGCCCTTGATCAGGCCTCGGCCAGTCTCCTCGCCTTCAGGCGCCTGCTGCGTTTCAAAGTCGCGCAGGATATCGCCAAAGCCAGTGTCCGCTAGGGTTTCCGCTGTTTCCGGTGATTCTTCGGGGTTCAGCGGCAGAGTGTTTTCCATGGAATTCATACCAATCCGTGAGACAATTCTTCATTGTCTCATATATGCTCCGCCGTCATTTCATCCCCTCCGCCGCGTTAGCCCTCGCGGCTCCAGCCCCCGCCGCCGATGACGATGCGGGCTGGCTCAAAATCCGTCAGGATCACTTCTCCCTCCCCGACTGGCGCGCCTATCTCAACACCGGCAGCGTCGGGGCCACACCCAATCGCGTCGTCAAGGCCACCAACGACTACCTCGCCAAGGGTGCCAGCTACGCCACCGACGAATATCCACGCTGGGGCTACGAGCCCATGGAGACCCACCGCACCGCCCTCGCCAAGTACCTCGGCACCTCCATGGCGGAACTCGCCCTCACCCACAACGCCACCGAATCGATGAGCCTCATCGTCAACGGCCTCGATCTCAAGCCCGGCGACGAAGTCCTGATGACCGATCAGGAACACCCCTCCGGCCGCGGAGCCTGGCAACTCAAGCAAGACCGCGCCGGCATCCGCCTTCGCGAAGCCCGCATCCCCATCCCTCCCAAAACTCCCGAGGAACTCATCGAAGCCATCCTCAGCCAGGTCCGCCCAGAGACCCGCGTCCTCTCTTTTTCGGCCATCACGACCCACACCGGCCTGCTCTTCCCCGTCAAGCAAATCTGCGAAGCCGCCCGCGCCAAAGGCCTCATCACCGTCGTTGACGGCGCGCACATGCCCGGCCAGATCCCATTCCGCATCGACGACCTCGGCTGCGACGCCTTCGCCGGCAGCCTCCACAAATGGATGCTCACGCCCCCAGGCACCGGCGTCCTCTACGTCCGCGGCGACTTCCAGTCCAAGCTCTGGCCCACCATCGTCGTCGAGGGCTGGCGCACAGCGAAAGACGCCCTCAAGTACATGCAGCTCGGCTGTAACAACCGCGCCGAACTCGAAGGTGTCCTCGAAGCCCTCCGCCTCATCGAAGAGCTCGGTCCCCAGCGCATCTACGACCGCATCCACCACCTCGCTCAATACACCTACAGCCGCGCCATCCAGGTCCCCTATCTCAAGGTCCTCACCTCACCCAACCCGCAACTCTACGGCGGCATGGTGGCTTTTGAAGTCGACCGGCCCGACTACACACCGCTCTGGAACAAACTCGCCCAGCGGAAGGTTTGGACCCTCCGCGCCAACAAGATTCGCATCTCCTCGCACATCCACACCCGCCGCTCCGACATCGATCTCTTCTTCGACACGCTCAAAGAAGTCTACGGCTAACTACGGTTCAACCGGTAACCCACGCCCCGCACAGTAAGTAAGCGCTCCGGATGCGCCGGGTCCGTCTCGATATACTTCCTCAGCCGCACGATGAAGTTATCGATCGCCCGCGTATCCGTATCGCTCTGCACCTGCCACACCTTATCGAGCAGCTCGGCCCGGCTCACCGCCTCGCCTTCATGCTCGAGCAAGTACTTCAGCAGATTCACTTCCATCACGGTCAGCGGTTGCTTCTCGCCCTCCACCTCGATCTCAAGCGTCTTAAAGTCGATCCGCCGCCCATTGATCGTCACCTCATCAGACACATCGCCCTTTAGCCACTCCCGCCGCCGCATCAACCCCTTGATCCTCGCGATCAACACCCCAAGGTCAAACGGCTTCGACAGATAGTCGTCCGCCCCGGCCGCAATGCCCTTCACGACATCCTCAGCCCGTCCCCGCGCCGTCAGCATCAACGTCGGCAGATATTGCCGCTGCTCGCGCAACCGCCGGATCACCTCAAACCCGTCAATCCCCGGCAGCATCACATCCAGCACCAGCAAATCGAACCCATTGCGACCCGCGGCAAACTCCTCGAGCGCATCCTCCCCGTTATCTCGAACGGTCACCTCAAAGCCCTCAGCCTCCAGGTTGAATCGCAGCCCCTCGGCCAGATGTTGTTCGTCCTCCACCACCAGCACCCGCATCAGCTCACCGCTCCCTTGGGTTGAAATTCGCTCTCGAGCTCCATCGTAAACGTGCTGCCCAGCCCCGCGCCTTCGCTCGCCGCATACACGCGCCCGCCATGCTTACGCGCCACGCTCCGCACAATAAACAACCCGAGCCCCGTGCCCTTGATCTTCTGCGAAATCACGCCCGGAATCCGGTAGAACCTTCCAAAGATCCGCTTCAACTCCGCCGGCGGAATTCCCATCCCCTGATCGGCCACTCGCAATGCCACCCGCCGCGCATCGAGCCTCTCCAACTGCAGGCTCACCTTCACATTCCCGCCCGAATACTTGATCGCGTTCTCCACCAGATTACTCACCGCCGATTTCAACTCCTGCGGATCCCCCACCACCACAGCAGTGTCTCCCGTCGGCAACTTGCGCTCCACGTGCAAGCGGTCTTCCTCAAGGTGATGCCGCACACGCGCCATCTCCACGCAATCGGTCACCACATCGGTCAGCGGCACAGCCTGCTTGCCGCGTCCGCTGCGGCTCCCCACGCGGCTCGCCTCAAGGACTTGTTCAATCGTCCCCATCAACCGGTTCGTGTCATCGTGCATGATCCGGTAAAACTCCTGCTTCTTCGGCTCAGGAATATCCCGCCGCTCCAGCGTTTCCAGATACAGCTTGATCGATGCCACCGGTGTCTTCAATTCATGCGTCACTGCGTTCAGGAACGCATCATGCTGCTCGTTCTTCTTGATTTCGCGAACGAGGAAAATCGTATTCAACACCATCCCCGCGATCACCAGCAGAAACACGATCGCCCCAAAGATAAACAGCACTCCCGTGCGCCAGCTCAACACCGCCCAACTGATGTTCAGAGCCACGGTGAGGACAATCGTAACGATCCCCAGCACGCTGAAGAAGATCGCCTGCCGCCGCCGTCCGGGCATCGTCATACCCTCTATTGAATCGCAACTTCGCCGGCCTCACAAAAAGCCGCCAGCCTTTCGGCCTCCGCCAGAACCTGCTTCCGCAACTTTGCCGTCGGCTCAGCAAACAGCTCCACTCGAATTCGCGTCGTCTTCTTTTCTTTCTCCACCTTCCACACGCCCCCCACAAAACCATCGATCAACACGGTCGCCATCACCCGCCCCGCCGTCAGCAACACCTTCTTGCGGTGCTCATCCGGCAACACCCGCGAGCGATTCGCATGCCCCAGCACCAGGTTGTTGTATTCGGCCACGAACCGCACCGGCACCGGCATCTTCCCCTCCACAATCCGGCCCTCCGCCACATCGAACAGAGTCCGCCCCTGCGCGTCCTGATATTCCACCAACTCGCCCCGCATCCCCTCCACAACCTTCGCAATCCCCGCATACCCGGCCCAGGCCGCCACATCCCGCGCCATAGCAGGCCCAAACGCCGCCAGCTACCGCCTCACCAGCTTCTTCTCATCCCGCTTTGCGTCGGCTTTCATCAAGGCATACTTCGCCATCGTCCCCCCGCGCCAAGCCCCCGCCGGAGGCATCTGAACCAGCGGCAAATGCGTTCGTACGCCGTATTCCATGGCTTCCTTGTTCCACTGCGGAAACTCCTCGAGCAACTTGTCACTCAACTCGCTCAACGATACGGGCCCCGCTTTCAATACCTCCCGCGCCAACCCGCAAATCGGCTCCACCTCAATTCCCGCCTTCCGCGACCCAAAGAACCCCTGCCACGCCTTCTCGAGCGCGGGCTGGATCACCGGCCTCACCCACCGAAAATCCTCCGCCGTCACCCAATGCAAAGTCGACCGCAACTATGCCGCCCGCACCACCACCTTCGCATCCCGCAACCCCATCAAATCCCCTGCCGCAAACGAACCCATCCGCCCCCACAACCCAAAGTAAGGCGGCGACGCCACCTGCGCCTGCAACCCCACCAACCTCTCAATCACTTCGACGCAACCACCCTGGCAAGCCTCCAGCAACATCTGCCTCTCCGGCAGAGTGCGGTTCAGTTCAGCCAATCCAATCGTCTTCATCACCCTTTTAGGTACGATGATAGCGATGGCAAGACATCCCAAGCCCCCGTTACTGCAGCCCGCACAAAATCTCCGCGAAGCTGGGAGGACTTTGGAACAAGCTCCACTTCTTACAACAGAGGAGTTGGAAGCATTTTATCGGTCAGAAGTTCAGAAGGTTCGCGGTGGAGACCGCATGGAGTATCTCAAAGTCCGCATTGATGATGCCTTGAACGCTGGTTTGGATTACCGCGCATTTCTCATGGGGCATCCCGGTGTTGGCAAGACCACAGAGTTGTTGCGAGTGATTGGCAATTTTTCCAGCCAACTTGAGCCATTGCGGATCAGCATCCTTTCCGAACTGAACCCGGGAGCATTCCGCTACTACGACTTGCTGCTTTTGATCTTAATCCGCGTGGTGGAAAAGGCATCTAGTCACCCGATCGCGGGCTTTGAAGAGCACAATCTGAACGCACTCTTGGATCGAGTCCGCCGCCATCTCTCGACTAAGTGGGCCAAGCACCTCAGCACCTCTGGAGCTGACTGGGGTGGTCCGAACCGGGCACATGGGTAACGGAATAAACCGGGCACATAGGTAACACTTTTGGCTGGAGGGGGAAGCACCCGATGGCCTGGAAAGAGACTTGTGTGATCGAGCAAA
>Ga0194130_10003926_pt1 | contig 19447 bp, 26 predicted proteins | sample TA2KigsurfametaG_FD_160084 | JGI IMG/M metagenome (GOLD analysis project Ga0194130, IMG submission 160084) | Freshwater microbial communities from Lake Tanganyika, Tanzania - TA2015050 Kigoma 12 surface | ecosystem: Environmental > Aquatic > Freshwater > Lake | place: Tanzania: Lake Tanganyika... | reverse complement strand
CGTCTCGGCTACAAAACGCCAACTCAAGCTCGTCGCGATTTTTCTGTTGAATTCAAAATTGCTGCGTGATTCAATGGCAATAATTCACTCCCAACGCGCTGTCCACCACGTCCGGAGCGGAACACTCCCAAGCTTTGCATTTGCTCTGTGGAGATATCCTTAACCGTTATAATACATGAGTTTGGGCAATTTGGAATAGTGGATTTGGTCAGCGTCATTGTCGTTAACTTCAATCGGGTGAGTCTCTTACGAAAATGTCTGAGGTCTCTTGAGGCGCAGACGCTTGCCGGTGTGGCCTGGATTGTTGTGGATAACGGGTCGTCGGACGGAAGCGCCGAGATGGTGGAACGCGAGTTCCCCCAAGCAACCGTGGTTCGAAGTGAACTGAATCTGGGATTCTGCGGAGGCAACAATCTTGGGATTTCTCATGCCCGCGGCGAGTTTGTTGCCCTTCTCAACAACGATGCAGAGGCCGAGCCGGGCTGGCTGAAGGCGCTGCTCGACGAGATGCATGTGGCACCCAAAGTGGGGATGGTGGCTTCGAAGATTCTGGTGGCGGGGCGAGAAGATGTGATCGATAAGGTGGGGCATGGGATTTACTGGGACGGACAAAATCGGGGGAAGGGAAGCGGAGATCGGGACCTCGGGCAATTCGATGCGGACCGGGAGGCATTGTGGCCGGACGGCTGTGCGGCGCTTTATCGAAAAACGATGCTCGATGAGATCGGAGGGTTTGACGAAGACTTCTTTGCTTATGCCGATGATGCGGAATTGGGATTGCGAGGTCGCACCGCTGGTTGGCTGGCCCATTACGCACCCGATGCTGTGGTGCGGCATCAGCGTGGCGCGACGATGGGGAAGTTGAATCCTGACAGGATTCGGCTGATCGAGCGAAATCGGGTCTGGCTGGCGGTGCTTCATTTTCCGTGGTGGCTGCTCGTGTTGAATCCGTTTTTCTTTTTGATGCGATTGCTGGCCGGGGTAGCGGCCGGGGCGTTAGGGGAAGGGGAAGCGGGACAGGTAAAGGGGATTCGAGGGAAGATAGAGATTGCACTTGCATTGCTGAAGGCCGATCTCGAAGCGATTGCCGGCCTGCCAAAGATGTGGCGAAAACGGCAAGCATGGCGGCGGCGTAGGCTGTGGAGCGACAGGGACGTATTTGCACTGCTGCGCCGGCACAAGATGACACTGGCTGAACTGAGCAGGAAGCTCGCCTGAAGGATGACTGGTATCCAAAACGAGAACACGACTACTGACGAACAACGCGCGGCGCTGGCGGCTGAGAACGCGTGTGTCGCGTGCGGCTCGCGGGAGATGACGACGCTTTTTCATGCCGGGGACCGGTTGTACCGGACGACTTCGAAGAGTTTTCTGGTGGTGGAGTGCGAACGTTGCCGGTTGATACGGTTGTATCCGAAACCCAAGCCAGAGGAGTTGGCGACCTACTATCCTTCGGACTACTGGCATAACGATAGTGGCGGCACGATCACGAGTATCGAAGAGTTTTACCGCCGGTTGGTGTCGATGGATCACATCCGATTTCTCGAAGGTGCTATCGCTGGCGCTGGGGGCGGATTGGTAATGGATGTGGGGTGCGGCGGGGCGTTGTTGTTGCGTTTGTTGCGGGAAAGAGGCCACCGCGTGCTGGGCTCCGATTTTTCGCTCGATGCGGCTTCGATCGCATGGGGGCAGAACGGTGTGCCCGCATTTTGCGGAACTCTGACGCAGGCGCCTTTGCGTGAGGAAAGCGTCAGCGTGTTGAGCATGTTTCACGTGCTTGAACATTTGTACAAGCCAGATGAGTATCTTGCCGCAGCCCACCGACTGCTTAAGCCCGATGGCCGGCTGGTGATTCAGGTGCCGAATGCGGCGAGCTGGCAGTTCTTGATGTTTGGTGAGAACTGGAATGGAATCGATGTGCCAAGGCACTTGCATAACTTCCGGTTGAACGATGTGTACGTGCTGCTGGACCGTTGTGGATTCGAGCCCGTGCGGACCAAACATTTCTCGTTGCGGGATAACCCGGCGGGGTTCTCGATCAGCATCGCGCCAGGCCTTGACCCGATGGCGCGGCGCATTCGAAAAATCGCCGAGACTCCGGCGCAGAGGTTGATCAAGAATCTGATCCATCTGGCGCTGATGGTGGTGGCGCTACCCTTTAGCGCCGTAGAGGCTTTGTGCCTGGCGGGCAGCACGGTGATGGTGGAAGCGAAGAAAAAGTCATGAGCTATGCAGGGCTGCGGAGGCTGGTGCCAGCGTGGCTGCAGCGGGAGGTGTTCTACTTCGAGTCGAGGATCTTGGATGGAGTACGAGAGTTTGCAGAGGCTCTCAAGCCAGGGGCGAGAGTATTGGACGCCGGGGCTGGTGAGGGGCAATATCAAGATTTTTTCAGTCGTCAGCGATATGTAGGTGTGGACCTTGGTGTTGGCGATGTGGCGTGGAACTACTCGAAACTGGATTGCGTGGCGGACCTGCTGCGCTTGCCGTTCGCCGACGGGGGCTTCGATGCGTTTGTGAGCGTGGTGACATTGGAACATGTAACCGAGCCCGGGCTGGCGATTGCCGAGATGGCGCGTGTGGCCAAGACAGGGGCGACGTTGTTTTTGGTGGTGCCCCATGAGTGGGAGGTACATCAGCACCCACATGATTACTGGCGATTTACGAAGTTCGGTGTGAAGCGCCTGCTTGAGACGAATGGTTGGGAAGTGGTGCGGCTGGAACCGGGTGGAGGATTCTTCCGGTTGCTATCGCGGAGGTTGATGAACGGATTGCAATTCCTGCCCGGATGGTTGATGCCATTGGTCGCATTGGGAGTTGCACCATTGGCCTTGATCGTCGGATGGATGGACGGATTGGATTCACAAAAGGACTACACGTTGGGATACATTTGTTGGGCAAAGAGGAGATCGCAATGAGCAAAGCAACACGACGGAAGTTTCTACCAGGCCTGCTGGCGCCAATGGGATTGATGGCCGATGGCGGCAAGAAACTGCCTGACTTCACCTACACGGTGAAAGAGACGACCGAGGTGAAAGAGTCGTTTGGGATCCATCGCAAGTACTTCGAAGGGCCAACGGATCAGTTGAAGCTGATGGTGGCGGGAAGTGTGACGCTGAAGCCAGGGACGACGCCGCATCCGCCGCACGCGCATGAAGAGGAAGAGATTATGGTGGTGACGGAAGGCACGGGGTTGATCGGGCTGAATGGGCAGGATAAGGCGGTAGGGCCAGGCTCGATGATGTATTCGGCGGCGAATAAGCCGCATGACATCCGGAATACGGGCAAGACGCCGTTGACGTTCTTCTATTACAAGTGGAAGGCCTGAGTTGCGCCTCACTTAAGTACTGTGATTCAGTGCCAGGACTTTTCTGTTTTTTTTGATTTGAATTCAGATCCCGCTCTGCTCATTGTTCAAAAGGAGAAAGAACAATGAAATGCTGAATTTTGATTCTTTTGGCTGCCCCTATGCTGGCAACCACAATTAACTTTGACGATGTGCCTGTCACTCAGGGCCAAGGGGTATTTGTCGCTCCCAACCGGTATGCGGCGCAGGGGGTGGCTTCGATCCAAACGATCGTGAGTATCGGCGATGGATTGGGAGTGGGAGACACATTCAATGCATCGTTGCCGAGTAATAACTTTGCAGTGTTGGCCAACGCGAATTCGGTTTCGAGCCCGAACTTTGCGGTGGCCGCTTCGGTGGTCAATGGGTTCCTGGTATTTGAGAGCGCGGAGGTTTTGATCCGGTTCAGCGATAGAGTGGTGAGCGCGTCGGCTCAAACCGACGATGCAGCGGGTGAATCGGGCGAGATTGTGCGTTTGTTGGGATTGAAGGATTTGGGCAACAATTTGTTTGAAATCGTGGCGGTGGCTTCGGGCCTGGATAACGAGGTGGATGCGCCCGGCAAAGTGCTGGCGCTAAACTATGTCGCGGGGTTTGACGCCATTGTGTTTCAGACGACGACGGAGCAGGAAGGCTTGGACGACCTCACGTTCCAGGCGGTGCCGGAGCCGGGGACGTATCTGCTAAGCGGTGTGGCCCTGATTGCGATTGCAGGAATTCGACGGAAACGAAGCTGAGAAATTTGAGCGGCCAGCGCACTAAACACATGATGCGATTTCTTTGCCTGTTGGTGGTGCTGGCCTGCTCGGTGGCTCAAGAGACGCCGAAACCGGAGAAGGTGGCGCTGAGGCAGGAGATTGCGGATTTAAAAGTGAAAGCGTTTGAGCTGCAGCAGAAGATTGAATTGCTGGAGCATCAATTGAAGGATGTCGAAGAAGCCGAGGCGAACCGACCGGTGGTGAGCCCGGCCCTTAAGACTGTGGCGAAGGCGCGGTGCGCGGGGCATACCAAGGATGGCAAGCGGTGCACGCGGAACGCCGAGGCGGGGAGCCGGTTCTGCTGGCAGCATAAGGGGCACCGTTAGCGGTTTTTGAGCAGCAGGGCGGTTGCGGCGAGTGCGTCGTCAATGGCCTTGGTGTGGTCGATGGGGATGAGGCCGAAGGAATCCTTGTGGCGCGGGTCTGCGCCGAGATCGAGGAGTGTTCTTGCTGATGTGAACTTGAACTGGAGCGCGGACCGGGACAGCGGTGTGAGCCCGAGGTCGTCGGGTTGATCGACTTTGGCGCCGGCTTTGGCAAGAAGCTTGATGGCTTCACTGTTGTTGAAGGAAGTGGCGATCAAGATGGGAGGCATGGGGATACTGCCGAGGAGCTTCATGGGGCGTTTGGGATCGGCGCCCTTGGAGAGCAGGAACTGGACCATGGCAGTGTCGTTGGCCATGAGGGCATGGGCGAGGGGGGTGGCATCGAAGCGGACTTTGCGAGTGGGATTGGGCGAGAGGCCGGCCGAGATGAGGAGGTCGAGGGATTTTGTGTTGCCGCCATGGAGGGCGGTGATCATGAGGGCGTTGAGGCCGGTGCTGGTGAGGGCCTTGGGGTTGGCTCCGCGCTTGAGCAGGAGAGCGACTTTGGCGGGGTCGTGAGCGGCGAGCATGAGGGCGGTGGTGCCGCCGGGCGTGGCTGAGTTGGGATCGATCTTCGCGAGTTCGTCGAGAGAACCGGTTTGGGCGGCGGTGGCCCAGGAGAACTTTGTGTGATCGAAGGCGGGCAAGGGCGGGGGCTTGGGGGCGTTGGGCTGGAGGGGGAGGGCTTCGGCGAGAGCCATTGCGGCGAAGGCCGTGGCGGCCGAGGAGATGAACTGATCCTTGCCGTAGGGGAAGCCGGATTCGAAATAGGGAGGGCTGATGGGGGCCTGGGTGTGGATGCGGGTTTTGACGTGCCAGGAGCCGTCGGTGGCCTGATTGCGGAGGAGCCAGTCTATGCCGTGCTCGAACTGTGGCTTGTTGCTGATTAGGTCTTGCGTGGAAGCCAAGGCGAATAGGGCTTGAGAGGTGGCGTAGGCGTCGCTCGATTTCGACGTTGGTGTCTGGCGCCAGGAGCCGTCGGGTTGTTGCAGAGAGGCGAGATGGCGGGCGGCTATGGCGAGCGTGGCGGCGGGGGCGTTGGCCCAGCGGAGACCGAGCAGGCGATAGGTGGCGTCTTCTGTATCGTATGGAGTGGCGCGGGCGAGCTAGGCGCAGGCGCGGTCGAGGTATTGGGGTTGCAGGTTTTGAGGCAAGTAATGGGCCATGGCGCGGACGGCGTTGGCCGTGGCGGTGAAGTGCGATGCGCCCTGCGGGGGGCGGCCGTCGAGGACGGGGAAGTGTCCGTCGGCCTGCTGGGTGTTGGCGATGTGGCGGGCGTAGATGGTGGTGACGAGGTTGGAGGCGACGCCCGCGGCGATGGCGCCGGAGAGCATGGCGCCTTCGGAGAGGGCGGGGTCGATGATTTCGTCGACGCGGATGGCACCATCGATATCGAGGAGGCGGCGGTAGGTTTTGGTGGCCGATTGGAGGGCGAGCTTTTCATCGACCGCGATGCCACGCAGACGGGCCGAGGCGATGGCCATGTCGCCGAGAGTCTGATGGTGGCAAGAGAAGCAGGGCAGCTTCCATTGGGCATTGACCTTCTGGATCATGGCGACGGCCTTGGTTGCGCTGGCGCGGATCTGGTCTGGAGTGGCCGCCATGGCAATGGATTGGAGGCAGGCAAGGACGAGCAGGCCTGGGAGATTTCGCATCTGGCGATCCTAACAGCCGGCTGAAGCGCTTGCAATGTGGAGGCGCGGCGGATTATCTTAAGCCATGGATCGCAGAGACTGGTTTCGCACCGCAGGCATGGCTGCGGTTGCTTTTTCAAGCGACGCCCTTCCCCGTTTGCAGGCAGCGTTAGCAGCACAAGGCGGTAAACCCGCCGATTCCCTGGCAGTGGACGAAGACTTCTGGTTTCAGGTGAGACACATGTTCACCGTCGATCGGAACATCATCAACCTGAACAACGGAGGCGTTTCCCCATCACCGAAGATCGTGATGGAAAGCGAGAAACGATACCTCGAGATTTCAAATATGGGCCCGGCGCACTTTATGTGGAAGGTGCTGGGGCCGGAACTGGAAAGTGTCCGACGCCGGCTGGCTCAGAGCTTTGGGTGCGACCCGGAAGAGATCGCGATTACGCGGAACGCAAGCGAGGCGCTGGAGACGGTGCAACTGGGGCTTGAGTTGCAGCGTGGCGACGAGGTGCTGACGACCAATCAGGATTACGGCCGTATGTTGACCACCTGGCGGCAACGGGCCCGGCGCGATGGCATTGTGCTAAAGGAGATTTCCTTTGAAGTGCCGGCGCGATCGCTCGACTACCTGGCGGGATTGATTGAAGACGCGATCACGCCGAAGACGAAGGTGATTCATATCTGCCACATCACAAATCTGACGGGGCAGATTTTCCCGATCAAGAAGATTGCACAGATGGCGCGCAAGCGTGGGATCGAAGTCGTGGTGGACGGTGCCCATGCATTCGGTCAGTTCCCATATAAGCAGTCGGACCTCGATTGCGACTACTACGGGACGAGTTTGCACAAGTGGATTCTGGCTCCGGTGGGAACCGGGTTCCTGTATGTGAAGCGCGACAAAATCGGCAAAGTATGGCCGCTGATGGCCGCGCCCGATTCGATGGCGAACAACATTCGCAAGTTTGAAGAGATTGGCACGCACCCTGCCAGCCAGCGGAATTCGATTACCGAGGCACTGACGTTCAGCGAGTCGATCGGGATCGAGCGGAAAGCGGCTCGCTTGCGTTACTTGCGCAAGCGGTGGCAGAACCGGCTGAAGGTGTTGCCGGGAGTGACCTTGCACACGAGCGACGATCCGGAGATGAGTTGCGGGATCGGGACGGTGGGATTTGCCGGATTCAACATTCCGAAGCTGGCTGAGTACCTGATGGAAAAGCACAAGATCATGGTTGTGCCGATCGTGAGGGGGAGCCAGTACAGCGGCTTGAGAGTGACGCCGAACGTTTACACGACACTTGAGGAAGTGGATACGTTTGCTGAAACAATGGAAGGAATTGCAAAGAAAGGCGCAGCTGCGCTGGGCCTGGCGTAAGAGATTTCAGTTGACTTGGCCTTATGAAATTTCATAAATTATCCTGAGGCTAATCTTTTGTTAAGGTTGGAATGTTCGCGCTGTCTACGTATGACGGCATACTCCAAAGCAGCAGGCAATTGGGGATTATGGTTTCGGCCAAAATCGCCGATAAGCCTGATAAGGACAGCATGGTCTTTAACAGAGTTTTCATTTTTGCACTGCTCGCGGTGATTGCATTTGTCGCGCCAGACGTGATTCACGCTGCAACCGCGAGAAACAGTCCCCAGAAGAAGACAGTGGTGGCCAGGAAGGCAACATCCACTAGGACAACGGCCGTAAAAAAGCGTTCCACTGCAGGAACGAAAAATGGGCCAGTCCTCCGAAAGGCGTCCTACACCAAAGGACGTGCACCCGTTTCTCGATACCGTCAACGCAATAGCCCTTACTCGGGTTTTTGGACGGTTCCCAATTTTGCTGATGCTACCGAAGGCGATGTGATCGACGGGGAAGACCTGACGATCCGCCGTGCAGCGGTTGAGGCGCTGAATGGTTTGAATGGCGCGGTGGTCGTCTCTGATGCCAATACGGGCCGTATTCTTTCGATGGTGAACCAGAAGCTGGTGCTGCAGAACGGGTTCCAGCCTTGCTCTACGATCAAGATTCTGGCTGGTGTTGCAGGTGTGATGGAAGGGGAGTTTTCGCGCGACAAAGTGCTCAAGTTGAGCCGACGTGAGTACATGGACATGACCATTGCTATGGCGCGCAGCAACAACCCTTACTTCGCCTCGATTGGGCGGAAGCTCGGATACAGCAAGATCTCCTACTATGCGAAGTTGCTGGGCCTCGGCGAGACTGCTGGCTTAAATATTCCTGGCGAGCAGCCAGGGATCTGGCCGGACAAGGAAGTACCGAGCGGCATCGGCATGATGACCAGCTTCGGCGACGGCATTGGTTTGACTCCACTGCAGTTGTCCTCGATTCTGACGACGGTGGCCAACGGTGGAACCATGTACTACCTGCAGTACCCTCGGACGCAGGCGGAGATCGAGACGTTTGTGCCTCAGGTGCGCCGCCGGCTGGAAAACTTCGAACCCGCCATTCAGGAGATTCGTCCTGGCATGCAGGGTTCGGTGGAATTCGGCTCTGGACGTCGGGCTGGGTATGAAGATCATGAACCGATCTTTGGCAAGACGGGGACCTGCACGCATTGGGACCACAAGACGCATCTGGGTTGGTTTGGCAGTTTCAATGAAGTGGGGGATCGCAAGTTGGTTGTGACCGTGTTGTTGACCGGCGGCAAGCTGGTGAGTGGGCCGGTTGCCAGCGGCGTGGCGGGACAGGTGTTCCGCAAGTTGAATGAAAGCCGCTACTTCGCTTCGAACCCGCAGCCATTGCCCGCAAATACCGTGATGGCCTCTGGGGCTCAAGCGGTATACATGCCAGAAAACTAAATTTAGCGTTATCTTTGAACGATTCACCGGCGGAGGCCTAAGGCTTTCGCCGGTGAAGCATTTTATGGGCTATGACTTATATGCGTAAATGCGCATATAGTTAATTCAAATGCGTACAGCAATTCCCATCTGGATCTTGAGCGCTGTGGCAGTGCAGGCTGCCGAGCCGCTCGGTTTGGCCGAGGCGGTCGCGAGAGCCGTTGCGAAACACCCCAGTGTTGAAGCCGCCCGCGCGAGTTTGCGCGCAGCCAACGAAAAGCTGCCCGAAGCCAAAGCGGGTTTCAAGCCGCGTGTTGACTTTCAGGAGAGCTGGGTACGGTCGAACAACCCCGTGTTCGTGTTTGGATCGCTTTTAACCCAAAGGCAATTTGGGCCGCAGAACTTCGCCATCGACAGTTTGAATCGTCCGGATGCGTTGAATCAGTTCCAGTCCCTTGTGATGGCCGAACAGGTGTTGTGGGATGGGGGGCGCACGCGGAAGTCGGTCGAAATGGCGGAACTGGGCCAAAGGGCGGCGGCGATCAGCGTGAAGCAAATCGAACTCGCGCTGGCCAGCCGCACCGCGCGGGCGTATCTGGAATTGCAATTGACGCAGGCGGCGATTCCAGTGGCGCGGCAGGCTCTCGAAGCGGCTGAGGCGGATCTGAAGCAGGCTGAGGCGATTCGCGATGCAGGGCGGGCTACTGCTGCGGACGCGTTGTCGGTGAAGGTCCATCGCGTCTCGATGGAAGAGCAATTGATGATGCGTACTGCTGAAGAGCGAATCGCGCGCCGAGTGTTGAACGAGCTGATCGGCGCTCCAGACGCAAGCGAGTTTGCGCTCACCACAAATATGAAGAACTTGCCGGTGGCCGAAGCGGCAGCGGATCGCCCCGCAGTGGAGCAATCAAAGTTGCAGTTGCATTCTGCTGGCAAACAGATCGAACTGGCGAAGCTGGCCTGGATGCCTCAAGTTGGATTGCGGCTTGGGTTTGAGGCTGACCGGCAGAGGTTTGAAAACCGGGGCGGAGCGAATTAGATGGCGGGCGTTTCGCTCAAGTGGACTCCTTATCAAGGCGGTGCCGAGCGCGCCGCCTGCGAGCAGCCGTTGAGAACGAGAAAGCGGCGGAGTGGAATACAAAGGCGATGGAGCAGCGGGTGCGGGTAGAAGTGATGGAAGCGGCGACGTTGTTTGCCGCAAGCCAGGCAAGAGTTGGTACAGCACGCACGGCGATCGCTGCAGCTGAAGAGAGCCTGCGCATCACGCGGGATCGCTATGAGGCGGGCCTGGAGACGATCACCTCACGATTGCGAACAGAAACAGCGTTGACGGAAGCGCGGCTGCGGCTGCTGATAGCCGGCCATTCAGTGCGGATCGCGCGATTGAATCATGAAGCAGACCTGGGCAAACTCGGGCCGGACTTGGAGGTATTGCAGTAATGCGCATTCAAAGTTTGTTGATTCTGGGTGTTGTCTTGCAGCTTTCCTGCGGAGGCGACAAGCATCAAACTCATGCGGTCCAAGCGCCACCGAAGGTGAGTGCAAAGATTGAAGAGGTTAGGCTTTCGAAGGTAGAGCAAACCGCAACCGCCACAGGCACTGTGGAGGCACGGACGAGAACCGTGCTCGCCGCTCAGGTAATGGGCGTAGTGCGTCAGGCTCCGTTTGAAGTCGGGCAGACCGTGCGTGCGGGGCAGACATTGATTGTGCTCGATTCGCAACAACTGGCGGCCGGAGCCGCGCAAGCCGCTGCCGCTCGTACTGAAGCGCGCAGTGGCATGAGCGAAGCTACTGCGGCGCTAGACGGGGCACGCGCGCAGCTGGAATTGGTCCGCTCAACGCGTGGGAGACTCGTGCGGCTGCATGAGCGCAAGAGCGTTTCAGATCAGGAGATGGACGAAGCGAACTCGAAGTTAAAGCAAGCAGAATCTACAGTGTCGATGGCAGAGGCGCGCCTCGAACAGGTGCGAGCCAGGATTACGCAGGCTGACGAAGCGGTGACAGCGGCATCGGCTCAGAAGGGTTATGCGACCATCACCGCGCCCTTCGCGGGTGTGATCGCCGAGAAGCTGGCACAAGTTGGATCGATGGCTGTGCCGGGCGTACCGCTGCTTTCATTGGAGAGTGTGGGCGGCTTTCGTGTGGCGTTGCAACTGGACGAGTCGCAAGGGCGAACTGCCCGCATAGGGATGGCACTGCAACTGATGCTCGACGGGCCCGAAGCGGTGGCGACCAAGGTGAATGAGCTGGTGCCGGCGCTAGATCCGACGACGCGAAGTCTGACGGTGAAGGCCGATCTGCCGACGCTTGCGGGGCTACGGACCGGAATGTTTGCACGCGGGCAATGGGTTGTAGGCGAGAAGGAGATGTTGTCGGTTCCGGTGAACGCGGTGCGTGAGAGGGGGTAGTTGCAGATGGTGTTTGTGGTGGAGAACGGGAAGGCGATTTCGCGCATGGTTTCGCTTGGGGATCCGGTAGCAGGACGTAGGGAAGTTTTAAGCGGATTGAAGGCAGGAGAGCGTGTGATTGCGGCCGTGAACGATGCGGTGCAGGACGGTGCCCCTGTGGAGGTGATCCCGTGACCACTCCACTAGGGCCTGCAGGCAGAATCGCCGCCGCCTTTGTTCACTCCAAGCTGACTCCGCTGGTGATCCTGGCATCACTTGCCATGGGCGTGTTCTCCGTGTTGATGTTGCCGCGCGAAGAAGAACCGCAGATTCAGGTGCCGATGGTGGATGTGATGGTGGGGATGCCGGGTCTGTCGCCGGTAGAGATCGAGCAACGGCTGACAAAGCCGCTTGAGAAGTTGCTTTGGGAAATCCCGGGCGTTGAGTATCTCTACTCGACATCGATGCCCGGACAGGCGTTGGTGATCGTGCGGTTCAAGGTGGGTGAGGACGAAGGCGCGAGTATCGTCAAACTCAACCAAAAGATCGCCGGAAACCTCGACCGGATGCCGCCTGGGGCGATGCAGCCCTTGGTGAAGTTGCGCTCGATTGATGATGTGCCGATTCTGGCGCTGACTCTGCACAGCAAGCGTTATGGGCCATTCGAATTGCGCAGGATTGCCAGCCAGCTCGAAGATCAAATCAAAGAAGCGATAGACGTATAGAGCGTGGCGGTGATTGGTGGGCAGCGGCGCGAGATGCGGGTGACACCGGACCTGGAGCGGATGGAAGCTTACCGGATTCCCCTGAATGCAATTTGGAAGGCGATCGCGGGGAACAATCAACGCTATGCCGCGGGTCGCATCAGCAAAGACAACGCCGAGCGAATTGTGGAAGCGGGAGAGCTGTTGCGCAATGCCGAGGATCTGCGCGCGATTGTGGTGGGTGCAGCAGCAGGCAAGCCAGTGTTCTTGCGGGATGTCGCGCGGGTTGAGGATACGGGCGCTGAGCCAAGCGAGTGTGTGTTTCATGTGGAGCGTGGGGCGGCCGAGGCTGCGGTTACGATTGCAGTTGCCAAGCGCAAGGGAGCGAATGCGATTACCGTTGCTGATGGCGTACTGCGCAAGGTGGAACTGGCCAAGGGGCATGTGCTCCCGGGTGATGTGACGCTAAGCATCAGCCGCCAGTACGGCGAAACTGCAGCTGAGAAGAGCAACGAATTGCTGCAGCATATGGGCATCGCGGTGATTTCGGTCGCTCTGTTGATTACTCTTGCGCTGGGTTGGCGCGAATCGCTGGTAGTGTTCGCTGCAGTGCCGGTGACGCTAGCGCTGACTTTGACGGTCTTCTATCTCTACGGATACACGCTGAATCGCATCACGCTGTTTGCGCTGATCTTCTCGATCGGCATTCTGGTCGACGACGCGATTGTGGTGGTAGAGAACATCGTGAGGCACGCGAGGCTACCTGAGAACCGGGAGCGGGCCTTTGCAACGGTTGTGGTGGAAGCCGTGAATGAAGTGGGCAACCCGACGATTCTCGCAACCTTGACTGTGGTCGCGGCGATTTTGCCAATGGCATTTGTGGGCGGTTTGATGGGTCCGTATATGCGACCGATCCCGATCGGGGCTACGGCGGCGATGTTGTTCTCAATAATTGTGGCGTTTTTGGTGACTCCGTGGGCCGCTGTGCGGTTGCTTGAGGGCCACGCCACGACAGCGCACCAAGACGAACGGGAAGATCTCGTGACTCAGATGTATCGGCGCTACATGGATCGACTGTTGCACCGTCCCCTATGGACCGGCGGCTTTCTCATGGGCGTGGTTGTGCTGCTGGTTGGGGCGATGCTGCTGTTTCCGCTGGGCTAGGTAAAGGTGAAGATGCTGCCCTTCGATAACAAGAGCGAGTTCCAGGTGATTGTGAACATGCCCGAAGGGACAGCGCTTGAAGAGACGCAGCGCGTCGTAGCATTGCTGGCGCGCGAAGCAATGGCGCAACCTGAAGTCGTCGATGCGCAAACCTATGCCGGTACTGCCTCACCGCACAACTTCAACAGGCTGGTGCGTCATTACTATCTCAGGTCTGGCGCTAACGTCGCGGACATCCAGCTGAATCTGCTCAGCAAGGCCGATCGCAAGCAGCAGAGCCATGAGATTGCCAAGCAGGTGCGAGTGAGGTTGGCTCCGCTGGCGGCAACACTGGGTGCGAAGATCCAGGTGGCCGAGGTGCCTCCGGGTCCGCCTGTGCTCGCAACGTTGGTGGCTGGAGTTTACGGCCCGACCCAGCAGGGGCAAAAGCAGGTGGCTGCCGAGCTTCTCGAGATCTTCGGCCGCACTCGTGGCGTTGTCGATGCGGACTGGTATGTCGAAGAAGAACAGCCGAAGAAGTACCTGCGTGTGGATTGCGAGAAGGCTGGGTTGCATGGCATTGCACCGGCGGCGATTGCGGATGCGGTGAGGTTGGCAACGATGGGTTCAACGGCGGGACTGTTGCATCAAGAGTTAGAGCAGGAGTCCGTGCCGATCGTGATGAGGCTCAATAAGGCTGAGCGCGTGGATCTGGACCGGATCCGGCGCATCCGTGTGCCGGGAGCGAACGGGGCGATGGTGGTGATCAGCGAGTTTACGACCGTCGTGGACACGCGGGAAGAACGCAACACCTATCACAAGAACCTGATGCCGGTGACTTAAGTGACGGCTGATGTCGCAGGAGAAATCGAAAGCCCGGTTTACGCAGTACTCGCAGTTGGCCCCGAGATTGAGAAATACAAACCCTATGGCTACACGATCGAGCAATACGTGGCGCAACAACTCTTCGACAGCAGCCGCTATGCAATGAAGTGGGACGGAGAGTGGCACATTACCTATGAGGTGTTTCGCGATCTTGGAATCGCATTTGCAGCCGTACTTGTGCTGATTTATGTGTTGGTGGTGGGATGGTTTGAGAGCTTTGTGACGCCGCTAGTAATCATGGTTGCGATTCCGTTTTCGCTCGTGGGAATCCTTCCCGGTCATGCACTCTTGAGCGCATTTTTCACGGCGACTACGATGATCGGCTTTATCGCGGGCGCGGGGATTGTCGTTAGAAACTCGATCATCCTGGTCGACTTTATTGAGCTGCGACTCAAAGAGAGCATGGCCCTGGACGCGGCTGTGATTGATGCGGGGGCGGTTCGCTTTCGTCCCATGATGCTGACGGCAGCAGCAGTCGTAGTCGGCTCTGGCGTGATTTTGTTCGACCCGATTTTTCAGGGTCTTGCCATCGCGTTGATGGCCGGTGAGATTGCTTCACTAGCGTTGTCCCGCGTTACCGTTCCAGTAGTTTATTTTCTAATCCAGAAGTATCTGAGGAGAGTCTCATGAATGTAGAAAGAATGTTGCGCATGATTGCCGGAGCACTGATTGTTTTGAGCGTCGTGTTCGCAAAGACCGTCGACCCGCGTTGGTATTGGTTCACCGCCTTCATTGGGCTGAATCTTTTCCAGTCGGCTTTCTCCAACTGGTGCCCGATGATGACATTCTTAATGAAGCTTGGAGTGAAGGGATAGTTGTCATAGTGAAGAAAATCAAGGCCTCGATTCCGGACGCATTGATCGACTCAATTGCGCAACGCTTCCGGGCCATGGGCGAGCCGTCTAGACTGCGGATCTTGCGAGAGTTGATGCAAGGGGAAAAGAGCGTGTCGCAATTGGTGGAATCGACGGGATTGACCCAATCGAATACCAGCCGCCACTTGCAGGCGCTTTTCGAATCTGCGCTGGTAGCTCGGCGAAAATTCGGACTCGAAGTGATCTATTATGTGTCTGACCCTATGGTGGAGCAATTGTGCGAACTGATGTGTTCAAGCGAACTCAAGCGCCTCGAGTCGGCATGGAAGCAGGCCCAAGTGGGAACGCGTGGCTGATCCCTGGCTGGTATTGCCGCTCGCGGTTTTGATCGGGGTGGTGCTGGGTGCGTTGGGTAGTGGCGGCGCCATACTTGCATTGCCTGTGTTGGTTTACGTAGCGGGTTTGCCCGTGCGCCAGGCTGTTGCTGTGTCGCAATTGGTGGTTGGGCTGGCTTCACTCGTTGGCACGTTGCTGCAATTCAGGACGGGCCGGATTGCTTGGCGTGAGGTGTTGCTATTTGCCTTGGTAGGAATTCCCGCAACGCGGGTTGGGACCTTCGTGGCGACTCGGGTGGAGGCGCAACTGCTGATGATCGGCTTCGCAGGAGTCATGATTGCAGCGGGATCTCGTATGTTGTTGACGACCTCCAAGGCAGAGGGCGGGCAGCGCAGCCGGATTTGGATTTCGCTGATGGCGGGGTTGCTGGTGGGGTTTCTGACGGGTTTTCTCGGAGTGGGGGGAGGGTTTCTGCTGGTGCCAGCATTGATCGCGCTGGCTGGTTTGGACGCCAAGCAGGCAACTGCCACTTCTTTGCCTGTGATCGCCGTCAATACTCTGAGTGGAGCCATGCAACAGAGCGAGCAATGGCTTGGGGTGGCTGGGCTGGCATTCAGCTTTTTAGGCGCAACTCTGGTTGGGACTTTCGTTGGGCTGCGATGGGGTAGTTTAGCCAGCGAGGCGAAACTCCGGCAGGCTCTGGGGATGATTCTCGTGGCAGTCGGAATCGTGGTTGGCGTGCTGAATGCGTTGCGTTTCTAGCGCCTACAGCTTGAGCAAGTCCTCAGGGCTTGGTGGAGGGACTTGTTCGTCGTCATCCGGCTCGTCATGAGCCGATTCCCAAGCCTCTTTCACCAATGCCCAGGTTGCCCGTTGCAGGTCCTTCAGGCCCTTACCAGTGATGGCCGAAATCACGTGCAACGGCAGGCCCTGTTCTTCACAGAACTCTTTCAGCTCCTCCAGACGGGTTTCGTCCTGGGCCGAATCGAGTTTTGTGGCCACGATGATCTGAGGCTTTTCGAGAAGCTTTTCGCTGAAGCTGCCGAGTTCGTTTTGAATGATGTGATAAGCCTCGACCGGTCGCTTTTCGTTGAACTCAGAGAGGTCGATGAGGTGCAGCAGCACGCGAGTACGTTCCACGTGGCGCAAAAAGGTGATGCCAAGGCCGTGCCCTTCGCTGGCACCTTCGATTAGGCCAGGGATGTCGGCCATGATGAAAGTCTCGCGGCCGAATTCATCCATGGAAACGACGCCGAGCACTGGTTCTTTGGTCGTGAACGGATAGGCGGCAATCTCTGGCTTGGCGGCAGACAGTCTTGAGATCAGGGTGCTTTTGCCGGCATTCGGGAAGCCGACCAGGCCAACATCGGCAAGCAACTTCATCTCGAGACGCAAAGTGTAGGTATGGCCTGGGATGCCATCTTCCTTTTCCGTAGGGGCTTGATGCGTTGAAGTGGCAAAGTGCTGGTTGCCGCGGCCGCCACGCCCTCCTTTGGCGACGACGAATTGTTCACCGTCAAAGGTAAAGTCGTGAATCTGCTCTCCGGTATCCCAGTGGTAGACGACCGTGCCGACAGGAACTTTCACAATGAGAGACTCGCCATTGCGTCCTGTGCGGTTAGAGCCCTCGCCATGCCTTCCGCGGTCCGCGGTGTGCTCAGGGTTCATCCGGAGGTGAAAGAGCGTGTTGTAGTGCCGGGATGCTTCAAAAATGACATCGCCGCCGCGGCCGCCATCGCCGCCAGACGGGCCGCCACGCGGAACGAACTTCTCGCGCCGAAATGCGGAGCAACCGTTGCCGCCGTCGCCGCCGCGGACGTAGACTTTCGCTTCGTCGATGAATTTTGAAGAGTGGACCATAAATGCAAAAGGCCGCCAAGCATACAGCTGGCGGCCGAACCAGATTCCTTAAAGCGGAAGTTAGTTAACGCTGACTTCCTTGATGCTGACAAACTTGCCCATGCGACCACGATCGCGGAACTCCACGATGCCGGGGATGCGGGCGTAAAGAGTGAAATCCTTGCCAACTCCAACGTTTTCGCCGGGGTTGATGCGGGTGCCGCGTTGACGAACAAGAATCGATCCGCCAGTGACCAATTCGCCGCCGAAGCGCTTCACACCCAATCGTTGACTGTCGGAATCGCGACCGTTTCTCGTAGAGCCTGCGCCTTTTTTACTTGCCATTGCCTTTTAACTCCTGTTGCTCTTGCGGCCGCGTTAGGCGATCGCGTTGACTTTCACTTCGGTAAAGTTCTGCCGGTGACCCTGCGTGCGCTTGTACTGCTTCTTGCGCTTGAACTTAAAAACGATGATCTTGGCGGCGCGGCCATGCTTGGTCACGGTGCCGGTTACCTTGAGGGCGGCGGCGTCGGCGCCAGTTTTGATACCGGCATCGCCGGCAACCATCAGAACCTTGCCCAATTCGACTTCAGCGCCGGGCTCGGCGGCGAGGGTGTCCACTCGAACAAGATCACCGGGAGCGACACGGTACTGCTTACCGCCGGCTTCAATCACTGCGTACATAACTCTGTCTGTTTCCTTTAAAGGCGGATCAAACTGTGGGAAACCAGCGCTGTATGCACGCAAAAGCGAGCGGGAGTGCTGCCACAAACTCTAAGTCTACCGGATTTTTATCGGGGCTGCAAGTCGCGGTGATAAGCTGCCCGATATATGAAGACTGTTCTGGTTTATGGGGATTCGTTGAGTTGGGGGATCGTGCCGGGTACCCGGAAGCGGCTTCCATTCACGCAAAGATGGCCTGGCGCGATGGAATTGGCGCTCCAGGGCAAGATTCGCGTCATTGAAGATTGTTTGAACGGGCGGCGGACGGTGTGGGAGGATCCTTTCAAGCCAGGGCGAAATGGACTGGTTGGACTCGGTCAGCGGATGGAAGTGAACTCGCCTCTGGATTTGGCGATCGTGATGTTGGGCTCCAATGACTTTCAGTTCTCGACCCCGTTTACGACTCCCTGGAGCGCGGCTCAAGGTGTGGCCTCGATTGTCGGGGAGATGCGGCGGGCCCCAATCGAGCCCGGAATGTTGGCTCCACCGATTCTGATCGTGACTCCGCCTGCGTTGAGGCAATCCGAGGTGCAACCGATGCCGAAATTCGAAGGCGCTCATTTGCGCTCCGCTGGTTTATCTGTCGGGCTGGAAGAGGTGGCGAAGGATCTTGGTTGCGCATTCTTCGATGCCAGCCAAGTGGCGAAGACCAGTGCGACCGATGGCGTTCATCTCGACGCAGATCAACATGAGTTGATGGCTCGGGCGATGGCTGATGAAGTGACGCGGCTCTTGTTTCGATAGACTGCCGACATGAACTCAAGAAGAGAAGTCTTGGCCCTCGGAGCAGTGGCTTGTTTCGGGCAGACAAATGACACGCCGAAATGGAAGTCAAAGGTGATCGACATCCATTTGCACTGGCGCCAGGATTTGCGTTTGGAGAAGGACGCCAATCTGGTTCACATGGACGGCTGCGGGGTCGGCAAGGCGGTGCTGCTGACTCGCGCGCAGGCGGGGGATGCTGCTGCGGCCGTCATGGCGAAGTTCCCCGAGAAGTTCATCTGGTCCGTGAGTGCCGATATCACCAAGCCCGATGCAGAGCAGGTGCTGACAGAGGCAGTGAAGAAAGGGGCGAAGGCCTTTGGCGAACTGAAGTTTCACGTCGCTGCCGATGGGCCCGAACTGCGTCGCGCTTATGCGCTGGCCGCAGAGTTGGATGTGCCCATCCTGATCCACTTCCAAGAAGTGGACCATTTTGAAGGGGAAGGGAAGTGGTCTACCGGTTTCAAGAACTTCGCGACGATGTTGAAGGCTTATCCGAAGACAAAGTTCATCGGGCACGCCGATGCGTTTTGGGCCAATATCAGCGCGGACTATCGGGAAGAAACGGCCTATCCCAGCGGACCGGTGAAGCCGGGCGGCGTCACCGACAAACTGCTGAGCGATTTCGGTAATTTATACGGCGATCTATCGGCAAACTCTCGCAACAACGCGATGTCGCGCGATCCGGAGTTCTCGGCCGGGTTTCTGAAGCGCCACCAAAACAAGCTGATGTTCGGCAGCGATTGCGCTTGTTCGGACGGGCGGGGCAGCGGAGTGTCGCAGCAAAAGAATCCCGCGGCGAAGCGACTGGCGGGTAAGTGTGTCGCGCGCGAAACTGGAGTTGTCCCCAAAAGTGAGACACGAGACTAGACTCAGAAAATTCCAACGAGGAGAATTTGAGTCATGTCTGAAACGCGAAGGAAGTTCACGCGGGATTTTAAGGTAGCGGCGGTGAAGCGG
>Ga0194130_10003921_pt1 | contig 19458 bp, 27 predicted proteins | sample TA2KigsurfametaG_FD_160084 | JGI IMG/M metagenome (GOLD analysis project Ga0194130, IMG submission 160084) | Freshwater microbial communities from Lake Tanganyika, Tanzania - TA2015050 Kigoma 12 surface | ecosystem: Environmental > Aquatic > Freshwater > Lake | place: Tanzania: Lake Tanganyika... | reverse complement strand
CTCGCCTGACCGCGCAACCAGGTATTCTTCGGGGAAGATTCCGCGCTCAATGGCAATTTCGGTCAACGCCTGCAGTCGCGCGCGGGTGTAGTACATACCGAGCACGCCATCGAATTGACCGCGTGGCTTGTCCAGGTTGATGCGGTTGCAAATCACCGCCATTGGGCGCTGAGTTCGATTGGGTATTGCTTCGAGCATGATTGCTTCAAGTCCGGCGCGTTCACCAGCGCTAAGCTCGGGGTTGTCTTCTGCTCCGAGAACGACTAACTGGATTGACTCGGCATCGCTGTATTCGAGCATGGTGTAACGGGAGTCGTTGTTGACCTGGCCGAAACGCAGTTGTCCGCCAACAAGATCGCCGTAATTGCGCAACAACCAGCCTGCGTTGGTCTTGTAGGTAAAGATGCAGTTCTCCGGCACCATCACGTCTGGGTCCTCTACCGGGGCGGCAAAGGTGTCCAGCGGGTTGCGCACCACCCACTGCGGGTTGAGCGTGCGAAAATTGGGCCTAAGCATTACCGCAGATGATGAGTACGCCAGCAAATGGCGTGCCCGCCGGCGCATCTTCATCTTCATTTTGTTGTCGTCCCAGATTGCCAACAGCGCCTTGCGTCGTGTCCGGGCATAACCCTTAGAACGCTCCGAGCCCTCCTTGGACGGTGGAAAGTATGGCGTGGGCATGGTCGAAGAGATGCGCATTGACATCTGCTCCAAACCCTGAACCAGCAGATTGGCCACATTGGTCTTGGCGTTTTTGTCCAGTTCGTTCAACGGCACAATGACATCGCCGTTGGCAAGGTCGCGCACGCGCCGCATCTGGTCGTGCAATGGCCCGGCAGCCAAGCGACGATTGTGATACAGCTCAACAATTTGTTCTGTCGAAAGCATTACTTCTTCCCTGTCGTGGACTTGATCAGTCTAATGAGATCTTGGCGCGAGAATTCGCTTGACTTCAAAAGGGCGCGGTACTGTTCTGGGCTCATGGTTTTTCCGCCCGTTAGCGCGAACCCGCCGCGGAGGCCACGATCTTTGCTGTAGCGCACCGTGCTCAAGTCTCGTCGTATTTGGAATTCGTAATAAGGGTCTATTTTTTTTACTGCGCTCTCAATGTCAAGCAACTGTTCGTAATCCATTTTGCGAGGATTGTACTCAATAAATCGTTCGCCCTTGACGGGTTCCGGGGTTGACACCACGAATGAAGCATCCGGATCCGCAACATAACTCCGGCGCGGGTTGAGGTTTGTGCCCGCTTCGTCGAGAGCACCAACCGTTTCGGAGAACGGGTCATACGTGTTCCTGCTGCGACCTTCCTCGTCGATGACCTCTGAATATTTCTTTTTGTTGATGGTTTGTTGACCCTTGGTAGCAAGATCTTCGGGAGCCATAAACGCATGCAGTGGCTGCGTCGGATCGTCGGTTTTGTATTTCCGGTTACGGGCCCGCCGCTCCATTGCGCGCAAATCTTGGCGTGCTTTGCCCGTACGCAAACGTACCTCTGCTCCGGTTTTGCCACGCTTGAAGACTTGTATCGCTTGGTCCTGCGCAATTTTTGCCGCCTGCACCCGCCGCGTTTCTGCGGCTGCGGCCAAGTTTTCCTGCTTGATTACTTCCGGCGAACGCTGACGTGCTGCGGCCTCTGCGTTCAGTTGCGCATTTTTGGCAACGTATTTCTGGTCTTTTTTGCTAAGTACTGGCGGCAAGATCTCTCGGTTGAGTGACCTCTGTGATTGAACTGCCTCTTGAATGGCTTCTAGGCTGCGCGGATCTTTTGCGGCTTCTTCTGGCGTTGTTCTTAGTTGGGCTCGGAGCTCACTCGTTTCAGCCCTGGTCATTTCGCGTGCTCGTCGCCGTTTGGCCAACGTGCGGCGCCGGGGTACGTATTGGCCGCCTACTGGCAATTGGGAACCGGTTTCAAACCGGGTGACTTCGCCACGCATTTCGCGTCCGGTTGCCTCTTCGTAGTCCTTCAGTTGTTTCTTGCGCGCGTCGGTAGTTGCTCGATCTTCCAAGAATTTTGGAGTCTCTATCGGATTCTGGTCGATGCCCAACAGGTTGCCCTCGTTATCGAAGACTTGGGTTTCCTGTTTTGCGGGTTGGGTTACGCCCACATCGCCGGGCATCCTTTCCACTACTGTCTGTTTTTCTGCCATGCGTTCCGCTCGCCGCGCCTTGCGAGCGGCTTCTTGTTCTGCCCTAATTGCGGCGTCTGATTTGTAGACGGTCCTGGTGGCCGGTTGACCCGTCCTTGGGTTGATAACGGGTTGTCCGGTGGTTGGATTGATTACAACCTCGACTCTTTCAATTGGCGCTTCGCGCAACACCTTCAGTTCTCGTGGGGTTTGGAACGTGCCCGGAGTGCCAGTGTTTGTCCGCGCTGATTCCTTTTTCTGTTCCTTGGTGGGAACAAACTTTGGTTCAGTCGAAGAGGTCTGGGTTGACGAGCCGCGCGATTTCTTCCGGCCCGATTTCGGTGCCGCCACCGTCGGGGTTGGGCGCTGCTCGACGGCGGGGGGGCTTTGACCGGTCGACATTTCTACGGGGGTCGGAGACTTCTTCGATGACCCCGAATCGCTCGGCGAACTCCTCGTTGGTTCCAAACTCAATGACTTCTCTGTCGCTTTTGGGGTAGCGCCACCAACCACCCCCTTTGAGGCTGGCGAGCCCTTGGCCGATTCGACTGGCGACGCATCAACTGTCTTTTCATTCCACGGCCGGTCGACCGACGTATCAACCGTCGTTTGATTCTTCTTTGTTCTTTTTGCGCGTTTTGGTTTTGGTGCGGCAGCCGGCGGTGTTGCTGCGGGAGCCGGTTGCACAATTGCTGCTGGTTCCGTAAATTCTGCCGGTGACACACCCTTTTGGAATTCGGTTGGTGGCTGTGTTCCTTCAACCCTAACCGGATTGCTCGGTGCCACTTCCGGTGCTTTGACTGGGCTTGCAGTTGCCGGCTCCGAAACAGTAGTTACGTTGGTCGGTTTGCTCGATCTCCTCTTCTTGGGCTCACCGGACAACCTTGGCGTAGATGCAGTTTCGGTGGCGGTGGTTGCTTGACGAACTTCTGGTGCGGATGCAACTACGCGTTCTGTGGTTGACGCCACCGGTCGTGTTTCGTTTGTTGCTTGACGCACCCCCTCGGCAACCCTGGCTGCACCAGTCGTTCGTTGTGTTTGGGGCAATCCAGTAAACCGAGCCAGGTCCCTACCTTTGCCCAAACCCTTGATCTTGCGAAATACACCCAAGGTTTTGCCACCAACAGCCGCAACCGGACCGATCATTAGGGCAGACTCAACGGCAATGTTTTGAATGTCTTTCAGCGACGGAATTATCCCTGCGTCTTGAGCTCTGTTTCTAGGTAGGCCGGTGCGAGAGTCAACGCCATATTTCGCAATTTTCTCTTGGCGCGTTTCATAGGTAAGCGGGAAGGCTCTGTCAAACACCGGATCGGTAAATTTCGCGATTGCGTCACCAGCTCTGGCGCTGAAATCAGCAACTTTGCCAAGCGCAGAACGATTGACGTTGGCTCGTGATGTCGACTGGGTCGTTGTTTGTCGTGTTGGTGGCACGTAGTTGCCCGGGCGGTAGTTGAGGTTCGGTGCGTTCCAGGGTGCCGGAATGCCCTTGTTCACATCGTTGGCTTGCGGGGTATCGATGTTGCTCTGTGTGGTTGTGTTGTTACTCTTCGTGGGCAGGTTCTTTTTGATTCGCTGACGGAATTCGCGACGGCGCGTTGGATCGACGTCAGGTGGCAGAACGGTTCGCGCAATCTTGCCGCGACCCTCAACGGTTTGAGCCAACACATCAAAACGGTTGGCCAGGCGCTGACGCTGATCTACGGTCAGCTCTTCCCAACCCTTGTCTTCGGCGCGCGCCTCAATAAAGCGCCGTTGAATGTTCTTGTACGGATCCTTGTTCTTGGCCACTTATTTGCCCTTTTTGTTTTTGCCCTTCTTGGGCGGCGTCATCAGGCTGTCTTGGTAGGCGTTCCATCTCGTGTCCAAAATTTGTGATGCCCTTTGGACGCGTTTTGTCATTTCAGCCGAAGTGTCGTAGAACATGTTGTACATAGCGGCTTGCGCTAAATCAAATGCCGCTCGTTGGGCTTTGTCTTCAAGGGGATTGCGTTTCTTTGCTGCGCGCTTCTTGGCCATAGTGTCACCAGAGTAGCACAGCTAGATCCAAGACGGACGCCACAATTTTGGCGGCAGTTTGAACGGTGACAGCCCCGGCATGTGTAGTTCAGCAAACCAGTGGGCCATGACCAGGTCTGTGCCGCTTTTCTTGTCCCGGGTCCATGACGTCATTTCGTCAACAAAGGCCAGGGTTTTCCAGTTGTCGCGCATGGTTGGCAATCTGATGGCGCCGGACCGCCACAGCGGGGGCAACAGGGCCTCGACGCCCAGGTCGTCGTCGAGTTTGTTGCGACTGGTGGTGTGCGGCACGATCAGCGTTTGTTGCATGGCCTGCCATTTGCGCACGAAGTCGTGGGCCAACAAAAAGCGTTGAGCTGCGTTGATCTCTACCACCCAGTGCGATATTGGGAAGCCGAGTTCCCAGGATCGGTTTTGCCATTGCTCCATCAATCCGTAGTGTGCGCGTTCGGCCGTGGCGTAACCCAGCAATTCTTCTGCCGTGAGTTTGGTGCGCTCGATGTCAATGAGGTAGCGCAAGTTGGTCTTGGGTTGATACAGCCACCACTGCACGGCCCAGAACATCGTCGGGCTGGGGTCGACGGTGGCAATCGAGATTATGGGTGGCTCCAGGCTGCCCGGCACATATCCAGGGCGTCGGTCCTGGTCAATGCATCCCGGATACAAAACGCCGTCGTTACCCATACCACCGGTGGCCCACACGCGCTCGATTAGGTAGTAGCCCTGCTGGATGTCTTGCTGTTGGTAGACGGTGGCAAACTTAGTTGGCGAGTTGTGTTTGATGTAGGACAGATCTTTCCACGACAGCCGGAAGGGTTCTAGTAGTGGGCCGTTGGGCCAGGCCGGGGCCATGGTGCGCCGGGACTCTGGGCCCTCGTCAAGTTCTTCGTAGTAGGCCCGGTAGACGATGTGGTCGTATTTGTAGCTCTTGACCGGTTCCTTGGTTTCGTCGTTGGTGTCAGACCCGTCGTAGTCGTCGGGGTCCTCTTCGTACGTCACTTTTGCCAAACAGTGTGCGTAGAGATCCTGTGGTCCCAATCTCTGGCCGATAACGGCCAACACGCCGCCCGGTTCGACGCGGGCTTCGGCCATCGAGTCCCATCGTTCCAACAACTTATCGCGGGCCGACGACTCCTTCGAGTTCTCCGGGGATGCCACGTCGTCGAACAAACACAGATCGGCACGGTGGCCGATGAACTCTGATTCAATACCGTACGCCGATACGGTCGGTTCTTTGTTGTCCAGGCCTCCGCTACCGAACTGTTCGACGATGAATTCCTCGGCGCGCCACAATGCGCCCTGGTGGGTTGGCTTGAATCTGCCGTAGTCCAGCGCCAGGCAGGCTTCGGCGTTGACTGCCAGACCTCGTCGAACCATCTCCGGGTCCGGCTGCAGCGGTTGTGTGCGCTCCAGGGTTTCACGTATGCGGCGCGAGTACATCTTGGCCAGCGTTTGGGAGATCGACCCGATCATCACACGGATTGCGCGGTTGCGCACGATGCACCACACCGCCACGTCGTGGAACAAAGTTGACTTACCGGCACCGGGAGGGCAGTTGAGAACCAGGAACTCTTTGTCGTTGGACTCCAGTTTCTCTACGATCCTGTACGCGGCATCGACCTGCCACGGGCTAGGAACGCGGCCCAGATAGCGCATGCGGAAATAGTCAAAGTCCTCTAGTGCGCGGTGTGCTTCTGTGCTCATGCGCGAGGGCAGCACCACCGGTGGCAGTTCCTTGGATACGACCAGGTCGCGTTTGAGCGCGTTGCCGCCGGATGCCTTGCCGGCTTCCAGGTTTTGTTTGTCCAGTTCGGCCGACGTGGCTTTGGCCTTGGCAATCCACTTGGTAGCACTGGAGTAGGAAATGCCTGCCATCCGTGCGGCTTCTTTCATGTTGATGCCGGATCCCATTGCCTGCCAGAAGATGGCGCGGTCTTCCGGAGTAATTGGCCTGTTGCCTTTTGCCATGTGCGTGATATGCTACTGCTGCTCGTCGGCGTGACGTGCGGGGTAGGGTTGTCCTCGCTTCCCGCGCCGGCGAGCGTTATTTTTTCTTGACCTTCGGGCCTCTGGTTTTTTTGTTTTCCTCAGCTCTTCGCTTGACGTCGTACCATTTGTACATTTCTTTGAACGTGTTGATGTCAGCGGGCTGAAACTTGACTCCATGGTCCCGAGACGTTTGGGCATACGACATTATTGAATTCTGGGCACCCCCGGATTTGTAACCTTCTGGGTGTTGCATTCCAAGCACATGACCAAGCTCGTGCATCGCGGTTGTTCCACCCTGGTCCGGGTAGAACTCATAGACATGCGGTGGCAGATTGGTGTTCATGTTGAATACGCCGCGTTGCGGGCCAACTATTTTGTAAGTTTCCTTGCCGGTTTTTTTCACCTTGCGCTTGAAGTCGCCACCAAACAAACTTACGTAACCAGCTCTCCTGGCCAACCCTTGGACGGGGGGCTCATCCGAGAATCCCCTTACGTCAAGAATCGTGGAGTTGAGCGGATCAACATCCTTTGGAAACGCGTTTGGGTGCGGCAGCAACACGACGTCTTTGTCAAAATATTTCCCAACTGCGGACGAAAACTCTTTGATCCCTTTGCCAAGGTGCGCAAGTTGTCGCATTCGGTGAATTGGCATGGGACCCTTGTAGTTCGAAACGTATTCAGCAGAATCAGGATCGTTGCCAACGTTGTCGTATTCTTCTTTGTACCGAGGATTGACGTACACCGTTTTGGTTTTGTTCAAAAACTCATCGGTAAAATCTTTTTCCCACCAATACATGTTTTCGGTACTAGCAACTTGCCCCCGAACGTTAAAGTCGTCGTCGTAACCAGCAAGCTGTGCGGGCATATTGCGAACTGATTGGGGTTGCGGATACGTCGGATTGCCAGAAGAATCAAATTGTGTTTGATCGCTCGCATTTACCCGACGAGACGAGCTTGAACCAGCAACACCACCAACATAACCACCCACACTGCGAATGGCCCTTTGATGCGCAGCGGACGAATGCGGCATCCCGCAAATCTTGCAACCCTTCATTACGGTTTGTACCTCAAAAGATTGAGCATGCCGGCTAGCCCGCTGTTGCGAGGATTACGGCGGGAGTCGTGCTTGACGCCCGGCGGTGGTTGTTGTACGTTGCCAATGTCTTCTTCTAGGGTGTCCTGTGGTAGTGGCACCCTTGGCGCCAAAGGAACCATTTCGTAACTTGGCCCAAGAAGTTTACGCAACTTTTCTTCCAGCTCGTTGTCTCTTTTCCGCTGTTTCTCCTCCCGTTCTTTCTTTTTGACTTCCCTGGACGGCGGAACTTTGCGGTTGGAAGGATGGTCTGGATCCGGGTCGGGTTTCTTGTTGCGAGGATTCTTTTTCATTCTACACCCTGCGGGCTGCTGCCGCCGCCGCCCTTTTTCTTCGGTGGCTTTTTCTTGGGGCGAACCGGAACATAGATAATCGTGCCCGGAAGTTGGACGATACGGATCTTGTCCTGTGGTCGTCTAATTGGATCCGGCGGATCGTTGTAGACGCCGGTGCCTACACCACGCGGAGTATCGGGGCGCGTCGTGCCATAAAAACCAGGAGGCGCATTGTGACCGGAAATAGGATCGTTGAACCCAACGGACGTAGCGCCGCCGTCAATGTCGTAGATGCTCGACGTCCTCTGTCGGTTGCTGCGCTTCTTTCTCGGCATAAAAAAATCTTAGCAGAGGTGTTGGAACTCGACCAGCGATGTGCTACCTTGTTGGCACAACTCCAGAGATCCGAGCCTAAACGGTTACATTCCTCCCGGCAGACAAACTACCGGGGCAGCATGGCAAGACCGCACGGCACTAGTGGCCTGAAAAGGGGACCGGTGGTGGTCGCCTTCTTTTGGTATCGAGACAGACGGGTTCAGGCGTGAAAGAGAACTTGGGGGGGCTAAGACCGTTGGGTAGGAGTAGCCGATACGTTCGCGAACTGATCCTACATTTACGTAGATGGCGAGAACGGGTTATTGCGCCCCCACCCCCCCACACGCTCGGCACACCCCCAGTCGCCATGAGCGCATGCGTTAGGGCACGAATAAGGGCGCATGCGCCGAAGCGCATGCGCCCTGTCGTGGCGTTATTCGTTGGCGTTATTCGTCGGAGACTTGCGTGCCCGACGACTTGCCGTTGCTGATAGGCGTGAGCGTGCGTGGGTCAAGGTGTGTGACCACCCATGCCCTGAGCGTCTCGCCGTTGTGGACAACCTTGCCGAAGGCAACGCTGTCCAGTCGCATGAAGCCCAGCCCACCGTCACGCTTGACGATGAAGCCGATGTCCCCTGCCTGTGCGCTCGGTGGGAAGCATGGCAGGCTCGCGGGCTTGCCCTGCTTCGTTGCGCCGAACGCTTCGTGTCGCACCCACCTGCCGTTCAGCATGGTGAGTAGCAACGCCTGTATCTGTGTGAGTGTATCCATGTGTGTGTCTCCTTGTGTGTGTGTGTTGGGTTGGATACGACCACCACGACGCAACCATTCTACCGAACCCGTCAAGTCGGGTCGGGATACACGCACGACGCGCACGCAGCGCACGCCCGTGCGCCTGCGTGGCATTGCGCGCTGGCATCGGTAGCGATTATGAACGATAAAGGGGCGTAGCCCACATGTTTCCATGCGAACTACGCCCCTTGGAGCCGGGTTTCTGAGTTGTTTGTTGCCTACATGCCATGCCTCATTTCCGGAGAACCCACCACAGCCACACAAGAAACGCATAGAACGCTGTGCCAATCGTGATGTCGTACAGCGTCAATGGCTCTGCTGGTGCCGTGATTAGAGGTGCCACGGGTAGTAATGGCATGAGTAATAAGTCGACCCAGCGTCTCATGGCTACTCACCGTCGTTGTCCTGTTGCTTGCGCTCGAGGGCTCGCTTGGCGAGTACACCATACAACGCTGGTGTCTCTTGTTCCATCATCCTGCCACCTTCCATGAACGCCATGAGAGCGTTGATGAGTTCGCGCTCAATGGGAACAAGGTCGCATTGGGCAAAGAAGTCATCGGGCTCAAGTGGTGTATCACCGATGTCTACATGATGGGTTGTGGCTTCGTCACCTGCGTCAAGGCGACCGATGGTCAACTTGCCACCCACATAGTAGGCGTACAGGTTGGTTCGGCTGGCAATGAAGGTGGCGAACCTGCGCTGCTTGCTTGCCTCGCGATTGATGACCAAGGACTCTGGGGTCATGATCATCTTGATGGCATCTATCTCCGTGTTCCACGAGTGAACATGCTTGAAGATTGCCACCGAACGGTCATTGCCCTCAATGCCAAGTGGGTTGGCTGCCTTGCTCATGTCGCCGTCTGGGTCTTCCAGTATCAGCAACATGTGGACAGCACGGTGTGACTTGCCCGTGTTGGCAATGATGCGCTTGGCCTCTTTCATCAGGTATGGCATGGTTGCTATGTGCTCGGCTGATTGCGCCTGGCGCATGGCATCCTTGGCCTGCTGAAGTATGGCTTCTGCTTCGTTGATTACCTGCTCGTCATCGGTCATGACTGTGCCTTTCTTTGTAGTTTGTGGAGCAGTTTCACGGCTTCATCGGGTGTCTCCACCTGAACGATGCCCTTGCTGCGTATGAACTTGCGTGTCGCAGTGCGCAACTCAAAGGTGCTGTGGTCTCCCTCGCCAGTGACTTGACCGTCAGACACCCAAATGACAGGCGAATGACTGTTGAGCCGTAGGTTGTAGTACGCATACTTCAGTGCCGGCAAGTCCACACCATTGCCACCTGGGAAATCAGGTAGGTGGCGTGCTTGTCTGCCATTGCGTGCCACGAGGTGTATGTTGCCGTACCTACGGTTGTGTGCGTCACTGCTGTCTGACGAATAGCAGACAATGGAGCAACCTGCCGAAGCACGCATGACAGCCTTGATGTCATCGTCGCTCAAGCCCATTGAGCCAGAGCAATCGAACACCACGACACCACCGAGCGCACGGGTCTTGCGCTTGAAGATGCGACGGTATGGGTCAGTGACTATGCGATAGAAGGCCTTGGGATACTTGCCCTCGTTGGTCGCAATGAGTCGCCTGCCTGCCATGCCCGTATGGGGTAGCACGAGTTCGTGCTTGGCAAGGTACGGCTTCTGCCACATGGCGTCTGCGTAATCGCTGAGTGGTATGACCACCCTGTCGGTACGACGCACCTTGTCACCATCATCGGTGACCACCTTGGTGATTGGCGCACCTTGTTGCTCACCGGGCTTGGCGGCACGGCGTGCCATTCTCCGTGCTGCCCTGTCGTCAGCGATACGGCGTGCTTGGGTGTATGTGTTCTCGCCGTAGTGAGCCAAGGTCTTGTAGTAGTCCTTGGCCTGACGACGCTTACGCCCACTGTCACTGTGTATCCCATTGGCGTTGTCGTGGTAGTACCCCATGTACTCACGAATGTGGTCGCCATAACTGCGCAAAGCCTCAGCAGTCTCGGTGTCCTTGATGCTCACGGCTTCGACGATTTGGTCGAAGGCAGTCGTACCAAGAAGCGACATAGTGGCGCTTATCAACTCTGGCGTGATGTTGCCAGAAGTCAATGCCGACACATAGGGCTTGGTGTAGATGGTGTCAATGGAAGGGTCGTCACGGAATGTGTCAGCGAACTGCTTGTTCGCCACAATCCTGTTCGCCATCTCCACGAAATGTGGAGCAGTCTTCCATGACCTGGCTGTCTTGTGGATGTTGGAGTACGACCACTTGGCAAGCACGAGTGCGTAGCGACGCATGCGCTCGAACTCTGTGCCCGGCATGGCAGTACTGGTGTATGAGCCATGCTGCAAGTTGTCAGACACATCAACGCGCACAGCATCAAGGGTTGATGCCGACACGCCTTGTGCCTTGAACTTGTTGTGCTTGGCCCGTGGTCGTTGCGACAATGCGTCGCCCATGAACGGTTGGGTGGTCATGACTTCACTGCCTTGCTTGCTTCTACTGCCAGCAAGTCGGACATGTTCTTCCAATCATCTGGGAACACAACCTGTGCGCTGAGCGTCAAGTTGCTTGACGCACAGTACATGGCATGAAACTCCACGAACGCACGAAGCGACTTGCGACCCTCGGTGTTGGGCGCAGTCATCTTGGTTGCCAAGTTGCGCAAGTAAGCAGGCAATGCCTCAAGCGCAGCAGGGTTCGGGGTGTTCACGGCACACCTGACGATCAAGCGGTCAAGGATGGCAGGTGCCAAGTCCTCTGGCTCACCGTTCATGGTTGCCACGACACTGAAGTTCTTGTGTGGCTTGACGACTTCGCCTGTGTCGGGGTGTTGCCAACTGCTTGACGCAGTGCTGTCAATGAGTGCCATCATACGGCTCTCGACATCACCGTTCATACGGTTGATTTCATCGACCACAAGACGGGCACCTTCGCGCCATGCCTTGATGCCAACGCCCTCGGCAAATGTCCATGTGCCTTGGTTGTTCTGCTTGTAGCAGCCAATGAGGTCTGCGTCTGTCATCTCTTCGGTACAAATGAGCCTGTAGGCAGAGCCCTTGAGCGCATTGGTCAAGCCGAAGTATGTCTTGCCTGTGCCGGGCAAGCCGTACAGCAGCACACGGTTGCCGTGTGCCAGTGCGAATGCTGCCCGTTCCCAATCGGTCAGCACCTGTTGTTTGGTTGTTGTCATTGGTTGTCTTCTCCTTGGTTGTTGTGGTTGTTGTCTTCCTTGGCTTCGTCAGCCAAGAAATCTTGTACCATGGCGTCCCATAGTTCTGGGTCTTCGCCACGCATTGCCTTTGGCATGTGAACTGCGCCGTAGATAGCCTGCGCCAACTCGCCATGCGTTTCTGCGAGGTCATGGAAACACCCCTTGACTTCATCGTGGTTGGTGCCATCGTGTCGCACAACCTTGGTGAAGTTGGGTTCTTGGCCGTCGATGAACTTGCCGGTCGTGGCATCACGGGCAATGGCCATCATGGTGTCACCGAGCAAGGCGAGATTGATGACTACATCCATACGGTCATCGCTCTCCGAAGCACGCTTGCCATTGGACACTGCCTGTTCGCTTGCGAATGCTTGCGACCTAATCAGCAAGCCCTCTATCGGCGCACCGTCGAAGTGGTCTGTGGTATGAAGCTTGAGGACAAAGCCGTGGTCGAACAAGACTTCCTTGACATTCCGTGGTGTCTTGCCCTCTTCGGCAGACAGCACATGCTCCAAAGCGATACACGCATTGGCTGTGCCGTCTTTCCACGCATCGCCCTCAATGGACTGGGCGTTTCGTTCTGATGCCTCGATGCGCTTACGGAACTCAGCCAATCCCTCTGGCGTACCAGAGTACTTCTTGGTGAATACCCAAATGTCGTACATACAGGCATTGTTGGTCAACGGCTTGGCTTCCCATGCCGCGTCTTCGGCACGCACCAATGCGTCAATGACGCTATTGGCTGCGCTCTTGGCTTCTTGCTCGGCAGCAGCAGCGATAATCTCGCTTGCCTGCTTGAGCACTTCGTCTTCGTGGGTCATAACTTCTCCTTGGTTGATGGGTTGTTGGGTGGCAGACTAACCATGCTTGAGCCGCTGGTCTGCCAGCAGACGGTGTGTTCAGGCGCATGACTGCCTGTTGCTTTACCCAGCAGGGGGAGGGTTCTGGGTTTAGCCGATTGACTCGTCGTGTCCGTCGTTGTCGCGAGGGGCAACATTGAATGCTGCCCGTGGGATGTAGTGGACCAAAGGTTGTGGGGCTGGGTACTCGCACCCCACGACATCTTGGTACCAGCCGTACTCGGCAGCGAACTGCTCACGCAAATACTGCTGGACATACTGGTATGTGCAGTTGATGCCCATGTTGGTCAACACCCTGTGGATGTATGCGCCACTGGTGTCCTTGTCCGTCATCATCTCAATCATCAATGGCAAGTCCTTGCCACATGCTGCGATGATGCGCTCTTTGATGGTCAAGCGCTTGCGAGGTGTGCGCTCGCCGGCTTGCTCCATTGCTTGTACAAGCGTCAAACGCTTGGGGGTGGATGGGGATTGGGTGCGCTTCATGGCGCCTCCTTGTTGGTATGGGTTGTGACGGCTCGGTTGAGTGCGTCGCGAATATTCTACCGAACCCGTCAACTCGGGGTCGGGAAACGCGCGCGCGCACGATAAAGCCATGGCCATGGCGCGGCCCGCGCGTTGCGTTGTTGTCGGTAGCGGTAGCGGTTAGTTGTTCTTTTGTTGCACGCGGAACAACGCGTAATCCTTGCTACGCGCTAATGCTTCCGGCGACACCATCAGTGCCACGCCCTCGGCTAACGAGATCCATGCCGGACGCAACCGGTCGTTGGAAGTAAGGGCCAGGTAGGTAAGTTCGGTCAGCATTTCTTCGCAGAGTTCTACGTCATGCTCGGTGAATGAGGGGTTGTCCATTGTTAGCTCCTTGTTTGTGCATGGGTTGAGGCTTGGGTGAATGGCGCGTGCAAAGTGGCGCATGCGTCGTCTTGATGTGAAGTGTGATGCTATTCGCGCAACGGGGGCAAACATATCGCTCACGCAACATGATACTCCTCCCACTTCCCTTGGCTCAATGCCCTGGGTTTGCCGTCCGGTTGGATGTACACCCAGGTTGGTGCGTCTGGATCACAGGCGCACCCGGCCACGTTGCGTTTGTCGTGGATCACGACCGCACCACAGGTCAGGCATCTGATCGCCATCAGAACGGTTCGGGTTCGTCTTCGAAGTCTGCGCCGGGTTGCTCGCTGGTTGCTTCCCACAACTCGGCGTCGTCGAACTTGGCCGCACGGTTGGTCAACCACATGACCTTGGTTTCGCCCTTCTTGTTGGTGACCTCGACCTCGTCACCCACCTGGCCGGTGCTGCGGATCTTCACGCCCCACTTGCCTGACTTCAGTTTGTACCACGTGCCGTTGTTCACAAGTATTCTCCCTTGTTGATTAGTTGTTTCAATCGGTCAACCATGCTGCGGTACATGGCAACCTGCTGTTGTAACTCCGCTATCCGCTGGCGGTCTTCGTCGCGTTGCTCCCGCAAGGAATCAACCGTGACCTGAAGATCATTGAGCCACTGCTCGTAGAAGACGTTGTTATTCTCCATCGTCTACCTGGGCATTTTTCCTGCGTTGTTTGGGGTTGAGTCCGCCCCATATTCCGTAGGTGATGTTGTTGTCGATGGCAAACTTGAGACAGTCCTTGTACACCACGCAGCCCTTACAGTACTGCTGGGCTTTGTTCGTTGCGGCACGGTATCCAGCACCCTCGGCAAAGAATAGTTCCTGATCTGCACCCCTGCATGCAGCGAACTCCATCCACGCAAAGTTCCGGTTCTTCAACTGCCATTCGCTCAACAGCTCCACGTAGCTATATCTCCCAGGCTTCGAAGCCCCGTTGTCCTTGTTGTTGGTGGTACTCATGTATTGCCTTCGCTGCCCTGAGATTCGTTGCCGGATCGAACAATTCGCTACACCCAACCGTAGTCAATACGCCAACTGTTTGCAAGTATCCGTTCGGATACCACCGGGTTGGCAGACACCACGACCTGTCGTTGATCTGCGTCAGGCCAATGTCGGATGAGCCGTCCTTGTTGCGGGTGGTGTTGTGTTGGGTTGGGTCGCACCGGGACTCACGCCACATGATGTAATCCAACTCCAGCATGCTGTCAACATGCCAACCAACATCCAATGCCAACCCCCACCACTGACCACACCGGGCTGCGGGCGGAACCATTGCGCCGTTGGCAGTCGTGGTGGGGGCGGCAACTGTTGAAGTGGTGGCGGGGGAGAAGGAGGTAACCCCCGCCACCACCGTCGTTGTTGTGCCGGTCGCAGGCTGCACCACACCGGCAGTCTCGAACCCGAAAACAAACAACGCTGCTGACACGATGGCCAGCAACCTCGGTATGTAATCCATTAGCTTTCCTCCCTCTCGATCAACAGAATAGCAATGTCAGAGAACTCGGACAACGTCATCAGCACGATGCCCTCGGTGGTGCCGTCCGGCATCGCCACCATTACGAACGGTCGAATATCACCCAGCGCCTTCGCCGCATCAGATTGAGCTTTTGCCGCTTGGAAACGGGTAGCAATCGGACCGACTTGTAGGCCAGCCTTGATCTCGGTACGAAAAGCGCCACCCCAATTCTCTTCGTGACGGGTAAGGTGACCACCCAGCCCCAACTTCTTACGGGCACGACGAGCCTTTGCGTCACCTTTCCGACGGTTCCGCTTGCCTCGTGCGGCCGGGTCACCACAACCCCGTATGCGACGCCGGCCCTTGCGGTCCGCTCGTCCCAGAGTGCCGTACAAAGGGCAGGACTGGTGGGCACACTTGTCGTAATCACCTTGGCAATAGCCCTTGCGCTCATCGGGTTGCGCGTTCATCGAGTACCTTGATTGCACGGTCGGCCTCTGACTTGGTCAGTTGATCCAAGGATACCAGTGGCCTGTTGATGATCTCTGCCACCGTCTCTGATTGAGCAGCCGGGCCTTGCTTGCCTGCACCATTGAGCAACGCACGCAGCTTGCCCTTTTGTGGCACGGTTGCCGGTGCATCGGGGTCCTTTATCTTTTTGTGCTCAGGACCTTTGGTGTTGAACACCTGTTGCACCGTGGCCTGCAGGTTGTCCTGTGTCACGACCTTGGGTAACTGCATCCGCTTGAACGCATCACGCAGCTTGGGCATTGACTCGTTGGTCAGGTTATTGAGGTCGGTGCCTGCTTCCTTGGCTACCTCCTGTGGGTCAAGTCCCGCCTTGGCGCACGCCTCACGAAACTTGGTGACAAGGTCGGCGTCGTTGCGCGGCTCGCTCATGCGCTGAACCTTTTCCATTTCCTGCCTGCTGGGTCGGGGCTGTGTCTTGGACGCGTAACGCCAGTTGGCTAGCGCCCTGCCGATTGCGCTTGTTTCTGCGTTCTCCACGTGGGATGTGCGGTTCACCGGCGACGCATCACGCACCTCCTCGGCAAAACCAGTAGCCACCGGACGTGGATCCGCGATGTCTTTGAACACCTCCGCCTTGAACACCACGCGGTTGTCGTCGTAGTGGTAGATCGAAGTGAACACCTGGCCGTTGGGACAGTCCTCCCAAAACTTCGCCAGCCGTGCTTCTACTGTCTCGTAGTTGTCCAGGTTGAATCTCATTGCTTGTCTCCTTGGTTGTCGACCACACGGAACGTGCGGTACGTGGATTGTTTCTTGTACTTCGCAGCGAGAGCTGGATGCTCTGCTTCGAACCTTTTGCTGTCGTGCGAGTTGCGCGTGGCTGTTTTCCACGTAACAACAACGTCACCGCCAAGCGTACCGAACTCGGCGTCGCCGAGCAACTTGCAAAGATCTGTCTTGAGCACCGCCATGGTGTTCTCGTGTAGCTCAACCAATGATTGGCGCTCCCGGTATTCGGTGAGCAATTGCGTGGCTTCGGCCGGCAACTCCACCGACATGCCGTTGCCCCTTGGGTGCATGTCATTGACGTCGTCGTACGTGAGCGCAATGCCGTCCGGAATCATGCCCATGTCAATTGACGCCAAGTACTGGCGGCACGCTTCGATGTGCGTGCGCTTTTCGTCCGAGGTTACCTTTTGCTCATGGAACTGGATGTCCAGGTCGCTGTCAAAGATCACCCAGGTAATGGTGTCAACGTTGGCGCACACGGCCTGTTGCACGCCCTGCCAATACCACATGCGTGGTAGCTCGCCGTTCCACCGGCCCCGCTTGGTCTTGATCTCGAATACCCCACCCTCGACGCTGACCGCATCAATGGTGGCAATCAGCCGGACCCCGTCTTCTTCGTACGCGTGCATGATGCACGGCGTAGTAAGAGGAAAGCCCAACAGTTGCGCAGCCCAGTCCCGGATCGGACCCTCCAACGTGTTGCCGCGCTGCATCGCCCTGTTCTGTTCCTGCGGTTGCGGCGGCTCCTCTTTTAGAAGTTCGACTGCGAGTTGCGCCGGCGACAGATACGGGTGCTCTCCGTGTACTGCGGCTGCGTTCGACGCCGAGATGCGGGCCAGCCCGTTCTCGTCGCGCCAGCGAACCGCCAGCCACTTGCTGCTGCCGTGCTTGGGTTTGTCAATCGTGTAGTGCTTCATCATTCCTCCATTTTGGATTGTGGGTGTTGTGTGGTTACTGTATCGGGGCGGCGTCCAGGATGACAACCCGCTGCACCATTCCTACCGGAATGTGGGTAATCATCCCGACCGTGTCCATTTCCGGATCCTCGTCGGGGCAATAGGAACAAGTCACCGAAACGTACCCGTCCAGTAGATCGGGCCAAAGCCAGCCCACCGAAACAACATGCTGCGGCTTTGGCTTGTAGGTCTTGGTCTGGATCCAACCATTCTCGGAATCGAAGGCGTCAATCCAGTGAACAGCCACCAGTGACCAGGGGCATTTAGTCAAGCCAGCAAACATACTCGCAGGTTACCCTGCCCTTGACCGGGTCCACAAACATCAGTCTTTGTGAAGGTTTTCCAACAGCTGCTACAAAACTCTTGGCGTATTGGTTGTCTGATTCAGGACTACCCGTCACCCAGATGCGGCCACCATTGGCCATGGTCAAATTGATTGGGGTATGAAAATGACCCATGATGGCATCGTCAAAGTCCATGAAGGTGGCCCATGCGTTGCACTTGCGCAAGATCGAGTATGCCGGAGTCTGGCCTCCAAAGCTGGGTATCTCGTCTCCGTGCACAACCAGGAGCTTGTAGGCGCCAATGGTGGCAATCTGATACCAGTCCGCCGACTGTTGCCAAGTTACATGCTTCAGGTGCGAACAGCGCTCCGAGGCAATCTGGTACGCCATGCGGTCCACGTTGTCTGCCCCTGGCATGTCGCCCTTGCGACCGATGCGCCCGTGGTTGCCGTACTCACACACCACCTGTAGGTGGGTGAAGTTGGCTGACAACCGGTGAACCACCGACTCGATAATGTTGGCAACGGTAAACATCTGTTCGAACAGGTGCGCTTCTACTTCGTACTGTTGTCCTGGGAACACAGTTAGTCCCTCGACCATGTCCCCACCCAACACCAGCACGCAGTCGTTGACTGGGTGGTGCGCGCGTTGGATCTCGGTCAGAGCCACGACCTTGTCGCACATCTGATCTATGCGCCTGCGTAGTACTTGTAGGTTGTACGACACCGAGATCTTGCCGGCTTGCCAATCGGTTAGGTGTACAACTGCCACCTCTGACTTTTTGGATTTGATCGCCCTAGGTGCCGACACCTTGACGCGCGGTTGCACCAACGCAGCATCCTTGGCTGCCCGGTACACGGCTTCAACCAGGTCTGCGCTTTTGCTTTTGGCACGGGCAACTGCGCGTTGTGCGTTTTCTAATGTGCGTTTCAACGCATCTATTTCGTCCTGAAGGACTGCCTCATTCTCCAAGGTCATCGTGTTTCCTCCATCTCCTTATTGCCGACTCCGAGGTTTCAATGCCCCGGGCCTTCAATACTTTTACGATAGCCGCACAGCTCAGTGAGTTGTTGCGCATAGCAACGAGGAACTCCCCGTATTCTTCTGGGCTGAGCTGTTTCTTGACGATGTCAAGCAGCGTGGGCGTACCGGTCAAACTCTTCACCTCGTCAAGAAATCCCACGTCTGTCCCCAGTTCGAACCATGTGCAAACAACCCAGGTAGCCAATGGCATCCCGCGTGTTATCTGGCAGCCATTGATGGGCGTTGATTTCGTGTTGCAAGCGCGACAACTTCATCGCGACCATAAACAGGATTGCTGCTTCGGTTGTTAGGTGCTGCCCGGTGATTGCGTTGAAGATACGAGCTGTGCGCTCATAATCCTCGGCGGGATGTGAATAGTCGTCCTGTCGTGGTCCAACGATTAGATCGTACGCTTCACGCACGATCTCCGCGCCGTCTGTCTGATTTGCTGGCATGTTTCCCCTTTGCAAGTTGTTCGACTTTCGCTATCAGATTCCACAGGTCGTCCTGCTCGGCCATCCCTGGGAAGACCTTGCGCAGAAACCTAGCTATCGCCTTCAACTCCATCTTGGTCAATTCTTCGCCCATTGTCAAGTACCCCTTGTTCGGTGTGAAACTCTAGGTGGTCGGTAAGTCGTTCGTCAACCCGCTCCACTTTGCGTTCAATGCGGGTGGTGGACTTGTGCAACATCGCAAGCAGTCCCTGTACGTAGGCGTGGTCGTCGGCGTTTTCTTTGCGAAACTTGTTGACGAGATGGCCGAGCAACGCCAGTGCGCCGGTTATTGTTGCGGCGAGTACGGTGGCGAGTCCGGCGTCCATGTCACGTTTCGTCAAACCTAGCAAACGCGTCAGCCACAATCTGTGGCGAGTCCGCCATTCTCGGTGAGATTTCCACATGCAACCAGTCCCCACCGTTGGAACCGTG
>Ga0194130_10003915_pt1 | contig 19469 bp, 16 predicted proteins | sample TA2KigsurfametaG_FD_160084 | JGI IMG/M metagenome (GOLD analysis project Ga0194130, IMG submission 160084) | Freshwater microbial communities from Lake Tanganyika, Tanzania - TA2015050 Kigoma 12 surface | ecosystem: Environmental > Aquatic > Freshwater > Lake | place: Tanzania: Lake Tanganyika... | reverse complement strand
TACGGTGAATCGGAGCCAATTGCTTGTCGAGTCTTTGGGAGAGATACCTGTTTCCGTGTATAGTTGGCCTGATCATCGCAGCTATACCGGGCAGCCTTCGGCGGAGTTGCATCTGCTGGGAGCACCGGTGTTGCTTGAACGGGTCCAAGCGAAGATCTTAGCGGCCGGAGTTCGGTTAGCGCAACCGGGTGAGTTTACGTTGCGAGCATTCTTAGCTGGTCGAATGGATTTGACGCAATGCGAAGCGGTATTAGGGTTGATCCATGCAAGTGGGGAGCGAGCGTTCCAAGTGGCCTTGAGCCAGCTCGCGGGTGGGCTAGCGGAGCCGCTCAGATTTCTTCGTCGCGATTTGATTGAGTTGTTAGCAGACATCGAGGCTGGTTTGGACTTTGTCGATGAGGACATCGAGTTCATTGCCTCAGAGCAAGTGATTGCAAGGTTGGATCGGGCGCGTGGTGCAATCGAGTTATTGAACCGCCAGTTGGAACAGCGGGCAGGGCAGCAGGTTGAGTTCCAGGTAGCCGTGGTGGGGTTGCCAAACGCGGGAAAGAGTTCGTTAGTCAATGCAATTTCGGGACATGATGTTTCGATCATCAGCGCGCAACCAGGGACGACTCGGGATTATGTTCGATCGCGAATCACGATCGATGAATGTGTTTTTGACTTGTTGGATACTGCGGGTTTAGAATCGCTCGATCGAGAAACACCTCGGGGGTTAGCTCAGGAGTTTACGAAGAATGAGTTGGAGCGAGCAGACCTCGTGTTGGTATGCATTGCATGCGACGATGAAGACCCGTTGGAAACTTCGCAAAAACTGTCGTGGGTGAACGAAAGCGTAGCAGTCCCCGTTTGGTTGGTTGAAACAAAAATCGATCTTGCGAGACCGTCGAATCACGCCCGACCATTGCGAGAGCGAGTTACGGACGAGTTGCGAACCAGTGGTGTTCATGCGGTCAGTTCGCGAACCTCCGAGGGTGTTGAAGCACTGAGAAAAGCATTAGCATCGGCGGTTCGGCGATCGCGTGAAGCGACAAACGATGTGGTTCCGATGACAGGAGAGCGATGCCGAGATTCACTGATTCGGGCGGCAAATGCGATTGGTCATGCACGGAGTGCAGCTCAGGATAGGGTGGGGGACGAAGTCGTCGCAGGCGAATTACGGTTGGCGCTCGAGGAGCTTGGAGAGGTCGCCGGTGTAGTTGTGAACAATGACATCTTGGATGCGCTTTTCAGTCGTTTTTGCATCGGCAAGTAAACCTGCATGTAGTCACGGTGTGCTCGGTGCGTATTTGTTTTGCCGTACTTCCTGTTCGGCCCCTGCCGGAAGGGTGAAACACGGAGGCACCGAGATCATGGAGAGGAGTCCGCGTTACATGATCGAGAAGTAGTTCTCGACGGCGAAATCAAGGTTGGCTCGAGTTAATTCTGGTTGGATCGAGTTGAAAAGGCAGAACGAGCGAACTTGTAAGAGCAGATCGCGGGGATGGCAATTGCGGAATGGGCGGTCGTAGGGTCTGTAGTGCTGGGTGATGAGGTAATCGATGGCTTCTTGGCGATGGGGGATTTTCAGGGTGCGGCACATGATTTCGAAGAGCTTTCGGAACGCTTCTTCGGTGGGATTAGGTACCTCGATCTTGTAAGGGATACGTCGGAGAAACGCATCGTCGACCAGGTCTTTCGGTTCTAGGTTGGTGCTAAAGATCACCAGCTGATCAAAGGGGACTTGGACTTTCTTGCCACTGCTGATGGAAAGATAGTCGTAGCGTTTTTCGAGGGGAACAATCCAACGGTTAAGGAGTTCATCGACGCTCATTCTTTGGCGACCGAAGTCATCGATCAAAAGGACGCCGCAATTGCTTTTCAGTTGCAAAGGGGCTTCGGAGATATTCGTCTCGGGGTTGCGTGAGATTTCGAGCATCGACATGGTCAGTTCACCGCCAGCCACGATGGTGGGGCGTTTGACACGAATCCACCGTCGGTCGATGGTGCTGTTCTGCAGAGGACCATCATTTGCTGAGAGAGGGTGTTCTTCGTGATTGAGCGGGTCGTACACTCGGAGGAGGTCTCCGTCGACCAGGATGGAACGGGGAATCCAAATGTATTGACCGAAAGCCCGGGTTACACGCTCTGCGATGCTTGTTTTTCCGTTTCCTGGGTAGCCGTAGAGGAACATCCCACGTCCGCTATTGATCGCAGGTCCGAGTTTGGCCAGTAGGTGAGGAGGAACGAGTAGGTCGGAGAACGCGTGCTTCAAATCTTCTCCGTTGGGGTGTTGTTGTTCGACCGACTGAAGTTTGACCGACTGGATGTATTGTTCAAGTGGAACGGGTGCAGCCCCGAAGTAAGTGGATTTCTGAAGATGGCGTCGAGCGCGATCGCGTCCTGCGTCGGTCAGTCCATGGATGTAGTCATTCATGGCAGTCGACCCGAGGTAGACCGTCAGTTGCTGCATCTTGAGACGGTACAGGACCGGTTCGATCAATCGGAATGGAAGACGGACTTGGTCGGCGATACTGCGTCCGGGGGCTTCGCCTCGGTTGAGCAGAAACCGCATCACGATCTCTTCCACCATATTTGCCGAGACTCCGGCTTGTTCCAGCGAGTTGGGCTCCAGGGGGACGATGGGCTCGCTAGGCTCGTTCGTCCACTTGAAGGGGCTGTCGTCGTCCAGGACTTGCTTCGCAAAGAGCGACGTTGGTAGTTGGTTTGTGCTGGGGCCGCTGATATTCGAACCAGATGCGCTCATGGTTGAGCCTGATGGGGGTGAAAGCGACGCTGTGTGGCCGGGCGACGTGGTGTTCGACGGTGGGGTGTGCGATAGTGCGTGGTTCAACGGAGCGTTGCTTCCGTTGGTGGATGCGTGATGCGATCCATGATTCGGCAGTGCTGCGGCGCGTTGCGGTGCACCTCCGGCAACTTGGTCTGCCAAGCGGTTGATGCGCTCGAGGACTTCTTCAAGGGAGTTTGCGGCCGGCGAAGGGGGCGAAGCGACCGCGACGGGTCGCGTATCACTAGCTGATTGGCTGCGATTGGAGGTGCCGGGCTTGGGTTCTGGAGGAAGTGATTGTGACATCGATGGAACGGTTATGCCGTGAAAGGCATCTCGCGACCCGGGCATTCGCAGGAGATGGATGGTTGGTCTCACGGTTGATTCGTCCAGTTGCGGGGTTCCGGGAGAGTAAATGTGTCATGGCAAAGCTGGGGGCGGGCAAAGCGGGTTGGATGGGATCGGTTGGAGCGGGAAAACCGATCCATCATTAGCAGAACTTGCGGTGACTTGGATCCTAACCACGGTGGCGGACTGGCTTTCTGTGGAACCCCCTGCGGCGATGTCGATGTCAATGGAGCTGTCCGCTTGGGTCCGGAATTAAACCATGTTCAGCATCGAAAGCCGTTGTTTTCGAGGAAAGGTGAGGAGTTGGAGACTCGAAATGTCCAGTCGTTGTTGAATTCGTAGGTGTCGTTTTCCTTGGGAATCGCTGTGTTTATGAGCATTTTCGAATAATTTACTCAAAAGCCCTTGCGAAGGATGACGACCATCTATATCTTTCTGCTCCCTCGCCCGCCAAGGCGAGACACTGCTGAAAAGCAGTGACGACAAGGCGGGGTTTTGAGAGTCAGTTCTTTCCGAGAAACGACTCGAAAAAACTTGAGGTAGGGCTTGACGGTTGTCGACAACAGCGGCTACCATATTGGGCCCAAATCAACGAAAGTTGGCGTCGAGTATAGGCTCCGTCCGTGCTTATCAGTAAGCTACGGTTGGTGCTTCGACCAGAAGCAATGGAATGATCTTTGACAATCCGGTGGACGAGCCTTCGAGTCGTCGCTCTTTCGGGAGTGGCGACAACTGAGAAGTTTTGTGAATTTTTATATCGGTGCTTTGTTGACCGCAAAGCACCAACCGGTTTCAAACTGAAACTTTGTTAGAGATGGCTGTCGGAGAATATTCTTCGGTGGTCTAAATATACACAAGTGAAGGGTTTGATCCTGGCTCAGAATGAACGTTGGCGGCGTGGATTAGGCATGCGAGTCGCGCGAGAATGTAGCAATACAGGGAAGCGGCGAAAGGGAGAGGACAACATGGGAATCTGCCCTGGGGGCGAGGATAGCGTCGGGAAACTGACGGTAATACTCGATAATGTCTGCGGACCAAAGGTGTGATTCCGCCCCAGGATGTGCCCATGTCCCATTAGCTAGTTGGCGGTGTAATGGACCACCAAGGCGATGATGGGTAGCTGGTGTGAGAGCACGACCAGCCTCACTGGCACTGAGACACTGGCCAGACACCTACGGGTGGCTGCAGTCGAGAATCTTCGGCAATGGACGAAAGTCTGACCGAGCGACGCCGCGTGTGGGATGAAGGTCTTCGGATTGTAAACCACTGTCGAGGGGAATCAAATGCAGGAGGGTCCTCCCTCTTGTTTGAGAGAACCCTGGAGGAAGGGGAGGCTAAGCTCGTGCCAGCAGCCGCGGTAAGACGAGCTCCCCGAACGTTATTCGGTATCACTGGGCTTAAAGAGTTCGTAGGCGGCGAAGTAGGTGAGGTGTGAAAGCCCTCGGCTCAACCGAGGAACTGCGCTTCAAACCGCTTTGCTAGAGGGAGATAGGGGTAAGCGGAACAGATGGTGGAGCGGTGAAATGCATTGATATCATCTGGAACACCGGTGGCGAAAGCGGCTTACTGGGTCTTTTCTGACGCTGAGGAACGAAAGCTAGGGTAGCGAACGGGATTAGATACCCCGGTAGTCCTAGCCGTAAACGATGAGCACTAGTCTGAGGGACTCTCACAGTCTCTCGGACGTAGCGAAAGTGTTAAGTGCTCCGCCTGGGGAGTATGGTCGCAAGGCTGAAACTCAAAGGAATTGACGGGGGCTCACACAAGCGGTGGAGGATGTGGCTTAATTCGAGGCTACGCGAAGAACCTTATCCTAGTCTTGACATGCTTAAGAACCTGACTGAAAGGTTGGGGTGCCCGAAAGGGAGCTTTTGCACAGGTGCTGCATGGCTGTCGTCAGCTCGTGTCGTGAGATGTCGGGTTAAGTCCCTTAACGAGCGAAACCCCTATCTCTAGTTGCCAGCGCGTTATGGCGGGGACTCTAGAGAGACTGCCGGTGTTAAACCGGAGGAAGGTGGGGATGACGTCAAGTCCTCATGGCCTTTATGATTAGGGCTGCACACGTCCTACAATGCGTTATACAAAGGGAACCAATACTGCGAAGTCGAGGAAATCTCAAAAAGTAACGCTCAGTTCGGATTGCAGGCTGCAACTCGCCTGCATGAAGCTGGAATCGCTAGTAATCGCGGGTCAGCATACCGCGGTGAATGTGTTCCTGAGCCTTGTACACACCGCCCGTCAAGCCACGAGAATTGGGGGGGCCCGAAGTCGCCGAGCTAACCGTAAGGAAGCAGGCGCCGAAGGTCAACTTGATGATTGGGACTAAGTCGTAACAAGGTAGCCGTAGGGGAACCTGCGGCTGGATCACCTCCTTTCTAAGGATTTTTAGAACGTAGAGTCCGCTTGCGGATTTTATGATTAAGTGAGCACAAAAGTACCATCAGTGAAGCTCGTCCAAACGGGTTGGTCCTCAGGATCAACCTAGAACACCGGATTTCAAAATAGAGCCCGGCTTGGTAGAAATACTAAGTCGGGTTTTTTTATTGCCCTGTTTTGACCTTTTGCTCCTTCGCATCTTCGAGGAACGCACGCTTGCTTCCATCATATACCGTCCCTCGGCCATCTCGCATGGTAACACGCATGGTAACACGCGGGGTAACACGCGGGGTAACACTCGTGGAACTATTCGTCGTGATCGCGATCATCGGCGTACTGGCAGCAGTGCTTCTTCCTGCAGTGCAGGCGGCTCGCGAAGCGGCGCGGAGGGCGGTCTGTTCAAGCAACCTTAGGCAATTCCACTACGACTATCGGTCAGATCGCGAGTTTAAAAGGGATCAGATTCGCCCCGTCGAATTGGTGAATGTCTGCCCAACGTCGACTAGAAAGCTCGGATATCGGCGGAATCCTTTTCCGATTTTGGACGAGGCCAAGATGAGCAGCAGCAATACGATTCAGTTTGTGGAGGATGGAAACGGAGTTGCCCAAGGTTTCACGTATGGAGAGTTCTGGTTTGATCCGGAGAATGTCCGTAGTGGTGAAACGTTGCGTCGCGTTCGAAGCTTCATCGAATACAAACGGCATAGCGATAGCCTTGCAAACTACCTTTACTTTGATGGTCATGTCCAATCCATTCCTGCGCAAGCGATCGAGGACTGGTGCAGTCGCGGGTATGTTTTTTTGTCGGTCGGCCGTGGGACTTACAGCGATTGATAAGTTCGCTTCTCGGCAAGAGCTGGGAGGTTTCTAAGTTTGGTTTTTTAGGTGCAGGATTAGGAATCAAAAAGGCGAGTGCTGAAGTACCTCTCGGCTCGATCGCAAAGCATGGTCACGACAATGGCGTCTTCGGGCATGCTGCTAGCGATGGAAAGTGCTGCGGCAACATTCGCTCCTGACGAGGAGCCAACCAGGAGCCCGAATTGGCGGTTGAGTCGTCGAGTCATGGCGATCGCGTCTGGGCTGCTAACCTTGCACGTTCCATCGATCGCGATTCCTTGGAGCAATTTGGGGATAAATCCTCCTGCGATTCCTTCGATCCAATGGCAACAAGCCTCTTCTCCGGCGAGTAGCGCGGACTCGGCGGGTTCCATGGCGAAAATTTTTGTGGAGGAATTTGCGGTTTTTAGAGCTCTCGAACAACCAGCCAGAGTGCCACCGGTTCCGTAGCCGGACACAAACGCCGCGATAGTGCCGGGTGTCTGTCTTATGATTTCTTGACCCGTTTCGTGCTCATGATCCCAGGCGTTGAGCGGATTTTCGAATTGCCGTGGGAGAAAATAGCGAGAGTCTTTGGCTGCCATTTGCTGGGTCAGTTCGATTCCGTGCCGGTAACCGCTCTCGTTAAAGAGGATCAGCTTGGCTCCGAAGTGCTCGATGATCCGGCGACGTTCGCCGCTGGCGCGCTCCGACATCACGATTGTGACAGGATATCCACAAGCGGCCCCAATCATGGCAAATGCGATTCCCGTATTTCCGCTCGTGCATTCGAGAATGTCGGAGTCCTCGTTGAGTAGCCCGCGCGAGTATGCATCGGTCATGATGGTGCGTGCGAGACGGTCCTTGATGCTGCCGCTGGGGTTGAGGAACTCGCATTTCGCCCAAATCGTTCTATTTTCGGGTTCCATGCGGAGCGGGATGATCGGTGTGTTTCCAATCAAATCGAGTAGGGGCGCGCCGCGTAGCATAATCGGATGCTTTCTACCTGAACTGGAGGTTGACGAATATCTATAGGAAAACGATCGATGGCTTGCCGATTGGAATGCAGGCGGAAGTGGTTGGAGTGTCGCGATTCATCGCAGTGTTTCCCGTCCTTTATAACTTTGTGCGAAATAGATCAGAACGCAGATCACTAGAAAACACAAACCGCTCCAGAAAAGCCTCCAGTTTTCTTGGCCTTCATGTTCGCAGTACGCAAGCCATGATCCGTTGAAGAGGTAACCCGCTAGGTTTCCAACACCGCCAGTCAGCATGCTCAAGAGTGCTTGGGCACGAGTGCGCCATGAAGGATCGATTTTTTTAGCGAGGTAAATCTGCGCGCTGATGTAGGTTAACGCATATGCAAGTCCATGAAGCGCAACACCAATGAGTACTGGTATCGGTGAATTGGTAGCGTACAAGGCGTACCGAAGTACCCCGCAAAATAAGCCAGTCATAATGACCCATTTCAGTTGCCAGCGGGACAAAATCCCGCCGATCGCGAATAGCACCCCCACCTCGATGACTTGACCGAGCGACATCCAAGCACTCGTTCGCCAAAGTCCCAGGTCCGACATCAGTGCCGGCGTGTAGGGGTAGAATGCTGCGAATGGAATAGCGACTAGTGCTGCCGTGAAAAAGATAACGCGGAGTTCGTGAATCTTGAGCAACGACAACGCGTCCAATCCGAACCGCTCCCGAAGGGTTAATTTGCCATGGTTGATGGTGACGATGGCTTCTTTCGGGATGAACAAGGTGTAGGCGGCCAACGCGATCCAGAGAACAGCGCTGATTTGGAAGGCGCGAGGGTGGGCATCAACATGCATCGCGCTGATCAACCAGCATCCTGCAATCCAGCCTGCGGTTCCCATGGCTCGGATCGCGCCGAATTGCCGATGGGAGTTGCCGATCCGAGCGAAGACAATCGAGCCTGTCAGGCTGTTTGTCGGAACGCTGAGAAGAGATTGCAATTGGATCAGAAGTAGAATCAGCCATGGGTTCCATCGGGAATCGATGCCCCACGCAACGATTCCGGCAAAGCAAGCGGTACCTACGCCGAGCCAGCGAAGGACTTGGATTGGCGGCACCGAGCGATCTGCCATGGCTCCGAAGAAAAGGGGCGAAAGAAGTGCCGCTACTGCGGATGTTGCGAATGCGAATGGGATGACGTTACGAAGGTTTGCGGATTCGAGTACAGATCCGATGGGGACGAACCAAGATCCCAAAGCCATCCCATGGAGAAAAAGGAGCGTCATCAGCTCAAGTTGTTCTACCCAGGTCAATTCGCGCTGCGAGGGTTGAATCACATCAAGTTGCTTAGGGTAAAGGTTGCCGTTGTCGGTGCTCTAGAATTGGTTTCTGGATGCGTATTCGATGCCGTTTTCGGGGATCTGGCAAGTCCTATGAGGTTTTCGTAGCGAGGGTAAGGCCGTTCTGCGCTTGCAAAAGGGAGGTTTCGCTTAGAATAGGATGCGATCCGATGGGGAGTCGTCGGGCGTGTTGGTTCGGGCGTACTGGTTCGAGCGAACGCGGTCGGGCGGTATTCTCAGAGGCATTCCGTTTATTCCTCCAGAACCAAAGAGCGTGTGAGTTTGAGTTCGTTATCCCGAAGCGGTGTTTTTTCTGGCTCCATGGATGAGTCGTTGGCTCGGTTCAGCGAGAGTATTTCTTTCGATCACCGTTTGTACAAACAAGACATCCGCGGCTCGATTGCTCACGCAACGATGCTTTGCAAACAAGGTCTTTTGACGCCGGAGGAGCTCGAGGCGATCGAGCGAGAGTTGCGCGTGATCGAAGGTCGTTTGGATCGTGGAGAGCTTCCGCTTCGGATCGAGCTGGAGGATATCCACATGCATATCGAGCAAGCCTTGATCGATGCACTAGGGGATACTGGACGCAAGCTTCACACGGCCAGGTCTCGGAACGATCAAATCGCGACGGACTTGCGGCTTTGGGTACGGGAGGGGCTTGATCGGGTCGACAGGTTGCTCCTGCGACTCCAACGGGCTTTTCTGAGTCGCTGCGATCGCGATTCGGGAACGATCGTACCCGCGTACACCCACATGCAACGTGCCCAGCCGGTATTGGCGTCCCACTATTGGTTGGCGTATATCGAAAAGCTCGAGCGAGATCGTGGACGAGTCGCCGACTGCCGTAGCCGCGTTAACATCTGTCCGCTCGGTGGTGCTGCGGTGGCTGGGACCAGCATGCCAATCGACCGACACTTCACAGCGAAGTTGCTGGAGTTCGAAGCTGTCGCAGCCAACAGTATCGATATCAGCAGCGATCGGGATTTCGCGGTCGAGTCGGTTTTTGTCTTGACCATGATCGGGTTGCATTTGAGCGGTTGGGCGGAGGAGTGGATCCTCTGGTCCACCACCGAGTTTGGCTTTATCAAACTCCCCCAAGCCTTCTGCACTGGTAGCTCCATCATGCCACAAAAGGTCAATCCAGATACGCTAGAGTTGACGCGTGGTAAGTCGGCTCGAGTGGTCGGTGATTTACAAAACTTGCTCGTTCTCCTCAAGGGATTGCCACTGGCCTACAACCGTGACCTTCAAGAAGACAAGCCACCCTTGTTCGATGCGTTTGATACGGTGACTGCGTGTTTGGAGCTGGCGATCCCGATCGTGGAAGGCTCGGAGCTTCAGCCTGCGGCGATCGCATCGAGATCGGATCAAGGGTACCTCGATGCCACGGCTTTGATGGAAGCGATCATGCAGCGTGGGATGCCGCAACGGACCGCGCATCACAAGGTTGGTGCATTGGTCGCGATTGCAAAGAGTCGCGGTGCGACTTTAGCCGAACTCACCGATGAAGAATTACGAAGCGTCGACCCGAGTTTTGGCTCAGAGCTTCGCAAGAGCCTAGGTGTCAATGGTGCTGTCGAATCGTACAGGTCGTATGGCTCAAGCCACCCTGAGCAGATCGCTCAGCAGGTCCATCGTTGGCGAACTCATTTGGAGAATTGCTCGATCGCCTTGGCGAAAATATCTCCATAGACCAATTCGCCACCTTGGTGACCAACGGCCCCGACTAGCAACGCGAGAACGATAGTGCCGATGCGCCACGCATGGCCCGGTCGAGATCCATCGCTTTGTTTGGCTCTCGATCCCAGGTAGCAAACGATCAGACCTGCGATGGCGGTGGCCGAGCCCAGCCAACGATGAAAGAACTCATTGCTTTGCTGCTCGGTCGCATTGGCGGCGAGCATCGTATCCCAGCTGGCGAAGCCACGGATTTCCGCGAACGACCAACCCATCACCGCCGAGACGATGGCAAACAGGGAACCGATTACCAAGCATGCATAGCCGAAGGATGAGAATCGCTGCCCTAGCAAGTAAGACAGGAGGACGCTGGCTGCAGCAACCGTGATCAGTGCTATCGGAAAGTGGACCACGACGGGATGGAAGTAGCCGATGGCTCGATATCCGCGGCGGACCGAAGTTTTCGAGACGTTATCATCTTCGACGATCGGAACGGATTTGAGTTGGGTGCCCTCAGGCCAAACGGCTCCTTCTTCGATCCAGAGCTTGAGTAACGTCAGTTCTGCTTTGGGAAGTGGTCCATCAGGCGGCATGATCAAGCTGTGTTTCTCGATCGTGGCGGGCTTTGCCATCAAATAGTCGGTCCAGAGGGTGCTGTCTGCAACGGATCCTGGAGTGATGTACCCGAGGAACGAATCCCTGTCACCAACATCGAATCCCCCCTTGGGCGAATCCCCTTCGTGGCAGGATTCGCATCGTGACTCCAGCAAGGGTGCTATATCACGTACAAAATCGATTAGCTTTTCCGTGGGGACTGTTTGAGTTAACGCATCAGACTTTTGGGTCGGTTCGGAAGTTTGGTCCTGGGCTGGCTCGGCTGATGATTCATCTTGGGTCAATCCGATCGAACCTGTGCACAGGATCGCGATAGTCACAAGGATTGCGACGTGTATTGGCCTGCGAAACTGTGGGATTGAGACGCGAAGGGACATGATCGCACGTTGAGGAAACATTTTGTTTCAATGGGTACGAGTAAAGGAGCCAGTCGGGAGGTTGCCGTGTAAGGATGGAGACCGCAATGCGAGCGTGAAAGGATTCACTGCAGTCGCAAGGCCTATTGGCTTTCTCGCCGCTGCGCGAAAAGCCAGTCGTAAAACTCAGAATTGGCGTAGGTCTTGGTCCAGCTGTCGTGCTGCAGGTCCGGGTATTCCGTGTACTGGATGGGTGAGCCAACCGCTTTGAGTGCCTCTACCATCTCCCGAGAACGCCCAACCCTCACCACAGGATCTTTGGCTCCGTGGAAACACCAGATCGGAAGCGATCTGAACTTGTTCACGGTTTTCGGGTCACCACCGCCGCAAATGGGAGCGGCTGCTGCGAAAAAATTTGGATAGCGGGCGATGGCATCCCACGTTCCGTAACCGCCCATCGAAAGCCCGGTAATGTAGATGCGATTACGATCAATTCCGGCGTTCTCCACCATGTCATCGAGCAGTTCCTTAATAGTTTGCATGGAGTCGCTGGGGCTTTCTGGTAGCTCACTTGCGTCTTTCGACCAATCGACCTCGGACCATTTTTTATTGTTTGGGCATTGCGGAGCCAGCACGTACGCAGGGTACTTCGAACGGAGTTCTGGGCTGCAGAGATCCTTCGCGGCATGCTTGAGTTGTGCTGCATTGTCGTTCCCCCGTTCTCCAGCTCCGTGAAGGAACAGAACCAGCGGGTACTTCTTCCCGGGTTTGTAACCGACGGGTTTGATCAAGCGGTATTTGAGCGGCTTGCCATTTGTTCCTACAAACTCCCTCGGTTCAAAGGCTTTGTAGGGGTCTGGGTTGGGTGCCGTCGCCGCTGGTTCGGGGTCTTGTGCCAGGGAGGTGTTTTGGGTGAAGGTGGCAGAAGAGAGCGTGGCTACCACTGCGATGGTACCCTGAAGGAAGAATCGTCGGATGATTGATTGGTTTCGATTTTTGGTGGAAGCGAGAAGCATGAGTGGCCCTTGGTCGGGAGTTTGGTTAGGTCGGCGAATGAGGAGAGTGACGGAAGATCCGTGGAAGTGTTGGCGAGAACAGTTTGTTACATCGATAGGTTTCTCGCTCATGCGATCGCGATCCATTGGAAAACAGAGCGTCAGTAACAAGTAGGTTCAGTAACAGGTAGGTGACGAATGAGGGTGGATTTGGAACGCAGGCAATAGCGGTCGAGATCCTGTGAACGCTTGCATTTGGTTGCAGGATCGATCGGTATCAGGAGGCGGGACAGGGGGCGGGGAACCGCGAGAACAATTTCCATGACTTGTTCCATTGTAGTTGATCCTTGTTCGATTTGGATGGGGTTTTTGGTGGTGGCCATGGGGCATTCTGTCCTACGGTATCGAGGGTTGATTGAGGGTTGAAAAGGAGCCCTTGAACGCTTCTCCGCAGCCTTCCTTTGCGGTACTCTTTACGTTTTGGAGGCTCGGTGCTTGACGCGACGATCTTGTTCGGAAGGCCAGGGAGGCCGATTCCGAGAGTCCTCTTTGATAATCCTCAGCGACAAAAAGTGAGAACGGATGCCGTTAATACGTCAGCTCCCAGTAGGTTTAGTAAACAAGATCGCAGCGGGTGAGGTGATTGAGCGCCCTGCGAGCGTCGTTAAGGAGACACTGGAGAACAGCATTGACGCCGGTGCGAGCTTCGTCGAGGTTTGCGTCGAAGGTGGCGGGATAGATTTGATCCGTATTAGCGACAGCGGATGCGGGATTGAACCTGAGCAACTCGAGTTGGCCTTGGCGCCTCATGCGACGAGCAAACTGCAATCGAGCGACGACCTATTTGATGTGAGGACTCTTGGATTTCGGGGAGAGGCGTTGGCGTCCATCGCTGAGATCAGCCATCTGACCCTTCGCAGTCGGGTTGCGACGAACGATGGCGGATATGAGCTCCGCGTTCAAGGTGGCGAACGGGAGCCGATTCGGCCGTGCGCAATGGATATCGGAACGACCATTGAGGTACGGCATTTATTCTTCAATACACCGGTCCGGCGGAAGTTTTTGAAGTCCCCATCCACCGAGATGGGGCATGTCATCGAGGCATTCACTCGGATTGCGCTTGCGTTTCCTAACGTGCAGATGGTGCTCAAGAGCAACGATCGCATCCTGCATGATTTGCCCCCAACCTTGCGATGGGCTGATCGTATCCGTTCGTTTTTTGGTGATGAGATCGCTGATGCCTTGATTGCGGTCGAGCATGATGACGACAAGGTTCGATTTCGCGGTTATGTGGCTGATCCGAGTGTTTCACGCAGTAACAATCGGATGCAGTATCTGTTTCTCAACGGTCGTTATATCCGGGATAGATCGCTGCAGCATGCGCTAGGCGAAGCCTATCGAGGACTGTTGATGGTGGGTCGTATGCCCGTATGTTTCCTTCAGATGGAAATTGATCCGAAGGTAGTCGATGTCAATGTGCATCCGACCAAAGTGGAAGTACGGTTTGAGGACAGCGGAGCAATCTATAGTCGATTGCTTCACGCCCTCCGGCATAAATTCTTGACCACGAATTTGGTTGCGAAAGTATGGGATCAATCTCCAATCACGACTTTGGGCGGCCCGGATCCATTTGCCGTGCCGACTGCGACTACGCCACCGGTTGCGGGAACGATCGCATCGGGGGGAAGTGAATTGATGGATTGGGCGAGGACTCAGGCGGTAACCGCCAATGCATTAACCACGCACTCGATTCCTGGCCAACACCAAATGGAGTCTCATCGTTTGGGCGGTGTTCCCGAGTTCATGCCGTTTCCGGACGCTGGATCTCGATTGGGTACTGGTTCAAGAAATGATCCGTTCGCTCACTTGGCCCCTCCGCCATTTGCCTCGCCCGCAATGGTGCGGCCGAGCGCGGGGAGCGAGACGGTTGGTAATGGTGGTCATGCCGTTGAAAGTGGAGTTGAAAACCCTTTGGGTACAGGTCCAGAGGTCGATCGACTCAGGATCGATCTACCGATGCACCGCGATGCGTTCCAAGGGCATGCTCGCATTGCGGGTTTCCAGATCCACGATCGTTACTTGGTGACACAAGACGACTCAGGGATGGTCGTGATTGACCAGCATGCGCTTCATGAGCGAATTATGTACGAGCAGATCAAGAACAAGGTGCTCTCGAAGTCGTTTGAGAGGCAGCGACTCTTGGTGCCTGAGCCTGTGACGTTGACAGCAGCGGAGGCTGCGGCGGCGATGGATTCGAAAGAAATGCTGTCCGAGATCGGTTTTGAGGTGGAGGCGTTTGGTGGGGATACGGTTCTTTTGACCGCTTATCCGTCGATATTAGCATCGATGTCACCATCGGAAATGCTTCGGCAGATTTTAGAATCGCTGATGTCGGGTGCGAAGAAGGTGAATGCTCGCGACGTACTTGATGACATCATGAACATGATGGCGTGCAAGGCAGCGATCAAGGCCGGGGACAGGCTTACGCCCGACGAAATCACCGCATTGCTCGAGCAGCGTGATTACTACCACGATACCCATCATTGTCCGCACGGGCGTCCAACGGCGCTCTTTTTCTCGCGAGAACAGCTCGACAAGATGTTTAAAAGGACCTAATTTCGAGGGCGGGCAATCAGGCACTTGTTCCGAAGGGATAATCCTAGGAATTTTTCTGCGCTTTTTTCGTGCCCCTTAGTTGTGAGCTACAGTCAGGCAGCCGAGGGAAGGCCCAACGTGTTGGGCTAATTCCTTTGGTAACGATTGTTCCTTCAAGTGGGGTTATGTCGCTCCGATGGTACGGGTCGGGATCACCGAAGCCAGCCGTCTTGAGAGTCGCAACGGCCTCCGAGTTGCCACGAGTTGCAATAGCGAGATTAGTGACCCAAGTGAATCCAACTTTCCCAAATTCGAGTTTCGGAAACGTTCCAATGGGCGGGAATCGGGAGATGCCGGTCCTACCATCACCGATGGGGGCGGTCTCAACCGGGTCCGGTATCGGTCGCCAGTTGAACGTTCCGACCGCGGAAGGCATCGAAGGGGCTGCTTCTCCGCGTGTTCAGCAAGAGCTCGATTACTTCAGAAAGAAAGCGATCGAGCAAGACATCGAAATCTTCGAGATGCGAGCTCTGCTTCAATCTGGAAAAGGGTTGAGCAATATCCTCAACCTGCGTCAATTGCTGGAAACCTTCATGGCGGTGGTTCGCGAAAAATATAGCGCCGTAAATACCGCAGTTCTGCTCAAGGACGATCTCGAAAACACCCAAGACTTTTACCGGGTCAAGGCGTACCATGGCCTCGATGAACGGTTCCTCCACCCGAGCGGTCTCGAGGAGTCGATTTACATGTTCAAGTTTCCAAAGAACAACGGCCTTTTGTGGCAATTAATTCATCAAGGAAATGTCTTCAGCGTCCGCGACATGCAGTTCGGACCACGATTCCGCCACGCTTGGCAACAGTGGAATCTCGAAGTGCTTAAATCGGACGTGTGGTGTCCATTGATCAAGAGTGGCGAGATCCTTGGCGTCCTATCCATCGGACCTCGGGAAGACGGTAGTCAGATCCCTGAAAGCGAGTACGCATTCATCCAGGAACTTGCATCGATCGCTAGCACTAATATCGATTCGACATTGAAGTACGAAAAGAACGAGCGCATTCTCAAGAACATTCAAACCCTGTACGACATCAATCAACAGATCGCAAACGTGAACGACTTCAAGCGTTTGTGCATCGAAACATTGAACCGCGCTGTCGACGTTCTGATGACCCAAAAGGGGAACTTGATGATCTACAACAAGATCACCAAGAAACTCGAGATTCGAGTCGTCTGGGGCAATATCCCCACCGATGTTCGAGACGATATCAACAACGGCGTTACGGAAACCAAGTCCTTTGATATCGGTGAAGGTGTCGCGGGAACCTGTGCAAAAACTCGCAAGCCAATCCGACTCAACGACCGGACTCAGATCCCGCAGGTAGGCCAGCATACAGTCTATTGCATCGCGAGCGTTCCCATCCTTTACGGGAACGAACTCGAAGGTGTCATTAACATGACCAATAAAGTTACCATCGATGAGAATGGTAACAAGATTTTGGATCCATTAGGTCGGTTTACCGACGAAGATATCTCATTGTTGCTCGGGTTGGCCGATCAAGCAGCGGTCAATTTGAACAAGGCTCGGCTGTATAGCCAATCGATTACCGACCGGATGACTGGTCTGTACAACAGTCGGTACTTCGAACAAATGCTGTTCGATCTATACACCGATTCGATCGTGAACAAAAAACTATTGACCATCGCAATCCTCGACATCGACCACTTCAAGAAGTTGAACGATACGTACGGGCATTCCGCAGGCGATGCGATGCTCAAGCATGTGGGATCGCTCATCCAAGAGATCACTCGGGTCAATAGCGATTTCATGGCCTTCCGGTATGGTGGCGAGGAGTTTTGTATCCTATTGCCGAATACGGAACCCGCACAGGCGATGGAATTGCTCGAGGGATTGCGTACACAGGTGGAGGCATTGCGGGTCAACCACATGGAGACCGAACTCAAGGCTACCGTGTCCATCGGTCTCGCGACATCGCACTTGGAACCATCCGACTGCAAGGAGTTTTTCGAACGAGCAGATGAAACGCTCTACGCTTGCAAGCACAACGGACGAAACCAAGTCCGCCATTACGCTTGTGGCTCTAAGATTCTGTTCCAGCGAGACGGTCTCGCTCAGAAGATACGAGATATCTACAGTTCGCAACCGAAGCCGGAGGCCGTGTCAGATTAAGCCGCAACTCCTGCTCTGGAGTCGCTGCATCCCTTTGAAGATTTGAACTAAACGAATCAATATTATCGAGTCGCGGTTCTCGCCAAGTCGAAATTGACTCGCACCGGAAGTCACTCGGGAGGCTTCATTCCGAGTTGCTTCATTTTTCGGTAGAGGTTAGATCGCTGCAAACCCATGCGCTCGGCTGCCTGGGTCACATTGCGGTTGCAGGCTTTGATCTGCTGTTCGATGTATCGGACTTGGAAGTCCGCGGTTGCGTCCGCGAGTGGCTTGGAAAGATCGATTGCATCGTTTGAACCGCTATCCTCGAATCGTGGGGAGCGAACAAAGTCGATCGACGATTCATCGATCGTCTCATCGGCAGTGAGGTACGCGATCCTCTCGACGATATTTCTGAGTTCCCGAACATTTCCGGGCCAATCATGGGTCAGCAACCGCCGCTTGGCGGATGCAGAAAAAGCGGGTTTGCTCCGCCCAATCTTGTTACAAAACATGGTCAAGAAAAAGTCCGCTAACTCCAAGACATCATTTCCGCGCTGTCTCAACGGGGGCAGATTCATCGTGACGACGGTCAATCGGAAATAGAGGTCTTCGCGGAACTTCTTTTGTCGTACCAAATCCACTAGATTTTGATTCGTGGCCGCGATAACGCGAACGTTGACTGGGATGAGGGAAGACCCGCCAACGCGCACGACGACCTTTTCCTCGAGCACCCGCAATAGCTTGGCTTGGCCGGCCAAGCTCATATCGCCGATTTCATCGAGAAAGAGGGTTCCGCCTGAGGCCAACTCGAACTTCCCGGTCCTCGTTTCATGGGCGTCGGTGAAAGCTCCTTTTTCGTGCCCGAACAGTTCGCTCTCCAGGAGCGTCTCGGTGATCGCTGCGCAATTGACTGCGATGAACGGTTCGTACCGCCGTTTGCTTTGATAGTGGATCTGTCGCGATACCACTTCTTTACCAGTCCCGTTTTCCCCAAGCAGAAGCACGGCGAGATCGGTGTCGCCAACCCGAGCGATTGTTGATTTCAGGGTCAGCATCTCAGGCGAGCCACCGATGAGTTGGACCTGTTGTTGTGCGTCTGCGGTGAGGCGGTCGCGTGCTTGGGTCAATCGCTGCAATGTTTGCGTGTTCGCCAACGCCGCCGATGCGTGACGGGCCAGTTCAATCAGTTCGCTTTCGTCTTGGGAGTCGAAGCGACCGTCGACATGGTTGATGACTTCAAAAACACCCATCGGTTTTCCGCGATGATCGTTCAGCGGAACTGCGAGGAGGGAGTCGGTTCGATAACCGCTGCTGGTATCGACTCTGCGATCGACCTCGTCGTGCGGATCCGATCGATCCCAACGCCGTGGCTGCTGGCTCTTCAGTACGGCGCCCGCGATCCCTTTGTCGTCGGCGATGCGAAGCGGTTTCCCCTCGATTCCCAAAGCGGGATGCCCAACCAGTTCTCTCGCGGGTTTGTCCCATAGGAAGATACTCGCGCGGTCGCATCGCAGCAAGCTGGTTGCGGCTTGGGCAATGTCTTGCAGCAAGCGATCGAGGTCTTGGTGCGAATGCCAATTGGCTGCGACCTCGAGGATTTGATTCAGGCGAATCACATCGCGCGTTTTTTTGGTCTGCTGGTTCCAAATGTCGATCGATTGAGCGATCAACGCGATTGGTTCATGGAGGATGTCGAGATCGGTACTAGCTGGGAGCCCATGGCAGCACAAAACCAAATCGGAATGGCTTTGGGATGGGATATGAATGTAGGTCCAAGGGGTAATCTGTTTGAGTCTTCTCGAGTCCAAGCATTCGCTGGCATGCATGGAGTCGGGACCGACCGCTGCGGCGCGGCCCGAAGACAACACTTTTTTCCAGGAACCCTTCGCACTCGACAAGACGACAACATAGCCACACCCCCAACGATCCCGCAACGAGTCCACTGGATCCTGAAGTAGTTGGTCCAGCGTGCGAGATCGTTCGATCGCCCCGAAGAGTTGGCTAGCGAATGCGAGTGTCGACATGGGGCGTTAATCCATGCCACAATCGTTGGTGTTCATGGGATTATTCATTGTCCGCAGACTCTTTCGGTTCTAGGAGGTAAACACTCAGCAGGACCCCAACCAAGGCATAAATCCCAGCGACGATAGCACCCACCAACGCAATTTTTCCAGGATTGGGTGGCTTCGAAGCGGCAAAGGTAAGGGTCAACCAAGCGGCTGCAGTCCCGATGATTCGGCCACCGATGTTGGCTGCAAAGCTTTCACCCGTACCTCGTAGGTGCAGCGGAAAGACGCGAGGGATGTAATTGCCCCAAAAACTGAACTGAGAGACGACCAGGAATCCAGCGGCAAACACGCCGAGTTTGATCATGAGTAGCGAATCCTCAGACGAGATCGCCGTGCTGATCCAGTAGAACAAGAGGGGGACAAAGATGAGGGCCGGGA